>TARA_R110002095_G_scaffold281_5_pt1 | contig 15513 bp, 4 predicted proteins | sample TARA_R110002095 | Tara Oceans TARA_R110002095 (sample SAMEA4397255) | marine metagenome | biome: Polar Biome; feature: [SRF] surface water layer (ENVO:00010504); material: water (ENVO:00002006), including particulate matter (ENVO:01000060) such as... | depth 5 m | reverse complement strand
ACATCTAGGATTGTTTTGACTACATCTGCGCCCAATGCTTTTGTAGGTATTGTGGGTTGTTCATCGATAAATGCTCTTGGGTTGGCGAACCCGCCGACTGTGTGGACGACTTGATAGTTATGCTCATAGTTTCCAAGAATGGTTGAGCCAGTAGTGTGCTTGATGTTACGAATGTTTACTGGGCGCTTAGCGAGTTCGTCGCGGAAGAAAGTGGCTTTCTGGGCGCCAGTTAAGGGATAAGGAGTTACACCAATATCGTTTGCTTCCGGCCAAGGGTAGTCTGCGCCGACCATACCAATCGCACCTGTGAGCACGTTACAGTCAGCCCCAAGAAGTATTTTCCAAGCTTCGGGTCGGTTGGTGTAATTATCGGCGCCTGTGTTTAGTTTGATGTGCCTAGATTGGTGACCACCTACAGCGTACTCTGTAAATGTGCCCTGCATAGGACGTTCCATGTCTGGACCATATACATCATTGTGAAGGTTTGTTATCTCTATACTTGCCGTGACAAGTTCAACGACAGCTTTATTGTAGCCAGTGGTCACAGAGGAGGAAATTATGTTAAACGGGAAAGAGAAAGAAGATTTTGTATTCTTATATCCAACACCATCTTCGTAATCACGCCCGTGTTGTACGAGAATTGAACGTTTTATTTTTTCATTTGGGTTTGTGGCTGGGTCTGTTGTGTCCTGTAGCGCGACCAAATCGTCCACCATGCCAAGCAGAACGTTTTGAGGAACAAATATGTTATCTTCAGTAGAGACAGGTCCGGCTGGGTGGAGGGCAGTATAGGTAAAGTGAATATTTTTATTATTTTCAAAGTTTACGCCGCCCCTGATCTGTTTCACCCTTTTTGTTTCAAATATATTTCCTCTAGAAAGAGTGCTATATTTAAAGTTTGAAATTGAGTATTTTTGACCTTCTTTGGTGAATACACGAGGAGAACCGCCGGGTGTTTGTCTTGTTTGTATTCCACTTGTGTTACCCCTCTGTTGATCAATCTTTGCATCACCAGAAGATATAACACCTTCTTTTTCTGCGCGTTGCCTCCACCAGTTTGAGTTTTCTCTCTCAAGTCCACTTACAGGCGCGTGGTTTCGATTCCAGTTATATCTTAACTCTTGAGCACCAAAAGCAACACCCTCAGTAGATGAAGTGACAGCGATCATCGGGATTCTATACTGGTATTTGTTTCTCTCCAGTACGTGTGACTCAATTGTATTTAAGATATCAGGTGTGTAATCTGCTGATGCTGGAATAAGCTGACCAATGATCTGTGATATGGCATCATCAAACCACTTGTAGTAGTCTACAAATTTTTCTACTTCGGTGGTAGTTGAAACTCTTCGGAAGAAAGCCTCTCGTAGCTTTTCTATTCCTTTATAGTTCATTCTATATTGATGAACTGGGTGACCTATTAGGTTGTGGAAATCATTGACCCCCGCGAAAAAGTTTAACATTTCCTCTGAAATTGCATTATACATGCTTTTTTCAAGAAGATAGTGGTAGTTGGGTATCGTGTCAACACTATCAAACAGCTTGTCATCGTCAGTTCTAATTTCTACAAGACTATCACTGATTACCAGTTCTGGATTAATAAATTGATGGGTGTTGATCTCTTTTTTCAATACAACATCAGTAGCAGAATTATCAAACCCAAATCCGGTGCCTGGGTATAGATAACTGGAAATTTCTCCTAATTTGCCAAATTTGTTTCTGTCAGCTACAGAACCAGAACTGATGTCTGTGACCACAAAGCCACCGGAACTATCTGAGCCAGTCACATTTGAGAACTCATAATTTAGTGCTAAGGTATTATTGTTTAGTGTTTTGGAGTTGTCCGCATCTAGAGGGGATAAATGTTGACTACCGCTTATTACCCCATAGTTTTCAAAATCAAGAGAGTGTTGCTGGAGCGTCTGGTCGTCTATATGGCGTGTCCAGAATCTCGCAGATGAAACCAAAATATCAGAGGTATACTGAAGTGTACCTGTAATATTGGTTCTGTGTGCGCCCATAAAAATTCTTTTATGATTTTTAAGAAGGTTCTGTGCCTCTGTAGTATCAATGGCGCCAGTAACTTTGAACTGATTTTTTATTTGTCCTAATTTTTGATTAAATCCGGTAAATTCAACGTTGTATGTTGTACTAGCGAGCCCTGCTACACCTTCAACCCCCATGATTGATGGTTTGATTCTTATAGAGAGGTTCCACTCCTCATCATCATAAACATTATTATAAAGGCTACTTGAGATTGTTGGAGAAGCATCAGTGAGTAGCGATGAGCTTAGATAAAACTTTACATTTTTAGATTGCGACTCATCACGTTCAATATACACATAAATACTTGGATCGAAAACCTCCGTTGTTGGGACCACTGCTGACGCACTATGAATTCCAAAAAGAGAAATTCTTTTAGGATTTCTGTTTACATTGTCAATTAGGGATATAAATTTAGGAAAAACAGTGTCAACTTCGTAAGTAAAGCCGTAGCTTTGCTCGGGTCCGCCGCCGACTTCTGTTCCCAAGATGTATATTAGTTGAGTCGCATCGTTAGCTGATGCCGAGGAGTAAACAACTGCGTCGGTGTGACCAACCTTGTTGAAGTTAACAGACGATTTTCTTAAAACAGTGTGTTTTAGATTGTTATCCAGATCATAAACAAAGTTGTCAGCATATGTGTTTAGCCTTATTAGTTTGTCGTCAACGTTAAATGAACGTAAAACGTTTCTAATCGCCTTTTCTGTTCCCTTTGATTTGTACAGATAAGTCAAGTTGTTATAAAGATTTAGATATATTAGGTTTTTTATTTCATTGAGATCTTGCTTGTATAACTGCGTTTCACTTCTATTTAAAAATTTCTCTATTACGGTTGAATCAACAAAAAGATCAGGGGTCTCTAAACCAATTGACGATGGCATATGCTTTGCAAATGGTAATGCTTTAAAAGAAGAGCTTGTGTAAATTGGACTCTTGAAAGCCGATACGGCTTCTATTTGTAAGTAAAGCTTGTCAAAGTAGCTACCCACAATATGACTTAAATATTTAAAGTTTGTGTTTCCTAAGTCTTCATGCTGCTCAAAAATCCAGCTTGGCAAAAATGAACTAAATGTTGCTCCATTTCTGTAATCGTGGTCTATGCCTCTTGAAATGAGGTCTGTTCTCAAACTCGATACCTGTGGGTGCGTAGAGTAAATAATTGGGTCTTCATACTCGCTGGGGGCGGCACTTGCAGATAAGATTGCCGAACCAGTGTTTCTGGATGTGGCAGCATATCCGGTGAATGTGCCGTTAGAGATACGACCGGAGTAGTCTAATACGACGCTATCCGTGGTTGTATCGCCTGTTATACCTTCATTAAATTTGTAGTAGACCCCAAGTGTAGTATTAGAAATATCTGTGTTAGAGCCGCCTCTGACCTGCGTAAACCAGTTTCTACCGATATCTTGTGCGCTTCTCTCAGTCTTCCAGAAACGGAATTCATCCATAGAGCCGGCAAAGAAACTGTACTCTTCCCCTTCGTTTGAAGAGCCGGACGCAATATGAGCGAGTGTACCACTTTGCTCTAGGGTCGTCAGCGTTGAGCCGAGTGATCCCAACTCTGACTCTGCATCGAGGACGCCATTGAGATAAAATTTTGCTTTTATTTTGTTGTCACCATTTTTTAGCGAAACGGCATAATGATTCCAATCTGATATACTTGATAGTGTTGGTGTTGAACCAATGACTTGATTAGCAAATATACGAACATGGGATGCTGAAAGTGTAGCCTTAAAGGGTGTATTGCCAGCGTGAGCGGCAACGCCATCTAGAAAAATAGATAATTCGTCACCGCCGGATGAATTGGTTAGATGAAAAATAGCTTGTTGTTGGTTGGCAGGCAGATCGCTGTTCTTGAGCCAAAACTCAACAGTGACGCCTTTTTCAAAATCACACTTTAGATTTGATTCTCTTGTTCCATCTCCGTAGTCTGTTGGCAAGCCGGCAGTCGTATAGAGATCTTCGTCATAAATATTTGCCGTTTCTCTCTGTGATGACTCTGGGTCTTTGAAAAGCCCTTTAGTATTGGATGACGCAATTGTGTGCGGACCGCCCTTGAGAGAAATAGAAGATGTCGAGAAGTTTACATAACCGTTAGTGCGAGGGTATAGGTTGTTGAATATATACTTTTCTATACCGAGAGACTTGTTATAAAATTGATTGTATTCGGCGTCAGTACCATCGTAAGGATAAAAATCTATGATTCTATCCACGGCTCCTTGGTAGTAAAGTTCGGCAGAACCAAAGCGAGCGAATGAGAGGGGCTCGTTAAAATCTACTTGCGGTTCAAACGCATTATGTTTTTCAGAAATTGCTTCGACATTTCTTGATGATTCGGCATCAGAGAAGGCATCTTTCTGGCTTGTGTTTGAAACGTAGCTTGTTGAACGGTCAAATAGGTCTTTAATACTCATAATCTTCTACTCGGAATAGGAATTTTTGGTCTTGCTCGATCCAAGATTGTCTCTGTGAATCATAGAATGCGAGTTTGATGCCATATTCGTATCCCGTTTCAAGAAGCGACATATCGAGATTGAAATAGTTTCCTGAAACATCGTAGGAGAGAATTGTTTGTAAGTCTGATCCGGTGCCGTGTGGTATAACATTTAGTCCATCCAAAACTCTGTAAACTCTGAACGATGCGCTAGGAATAATGGTGTTTTCTATTTCCGCTGACGCTACTGTATAAATAGTTGGGGACCAGTTTTTGTTTCTGACATAGACGTTAAAGCGAGCCTCCTCTTCAGAGAAGTATTTTGCTCTAAGGTTTTTTATTTTGACAATTTGTCTGTTGTTACCCTGAGAATAAGATAGAGCGTAAAGTTCAATTGGTTTAATTGACCCGGTGAAGAATCTTGTCTTGTAATGATCTCCATCTGTGATGCTACCCGTAGACCACACGTCATAGAGAGTCTTTAGTGGGGTAGCTGCTGCCGTTATCGCCAGAGAGCATGAGTAAATACCGGTTGAGACATAGCCGCCAGTTGCAAAAGTTTCGGCAGCTTTTGAGACGCCACCACCGATACTAAATTCCAATCTGCTACCGGAAGGAGCAGTATCATTAGCTGAGCCAGAAAAAAGACTAACCATGATGGAACCAGTTGTGCCAATCTGTGGTATGTTTGTGAGTTGCCCCCTAACATAGTTGAACAAGTATAAAGTGTTCAAATTATCGGGACCGGGAGCTAAAGAGCTACTGTAATAGAAGTCACCTCGATCGTCCTGAGTAGAAGAATTCCATCTAGCCTCAATCACAGGCTTCTTGAAAAAGTATTGTGTGCCTCTTGCGAAGAAACGCTTGGTATAATAAGAGGTTGCGGCAGATTCTACTGATGATGTTAGACGGACTCCGAGACCGTAATTAGCTTTAGTTCCTGCAACCCACTGATCCACAAGCGTGGTGATGTCTATTTCTAGATCCTCCAAACCTGTTTCAAAAGTTTGTTCAAAGTTGGGAGTCGGATGGTAATCACCGCCAGCAGTAGTCCAGGCTTGCCCTTGAGAAGCACTAATCCAGTTTGAAACTCCTAGATCTTTATAGTTTTCAAGATCTAGTCCATCTCCCTCAGTCCATGCACGAGAAATTGCCTCCACAACAAGCTTAAAGTCTTTAGGTACTGTGTTGCTCGTCTCGGCATTGTATAATCTTAGATAAAAACTTACGTCACCAGATGCGGGAATAATTCCGGCTGTTCTGTCACTTGAGATTGAAGCTACATCAAATGTGCTTATGATTCTAGATAACTCGGAAGATGTTGTAGATTCTCTTCCATAGATTGAATAAACTTCACTAACATCTGCCAAGCCCATGTTTGAGCCAGTTGCACGGGTTCCAAGGTTCTCTTGATAACCATTCGCGATAGTATTGTCGGCTGTCGCCTTATATCTTTTAATTGCCATTATCTTAGCTTACCTTTGATGTCTACTTCAGGGAATTTCATTTCAAATATTGCATTCTTTGGACAAATTAGTTTATCTCCGTCTGGAGATATATTTTCTGATATTGAAAAGAAAACATTTGAATAATTAGAAGAGTTCTTATTTATAATCTGAGCCTTCACAACGTCGTTAACTCCTGCGACATCATTAAGGGTGCTAAATATTTTAGATATCTCTAAGTGTTCACCTATGAACAAGGGGGTCGAGTATTCTTTTGACAATGCTGTAACACAGTCATTTAAAACTTTAAACTTATCAGCCCCAGGCTCTGGTTTTACTACGAAATTTATTCCTATATTGATAATAAAGGTATCCAAAATATCGATTGTATCATTAATCATCCTATAGTGATTCAGCCAAGTTTTAATATTGTCCTTTATGGTTCTGTTTGTTTGAGTCAATTTTTGTTGAGGATCTTCAGAAACTATATAAGCGTTTAGATTTCTTTTTTGCGAATCTGGATCTTTTTGTATAGAGCATCTCTTAATTGAGCCAAATTTAGCAGGCATCCGATAAATTAAATTTTCGTAATCTCTTTGGGTTACAGCACGGTTTTGAGTTGGAAAAGTGTCGTAAATTCTTTGCTTGACTTCTGCTGGGCTGGGGTTGGTGACATTGCCAATTATTGGTGTTTCATTTGTGACCTCAAGAGAATTTCTAACGGATGAAACACTAGAGGCAGCCAATTCAGTTATATCTTCAAATTCTATTATTCGAGACCCCACATTGGATACTGAGCCTGCTGCTGCATTTGCATTCGTTGGATTGGTTTGCCTGAATAACACTGTTAGTGTCGTGTTTTGGGGGACAATCCCATAGTATTTGTTAGACATGAGGACGCTGGGATCAAATGAAGTGTCAGTTACATAAGACTTGCCGAAAACTTCTATTGCCAAGCTTTGCGGCTCTGCTATCACATCAGTAGAGAGTTCATCTCCGCTGCCAAACTGTAAAGAAATATTATTGGTCTCAAACACAGTAACAAATTTTCTATTCACTAAAAGTGGCTTCATTACGGAGGGCACATTATCATTTTTGTAATTTTTATTTACAAATGTTTTAAAGACCGTATCTTGAGATAGGTGCTCTACTTCAAAATATTCATTGCCCTCTGAGTCATAAACGCTTATTATTTCTGATACATTTGTATTTTGGAGGCTAACTCTTTTAAATCTTTCAAAGGCACCTACGTCTATTGTCTCCGTATTAAAAAATCCAGATACGACATTACCATAAGATTTTATAGCGTAAAACGACGGAGCACCTGTTGTATCATCTGCTCTTGCAACCACAACTGGGTTAGAAGATTCTGCCATATCAATGTCTCCTGTCAGGACGAAGTTCAAACCATTTTGGCTTGTGAATCTTGTTCCCCTCTTGATAACTGGTATATATCTCCTATCTGGACCTATACCGGTTGTGGATGCCGGAACAAGAACATATAAAGCTACTTCACCATATGTTGATGGTCTGCCTGTGTTTTTGTAACCAAGGACCCTGCCATGTCTTATGATGTTGTTAAGCTGGTATGACGTATCTAGAAATGATTCGTTGACATTGTAATCAAGATAAAATGACAACTGGTCACCAACATAAGCAACCGCATCCAACATCATAGAGCCAAAGGATGCCTCACTAAAATCCTGAAACGTGTCGGGGTAAAAACGCTCTGCTATCTGTGTCAGATCTTCTCTTATTGATTCATATTCTCTATTAGTATAATTTATTGCAGGTGTTTTTGTTCTTTTTGATGACATCTATGTTACCTCACTTTAAATAGTAAACTCCAGCAAATCACGGGAGGCAATATCTGGTATGCTGTATTCGATCCTGATTCCAAGGGAGTTGTCTTCTATACCACCTGTTCCAAATTCGATACTTACGATCTGGACAATAGGCAAATAAGTCGATGATTGCTCTCTAATAGTGTTATCTATTCTCGCATATACATCGCTTTGATAATTTTCAAAAAGAAATTGCTTTATTCCAACGCCAAACTCAGGGTCCATCACTCTTTCGCCTGGGTTTGTCAAAATCAGCATTTTAAAATTTTGTTTTACTAATGCTTTTAAGCTCTTTATGGATGTGTATCCATCACCCGAATCTAATGTAAGTGGTAATTTCGGTGCTAACGATGCCATATTTGCTTCCTTTTGTGCTTAACTAGTCTTCTTTCTTAGTACATAGTCCACCTGCGGCATTAAATGGATTACTAACACGACCGTGGAACCACGGAACAGATCTGTCACCAGGGGCAAATTTGAACTTTTCTTTAAGATTCTGAATCGCTACCTGCGCTGCTGTTGGATCGGGGCGCTGTTGTTTACCAAAGTCTCTTGAATAATAGTAAGCTTTGAACATACGCTTCAGAACACTAACTGATTTCTTTAAGGTTTGTTTATCCCATTCGTCCCAAGTTAGAACAAACAAACTAAGCCCTTGTCTTTCAGACTTGGGGAACCAGCCGGCAGTTTGTTGAACAATCTCGCCAGTGCTATCTACTCTATTTCCAGGCTTAACTACGTCATTGTTGTAGGCAATATTACTATTTTTTTCTCCGGTGACCGTCTGTCCTATTGAGAATAGATAATTTACATTGTTGTATATTGCTATAGAAGCTAACATTTTCTTGGCAGGAAGGGCGTAATCCATGAACAGCATAAACTTTGGATCGTCTATTAGTTTGTTGATTAGACAGAACATCTCTTTGCTGCCAGCTTCAAGTGGTGCCAACAATTGCAATGGCAAATCAAGCACATCTATTTCTGAGGTGGCTATCAGCTTTGTGCCATCGGGAGTGTTTGCATAAAATTCTAAGCCATATCTCAAACCAAGCTCACCTTTGATTCCTATTATCTGTGCGTTATCCTCACTGAAACGGGCTGGTGCCAACACATGCTCCATTGTGCCAGGATAAACTTGGGAAACGAGCCTCTCACCCCCTTCGCTTGCCAACTGGCTAACTCTGCTTGAAGAATAATCTTCTATCTCCCCATTTACCTTTATAATTTTTCTTATGTAGAATGGCTTGCTTGAATCATTCGAGCCCTTAACATCACCAATACTTGTCTCACCATTACCACTATTAACCGTGACTTTATTGGCAAAAGGTCGTAGTATGTCGTGGGGTTCGGACGAATGCTCCTCACCAACCATGTAAATAACATCGCCAGCATTTATTCCAGAGGACGGATCATCTTCTTGAACAGTGTGTCTATGAAAGTATCCAACATATGGGGTTCCATCTTCGAGGGCAAATTCGTCGCCATTCGTATAATTTGAATCTTCGTCTATAGCAGACGCTGCCTCAACAATATCACCGATGAGACTTAAATCTGAGCCGGCAACCATACCAGATTCATCTGATAAGATGTAATACATCAAGTTATTAACGTAATCTTCTTTCTTGATGAACCCTTCAGATAACATATTTTCGTAAAAAACATTAGCAATAAAGTTTACTTCTTCAACCATAAACTCTTTTAGCACAATCTTACAATCATCTTCTACTGCCTTAATTGCAGCAAGGTTCTTATCTTCTCTAAACTGTGTTAGAGTTTGGAAAATAGGAGCATTGCCAGCTTTCTTGGCATTCTTGAGCTTCTTTTTGCCGGGATAATTGTAATCGTTTTGAGCATCTCCAATTCTTTCTAATGCGCGCTCAACATCAGTCGGTATGTCTACAATCTTGCCTGTCTGGATAAGTCCAAAGTAAGTTTGTACCGATTGCTCTAAGAATGCATACCAAAACTCGTCGTCCTTGAATGGATTGAAAAACTCGCCTAGAGCGCCTTGAGAATCTTTCATTCCCTTTTCCATATCTTCAAGTATAAAAGAGGCATACATAGAACTAAGGTTGTTTTTGAAGTCAGGCTTGAATACAGCAAATGTGTTGATTGTTCTCAAGAAGTGTACAGAGGCAAAAATTCTACAAGTTGCTGCTATTGCACCCTCAATTCCTGCCTTAGCTGAGCGCGGCAATACACGATCAAACGGCTTTTCAACTATACAATCGGGGTCTCCAAGCAATCTAGGATCATCTGGGTGGTTGCTGTAGCTATTTGAAATCTTAGAAGCGATGTCGCCAAAGTCAACCAAGTCTGTGTTTTTGGGCTTACACGGGCTTAATTCTGGAAACATTACATTTACGAGCCCGAGCATCCCTTCATTATCTACAGGCTTAACATAGACCTTGGGGTTGGTATAGGAGCCACCAAACTGTGCTGGATCAAGATAGAAAATTCTTGCTTTATCTTTATTCAAAAATTGATCTCGACTCATACCCATTACGCCATCATCATTTGTTAAAGGCTCGCCATCGCTATTTGTTGCCAAATAGTATTCTTCAAAACTAGAACCTTTTTTAACGCCATACTGGGCAAGATCAGAATTGAGCATATCTGGTTTGGCTCCATATAAGAAAGACTGATTATCCTGTGTAAAGACTTTTGCAGCCATAGAGTTCATCATTTTTTCAGTGGCGTTGCTCCAAAAACTCTTGGCGCTAGAATCGCTAATGCCGAGCATTTCGGACATCAAAACTATCAACGGCGACTCGCTACCCAACTCTTGGAAGGTCGATTCAAATCGGGTATATGTTGTGTCTTCTATCTGTTCTAACAACTCATCTACACCGCCATCAGTGCCAAGAAACTCAAATATTTTGTTTTCTGAAATTTTGTTTGCTGAGCCTTCGCCTTTTTCTTTTTGTTCAGCAGAGCCAGTGCTAAATTCGTTACCCTGTAAAGCAGCAAAATCGACAAAAAAGTTACCATAATTTAGCCTGCTCTTAATCATTACTCTTACGTTATTATCGGGCGTGTTCGTACCCCCGCGTGGCTCAGCAAAGAATAACTTAATTTCTGTGCCAAAAGTCATGCCAGTATCGTCATATGTGGGGTCGTCATTCTCTCCATCACGGTTGTCTTTGAAATTAAGAACAATATCTGCTTTTTTCTTTCTTTCTTTCTTGACAACTTTGTAACCGTCTTCTGTTGGCTCAAATCTGTAGTTGTAGCCAAAATCTGGCAGGGCTGTGATATCGTCTTTGCTTTCAACTCTAAATGTCTTTTTATCGGTTAATTCATTATTTGGTTCATTTACTTTTACGGTTTCCGGTGCATTATTCCAGTAATCATACAACCATTCACCAACATAGACTGGGAATGCGCCCCTTTGCTTTCTTAACTGTGCGTATCCAAATATAGAGGGCTCTGTGTCGAGGTCGTCTTTCTCTTTTTGATCCACATAAAAATCAACATACTTTTTTGGTCCAAACAGCGAAAACCTGTTTGCGTTTCTTACGTGGTTTGTGAAGGGGCGACCCATCGTATCACTCAAGACCATATTCATATAGCCCCAGTTTTTCTTGCCCATACCGTTGCCGAGCATATCATAGGAATAAGCGACCCTCAAATTATCCAAGTCACCCGATAGACTTTCTGCCGCAGCATTTTGTAAGCTCTCTGGTTCTCTTGGAAATAGACCATTGTTGCAGCCAGGATCAGAAACAATCGGTGGTAAGTTGTCCATAATTGTAGCAGGCAAGCCGTTCTGTAGGATTTCATTGAGATCACCGAAATCTTGTGCGGGCAGCGTGTTTTCGCAAAGCTGTGCTATCTGTGCTGGTGATGCTCTTCCGTCTAATATTTGCGCTCTGAGGTTACAGAATTCTTGAATTTGTTCTGGGCTTGCACACAGAGAAGGGTTCGCAGGAAGATTAAGATTATCATAGCTTCCATCTCTTATGTCCTCAAGCTGTCCCTTGATGCCAGGAGGAAGTATGTTACCAAAGTTGGTAAAGAAGTTTGCTATGGACTGCTTATTGGGAAATGCTTCTTGGAATTCTGGGAACTCTGCTTCTATTACTGTCTCTACAGAAGTCAAAAATTCCTGTGATGCGTTACCAAGGGAAGCGTCAATTATTTCCTGCCTTGTTGATGAGGAAGCGATGGCTTCGTTTAAGGCAAGAACTCTGTCCTTGTTAGCAAGACTTTCGCCTGCGCCGCCGAGCAACTCGAACATTGAGGCAATTGAGTCATCTATTTGTGAATCGGGAGCGCCTGGACCACAGATGTTTTCTCTTACTATGTCTCTAATGGTTGTGTTTCCAGATATCAATCCAGGCAGGTTTCCGGCTATTTGACCAACAGTTTCTAGTGCTTTACAGATAGCACTGCCAATTATCTCACAAATCTTAACAAAAAGCTTAAATAGGATTGTTAGCACTGCCTGTATGATCGCTTCTTTGATGGCTTCTAGTATTCTTTTCCACAAGTCAGCAAAGTTCACTGGTGGTATAAAAATTCTTGGCAGCGCGATGTCGGCTATGTTTCTACAGAATGGTAGTTCAATGTCTTTGAGAAAATCCATTATGCTAGGTGTGAACAGTGGCGGACGTGGGCAATCGATGGTTGCCAGTATCTTGCTTATAATCTCAGCGCCAGGGAATTCATTTAGCAAGTCAACCAAGTCAAGTAATCTGCCAGAATAAAATTCAACAAGAGCTTCAATATAAGCTTCCATTATTTGACCAGAGTTGAAAGTCTCGCCTGCCCTCTTGTCTAAACTTTTTATCGCATCTTCGGCTGGAGTTTGACGACCAGATATTTCTTGGGGGCTGTTGTAGGTCGTACCAACCCGCTGCCTTAGCCCGTAATTTTTACTTTCGGCTTCATACATGCCAGAAGAAACTGATGTTCCTCCATATGATCCAGGCACACGAGCCGCTTTCTCTTGTTCCAATAGTTCATCATCTTCAAAGGGCTTAACGAAGGTAATGTTTTTCCAAGGCAGTATCGAAGCATCGCCATCGACTGAATCTCTTTGTTCGTCCTGAGCAGATGTCTGAACTGTTGCTGCTTTTTGCCTTGCTTCAGCAAGCTTTCTCTTAACCAGTTCATCTAATTCTGCTTGTTCTTCCGGTGGGAGACCAGCGAATAGAGATCCAAAGTTTTCAAGACCCATTGCCTTTAGGGCGCTCGTCACGGCAATCAACAGAGCTTGCTCTAGTTCAAGACCTCCCCACAAACAAGCAATGGCGTCGAGAAGAAAATCTAAGAATCCACATATCTTTAGTTCATCGAGTGAGCCATTCCAAATATCTCTTGCTTCAAGCTTGCCACCAATACCAGTATTGTCTAATAGAAAGCTACCACATAACTCAACAAAGACATTTGGATTTGTTTGTAATTTCTCGTAAGCCTGCTGGGCTGCCATAGCAGTCATAGCTTTGCGACTGCCTTTACTTAGGATTCCAGTTTTCTTGTCTTTGCCTTTCTTTTTGTTTCCAATGAGAGATAGGTTTTCAAGTTCCTGTTCGTTTACTGACTGATAAAATTCACCAAACTCTTTTCTAAGCTCTGTCTCTTCTTTGTCGTCCCTACACGCATGAAGGTGGAATTGGTAAGCAAGTATATCACCGATGCTCAGCACATCATTTATAAGCTCTTGCCCCAAAGCGCCAATCGCATTGCGTGCTGCTTCTGCAACACAACTTCTATCACCTTCTAGAATTTCTTCTTTATTGAAAAATGTTACCTCTGGATAAGTGTGCTCTTGAATAAAATCTGTAAAGTGCTTAGGCTTCCTTGCGATGAGATCTCTTTCCATCTCGGTCAATCGAGCCAGATAATTCATAGCCGTCTTGTCTTTAAAAGAACTCTTTCGATTAAGTCCAGATAATTTTCTACTCTTGAAAACTTTTGGCTTCTCTCGACATCCTATGGAGAAGACTTTTAGTTTCTTAAGCTTAAGCTTCCTGTTGAAACAAAATGTTAGCTTGACGACCCTATCTCTGCCGAAGCCAATTGAGCCTGCGCCGGCAATGTTAAAACCCTTTGTGTTCAACCACTCATCTAATTGGTTTAAAACTTGTGCCATGACACTTTTTCTTCCAAATCCTGAATCTCCATAATTCCATATGTTAAAAGGGGCTTGGGTTTTAGTGAAGACCAAGGAGCTTTCGCTCATTATGCTATCTGCTTTGACATAACGAGAGTAAAGGTTCAGACCTTTTCTTATTCTTGTCATTAAGATTGGAAGTTCAGAGGCAAGATATGTTACCTCGATGGGTTCTCTTTCGGTATCTTCTTCGTCATCATCGTCAGCGTTTTCTAGATTCTCTAGAACATCAAATGGTACAGAAAATAAAAGTATTAATCTAGACGAGGCTCTCGCCGGTAGATCAAAGTCCTTTTCTGCATTGTATATAATTTCGCTTTTTAGCTTTTCAATGTTTTCAAAAGAGCTAGCTTTTTCGTATTCATCTAAAAATAGCTCAATAGCGTCTTCTTTATAAAATTCAAACCTGTCAACAATGCCGCTATCGCCACCAGTATCGGTGTGTGTTGTTTTTACACCGACTTGATACAAACATAATTTTTCATTTAAAAATGGATATCCAAGATTATTTTTCCAATCTTGGACAATAGCTTTCGGATTGGGAACACAATCAAGACAAACCTTCTCTATCGGTGCAGGTAAGTCCGTTTCGCATTCGTCAATTAAAAAATCGCCGTTTTTATCTTGATACTGTATAAAAGGTGAAGGTTCTGCCATCTTAAACTCTCCAATAATTAGGTTGCTTTAACATTTCTACTTTCAATATAACGATAACCAAATGGTTGGAGATAATTAATATCAAACACTGTGGCATCTAACGCAGAGTGCCAAAGATCAATGCCTGTTTTAATGTCCTGGGCGTTAAAATACGCCACGGCAGCAGCAGCCATAGGTCCAGCTAGGGGCTCAGGAAGTGCTGCTGCACTAGCCATGGCGAAATTAAATATTCTGGCATTGGCTTTATCTTTCCGAACGACGCCAATGAAGTCCTGTAAAAGAAACATTAAGTCCTGAAGGGCTTTTACAACGTTGTTTCCCATCGCTACGCCCTGTAGCGGATCGTAAATCTCTTTATCTCCAGACAAAAGAGAGCCTGGAACTTTTCGGGGCTCCGAGTTGTTGCCTGCAATAAGTTCGATTCTTGGGGCGGGAGATAGACGACCACCGGTTGAGTTAGTCTCACCAGTACCTGACATTGGACCAGTAACTATCTTCACCCCTTGACGACCAATAATCCTAACTCCATCAGCCTTTATACCAATACCAGAGCGACCTTCCATAAACCCTGATTTTCCAGGGTCAACACCAAAGTTGGCATCAATATCGGTTAACTGAGATATGTAGATTCTTGCTGCATCAGCTTGAAAACTGTTGTCAACGGTTGAACCGTCTTTGGCATTAAACATTGATTGTCTTCCGACAACTAAATCAATCCTTGCGGCGGCGGCAGCGCCTCGACCGCCATAACCACTAGAACAGCCAGTAGGCTTGTCGGTTCCAAATGTTATATACGCATTGTTTTTTTGAATTACCTTTTCGCCAGTACATTTTGAATACTTAAGCTCTGCCTCAATACGAGGAGTTCCGTATAAACCACTGTCGCGGGGGTTTACCTGATTGGTTGTCTGGGTGCCGTCAATTGAGTCATTAACGGCTTTCTTTATATCTTCAGCTACTTTCTTTCTTAAGCCG
>TARA_R110002095_G_scaffold121566_1_pt1 | contig 15575 bp, 14 predicted proteins | sample TARA_R110002095 | Tara Oceans TARA_R110002095 (sample SAMEA4397255) | marine metagenome | biome: Polar Biome; feature: [SRF] surface water layer (ENVO:00010504); material: water (ENVO:00002006), including particulate matter (ENVO:01000060) such as... | depth 5 m | reverse complement strand
GGCGATGGCATGATTGTCGAACCGGACGTCTTTATCGACGGAGACAATCAGGGGCGAAGCACTTTCGTCAATACGAAAACAGGCCGCTGGAATAAATCATTGAACGCAGTATTGATCGACACAATCCCACTCGATCATCGCACGAGCTTCTACACAAAATACGGCGACTGGTTCGCGGGGGCCTGTTGTTTCTGTGCCATCTTCGTATTTTTCATGGCATTGCTGACTCGAACGCAAAAACCCGTTCCCGTGAAGTCGTCATAGTATCGCTTCTGAGTCACTTTCAGCAGAGACACGCTGATCGTTCGTTTCCTGCTGTCGGCAAGCTTCGAATTAAGGACTTGCGGGTAAAATACTCACAAGTTTCATTACATCTGAATACTGCTTTGTTCCGGTTTTGGGTGGTTCAGCCGATTGATTTGTCTTTTGTCGGCTTTAAAAAGCACAGCAGAAACAATAGATTTGCGTGCGCCCCACTCTTTTGGCTAAAATAGAGAAAAGGAATCGTGGAGGTTTTGCGCCCGGCAGGCAGCAATGAATTGATCACTTAAAATTAAATCAGACGAAGTTAGTTTCATAAAAATGGCACGGGATAGCTGGTACTATAAGCAACAAAACGACACATGCGGGCCTCTTTCATTTGAAGAACTGTTTGCCATGGCGCGTCAAGGCAACTTAACTCCTCAAATGGATATCAAAAACGGGGAATCCGGAAACTGGTTTCCTGCTCAGGAGATTGGCGGATTGTTCGATGCAGAGCCCGACGCTTATTCCTCTGCGTCCAGCGAGATGCCTTCGCTCGATGAATTTTCGATCGTTGATTCCTCTTACGGAATTGAGCCGAAGGAAAACTTGCCAACACTGGATGGGTTCTCGATTGTCGAAGAAGAAGACAAACTCTCTTCGGAACTGGAGGCGCAGCTCCCGCGCTTTGCGACCCTGGAAGCAGTTCGAAGTAAACACAACAAGACGCAATGGTACTGCCGTATCCTGAATCAGGAACTGGGGCCGATGTCGGCAGACGACCTCATGCAACTGCTGTTTGATGGTGAACTGGCTCCGAATGATGAAGTCAAATCGTCAGTAGAACCGGAGTGGGTCGCCGCGCGAACGGTTGTTTTTCTCAGTTCCACCGGCGGCGATCTGGATTTACTGGATTCAGAGTCGGAGGATGCAGAAAACGTCGTTCCCGCTTCAGTAAATGACGCGGTGGAAGAGCCGGTGGAAGAGACGCCTGCAGAGGAAACAGCACCAGCAGTCCCCGACGAACCTGCCAAACCGCCGATTCTCAAAGTCCGCTCAAAGCAAAAATGGTTCTGCAAACTGGGCGGCATGGGTTATGGTCCGATTGAAGCCCATAAAATCAAAATGTGGGCGGAACAGCAACGTGTCGAACCGGCTGATTTACTCAAATTAGGCCGCAAAGGAGAATGGTTCGAAGCCTGGCAAATCGAAGCCCTGCAATTGAAAAAACCCGTGCCGAAGAAGGAAACCGACGTTGTTGCCGCCTCAGATGAATCGTCGCCCGCGGAATCCAGCCCCGTAGCGGAATCTATGAATCCCACGACGGCAGCAGTCTCCATGCCGGGGATGCCCGCTCATCCGGCTTTTGCCTCCCCCGCGGCTGCGATGCCCGGTTCTCCGCGTCCGAAACCAAAAATCCAGGTCGCGAGGTCGAATCCTCTGGAGTCGTTAGGCCCTCTGATGAATCCGCCGGTTCTGGGAGGCATTGCTGCTGTCATTGCATTGGCAGCCATATTTTACTTTGTCCCGATGGGAAGCCTGTTTACGCCAGGCGGGAAAGAGGAACTGGCAAAATTCCAGACAATCCACACAGAGTTTCTGGCGTTACAGAAAAAGAAGGCCAGTGACGGCGAATGGACCAGCTTCGAGAGCAAAGTCAAAACCGAGATAGAACCGGTGATCAAAGAACTGGAAGCCAATGCCTCTTCCGAGCAACCTCAACTCCAACAGTTATTGTGGGCAGGCAGAGACTATCTCAATCCCATGCTGGAGAATGCACGAACTGAGGTCAGTCGTGACCAGGAAAAATTTGAAAAGCATCTCAAAGAAGCGGAACGAATCATCAATAAATAATGGCTCACCTTATTGCGCAAAGTTTGCAGATCTGAGAACCACACATCATTTCAGGATCGCACTCGCATCACCGGCGACCCCTCAGAGATCCTGAGCCGCCACCGGCGGTTTCACTTTCCACCAGATCAGCAGCCGGAGCGGGGTTTTCTCGCCATTCAGAATTCCCTCGACCTGGATAAACCGGTCCTCTTTAATGCGATACACAAAGGATTAGGGAGCCTGCTGCTGTCTGCCTTTGTTCGGTCCGTCCAGAACTTCCAGGTCGAAACAGGTGAAAAGATTCGCGTCTGACATGCGTTGCAAACGAAACCTGGCCTGGTGCGCATGAAGCAGCTTGCCATTTTTGTCAAAGACTCTCAATTGGGGACTCTCAATTGGGGACTCTCAATTGGGAAATCTTTTGTGAGATCTCCTGTTCGACTCTGAGCGGCGCCCCTTTGGCATCCTGGTCATTGCGGCCCCATTTTCCTTCCAGAATTTGATCATCTTCCTCAGGAGCAGGTTCTGCAGAAAAAACGGACGTTCCCCAAATCAGGATGAGCACGAACAGAAAGATGTGTTTCATGTGCTGTCACTCCTGCCGCTCGATTAATCCAGACGTTCAAAATGCAGTGGATGATCGGACTCGGGATCAGCCACGCGCATGGAAATTTTTCCGTCCAGCACATCCGTCAATAAATCGCCACACACCACGGCACGCCAGCCGGCCATTAAACGCGGTTTATCTTCGCAGTGTTCCCCATAAACGTGATGGCGGACCAGATGTCGCAAGTCGGCAGAGGTTCCCACCAGCGTTTGAGCCACATTTATTTCTGCACAGCGATTCGCCAATGCGATTCCCAGCAGTTTCCCGATCACCTGCTCATCCTGATTCTGCTGATTATTCGGACTTTCGACATGCTGCGGAAGCTGGTCTTTGGGGATCTCTTGCGCCTTCGCGATACGGTGAATCATTTCCGGAGCCAGCTTGAACATGTTTTTACGGTTCAAATCACGCGTTGCAATCAGGTCTTGCGTGGTGGTCGGCTTTCGCCGCGCAAGCTCGATCAATAAATCATCGCGTAAAATCCTGCGGGCGGGTTGATCTTTTTCCTGCGCCACTTCATCGCGCCAGTCAAACAGTTCACGAATGATGGCCAGTTCACGAGGTTTTAATTTATGTAGTCCGGGAATCCGTCGCCAGTTTTCACGATGAAATTCGGAATCCACTTCGTCAATCATTCGTTGAAACTCGGCTTCTGCCCACGAAAGCCGTCCCAGATCTGCCAGCTCCTTTTCCTGTATTTTCCAGATCTTGGCTACATATTTTACATCATCCAGCGCGTACTTGATTTGCTGCTGAGTCAGAGGTCTGCGGCGCCAGTCTGTGCGAGTCTCTTTACTGCCCGCCTTCTCATTCAACACCCGGGCAACAATCGCAGTATAAGACATCGGAAAGCTGCGGGACCGCAACCCTTCCGCGACCTGCAAATCAACCAGCTTTTGCGGTTTCGCTCCCGAAAAATGCCGACAAAATCGAACCTCTTCACGCCCCCCATGCACGATGACTGTTGTGGAATCATTCGTCATGATATCCCACCAGGGGGATAAATCTTTCACTTCATAAGGATCGACGGCCACTTCTTTGCCGTTGAAGGCGAACTGCAACAGAGAAAGTTCGGGACGATAAGTAAACTCCGAAACGAATTCTGTATCGAATGCAACGATGCCCGCTTCTAAGATTTGCTCACATAAGGCGATAAACTCAGACTGCTGAACAATGAGGGGGCTCGACATCCTTGGACTACTTCCTTTGTTTTGACCAGGCAATTCAGACTGAGAGCCTGACCGTGGTCCGCATGGATTTGATGATTCTTAAACCCTAATGTTGTAGATATTTATTGCATTCGTCAATGAACTGAGGGGCATTTTATACCCTTGGTATTGTTTGTTTCACTGCAACAAACCCCTGGGTTCCTTCAGAAAATGCCCGTGAAGTCGTCTGGTTTGAGAAAATCCCGTAAGCTGAGACGGCTCCTGTGACGATTCTGTTTATATATGAAATATGAGATTTCGATCGATCGGCAATTTCAGCCGATCGGTAAATCTGGCTTTTTATTTTCTCCAGGAATGCACTGTCATGGAAGATGATGCCCCACCAGGAGTTCCGGAATGGGTGGTGACCTATGGCGACATGATGTCACTCCTGCTCACATTTTTCATCATGCTGGTTTCTTTGAGCGAAATCGTCAATGATGAAAAGTTCCGGGCGATCCTGGAATCCATTCAAAATTACACCGGATATCGCACAGGCCCTGTTTCTCCTCCGGGTAAATATTTCCCGATGAATTCCATGATTGAGCAGATGAGCATGCTGGGCGCCTATACGGATAGCCCCGAGCGAGGCAGAGGCGGAATCAAGACGCGTTCCATTGAAGGGAGCGACGTCCGGGTTTACCGGGCGCGGGAGGGCGTTCCCGTAAAAGTGGGAGAATCCCTGCATTATAATCAGATCGAGATCGATCTCGATCCGACACGTAAGGAAAAGTTAGATCAGATCATCCCGGAACTGGCTGGCAAACCGAATAAGATCGAATTGAGATCACACACTTCAATCAGCCCCCTGCCCGCTGATGCACCGGTACACGATAAACTGGTATTAACCTATGATCGCGGGCGGCAGGTGATGCTGTATCTGATTCAAAAAGGAATTGCGCCAAAACGGATCCGAATCACAGCAGCCGCCGATTATGAACCGCCGCTTCAGACAGGTGATGAAAAGTCCGAGCAGATGGACCGACTTGATGTGTTACAACTGGACGCCTTTGTGGACGATTATGTCGGTCCCAGAAAATGAAAGTCGCTGCGAGAGTTGATTACTCGCCAACCAGTTCATCAGCGATTTTGCGAAGGTAGCGCGTTGATGAGTCCTGCATTTTCAGGATATGAGGCGCTGAAGCCTCGTAGTGAGCTTCATCAATTCGACATGAGACTCCGGGAGCCAATGGTACATACATCGATGAAACACGTGCTTTCATACTATTGTTTTCTGTCTCAAGCATTTCCTGATCCTTAATTCTCATTTCAGCGAGTACAATGGGATTCCATGTTTCTTTCCGTTGATCAGCCGATACATAGTGTTTCCGTGCCCAGCTTCTGAGTCTGAATTCTGCTGCCAATGAAACGGCGGCATTTGCCTCCTTTTTCATACCGTGATGCCCTTCAGCGATGAAGATCCATTAAATGCGACTAAGAAACAAATCGTCTGATTTCACAGATCAGCCGAACTGAATTTGATTTCAGCGGCCTGCTTTGGATGAGATTTCGCAGAGGCGGAAGCTATACAAGGCACAATCTGAATAACAAGATCCCCGGGCGCAATAACCAAGATCACAAAAAGTGTCATACACCGAAAAACCTGCAAATCCAGCACAATCAGGCCAGCGAGTTTGAATCGCTTTCATCAGCCTTCTTCTTCCGCCGCATCCTCTGAAATCTGATACCGGGAAAGAAACGTGCCCACGATGTTTCGAGTCGATCGGGTTACGGTCTCTAACTGTCTGGACTGAGATTCATGCAGGAAAGTGAATGATAAAACCACGATCACCGCAGCAGTCAGTAAAATGGATGAGCGGATTTTTTGATTGTCGCTCAACACGCTCAGCATCGGCTGATACCAGGACCGATTGATGACGGGAATTTTATGATTGGGATTCCATTGAGGCACATCCAGAGCCAGATCAGGGTCGACCGAAATTCGCTCTTCTCCCGGACAAACTGCGTCAAAATCAACTCGCGCCACTTCAGACCGGAATTCCGGATCGTGCTCCAGGGAATGGGCAATTTGTTTCAGATATTCGACCTGATTTTCCAGCGAAACCAGCTGTACCTGATTCGCAAGATATTCATTCCGTAATTTTAAATAAGACAGATAACGGGGCGCCAGTACCACCGCGGCAAACATGCTCGCAGCAATAAACAGAAAGATCCAGAATGTCATCGAAATGATCCAGGCATATCTGGATTCTTCATTCTGATTCAATTTGACAGACAAAACAGGCAATCCCGGTATTGATTCGATTCAAGGAAGTCAGGAAATAGACAACGTGCGTTTCACTCCAATCAAAATCGACATGGCGGGGCGGGAATCTTCATCAACTGGCAAACAGTAGCGGTTACACGCCTTGTTTCCAATCTGACGATTGTTGAAGTCTGCGCAAAAAAACTCCCCTTCGAGAACTCAAAGGGGAGCTGATTCTAACATTTCCTCTGCGAACCGTTCAGGAAATCGTACCGCCAAAGGTCGCTTCCGTTCCCAGAATCTCTTCGATTCTGAGTAACTGATTGTACTTGCAGATACGATCGGTTCGACTGGCTGAACCGGTTTTGATTTGACCGGTGGAGAGAGCGACTGCCAGATCTGCAATCGTCGTATCTTCCGTTTCACCCGAACGGTGGCTCATGACGGCGGTATATCCATTCCGGCCGGCCAGCTGCACTGCTTCGATGGTCTCAGACAGCGTTCCAATCTGGTTGACTTTGACCAGAATACTATTCGCGATACCCTCATCAATGCCGCGCTGTAAACGCTTGGGATTGGTCACGAACAGGTCATCACCCACCAGCTGCACTTTGTCTCCCAGACGGTCTGTCAGAAGTTTCCAGCCGGCCCAGTCATCTTCGGCCAGTCCATCTTCGATGGAACAGATCGGGTATTTATCAACCCAGGCTGCCAGGAAATCGACCATGCCTGCGGAATCGAATTCTCGCCCTTCGACGGTGTAGATTCCTGTTTTCGTGTTGTAGAATTCGGTGGAAGCCGCATCCAGTGCAATTTTCACCTGATCGCCGGCTTTGTAACCCGCTTTTTCGATCGCCGTCAAAATAACATCAATGGCGTCTTCACTGTTGGGAAGATCGGGAGCAAAGCCCCCTTCATCGCCGACGGCTGTACTCAGCCCTTTGGAAGAAAGCACTTTCTTCAGGGAGTGGAAAATTTCTGTTCCACAACGCAGCGAGTCACTGAAGTTATCAAAACCCAGCGGCATGACCATGAATTCCTGCAGGTCAATTCCGTTGCTGGCGTGCTCGCCGCCGTTGATGATATTCATCATCGGGGCAGGCAGACGGTTTGCACCGACACCACCCAGATAACGGAATAAAGGCAGATCAGATGCATGTGCGGCTGCATGCGCGGCTGCCAGTGAGCAAGCCAGAATCGCATTGGCGCCCAGTCGCGATTTATTTTCAGTGCCATCCAGATCCAGCATGACCCGGTCGATCAGTAATTGATCGCAAACGTCGAGATCAATCAGAATGTCGGCGATTTCGGTGTTGACGTTCAGAACCGCCTGCTGAACACCTTTACCCAGAAAGCGGTCTTTTTTATCGGTATCACGCAATTCACAGGCTTCATGCATTCCCGTGCTGGCGCCGCTGGGGACAGCAGCGCGACCGATCGTTCCATCTTCCAACTCGATATCCACTTCCACTGTGGGATTCCCGCGACTGTCAAGAATTTCACGGGCATGAACGGAACTAATGGCAATACTCATCGTTTGTGTTTCCTAATATATTTCTATTAAATGAACTCGATCTGTTGAATCTGCAACACATCAACAATATTTGATATACTTTGCTCTAAGACGCCTCTTTTTAGCAGAAATAAAGGGTAAGCTCAAATGACTGAGTTTAGATTGTATGAATCTTTCTCAGACACAGGGAAATAGTCGGCCCCTGCAATCCCCACTACTTACCAGGCCTGCAGATGCAACCCGGGTGGAAATAACCATTAAAATCAACGGTTTTCCACCATTTTCTGCGCACAACATAAAACAGCGCCCCTGATCGGGTTGTTTCGGTTTGCAGGTATCGCCGTTCACGAAAACGGATTAAAACGAATCGGAAACAAAGCGGAATCTCGTCAGAACGGACGAATCCTGCTAGACTGAAGCGACTGAGGGACACGTGCTGCTGAATGACAAAACACCCTCTTGAAACCCAAATGATATTCATAGCAACTGAAATAATCTTCTCATGAGTTCAACCTCTCCACAAATAAATAAACAAACTGCACGAAAGCCTTACACGCCGCTTTCTGTGGAACCGATGGACCCCCAGCTCACAACGATACAGCCGGGAGGCGGGATTATTATCCATCTGGAAATGGGGTGGGGGTATTGGCGCCGGTTCTGGCTGAAGACATTCCGCCGTGGTTATGTGCAACGCATGCAGGGGACTCGCAAAGGGGACTTTAACCCGTGCCCGCACGAAGTGCTCGACCCCCGCGACCTGAAATATTATGAAAACCAGGGGGGATATTACTGGGACGCAAAAGACGATCCGTTCGCTTACCGCAGCCAGCTCCCGTTTGCCCGTGAAGGTCTGGCGGAACTGCTCGTTCTCTCGGTCGTGTTCTTTGGTGGAATGGGTCTCGTAACAGGACTGCTGCTCAATACTCAACCGTCAGGCATCCTCGCGGGCATTGGCTGGTTTCTGGTCTTCGCATTATTTTTACTGGGACTGGAAATTGTCTGGTTCTTTCGAAACCCGAAACGCCAGATTCCGGAAGGCGAGGGAGTCGTCGTCTCCCCCGCAGATGGCACGTTTGATACCATTGAAGAAATTGCCCACCATGATTTCATTGGTGGTCCCGCCATCGAGATCGGCATTTTTCTCTCCATCTTCAATGTGCACATCAATCGCATGCCTGTCGCTGGTAAAATTATCAAATTAGCTTATAAACCGGGAAAATGCCTGAATGCGTTGCGCCCCGAATCCACGCGTGAAAACGAGCGCCTGGAGGTTTACCTGCAGACGCCGGAACCCGCTTTGAGGCCGATGCTCGTGCAGCAAATCACCGGCGCGATCGCCCGCCGCATTGTCTGTCGGCTGAAACCGGGGGACGAACTTCTGAAGGGCACGCAGTTTGGAATGATTAAGCTGGGATCCCGCACAGTCATCGTATTTCCCAAAGAAGAAGGGCTGGAAATTCTGGCAAAACCTGGCGACAAACTGAAGGCCGGTTCAACGATCCTGGCGAAGTATCCCTCGTCCGGGAAAAGCATGGCATCAACGACTGAGGAAACTGATGAAAAAGCGTAAACTGATCGCCGTGCTCCCGACATTATTGACGTTAGGCAATGCCGCCTGCGGATTCGGCGCCATCACCTACGCCGCGAAAGTAGGTCCGGAATTTCTCGGGCAGGCAGCGAGCGGCGGCGGATTAACCCGTATCCTTGGCACATCTCCGGGACTTTACAATTCGTTCGATAACCAGCATCTGTTTATTGCTGCCGTGTTGATTTTTGTTGCCATGCTGTTCGACGCACTGGATGGAAGCGCTGCCCGCTGGACGAACCAGACCAGTGAATTTGGCGCGCAACTTGACAGCCTGTGCGACGCCATCAGCTTCGGCGTTGCCCCTGCGTTTCTGATGTTGCAGATGATTCAATTTCGCACCGAATACCATCCCCGACTGCTGTGGGTGATTGCGCTGCTGTTTGCCGTCTGTACGATTTTAAGATTAGCCCGGTTTAATGTGGAAACCGAGGAAGACGATTCTCATACGGGTTTCAGCGGCCTCCCTTCCCCTGCAGCCGCAGGAGCGGTGGCATCCTTCCCCATTTCCATGCGCGGCCTGTATAAGCTGGCAGAATCAGAGACGGGGTCGATCACGCAAACAATCTCTCAGTGGCTGATCCCGGCGGTGGAATGGTCGCTCCCCTGGATCACGCTGGCCCTCGCCGCTCTGATGGTCTCACGCATTCATTACGCCCATGTATTTAATCAATTGTTCACAGGTCGACGCAGCCGCCGGCATGTCATTCAACTGGTCTTTTCCATGGCGTTGATCTTCCTGGTGCGAGAACTGGCGATCCCCGTATTATTCTGCTATTTCGCATTTTCAGCGCCAATTCATGCTTTTTGGGGAGAAGTTGTCTCCGGGCGACTATACAAATCGAGACAAATTTGAGAAACTGACTCGTTTCATCCATTTTATCGAACCTTAAAGGTGCTGTCGCCGATGTTTACGGGACTGGTCGAGGCTCGAGGTACCGTTCAGCTTTTGGAAAAGAACGGCTCAGCCGTCGATTTAACTCTTGAGATTTCGGAGCTCATTACGAATGATGCCCACATCGGGGATAGTGTGGCCATCAACGGCTGCTGCCTGACGGTTGTGGAAATCAGCGACGGCTGCCTGAAGTTTCAAGCCGGCGCAGAAACCCTTGCCAAAACCAGCCTGGGGCTGTTGAACCTGGGTGATCAGGTCAACATTGAACGCCCTCTGGCCGCCGATGGCCGCCTGGGTGGTCACTTTGTCCAGGGACACGTGGATGGCGTGGGCTCGATCCAGTCGATCGACAGGGATGGTGAATGGATCACGATGTGGTTTGATGTTCCCCGGGAACTGGCCCTGCAAATGGTGCCCAAAGGATCGATCACCGTAGATGGAATCAGTTTGACGATTGTGGAATGCCAGCAGACGGCTTTCAGTATCGCGTTAATACCGCATACACTGGAAGTGACCACATTAGGACAAAAACAGGTTGGCAGTATTGTGAATCTCGAAACAGACATCCTTGGGAAGTATGTACAAAAACTGATTCCCTTAACACTTGATGGTTTCAATGAAAGACGATGAAAGGCAGACTCGATCTTATTTAATGCAGCTCTTTGAGCGGCATGGCTTTAACCCGCGCTCTGATCTGGGGCAAAACTTTCTGATCGATCTGAATATCATCGAGTACGTCGTGGCGAATGGCCATATTCAGCCGACTGATATCGTGCTGGAAATCGGCACCGGCACCGGAGGCATGACGACATTTATGGCCCAACAGGCCAGGCACGTCATTTCGGTCGAGTATGATGCGAACATGCATAAACTCGCGGGAGAAGCCACTCGAAAATACGACAATATCTCACTGCTGAACTGCGACGCTTTAAAAAGTAAAAACCAGCTCTCCCCCATTGTGGTCAACGAGATTGAAACACAATTACAGGCAAATCCGGGCAGTCATCTCAAGCTGATTGCCAATCTGCCCTACAATATCGCCACGCCCATTGTTTCGAATCTCGTGGCGTCAGATCTTCCCTGGGATCGGATGGTCGTAACCATTCAGCTGGAACTCGGATTAAAAATGGCCTGTAAGCCGACGACTTCCAATTATGGAGCGCTGTCTGTCTGGTTACAGTCACAGTGCTTCGTCAAATTACTGAAGACGCTGGGACCCACTGTGTTCTGGCCCCGACCCAAAGTTGATTCCGCAATCGTACAGTTAACACCGAATCCGGTACTCAAAAAAACGATCGGAGACCGCGTCTTCTTTCAGGACTTTCTGAGACGCGTTTTTCAGCATCGACGGAAATTGATGCGCAGCACGCTGGCCAGCATGTATAGCAAACAGCTTACGAAGCCGGAAGTAGACGCGATTTTACTGGCACACGGAATCGAAAAAGAAAAAGCGCGTGCGGAAGAACTCACGGTGACGGAATTGATTCCGTTGGCACATGCGTTTCAGGAACAGATCGCACAAAAAATAATCGTTTAAAAAACGAACAGCAACAAATAAAACGTAAGCATCATTTCAGAGAGACATGTAAGGAGAGGAATTATGGAAGATCGCATTATCAGCCAGGGAATCACGTTTGATGATGTTCTGCTGCAACCTGCCTATAGTGAAGTAATGCCTTCGGAAGTCAGTGTTGCCAGCCAGCTCACAAAAAATATTCCCCTCAATGTCCCCATCATCAGCAGTCCCATGGACACGGTCACCGAAAGCGACATGGCCATCGGGATGGCACAGGAGGGCGGGATCGGCATCATCCACAAGAATATGACTGCCGAACAACAGGCAATGCAGGTCGACCTGGTAAAACGAAGTGAACATGGTGTCATCGTCGATCCGGTGACGCTTCCCCCCAATGCCACCGTGGCGGAAGCCACTGATATCATGCACCGGAGAAATATTGGAGGGGTCCCCATCACGGAAAATGGGAAACTTGTGGGAATTTTAACGAGTAGGGACTTACGGTTTCTCGACTCTCCGGAAACGCTGGTTTCGGAAATAATGACAAAAGAAAAGCTTGTAACGGCTGCAGGAGATACAACGCTTGAGGTAGCTCAGCGGATATTATTGGAAAATAAGGTCGAGAAACTTCTGCTGGTTGACGAAAATTATCAACTGAAGGGACTTATTACGATTAAGGACATCGACAAGACGTTGCAGTTCCCGCTGGCCTCAAAAGATTCACGAGGACGGCTGCGAGTCGGGGCTGCCGTTGGTGTACATGATTACGAACGAGTCGCTTTACTGATTGAGTCGGGGGTTGATCTCCTGGTTGTTGACAGTGCTCATGGCCATTCCGGCAATGTAGTACAGACCGTGAGAGAAATCAAAAAACGATGGGACATTGATGTGGTCGCCGGAAATGTGGCGACAGAGCAAGGTGCCCGTGATCTGGCAGAGGCAGGTGCTGATGCGGTCAAAGTCGGAATTGGTCCCGGGTCGATTTGTACGACGCGAATTATCTCCGGTGTGGGGGTTCCACAATTAACGGCCATTTCCAATGCCGCAAAAGCTTTAGAAGGGTCAGGAATTCCGATCATCGCTGATGGGGGTATTCGTTACAGTGGTGATATTGCCAAAGCACTGGCAGCCGGTGCCCATACGGTAATGTTAGGAGGATTGCTCGCAGGTCTGGATGAAAGTCCGGGCGAATTGTTTTTGTATCAGGGACGCAGCTTCAAACGCTACCGTGGTATGGGATCAATGGGAGCAATGGTGAAAGGTAGTAGCGAACGCTATCGCCAAAGTTCAATTAGTCAAGACGGAAAAGACTCTGCGAAAAAACTGGTTCCTGAAGGAGTGGAAGGACGTGTCCCCTATAAAGGGCCACTGCAAAATCTGCTTTATCAACTCGTGGGTGGACTGCGGGCAGGAATGGGTTATTTAGGCGTCAATTCTGTCGCGGAAATGCGAACGGAAGCCAAATTTATTCAGGTCTCTGCAGCAACGGTTAGGGAGAACCATCCGCATGATATTTCAGTCACTCAGGAAGCACCAAATTACACAGCCGAACATTCACCTATGGAATAACCGTCGCTTGCGTTGGTTACCGACCATGGCGCTCGCGCTCAGTCTGAGCCCGTTCGCACTCGCTGCGGAACCTGCTTCTACGATAGATCCGTTTCTCACACAGTCAGATTCTACCGCGCAAACGTGGGAAGAACTGAAAGGTCGCTCAGCGGAAAAACGCTGGGAGTCGCTGTCCCGCGAGAATAAACGAGAGACCAAAAAGCAGGATCGGAAAGAACGCAGAGAACAGCGTAAAACCGATAAGGCGTCCGAAGAACTCGAATTCGTACCCGAATTTCGTCAGATTCCAGATCAGATTCCGCCCGCCTCCGTCAGCTCAGGAACTGGCAACAGCCTGCCCGAACCCGCGGGAGCCAGTACGATCGCTGCCCCCGTCAATAACGCGCCCGTAGACACTTTCGCGCCTGCGGTGCAACCATTTAAAACAATTGGTCTGGAAGAAAAACAGCCTGTCACCGGCACGTCCACGAAAAATCTGGATTTCAACACCCGGGAACCGGTAAGTCCTGCCAGCAACAGCCAGCAGATCGTTCCCCTGTTTCCTGATTCTGATGAGCGTGGATCCAGTTTTATCACCACACAGAAGCAATTCGATAAAGCGGCTGCCTCTCCCGAATCTGATGATCTGAAGTACGCAGGGGAAGATCTCGAAGACGAAGTCCCGCACCTGTTGAAAAAAATTGCCGGTATCAACCCGTTCTTTGATTATGAACCCGATCCTGACATCGCTAAAAATGAACCATGCAGAAATCTCTGTCCGCGTCCGGATGGAAAACCCTGTAAATTGTCAGAAGATGGCGGGCATATCATGGAATGTCCTCAGGAATACCAGCTCAGCCGTCAGCCTTATGAGGGGCGTAACTTCACGGAAAGCATCTATACCTGGGAAGCGTCTAACCTGAATTACAATCCGCTCTACTTCGAAGATCCCAACCTGGAACGGTACGGAAATTCGCGCAAAGACCTGATACAGCCGTTCGTCTCAATGGGACGATTCACCGGACAACTGCTCGCCTTGCCTTATCAGATGAGCATCGACCCTGTGAGGAAAAAAGTTTATCCTCTCGGCTATTATCGCCCGGGTGAGTACACGCCCAAACGCATCAACGGAATTCCCTGGAATACCAAAGCGGCAGTTACCGAAGGACTTACAGCAACTGGCCTGATCTTCCTGCTTCCCTGAACGGACAGACTTTTTCTGCCTGCGTTTATGAGAGACACGACGAATCAAGCAGCGGTGGTTGCCGAAGCGGACCAGATTCGATATTCTTTAAACACACCCTGACCCACTGGATCAGGGTGTGTTTTTGTTTTTAAATTCGAGCAGATTTTGAGCTTTCAAGAGAGTGAACGACGCAACCATGTCATTTGACCCTGCCTCTAATGTATCAGGTGCCCCTCAGGCGTTAGCCAACGATATCATCCAGCGCGTTGCCAGACTGGTCAGCGAAGCAGAAGCGGAAACCAGACCGCTGGAACTCGACCCTTATCGGGGTCAGCTGTTCGAGTTGTTCGTCATGGCTGATGCCGCCGGCTTTGTTTCGGAAGAAGCGGAATTCGATCTCACCGCCGACAATCTCTGTCGGGAGCTGGCAAAAGTCTGGGGATTGGCCGAAGCCACACAACAGGCAACCGAATCGCAATCAAAACTCCCCCCGGATCAGGTCAGCAAAATGCGGATTCTCTGGTCTGTGTTAAGACTCTGGATGGAATGGGATTATGCCTGGAAACGCTGGAATGAATTCCATCCCGGCGAGACGGCGTAAAGCCGATCGGTCGACCCGCGTCCGCACCCGCTTATCGCTGTTTTACGGGAAAACAGGCACTTTTCGCGATTGACGTCTGCTGGTTTTTCTTAAGCTGCGTAGTAAGCGCCGTGCGCACGAATAAAAACAGTTTGTGCACTGCAATCCTATTCACCGGCCACCGCCAGCCGTCCTGTAGTTCAGAAATCAGCGCCGCCTCCAGTGTTCTCTGTGCACGTGTTTTACGCGTTGTTCAAAAAACTTCGTAACAGCTTCTTTAAGTTTCATTCTAAGATCATTTTGATTCATCCGGCATCCATTGTTGAATGCCGACAATGAAAATTGCTGCACGCCCTTCACTGCGCATCCGGTAACCAATCAACGGCAAGCTTCGTCCCACACTGCTGCGAGTCGCTGGCTGGCCTGCACGCTGGTAAAACAGGCCAGAGCCCGCTGCCGCGCCGCTGCTGACAATATCTGGATCAGACTCCGATCACTCAGGGTCCGTGTGATGGCAGCCGCAAGAGCCACCGCATCATTCGCGGGGACCAGCAACGCCGAGACTTCATGCTGCACGATCTCACGCGTACCGCCCACATCCGTCGCCACAATCGGCAGCCCGCTGGCAATCGCTTCCAGTAACACCCGCCCCAAC
>TARA_R110002095_G_scaffold37463_7_pt1 | contig 15674 bp, 15 predicted proteins | sample TARA_R110002095 | Tara Oceans TARA_R110002095 (sample SAMEA4397255) | marine metagenome | biome: Polar Biome; feature: [SRF] surface water layer (ENVO:00010504); material: water (ENVO:00002006), including particulate matter (ENVO:01000060) such as... | depth 5 m | reverse complement strand
ATTTATTTCCTCATCCTGAGGAGGCCGCAGGCCGTCTCGAAGGATCGCTTAAAAAAACGGCCCCGGGTTGCCCCGAGGCCGTTTTCGTTCGAGCCGTGATCTTGCTTAGGCGAGGATCGCCAACAGCAGGATCGCGACGATGTTGATGATCTTGATCATCGGGTTGATGGCCGGACCGGCGGTATCCTTGTAGGGATCACCGACCGTGTCGCCGGTTATCGCAGCGTGATGGGCGTCAGAGCCCTTGCCGCCGTGATGGCCGTCTTCGATGTACTTCTTGGCGTTGTCCCAAGCGCCACCACCTGCGGTCATCGACAAAGCGACGAACAGGCCGGTGACGATGGTGCCGAGCAGCATCGCGCCCAGTGACGTGAAGGCAGCGGACTGATCTGCAACCGCTTCGATCACGAAATACATCACGAACGGCGCCAGCAACGGCAGCAGCGACGGCAGGATCATCTCCTTGATCGCGGCTTTCGTCAGAATGTCGACGCACTTGCCGTATTCCGGCTTGGTTGTCCCTTCCATGATACCCGGGATTTCCCGGAACTGACGGCGCACTTCGACGACCACGGCACCGCCGGCACGACCGACAGCCATCATCCCCATCGAGCCGAATAGGTACGGCAGCATGCCACCGATGAACAGGCCGATGACGACGAACGGGTCTTTCAGGCTGAACGTCACTTCGACGCTCGGGAAGTAGTACCCAAGGTCGTAGGTGAACGCGGCGAACAGCACCAGGGCGGCCAGACCGGCGGAACCGATGGCATAGCCCTTAGTGACGGCTTTGGTGGTGTTACCGACCGCGTCCAAGGCGTCCGTGGTGTTCCGCACGTCTTCCGGCAGGTCTGCCATTTCGGCAATACCGCCGGCGTTGTCGGTCACGGGACCGAACGCGTCGAGGGCGACAACCATACCGGCCAAGGCCAACATGGTGGTGGCCGCAATCGCGATGCCGAACAGACCGGCATACAGGAACGACACGATGATACCCGCCGAGATCACGATCACCGGCAAGGCGGTGGCTTCCATCGACACCGCAAGGCCCTGGATGATGTTCGTGCCATGACCGGTTTCGGACGCCGCAGCGACCGATTTGACCGGACGGTAATCAACACCGGTGTAGTACTCGGTGATCCACACGATCAGGCCGGTGACGGCAAGACCGACGACCGCACAGATGAATAGATCGGCACCGGTAATGACGAGGCCTTCGTTGAGGGTGAATTCCGTCCCCCAGCCGATGAACATCGACACCGTACCGCCGATCAGGATGGCGGAGATCACGGCAGAGGCGATGAAGCCTTTGTACAGCGCGCCCATGATCGACTGGCTGGCACCCAACTTCACGAACCAAGTCGCGACCACCGAGCCTATGATGCAGACGCCGCCGATCAATAGCGGGAACAGCATCATTTGCTCTTGTGCTTCGCCGGTGAAGAAGATCGCCGCCAACAGCATGGTGGCGACCACGGTCACCGCATAGGTTTCGAACAAGTCGGCTGCCATACCGGCGCAGTCACCGACGTTGTCGCCCACGTTGTCGGCGATCACACCGGCGTTGCGGGGGTCGTCTTCGGGGATACCGGCTTCGATTTTACCGACCAAGTCGGAGCCGACGTCGGCGCCCTTGGTGAAGATGCCGCCGCCGAGACGCGCGAAGATCGAGATCAGCGAGGCACCAAAGCCCAGTGCGATCAGCGCTTCCAGGATGTGGCGCATCTCTTGTTCGTTGTTCGGGTCGTACATGTCGCGGAGCACCATGTAGTAGCCGGCGACACCCAACAGGGCCAAGCCGACGACCAACATGCCGGTCACGGCACCGGATTTGAAGGCAATTTCAAGACCACCCGCCAAACCTTGGGTGCGCGCCGCTTCGGTGGTGCGCACGTTGGCGCGGACCGAGACGTTCATGCCGATGTAACCGGCAACACCCGACAAAATCGCACCGATGAAGAAACCGATGGCGACCGGAATGCCCAGCAAGAAGCCGAGGCCGATGCCGACAACGATGCCGACGACGCCGATGGTCAGATACTGACGGTTCAAATAAGCGGCAGCGCCTTCTTGAATGGCGGCTGCGATTTCCTGCATACGCTCGTTACCGGCCGGTGCCGAAAGCACCGCGCGGACGGCATACGCCCCGTAAAGCAACGCCACTAAGGCGCATGCAATTACCAACATGTAGATGGATGACATCCTATCTCCCCTTGATATAAACGAATCCTCTCAGTGCGAATTTTGGCCGATTGCAAGATCGGTGATCAAATTCGCATGACGGATTTACCCCACTCTAAAAGCGCCCGGAAAATGCCAGAACGCCCCCGATAAAGCAACACAAGGGTTGTCGGGCGCGATTCTTCAAGTGCATTGGGCGCACTCGGATATTTTGGGTGCGTTCGGCGCCCTACTTTTTCCGCCTAGCGCATGCGTATTATTGTGGCGTGTCGACGATGGATTGGATCAAAACACTTTTGACGATGCCGGGCTCGCCGGCGACGCGGTCGGCGGTAATCTGCAACCGGCGCTTCACGGTGGGTAGGTCGAGGCGCCCGAGTTCACTCAGCATTCGCGGGATGAATGAATGCATGTCGCGCATGAACGCATCCTTGTAGATCGGCAGCATCCTCTTGATTCTAATGATGTTATCGTTGCCGGCCGTTTCGATTTTAAGCTCCATCTGAATGGTTAGTACGATCGCGCCTTCCTGGACGACGTTGATCATCACCGGCTCGACATCGACGAACAGCGCGTCGGGCGCTTCGATCTTGCGCTCTTGCTCCATCTCTTTGGCGATTTCCGGCTGCTCAAACGGGCCCAGCCCGAACCATTTCATTAAACCGATGGTGATGCCGGCGATCAAAAGGACGAGCATAAAAATGATAACGAGTTTTTTCATAAAACGTGGTGTCTCCCGACGAATTTAAGGTTTTCGTCCAACCCCGCGCCATTATCACGCCCTTGATTCGCGGCGCAACGGAAAACGGGTTTTGCGGGTCGCTCGAATATCTCGGGTAACGCCTGCGGCGTTTCCGGGAAGTCGCCGAATTTTTAAAATCTAAAAAACGGCGCTTTCTCGGACGCGTAGCGATCCGGGATCTTTGAGCGACACCATCTGATTATGCGAAATGCCGGTTATGCGAAATGCCGGAACCCCAGCGATTCCAGTTCTAGCGGGGTGCCGTTCTTCGTGACCTGCACCGAAGCCGGCCCGGCCCGCACCTGGCCAATCGCCGTGATCGGCACATCCAAGCCCAAAGGCATCGTATCCGCCGTGAATGCCAATTCGTAATCATCGCCACCGCCGAGCACGCGCGTGATCAACGATTTATCCCGCGCTAGCGCCGACGTTGCTGCTGGGGACAGCGGCACCGCATCCACGTCGATCTCGATACTGACCCCGGAAACCTCTGCGATATGGCCGAGGTCCTGCATAAGGCCGTCCGAGATATCGATGGCCGCATGCGCCTGGCCGACAAGCCCCTGCCCGGCTTGCACGCGCGGCTTGGGCACGCGATAGCGATCGGCAAGAAACGCCCGATCTGTTTGGGACAAGTTTGCAAGCGCACCCCGCGCTGCTTTCAGTCCCAGCGCGCTGTCGCCAATCGTGCCGGTGACATAAACCGTATCACCCGGCTTGGCGCCACCGCGGGTCAGCGCCGTTCCTGCTTTGACCGTGCCGATGGCGGTCAGCGAAAAAACCAATGGCCCCGGCGTCGATACCGTGTCGCCGCCCAACAACGGAAACCGGTAATCTTCGACCCAAGGTTTGAGGCCGTCGGCAAAGCCTTTGATGAACGCCTCCGTCGTTGCTTTCGGCCACGCACAGGCAAGCGTAAAGCCGACGGGGGTGGCACCCATGGCGGCCAGATCGGAAAGATTGCTGCCGACCAGCTTCGCGGCGATGTTCTCAGGCGCCTCGTCGTCCAAGAAGTGCACCCCTTGGACGATGGCGTCCGTCGTCACCACGTGCTCAAAGCCCGGCGCGGTCGCAAAGATCGCAGCATCATCGGTCAGCCCAAGCGCGCCCGGCGTCTTCGCCAAGGGTGCGAAATAGGTGCGGATGATATCGAACTCGTCAGCCATGCGCGGAGACTAGCAGTCGGATGTGCGTGTTGCGAGCGTCGCTTTGAATGTCACCCTTCGAGACGCGCTTCGCGTTCCTCAGGATGAGGTTTTTTACGACATCCTCATCCTGAGGAGGCCGAAGGCCGTCTCGAAGGATACATTCAAAGCCCGATCTAAGACGCTGCCTTGAACTCCGCTGGGCGCAGCGTGCGGGCGATGGCGTTGAGAATGCCGCCGATCAGTTTGATCTGGCCGCCGTCATCGTAAAACGCATCGCCGAGCGCCATGTACGCCGAGATCACGGTGCGCGCCGGGACGTTGTCGCGGACCATCAACTCATAGCCTGCCGTGCGCAGGATGGCGCGCAGCAGGGCTTCGAGCTCATTTAGCGTATGCGCGCCGGTGAGCGCCGGAATCAACTGGGCGTCAATGTCCGCGCGGCGTTCGTTCACACCAAGAATTAGCGTTTTGAGTAGTTCCGGACGTGGGCGTGCCATTTCGTCGACGATGTCTTCATCGGCGGCGCGCCAGCGGTCTTCTGTGAAGTCGGCGAGCACGTCATCGACGGCAACGTCCATCATATCGAGCTCGTACACCGCCTGTACGGCAGCCAAACGGGTGGCGGCCATGCGTGGGTCGTCTTTTGACGAGGAGGAAGTTTTATCAGTCATTCTCACGGCCTAAAAAGTGACGGCGCACCTCGATCATGCGGAGTACCGCTTTGGCCGCTTCGGCGCCCTTGTTCTTTTGCGCGGGATCGGCACGGACTTCGGCTTGCTTCATGTTTTCACACGTCAGCACGGCAAAGCCGAGGGGCATGCGGTGTGTCATTGTCATGCCCATGATGGCCCGGCTCGCTTCGCGGCAAATGTGGTCGTAGTGATCGGTCTCGCCCCGGATCACGCAGCCCATCGCCATGATGCCGGCGTATTTGCGGTGCGGGTCCTTAAGGCCGGCCTGGATCGCCATTTCACAGGCAGCAGGCACTTCAAACACGCCAGTGACAGGCAACCGCTCAATTTCATAGCCGGCATCGCGGAACAGCGGCGTAGCCCCCTCGACCATATGGTCGGTGATCTTGTCGTAGTACGTGGCTTCGACGATCAGGATTTTCTGATTGTTATTGGTGGAGGTCGCGGCCATCGGATCAGTCCTTAACCTTAGGGATCGCGCGCTGCTCGGTCACGCTTAGATCATAGCCATCGAGGCCGACGATGGTGCGTTTTGTATTGGACAGCAAAATCATCTCCGACACGCCGAGGTCCAGCAGGATTTGTGCGCCGACACCGTAGTCGCGCAACTCCCCCTGCCCTTCAGGCGTCTCGCCGATGCGGGTCTTGACCCGATCTGACAATGCGCGGGCATAAGGCTCGCGGATCAACACCACAACGCCGCGGCCGACATCTGAAATCATCTGCATCGCTTGCTGCAGGTCGCCGCTTTTGCCACTGGCCGCATCGCCTAACACGTCGTCCAATACATTCAGCGCGTGCATCCGCACCATCACCGGATCGTCGCCGGCTACCGTGATGTCGCCTTTGACCAGTGCAATATGCTCGGCATAAGCGACGGTGTTGACGTAGACGCACATCTTCCAGTCGCCGCCGAAACGGCTTTCGAACGGCATCTCGGCGACGCGTTCGACCACCCGGTCGTTTTTCAGGCGGTACGCGATCAGGTCGGCGATGGTGCCGATTTTGAGCCCGTGATGTTGCGCGAACGCAATCAAGTCCGGCAGTCGCGACATGGTGCCGTCTTCGTTCATGATCTCGCAGATCACACCGGACGGGTTGAGCCCGGCGATCCGCGCCAAATCGACCGCAGCTTCAGTGTGGCCTGCGCGCACAAGGGTGCCGCCGGCGCGGGCTTCGAGCGGAAACACGTGGCCCGGCGATGCGATATCTGCGGGCCCTTTTGACGGATCAATGGCGACCGAGATCGTGCGCGCCCGGTCGGACGCGGAAATACCGGTGGTGACGCCTTCCCGCGCTTCGATGGAAATCGTGAACGCGGTCTGATGGCGCGAACCGTTGCGCCGGGACATGGCCGGCAATTCCAACGTGTTCACCCGCTCGCCGGTCAACGCCAGGCAGATCAGGCCGCGCCCGAATTTGGCCATAAAGTTGATCGCGTCGGGCGTCGCCATTTGCGCGGGGATGATCAGATCTCCCTCGTTCTCGCGCTCTTCGTCATCGACCATGATGAACATACGACCGTTGCGGGCATCTTCGATGATGTCCTCAATCGGCGACAGGAAGTTTTCCGGCTCGGCGTTCAGCGTCGATTCTTGGGCAGTTTTTGAATTCGAAGACAAAGAATTATCCGTTCATTTCATGCAGACGCGCAACATAGCGCGCCAGCACGTCTATTTCCAGATTTACCGCGCTGCCAGGCGTGAGGCTGCCGAGCGTGGTTTCGACTTGAGTGTGCGGGATGATGTTGACGGAGAATTTGGCGCCGTCGGTCTCGTTGACCGTCAACGACACGCCATCGATGGTGACCGAGCCTTTGGTGGCGATGAATTTGGCGACCTGCAGCGGCGCTTCGACGTCGATTTTCAGCGAGTCGCCGACCGGTGTCGTCGCCACCACGTTGCCGACGCCGTCCACGTGCCCGGTCACGATATGCCCGCCGAGCTCGTCACCCATTTTCAAGGCGCGCTCGAGGTTCAGGCGTGTGCCGGGCTGCCACGCGCTGAGCGTGGTTTTGGATAAGGTTTCGCCGGATGCTTCAACCGCGAACCAGTCCGCGCCTTTTTCGATCACCGTCAGGCAAGCGCCGCCGCACGCAATCGAGGCACCGATGGCGGCGTCGCTCAAATCCAGCGCGGTCGTGATCTCAAAGCGCGTATCCCCCTTTTGGGTGATGCTTTTGACAGACCCAATGTCGGTGATGATGCCGGTAAACATGTTTGCGTACGTATCCCTGATATCGCTGGGTCGAGGCTTCAACCCCGGAGGTAGCGCTCCAACACGTCATCATCAAGGTCAATTGTGGCGACACGGTGAAAACGGGGTGCTGTGGCAGGGCTGTTGACGGCCATCGGCGCAATGGCGGGTGTGCCGTCGGCACCGATCACGCTGGGCGCGCGGAACCAAGCGAGTTCGTCAACCAGGTCTGCCGCCATGAACGACGCATTCAGGCTGCCACCCGCTTCCAGCAACACGCGGGTGATGCCGCGCTCAGCGAGGGTTTGCAGGATCACGCCTGGGTTAAGTCTGCCGCCCGTACTCCCCGGCAGGCTGATCACCTCAGCTCCTACGCTGCGCAAGTCGTTGCGCTTGCCTTCGGGGGCGTCCGGGCCGGTGACAACCCACAGCGGCGCCATGTCGATGCTTTCGGTCAGCTTGCTGGGCACCGGAGTTTCGGCGCGGGGATCGACGACAACGCGGATCGGGCTTCGGTCTTCGAGTCCGGCCAAGCGGCACGTCAGCGTCGGATTGTCGGCTAAAACCGTGCCGATACCGGTCAAAATCACATCGTTTTCAGCCCGCAGCAGATGCCCGCGCCGCCGCGCCGCGGGGCCTGTGATCCATTGGCTTTCACCGGTTCTGGCCGCAATCGTGCCGTCGAGTGCGGTTGCGGTTTTCATCGTCAACCAAGGGCGCGCGCGCTCAATCGTGCTCAAAAAGCCTGCATTTACGACGCGGGCTGCGTCAGACAGCAAGCCTGTACGCACATTGATGCCGGCGTCTTTCAGCCGTGCCACGCCACTGCCGGACACGCGGGGATCGGGATCAATCATCGCGACCGTAACATGGGTGACGCCGGCGCTGATCAGGGCGTCGGCACAGGGGGCTGTTTTGCCTTGGTGGCTGCAGGGCTCCAGCGTGACATAGGCGTGTGCCCCTTTGGACAGCGCACCGGCTTGGGCCAAGGTTTCGGCTTCGGCATGCGGACGACCGCCGGGCTGGGTCCAGCCGCGCCCGACCACGCGGCCACCGCATAGGGGGTCCCCAAGGTCAGGACGGACGAGAATACAGCCGACAGCCGGGTTCGGCGCCACACGCCCGAGGCCGCGTTTGGCAAGGGCCAAGGCGGCCCGCATCCAGGCATGATCAGCAGGCCCGAAGGCCGGCGATGGGGGCACAGGATCAGTCAGATGTGCCATCACCTATTTGCTCAACAAATTCCTCGAAGTCTTTGGCTTCACGGAAATTTTTATAAACGGAGGCAAAGCGTACGTAGGCCACTTGATCCAGCTCGCGGAGGTTTTCCATGACCATTTCGCCGACCACTTTGGTGGGGATTTCGGTCTCGCCCAAGGTTTCCAGGCGACGCTGGATGGAGTTTACGATGCGGTCGATCCGCTCTTCGGCGATGTTGCGTTTACGCAGCGCAATTTGCAGCGATCGCGCCAGCTTATCGCGGTCAAACGGCGATTTGTCGCCGTCTTTTTTGACCACGGTCAACTCGCGCAACTGCACCCGCTCGAAGGTTGTCCAACGCGCACCGCAGGCCGGGCAGAACCGACGCCGTCGGATCGCGGCGTTGTCTTCTGTCGGACGCGAGTCCTTTACTTGAGAATCGTCATTGCCGCAAAACGGACAGCGCATCGGTATCTACCCCCTAAAAGTCTAAACTATGACGCCTAAATAGCGCGAAAAGCCTTAAAGCTCCGTATAGATCGGGAACCGCGCGCACATTGCTTTCACGTCGGCGTTTGCCGCTTTTTCGGCGGCGCTATTGTCACCGTTCGATTTCGCCAACGCTTCGAGCACGTCGCTGATCAGGTGGCCGACCTTGCGGAATTCCTCGGGCCCGAAGCCGCGCGTGGTGGCGGCAGGCGTACCCAAACGAATACCGGACGTCACCATCGGCTTTTCCGGATCAAACGGAATGCCGTTTTTGTTGCACGTCATCCCCGCATGTTCGAGGCTTTGCTCGGCTGCGTTGCCCTTCACGTCTTTTGGGCGCAAATCGACCAGCATCAAGTGCGTGTCGGTGCCCCCGGCGACGATGTCAAAGCCCCGCTCCATCAGCGTTGCCGCCAAAACTTTGGCGTTTTCTGCGACAGATTTTGAATAGCTTTTGAATTCCGGCGTCAGCGCTTCGCCGAAGGCCACGGCCTTTGCCGCGATCACATGCATTAAAGGCCCGCCTTGCAGGCCCGGGAACACCGCGGAATTGAATTTTTTGCCGAGGTCTTCGTTGTTCGACAAGATCATGCCGCCACGGGGCCCGCGCAAAGTTTTGTGGGTGGTGGTCGTGCAGACGTCGGCATACGGCAGCGGCGATGGGTGCACGCCGGCGGCGACCAGACCCGCAAAGTGCGCCATGTCGCACAAAAGCAGTGCGCCGACGCTGTCGGCAATCTCGCGGAAGCGCTTGAAATCGAGAATTCGCGGATAGGCCGAGCCGCCGCAGATGATCAGCTTCGGCTTATGTTCTTTGGCCAGCGCTTCGACTTGATCGAAATCGACCAGATGATCGTCTTTGCGCACGCCGTATTGAATGGCGTTGAACCACTTGCCCGACTGTGCCGGCGGCGCGCCGTGGGTCAGGTGACCACCCGCGGCCAACGACATCCCCAAAATGGTGTCGCCCGGCTTGAGAAGTGCTTGGAACACCGCACCGTTGGCCTGTGCGCCGGAATGCGGCTGCACGTTGACGTAAGCGCAGTCAAAAAGCTTTTTCGCGCGCTCAATCGCCAGCGTTTCCGCGACATCGACGAATTCGCAGCCGCCATAGTAGCGCTTGCCCGGATAGCCTTCGGCGTACTTGTTGGTCATCACGCCGCCTTGGGCTTCCATCACCGCACGTGAGACGATGTTTTCCGATGCGATCAACTCGATCTGTTCCTGTTGGCGGGCCAATTCGTCGGTCATCGACTTAAACAGGTCCGGATCGCGTTCAGCCAGCGGCTGATTGAAAAAGCGCTGATGATAATCGCTCGGATAATCGGCGGCGGTGTTTGTGTTGGCGTTGGACATTGCGCTAAGGCTTTCTTGCTGGAATTGGCTTTGAGTGGGCTCTACAGGGTTGGATTGGTCAGCTTGTCGACCCGCCTTGCGTGGCGGCCACCTTCGAAATCGGTCTCAAGAAACGCCTTCATGGCGTCGCGGGCTATTTCGCTGCCGACCAATCGCTCCCCAAAACAGACAACATTGGCGTCGTTGTGCTGGCGGGCAAGGCGTGCGGTCAAATTGTCGGTGACGACAGCGGCGCGGACGGCAGGATTTCGGTTCGCGGCAATCGAGATGCCGATGCCTGATCCGCAGACCAAAACGCCCATTTCCGCCTGTCCGGTGGCAATCGCATTGCCGACCGCATAGCCGAAATCCGGGTAGTCGACACTTTCCGGCCCATTGGTGCCGAGATCAAGCACCGTATAGCCTAGATCCTTAAGGTCGCCCGCAAGCACGTCTTTGAGCTGGAATCCCGCATGATCGCTGGCGATGGCCACGGTTTTTGCCGACATAATCCGTATTTTCCCGTTTATCTCGTGCGCCTGGTGCACGCGTTCCTGATCAGAACGGTTTAAATACCATATCTTGCGCACCACTGCCAATAAAACCCTATCGCTCGGGCAGGAATTAATGTGGGAGGTGTCGTTTCAAGGTTCCGGATACCGCTGTGCGATTCCGGGAAGTCGCTATCTAGTTTTAATTTGAATAATCTGCGATTTCCCGGAAAGCTCGTAGGGCTTATCCGGGATATTGGGACGCGCTATTCAAACACATCCGTCAATTTTGGAAACGCCTTCAGCGCCTCTAAAATCCGATGCGCTTGGCGCACTTCGGTGGCGTTGGAGGGATAGTAGCGTTGTGTGAAAGATAAGCGTTCCTGCCAACGCTGAATAAAATCGCGGGGCCGGTCCGGCGCCGCTTTTTCGCCGGTCAGTGCGCCGATGGTGCGGTTGAAATCCGGATGTAGATCGGGCTGAAACGCCAACGCTTCGTAGTCTTCAAAGCAAATGACGGCGGCGGCATACAGGTCTTGGCTATATTCCTGCATCTCGCGTGGCGTCAGGTGGCGCACGTCAGGGACATTGTCGCCACCCCTGGGCGGCGGTAGGTGTTTTGGTGCGGCTAAGGCGTAGGACGTATTGTGCGCGGTAATGTCCGGCAGCGGCGCGAGCCGGTCTTCCCTGTATGCCACCAGCGCCCGGCTATCCGCGTGCGCGGCGTCGTCGATGGGCGGGCCTAGGTCCAGGCTATGGAGATCGAGGGCCTTGGTGACGGGGAGTGCGCGCACATTGGTCATACGTGCCGCCGTTCACGGATCATTTCACTGATCCGATTTTCCAACTGCGTGATGCGGATTTCCGCCAACAGTGCTTCATCTTCGGCCCGCGCTAAGCGTTCGCGGACCGTCGTGTCGGTGACCGACTGCAAGGCGTTGGCGAGCATTTTCACCGCATGGCGCACATGGGCGCGTTTAGGAATACGGGCGCGCTCAATAGGCGAGATATTTCCGTTGTCGGCGATTGGTTTATTCAGCGCTGCGACCATGGCAGTGGCTCCTTATCGGTTGACGCGTGCCAATAACAGAGCAAGCGCCGTGCCACTTTAAGGGTCGTTATGAGTCAAAGGTTTACGGAAGGTTAACGGCTGTCGAAACGGTTTCCCGGCAGTTTTAGCTCGGCAATTTTTGCCGGTTTGGGTGCTTGATGCCATCCTTCGAGACGGCGTTGCGCAGCTCGAAGGGTGAAAGTTCTCTTCCCCCGCGTCATCCTGAACTTGATTCAGGATCACCGCTGCGGCGGGCTCAGCAGCTTGGGCGCGTGTCCGACCGTTGATCCTGAATCAAGTTCAGGATGACGCCGGGGCGGGGAGAGGCTAGAGGTAAGAAGCCCTACCCGTGCGGCTTCAATATCTGGCGCACGGCCGAGCCGTCGGCGAGGCGATCAAAGCCTTCGTTGATCTCGCTGAGCGGCAATTCGCCGGTGCGCAGTTTGTTGACCGGGAGTTTACCTTGGCGGTAAAAGTCCACGAATTTCGGCATGTCGTCGGGCGCCGAGCATGACCCCATGTAGCAGCCCTGCAGCTTAAATTCCTTGGCCGCCATCATGTAAGGCGCGATCTCGAACGTGGCGTCTGCAGGGGCGAGGCCGGCAAGCGTTACCGTGCCGCCCGGACGCAGCGATGCATAGGCGGCTTCCAAGCCCTTGACGGTGCCGGACAGCTCAATCGCGTGCAAAACGCCGCCGTGGCTGAGGTCTTTGACCGCTGCGGCGGTGTTTTCGGTGCCGCCGGAGGCGTCGACCGTTGCAGTCGCACCGACGCTTTTGGCGAGCGTCATTTTGTCTTGGCGCAGATCGACGCCAATAATCGGATCGGCGCCGGCCAGTTTTGCGCCCATCACCGCGCTTAAGCCTACACCCCCCAGGCCGAACACGGCGACGGCTTCGCCCGGTTTGACCTTTGCGGTATTGATGATCGCACCGACGCCGGTGATCACCGCGCAGCCGAACAGCGCCGCATCGTCAAAACTGATGTCGCTCGGCAGTTTTACCATAGAGGCGCGATCCAACACCGCGTATTGCGCAAAGCAAGACACCCCGCCGGCATGGTTGATCGGCTTGCCGTTGAGGCTCAGTCGACGCCCGCCGCCGATCAACTCGCCCTTCATTTTGCTCTCGAAGCTGGCGCCGCATAGGTGCGAACGCCCGGTGGTGCACTCGTAGCACTTGCCGCAGCTCATCACGAACACCAGCACCACGTGATCGCCTTCTTTGAGGTCGGTCACCCCCGGCCCCACCTCGCGGACGATCCCGGCGGCTTCGTGGCCGAGGACGGTCGGCAGCGGCCGCGCGCGGATGCCCTCAATCGTCGACAGGTCGGAATGGCACAGACCGGCGGCGCGAATTTCCACCAGCACTTCGTTTTGCTGCGGGCCGTCCAGGTCGAGGGTTTCGATGATCAGCGGTGTGCTCTGTGCATACGGTCTGGGTTTGCCGGTCTCATAGATGACCGCGCCTTGCATCTTCATGGTGTCGTTTCCTTAAAAGCGTTGTTTGATTTTTAAGCGATGATGGAGCCATCATCCGATGATGAGTATTTCTTGGCGATGACGTAGCGCAGCTTGCGGATGGCGGCGCGCTTGAGATGTTCATCGCTGTAATTTGCATCGCCGACCAACGTCACTTCGATATTGGTGCGCGCATCAATCGCTGAGACTCGGACATAGCTGCCGATCTGGTGAAACTCAAAATACACTTGGCGTAGGGGCACATCTTCTGGGCGCATGCAGGCAGTATAAATTTCTTTTGCGGTGATGAAAATAGAGGCTGCGGTTGTTGCCGTTTATTTGCGCTGCCGGGGAGGTCTCGGGTCTCGCGTTGCTCGCCCGGGATGACGATTGTTTTATGCCGTCATCCCGGAACCGCGCAGCGGTATCCGGGACCTGCCCGCCTGTGTCACATATTCCGTCGATACTGCCCACCGGCCTCAAACAACGCGTCGGTGATCTGGCCGAGTGAGCACACGCGGACTGCATCCATCAACACGGCGAAGACGTTGTCGTCGTTGATGGCGGCTTCCTGCAGGCGTTTTAAAACGTCCGGCGCGGCGTCGGCATTGCGGCTTTGGAAGTCGCGCAAGCGTTTGATCTGGCTTTGTTTTTCTTCGTCGGTCGAGCGTCGGAGTTCGGGCAGCACGTCGCTTGGCGGGTTCGGGTTTCGGTACGTGTTGACGCCGACAATCGGCAGCTCGCCGGTGTGCTTCAAGGTTTCGTAGTGCATGCTTTCTTCTTGGATTTTGCCGCGCTGGTAGCCGGTCTCCATCGCGCCCAACACGCCACCGCGCTCGGTGATGCGGTCGAATTCCATCAGCACGGCTTCTTCGACCAGGTCGGTCAGCTCGTCGATGATGAACGATCCTTGGATCGGATTTTCGTTTTTCGCTAAGCCCCATTCTTTGTTGATGATCATCTGAATGGCGATGGCCCGGCGCAGGCTGTCTTCGGTCGGCGTCGTGATCGCCTCGTCATAGGCGTTGGTGTGCAGCGAATTGCAGTTGTCGTAAATCGCGATCAACGCCTGCAACGTGGTGCGGATATCGTTGAAATCCATTTCCTGGGCGTGCAACGAACGGCCGGACGTCTGGATATGATACTTCAACTTTTGCGCCCGCTCACCGGCGCCGTATTTGAAGCGCATGGCACTGGCCCAAATGCGCCGCGCAACGCGGCCCATGACGGTGTATTCCGGGTCCATGCCGTTGGAGAAAAAGAACGACAGGTTGGGCGCGAAATCATCGATATCCATGCCGCGCGCCAGATACGCTTCGACGAACGTAAAGCCGTTCGACAACGTGAACGCCAATTGGCTGATCGGGTTCGCGCCGGCTTCGGCGATGTGGTAGCCCGAGATCGACACCGAATAGAAATTCCGCACCTTGTGATGCACGAAATATTCCTGAATGTCGGCCATCATTTTGAGCGCAAATTCGGTCGAGAAAATGCAGGTATTTTGGCCCTGATCTTCTTTGAGGATGTCGGCCTGCACGGTGCCGCGCACGGTTGATAGCGTCCAGGCTTTGATTTTTTCGATTTCCTCGTCGGTCGGCGGACGGTTGTTGTCGACCTCGAACTTGGTCATCTGCTGGTCCATCGCGGTATTCATGAACATCGCCAAAATCGTCGGCGCCGGGCCGTTGATGGTCATCGATACCGACGTCGACGGACTGCACAGATCAAAGCCGTCGTACAGATCGTGCATGTCATCCAGCGTCGCAATCGACACGCCGGAGTTACCGACTTTGCCGTAAATGTCCGGTCGCTCGTCCGGGTCGAAGCCGTACAGTGTGACGCTGTCGAACGCCGTCGACAATCGCTTGGCGTCGTTATCGCGGGACAGGAATTTGAAGCGCTCGTTGGTGCGTTTCGGATCGCCTTCGCCTGCGAACATCCGCGTCGGGTCTTCGCCTTCGCGTTTGAACGCGAACACGCCGGCGGTGTACGGGAAGCTGCCCGGCAGGTTTTCTTTCAGCAAAAACGTCAGCAACTCGCCTTCGTCTTTGGTTTTCGGCAGCGCGACGCGTGAAACGCGATTGCCCGAAAGCGTCATCCGTTTCAGGTCGTAGCGGACTTCTTTGTCGCGGATTTTGACGACGTAATCGTCGCCGGAATAGCTTTCGACCACGCGCGGCCAAATCTCGATCAGTTTTTTCGCGCGCGGGTCCATGGCGTCGTCGCGCTCGGCGATCAGCGCATCCAGATCACTCAGGTCATTGGCACTTTTGCCGGCGTCCGTCAGCATGCGTTTGGTTTCGCGCAACTGCTGGCGTTCGCGGGCCAGCGTCGCCTCTTTTTCGATGGTCTTGTGGTAGCCGCGCACGGTGTCGGAAATTTCCGATAGGTAACGCGCGCGGTCCGGCGGCACGATGGTTTGGCCGGGCTCGGAGACACGGGTTTCCACCGCATCGATGCTGCACCCGAGATCGCGAAAGCCCTTGTCGACGAACGCGTTCAGCAAGCCTTGATACAGCGCGGTGACGCCTGGATCTGCGAATTTAGACGCCATGCAGCCGTACACCGGCATGTCTTCGGGGCTGGTGCCGAAGGCTTCGCGGTTGCGCTGCACTTGCTTGCGTACATCGCGCACGGCATCGAGCGCGCCCTTGCGGTCCATTTTGTTGATCGCGACACAGTCGGCGTAA
>TARA_R110002095_G_scaffold80197_2_pt1 | contig 15774 bp, 10 predicted proteins | sample TARA_R110002095 | Tara Oceans TARA_R110002095 (sample SAMEA4397255) | marine metagenome | biome: Polar Biome; feature: [SRF] surface water layer (ENVO:00010504); material: water (ENVO:00002006), including particulate matter (ENVO:01000060) such as... | depth 5 m | reverse complement strand
TTGCAGAAACAAGGAAAAACAGCCAGCGAACAGAAGGTACGCGATTATGAAGCCGCCATTCAACAAAGTTTGAAACTGAGTGGACCGGAATTCAATCAGGCCTTTCAACTGGATAAGGAGCCGGCAGACCTGCGGACAAGATACGGTGGAGAATTCGGTCAGCGCTGTCTATTGAGCCGCCGGCTTGTGGAGCGGGGCGTTCGATTCATTGAAGTCTCACACAACCTGAATTTTCTTAACGGGGCCGGCTGGGATGTGCATTACGAGGGGATTTTGCTGCAGCACAAACTGATCCAGGAAATGGATACCGCGGTCGCCACTTTGATTTCCGATCTGGAGCAGAAAAAACTTCTGGACAAGACTCTGATCGTCATCACGACGGAATTTGGTCGTCCGCCGGAATTCGACAGCGGCGGTGGGCGCGGACATCAGGGAACCGCGTTCAGCTGTGTTCTCGCCGGCGGCGGTCTGAGACACCGAGGCGCGTGGGGAGTGACCGACGAGCTTTCAAAGAAAATCGTCGAAAACCCGGTGGGACTCCCGGATTTCTTTGCCACGATTCTCGCCTCATTGGGGATCGACTATACGAAAAATCTTTATGATCAAGACCGACCGATTCCCATTACAGACGGCGGCATGCCTGTTAAAGAACTGTTCGCATAGACCGGAAACAACGGCCAGAAAACTGCGTCCCCTCCGTTCCCGGAATCCGCAAACACTTTTATTCGGGCAGTTTCAGATCAAATTCAACGCTCTGTGCATTGGCTTCGTTCAAATCTGCGGTCAATTCGCTTTTCTGATTATATTTTGGAGGGAGAAACTGCTCGACTTCTTCTACCAGCGCATCCGGATTTTCACTTCCGGAACCCTCAGGAATTTTTTTACCAGTCGGCCGGACCGCCATGATCTCAACCCGATGCTTGCCCTGCACTGGGCCTTGTGCAAGCAGAATTTCGAACTGACCATTTTCGATCACGGTTCCGGTAGCCGGTCCGGGAGTCCCTTCTGTCGGCAGAAAGGAAATTCTCCCGCTTTTCAGGGGAGCGCCATTTACTTTGACCGTTCCTTTTACGTGCAAACGATCCAGCCCCTCCGATCCGCCACAGCCTGACACAACTGACAGGCAGAACAAAAGCAGGATAAATTCTCCGCAGTCTCTATAACAAAATCTTAGTGCGTAATTCATCAATACCTTCTCTCTGATTCTCCCCGGTGATGGCAGAAAAGCAACTGCCATCACCGGCAGGTCCTGTTTCAAGCCGAGTTTAATATTCGCCAATGACTTCATTACGATTCCTGGTCCCTAACGCACGCCAGGTGGTCAGATCGATATTGGAACTCACAAACCGCACACTGCCATCCATGAGCAAGCTGTGTACACCTCCGATATGACGGCTCCGGGCAGACATTAAAATTTTACGACTGGCATGATCTGCATAAGTTCCGATACAGGGGGCCAGCGGGTCCTGCGGATCGCTGACGCTGCACATGGAAGTTCGAAGATCATCGGCAATCGGCGTATTTGGTGTGCGATCGTGCTGGTAGTGGCTTCCCTCGGGATAACTCCAGACCCCGCGATACGCACCAGCCATACTCACATCCACGCGAATAATTTCTGACATTCCCATTGTGTTGGATGCACCGTCAGTCAGATTCGCAAAGGCGACCTTACTATTCTGATAGAAAACTCCCGGCGTATGGGAGGGCAAGGCTTCTTTCTTTAATACTCCGATTCCCGCATTGGAAACGTAACTGCTCCGGCTGCGGCAGGTATGCCCAAAATCAGCAGTTCCTGGATCAGAGGGGCATTCAAAAACAGGGAGTTTGGTTCCCAGCAATCCGGATTGAGTTGTATCTCCGCAGCCACCCCAGTTCGAAGAGGGAAGAATTTTATTCGCGAGTGCCGCCTGCTCCAGATAAGGCCAGAGCATTCCTTGCAGGGTGACCATGTCACTGAGCACATTGTTCAGAATATGACCGGGTGGAAATACACGATGGACATCATGGTAGTTGTGAATGGCAAGACCAATCTGCTTCAGGTTATTCTTACAGGAAGAGCGACGAGCCGCTTCGCGTGCCTGCTGGACGGCTGGTAAAAGCAGCGCGATGAGAATCGCAATGATGGCAATCACGACGAGTAATTCAATCAGCGTAAAGCCCGATGATCGACGACTTGAATCCATACGCATGGCAATGTCCCTTTAAAAATAAAAATTAGAAAATACACATAAACAACCACCTACCAAAGATACGGCACATTTGTCTCCAATAACACACTAATCAAGCTAAACTCAAAATAAGCTACAATATTTATTAAATGATGTTACGGTTTGCTAAGATACGCAATCAGATCAGCCAGATCTTGAGCAGTCAGTTCTTTTTCCAGACCATCGGGCATTAACGATTTGCCGGTACTCCGGATTTCTTCCAGCTGTCCGCGTAGAATTGTCTTTTTCTTATCCCCCTGGGCAACCAGGGTAATGCTGTTGCCCGTTTCGGAACCCATCATGCCTGTAAACGTCAATCCGTCTTCTGTGACCGCAATATAGGTCACATATTTTCCATCCACGGAGGCGCTCGGATCGAGGATCGCTGTGAGCAGGCTCGCTGGTTTACGGTCTGTGATGGAACGCAGATTCGGTCCGATATCAACACCCACGTTATCCAGCTTATGACAGGTGGCACAATGCTTTTTAAATAGTGGAACACCTCGCCCCGAAGCCCCTTCCAAAGCAAGCACATTCTGATGCGCCTTGAGGACAGCCCGACGATCGGCACTGCCCGAGTTGGCCAGCAGTTGCTTCACACGGTCTTTGATCTTCGCATCCCGCGAACCAGCCAGCGTCTGTCGCACACTGGCGTTGATGTCCCCTGCCCCCATCTGGCCAGACTCAATCGTATCCAGTAATCGTGAAGTCCAGTTGGGACGCGAAATTAACAACCCTAAGATTTCTAATCGTAACTGCGGACCATGACTGTCCCAGCCTCTGAGCAGCACTTCGCTCACAGCATCATCTGAAAAAGTACCAAGATGCTTCACCACAGCCGATTGAACAGGAAACATGACCTGAGGAGAGACAAGAGTCCCCAGTTCCCCAATCTCCCGCTCTCTGGTCTGGGCATCTCGTCCCAGTAAAGCAATCGCCGCGACCCGATCTGTCTGGTTCGCTCCAGAATCGAAGGCGACTTCGTGCGCCTGCTGCTTCAGAGAGGCAATCTGGCTGAGCAGTTTTTGTCCCTGCTCTGTCTTCTGGTCCACGAGCTCAGTGAGTGAAGATTTCTGTGTTTTTAATGCATCGAGTACACTGGCAATGTTCTGACACTGCCAGGCAAAATGTTCGCGGGAGTTCAGTTCGACAATTTTCTCCAACCCGTTTTGTGTCGTTGAATTCTGTCTCATTGCCACAGATAAAGTGAGTAGTTTCCCGATAATTTTCCGAGCAGCAGGGCTCTCGTTCTGAGCCAGAGCCGCATCCATGACCCCGGCGATATTCTGTTGATTCAAAGAACTTAACACGGCGGCCGAAAGGTAGGCATCGTTCGAATTTTCCATCAGCATTTGCGCGATCGTGCGCGCACTGGACGCTGAATCCCACTCTCCCAGTGAATATGCCAGTTGCAGCCGCGTTTTGGCATCGGCATCATTGGACAGTTTTATTGCCTCAGTGATTAATTCTGGATGTTTTTTAGCGACAGTCTCACTGAGCCGGATTGCCTGTCTCCGAACGCCGGGATTTTGATCCGTCAGCCCCGCCTGCAATAGTTCTGGAGATAACTGGGAAAATCCATCCAGAGTGCAGAGTGCCTGCAGACGGGCCAATGGTGATTTTCCCTGTTTGACCAGTTGTTGCAGCGGACTCACGGCAGCAGGATCGTTTCGCCATTGAAGTGCCTGAGAGGCCAGATCGCGCTGGATCCCATTCGGACTGTTCAGCGCCGCAACCAGTTCAGGCGTGCTCATCTGAGTAAAATCGGGAACCTGACGCACCGGCGTTCCTTTTTTTACCACACGATAAATCCGGCCGCGATCATCACCGTGCCGATAGAAAGGTTTTAACTCTTCACGTCCTTCCGGTGTGAGCCAGTCGGGATGCTCGATCATATACCGGTACATATCCACGACCCACAGCGCGCCATCCGGTCCGGTCCGCGCCATGACAGGACGCGTCCAGCGATCTTCCGAAGCAAAAAAGTCGTACGGCTTCTCCGCCGGATCCCGGTGTGAAACAAAACTTACCCCCTGCTCTTCCAGAATATTGTGCTGCACGAGATTATGAAACGGCTCGCAGGTAAAAGCATGTTGCTGCTCACCGCGTGGAAAAAGTAATTCATCTCGATAAATCATTGCGGAACAGGCCGACGTATAACGACCGGAATGTTCAAAGCTGTGGAACCGTTTCTGAGGATCGGTCGCGGGATAAACCTTCGGATTACGAGGCACCACCAGCTGCTGGCGTGGATCAGGTGAAGCGATATGGGGATTCCGCCTGAGATAACGGTCGTCCAGCACAAAGTGCCAGAGGGGATGGCTGTTCTGTTCTCCAAACCAGTTTCCCCAGTCATCTCGATTACGGCCAAACTGCGAAGGTCCTGACTGGGGATCCAGTTGACCCGTTTCGGGATGAAACCGGAAATCGCGCGATCCGATATCTAACAGTTTGCCTGTTTTCCCGGATTTAATTTTGCGGCCTGCGCCGTAGCCCCCATGATGCGCGCCGCTGGCGCAATAGATCCAGTTGTCTAACCCCCAACGCAGCCCATTTACGCGCAACTGCTGATTCCCTTCCAGGAACCCGGAAAACATGACGTCACGTTTATCTGCCACCCCGTCTCCGTTGGTGTCTTCCGCGTAGAAGATTTCAGGCGCTGCCGTCACCAGAATTCCATCACGCCAGGGCATGACACCGTTTGGGAACGAGATATTTTCCAGAAACAGTGTTGACTGATCGTACTTTCCATCTCCATTTGTATCCCGTAAACAGCGAATCCGCCCCCCCGGTTTTCCTTTCCCGTCCATGCCGTAAGGATAGTCTGCCATTTCCGCAACCCAGAGCCGGCCATCGGCTCCCCAGGCAATCGCCACAGGATCTTTTACGAGTGGCTCCGCTGCGACCAGTTGCAGCTCATAACCTGGACGAACATGCGTTGCGGCAAGGGATTCCTCCGGTGACATTGGACGCGCATCCGGTGTCGGCGCTTCGGCAGCACTGACTTTGGCGGCGGGCTTTGCTTTGTCTGCAGGATCCAGAATCTTGATCTCAATATTCCGATACAGAATTTCTGCACCTTCCACCTGAAACGCCAGCTTACCCCGGCTCACCGGCTCCCATTTTTTTGTTTCTGAATTGAATTTCTTCAAATCGGTATACCGGTTCACCAGTTTTCCATTCACAATATGCTCGGCACTTTCGGAACCGCGAACGATGACCTCAACGGTATTCCACCCCTCTTTCTCGACCATTTCACTTTTGATCACTCGCGAAACGCCAGACTCTTTTCCCAGGAAGATGGAACTGCCGCCTGCAGCCGGATCGAGGTATTGTGGAGATTTCCCTTTCTGACTCACGTTGATCGTAGCGCCGGTACCATACACCAGAAACAGGTCGCCGGTATCCTTTTCCTGAATCTGACATTCGATACTGCTCGGCCAGACTTTATGCTGATCGAAGATGTGATACAGAATCCCGGCATCGCGGACGACATTAGTTCGTGGGGCAAACTTCTTCGTTCCCCACTTGTATTCGAGTCGCAGATGAAAGTGAGAATAATCGTCTTTGGTCGCAAAATACCCAAAGGGGGACTTCTGACCTTCCGGGGTGTCACGATAGATATGAAACACACCGTCTTTCACCTGCACGAACCGATCAGGATCTTTGGTGGGTGTCGCTGTGGCTAAAATTGTATCAACGTCGTCCAGATTCTTGCCGTTAAACAATGGACGCCAACCTCCTGTATCGGTCGTCTGTTTTGCTTTTGTGTTTTTCGAGACTGCCGCAATTTTCCTGTCAGCTTCCGGTTTCGGTTTAGCAGTCTGTTCTTGTTTTGAAAACAGTCCATTGATGGACTTAATGGTCTGTTCGGTCAGTTCCTGCCCCCCGTCCGGTCCCACAAGGTTGCTTTCAATGATCGCGCTATAACTCCCCCCCTGAATCGCACGGATTGTGGGAACATAACTGCCCGGACCACACAGCTGGATTACAAAGGTCTGTAAAGCCGGACTCCGCGATTTCATCTGTGTTCCAAAATCATTGAACAGTTCAAAGTCATTGGTTGCTATCGCGATATCACCCAGACGAATCGTATGCAGTTCCATCTGGTATGGTTCTTCGGTTCCCGCCTGCTGTTCTTCGTATCGATCCAGCACAGACTGTTTCCAGTTTTTGATCCAGATTTTGGAAGGATCTTTTGCATAACCTTCCACTTCCCGTTTGATGCGGTCGTAATCCGGTTTGCTCACCTGTTCCTTCGGCAGTGCGATGGTTTTCACCTGATGCACGAAAATCGGAGTCGCATGCTGTTCCTGTTTCGCCCCTTCATAAGCTTCTTCCCAGCCCGCCACGATACGTTGTGCAATCGATTCCAGTAAGCTTAATCCTGCCAGACTTCGCATTCGTGCTTCCGCTTGTTTGCGGTACATCACACGCGGCACCTGATCACCGGCGGCGCCGGCCCACCCGAGGACATGCAGGTTCTCACCATATTTTTTCCGCAACTGCTCGCGTACTGGATGCCAGTAATCGGCATTCACCGCTGAACGTCCCTCAACGGCCTGTGCCGGGCAGGCCACATTGATCGCAGTTGCCAGCAGTTCATTTTTATCATTCCAGAAAAACAGGGCTTCCAGGCCGTGATCTTCATAACCTTCAATGCCGCGAAAACTATCGAGCGAAGTATCCCCATACATTCGGGCCGTTCCATTGGAATACAAAGCCCGGCGGTTCTGCGCCACCACGGCATGTCCCAGCCCCCATGCTGCACTTCCTTTGACACGCGAATTCCAGGCGTCGACGACAGCGTTGGCAATCTGTGTTGATGCAAAATCGACATATTCCTTCGGCCGCGTGATTCCCGTTTCCGGTAATGTGTAACGTCCTTCAATCAGAGTCGGTGCGGTGTGGGTGTGCGTGGCATTCAGAAAAATCTTCTTGACGTCGAGCTCTTTCAGCCGTGGCGCCACTTTCTCCCGTACCGCTTCGAGAATTCCCCCTCGAATACAGACCAGATCACATGAAACCATAATTGCATAATCGACTGTTTTTCCTGCCTCTTGTGATTCCACTGCCAGTACTGTCGCACTGACTTCCCGTTCTACGGTTTTGGCAATTCGGGTTCGCATTTGCCCGGTCAATGAAACCGGCAGTTTGGGAGTGATGCTGGTAGTCGCAGCGCCTACATATAAATCAGAAGCGTCCGTTCGAGACTCACTTCCCGCAGCGAGCAGGAATATCGTAAAACTGATCAACAGGATTCGTGTCAGTTGAAACTTCATTTTTTCTCCAGGTTTATATTCAATTTATAACGATGTCGTATTATCTGTTTAAGAGGTGAATCTCACTGTTTTCACGATCGTCAGGCCGATTCTGAGCAGACCGTCAGCGGTTCAAAATCTGATTCCTGAAAATCTTCTACATGGTTCAACCAGAACTTTTCAATAAATTCTTCATGCATCGGATGAGCGCTGTAAAAGTCGTACGCTTTCTGACTGTTAAATCTCATTGTGATGCCATACGGGTGCGAATTTTTCGGGCTGGACTGCCGACGAATCGCAAAATCATGTACACCTTCTATATTCGCCAGTTCCCCGGCCGCCTCCAGAAACTTCTGTTCTGTCGAAACATCAGTAGCCTGCTTCAAACGAAACGTAACAGTATGTTCAATCACTGCATAACCTTGTCTATTTAATTTCAGTTGGTTTAAAAAATTGCATCTAACCTGGTTCAGATCATTCACGTGACAGCACGCAGAATGTTGAGACAGCCGTTTAATCTGTTTGGGATTTGTCAAACAAGTCTTTAATGGACTCGACGGTCACATCGGTAAGTACCTGTCCCCCTTTCGGACCGACAGTATTACTTTCAATCGTTGCGCTGTAGCCTCCTCCTGCGATAGCACGCTCAGTGGGAACATAAGTCCCTCGGCCACAAAGCTGGATCACAAAAGTCTGCAAAGCAGGGCTGCGTGCTTTCATCTGCGTCCCATAGGAATTGAATAATTCAAAATTATTCGTCGCAATTGCGATATCACCCAGTCTGACTGTGTGCAGTTGCATCTGATAGGGTTTCGCTTCGCCCGATTGCTGCTGCTCATAACGATCCAGAATGATCTGTTTCCATTTGATTCGTCGAAAATTGTCCGGATTTTTGGAAAGCACTTCGATTTCTTTTTTGACTCGTTCACAGTCGGCTTCGGTAATGGGATGCAGAGGAAGATCAATTGTTTTAACTTTATGAATCAGAACCGGATCAGAGTGCATTTCCTGCCTGGCGCCGGCATAGGCTTCCTCCCAGCCGTTTACGATCCGCCGCGCGATCTCTTCGAGTTGAGTTAACCCGCGCAGCTTCATCATGCGTACTTCCGCTTTATTGCGGTACATCGGACGCGGAGAATGGTCTCCTGCCGCGCCAATCCAGCCCAGAACGAGCAGGTCTTTGCCGTACTTTTTGCGTAACGCCTCACGAACGGGATGCCAGAAGTCAGCGTTGACGGTACTGCGGCTCCCCACAGCCTGAGCGGGACATCCGATATTAATCGCCGTTGCGATCAGTTCTTTTTTATCGTTCCAGAAAAACAGAACTTCAAGTCCATGATCTTCATAGCCTTCGATACCACGAAAATTCGATGGTGACGTTTTTCCGTACATCTGGGCTGTTCCGTTGGAATACAAGGCGCGACGGTTGTGAGCAACAACAGCATGCCCGAGCCCCCAGCCTGCGCTGCCGGGCTGTCTTGCGTCCCACGCCTTCACAACCGCATCTGCAATTTGATCCGCAGCAAAATCAACAAATTCAGCCGGTTGCACAATCCCTGGCTGATCCGGCAACTTGTATTTCCCCTCGATCATCGTCGGAGCGGTATGAGTATGCGTGCCGTTGAGAATGACCTTAGCCACATCAATCTGTTTGATTCGTCCATCAAGCTTCTTTCGCACGGCTTCATCAAGGCTTTCCCGAATCGCAATCAGGTCACACGAAACAAAGACTGCATAATCAATCTGTCTGTCCCCCTCGCGCGATTCCAGCACAAGCGCAGTCGCTGTCACGTTACTTTCTACTTTATTGGCAATTCGGGTATGCATCTGTCCGGTTAGAGAAACCGGAAGCTCAGGTGTGATATCTACCGTCGCACCACCCACATAAAGTTGAGCCGCCAGGCAGCGTGAATCCACTTTAAAGAACAGTAACAGGACCAGAAACCCAATGAGTAAATAACTTCGGCGAAGCATATATCATTCCCTTTACATTCCTGAAAACGTCACAATTAGAAAACCACTAAATAGTTTAGGCATGAACTATTTTTAAATTCAAGTACATTGTCTTGATTTTTGAAGAGTATCGAATAATTTCTCTCCGCCACGAGCACCAGGAAAGATCAGACTGATAAGCAGGCAATACCGTTATCACTTCAACGATGTGGAGCTATTGCTGGAATTCAGCTCAAATTGCCGTGCGCCGGTTGCTGCAGCTTAAGATCGATACCGGGTTCACAGTTTCTGTTATCTGCTGAGCGAGTATTCATTTTAGCCCGGGAGAAGGACGCGATGAGTCTCGTCACCATTCTGATCCGGACAATGTCTCAAGAGACACTGCCTGCAGCAATCACGAATGATTTATCGCTGACCGATGATGCGTGCAAGCCTTTTTAAGCTGCCAGAAACACTCAGACAGAGTTTTTTGACAGCGCGGTTTCGTGAGAGGAGATTCCTGCTCTGGTTTTTTCCAGCAGATTCAGTAACTGTTCACACTCGTCGTCACTGAGATGGCCGACCAGTTCCGAATGTAATTTCAGGTTGGGAGCCCCGACCTTGGTAACCAGATCACGTCCCTTAGCGGTGAGTTCGACATACCAGATCCGACGATCGGTGGCAGATTGACTGCGTTTGACCAGATCCCGCTCAATCAGTTTATCAATTAAACTGGTACTCGCAGGAACCTTGGTTACCATACGACGCCTGATTTCAAGTGAAGGGAGCGGTTTTCCTTCTCCCTTGAGAATTCGCAAAATATTATATTGCGGACGGGTCAGTCCGTATTCTTTGAATAACTGTGAGAAGCGATATTGCAGCTGATCACTGGTACGCTGGATGCTGATCACAACTTCCTGCTGAACCGACTCGAATGGATTTCGCTTCTTAAGATCGCGTTGAAGTTTTCGGGTTCCCATTATTGTTTTGGTCCAATTTTCATACCGCAAGGCAGGTAGAATAAATAAATACGAAGAGAATTGTCGTCAAGCCGGATATGATTGATTGTTGCCAAAGGATAGGTACTTCACACCACAAGACCAGCGAAAGAATAGGTATTTTATACCACAAGACCAGCAAACCACAAGAAATAACTTCTTGTGAAGTCTGAGGTTGAAACAGTTTTACAACAATCTATTTAAACAAATCAGTGCACTTCATCAGCCGGAAACGCACTGAACAGTTTAAATTCATGATCCGATCACGGCAAATGAGTGGTCACGAACAGTCCCAGACGTTCGTATGGTGGTTTTGATCACATCGAATCAAAGTTCACGACCGGGATTGCGCGCCGGTACACGTTGCAACTCTTCAAGATTTCAATGTACTTCGAACCGTAAGCGTCAGTGATATGCAAACCTGCGATGCTTTAATCCTGTATCAGAATATCGCGGCGTTTCTTGAGCCTGCCATATTTATTTTCACCGACCAACCAGACCTGCACATTGCCTTTACTCTGAATCAGATTGGCAGGAATCACTACGGTTCCCTTCCGCCGGTCCTGTTCCGTCACAAACACGTCCTGGTGGTCATAACTGTCTGTATCGCTTATGAGAAGTGCCATGATCACCTGCATGTTGTCAGATTGAATCTTCAGTTCCCACGGTTCGCTTTTCGAGGCTGTTTTTCCGGGCATGCTGAAGTCGAGGTCACACACGGAGAACTCGCAGGCCTGACTCAAAGAGTTATCGTTCATCACGCAGTGTGCGGTATAGTCGCCGCAAACAGAAAATGAGAGCTCCACGACACCTTTACCGGGCTGGTCGATTTCTTCGACCACTTGATCCCCCCGCTTGACGACCAGAGATTTCACGCCTTGCGCGTCCCTGTCCATGATATTGATTTTTACTTTCTGGTCTTTAAAATAGGGAACCCAGTCGCCCCGATCAAGCAGCAATACGCGGTTGATCACAGGGGTTTTAGCATCTTCCGCATAGTTCGGGAACAGGAAAGACTCTGCTTTATTCTTGCCACGCCAGGCATCCAGATCGGTAATCCGAATGAGCTTTCGACCACGGGCTGCCAGATGCGAGTTAAAGCTGGAAACGCTGCGATTGCTGGTTTTCGTCGTGAGAGGCCGACTTTCTTCCACACGGACATGCGTTACTTTTCCTTCATCATTTCTGGTGATTCTCGTAACGATTTCCACATGAGAACCAGGCGCAGGTGGCGTATAGATGATGTCGCCGACCCGGGCTGCTTGCGCTGTTTGGGGCTCGACCATGATAACCCCTTCGCGATAGGGAGGATTATGCAGGCGGCTGACATACCAGACGCCACACTGTAATGCATAACTGGTGTAAGAGGAGCAGACTTTACCGTAGTAGCATTCTGCATTGGACACCTTGCCATACAGATTTTCTGTGTATAACACACTGTGTGGATTTTCGACGGCTGCCAGAAAGGTCTTCAGGAAGATATCAAATCCGATATAACGACCGACATGTTTGACGCTCGAATAAGGGACTCCGGTATACTCGGTACCTGCTTCGAAATGTCCTTTTCTGCGCGGCATTCCCTCCGCCACAGGCGTCCATTTCACCTGCGACATAATCCGTGCATAATCAACGCCTTTTTTCTGCCAGGCTTCCAGACGATCTGCGTCTGTCTGTTTAGCCTGTTTGTCCGCCCCCACCGAAGTATTCTGCAGGCAGATGAAACTGACGACCGAGAAAAGCAGACACAGAAAAAATCGCGATGGTTTGTTCATCGAAAAAGCCTTTCCGTTGATTAATAATACGCGGTTTATATTACCTCACGAATTCAGAGAGAGCATAAAACATAAACACACATCCATGCGAATGCAATGCGCAATGTAGCGAAAGACATGGAAATTTCTGCCAGTCGCTCTTCAGACCCTCGTTGGATGAAGCGGCGGGAGCGTGTGAGGAAAGTGCTCTGGCAGTCAAAATGAGGGTTGAGTCCGGCCCCAAACTGCACGTCGGTGCAAACATCTTCCCCGCTGCCTGGGGAATCAGAATGCATCTGTGTTGTATCGCTCAGCAAGCTGACGACGTCATTTCAATTCAAACTGAAATTCGTTCGCGCCCTCTTTCACCTCTGCAGTTAAAGGACTCGTAGTTTCAGATCGAAACTTGTCTGGAATATTGAGATATTTTTTGAGCGGGACAGACGGCTGTGAAGGGTCTGCCGGCGGCAAAGGTGGAGGGAGAATTGAAACGTTATAATTCCCGACTTCAACGTTCTCGATTATGATGTTTCCTGTTTCGTTCAGTGTTCCATACGCCGATTTTGATGAGCCAATTTCGATCATACTCACGGAACCTTCTGTGACCGGCTTGCCATCATGGGTCACACTGATGGCAACCGTACCAATTACTTTCTCAGGTTCTGAGGGGCCACAACCAGTGAAAACACAAAAAACAATCAAAAAGGCAGGCAACGTAAAAACTCTGATAAAACTGTGCTGATATCCGTAATGATTGTTCATGAAATCACTTATTCTATAAGATGATGAGTGTGACTAAAGACAAAATCCATGGCTGTGAACTGCAGAGTGAATTCATAATCAATTTCACATCAGGACCTGGCGCGACAATTGCAAATTAAAGCAGGGTGATGGCTTTCTCGCTGCCATCACCCTGGAATTGTCGCTTGATACTTTAATGAAATCAGAATTCGCCAATCACCTGGCCGTCATCCCGGGTTGCGATCTGCTTCAGAGTCACAAAGTCGATATTTTCTGAGACAAAACGAACTGCCCCATCGGTCAATAAGACATGGATCCCGCCGACATGAAACGAAGTTAAATGCGTATTGCCTTCTAGAGTATCGCCGCCACTTGCATAGGCAGTCTTGGGATTGATCCCGTGACCATCGCGGATTGTAGTAACCCCTGCGCCCCAGACATCACTGGCGGTCCAGGAAGCCGGCGTACCTGTTTTGAGGACCCCCTGCCAGCCACCGTACCATGCGCTGCGCGAGTCTGAGTTTCCGATTTTTCCCGATTGTTCAGAAACGATCACCGTATTGGAAGTCCCGTCGGTACAATCTCGCATCTTGAAATTCATATTCGCGGTCAGCATTCCATTTTGACACCAGATGTCTCCACGGCTCATCTGTGGTGAGCAGACCGTCGTGCGACCTGCAGGGTCGGTTGACGCACCGGCAATTCCGACATAATCCATCACCTGACCAGGTCCGCGTGAACCATCGGGATTACGCACAAGAGTGGTGGGAGGCAGTGCACTGGAAGGACAATTATAGATGGGAACACGCAGCGTCGTCAGCACGGTATTATTAGTGAATATATTATAGAAGTCTCCGCTCCAGTTTAACTGGTTGTAAGCCGGAGCTTGATCAATTTGAGGTAAGATGGCGATTCGCCAGTTTGGTTTCGTGTAAATACTCTGTGTACCAATGGGAAACGAATTAAAGATATCGTGGTAATTGTGCAACCCGAGTCCCAGTTGCTTCATGTTATTTTTACAGGTGCTTCGCCGTGCTGCTTCACGGGCCTGTTGCACAGCGGGGAGTAACAGGGCTATCAGAATTGCGATGATGGCAATCACGACTAACAATTCGATCAGAGTAAATCCACGTCGATTTAGCTTCATGTGTTTCCTCATATAATTAATAGGTAAATAAATAATGTTACTAACACTTTATTAAATAACACTTAAAAATGCTGGGCAATTGGTTTACTAAGTTAATAAATTATAATAATAATCACAGTTCTTACCACACAATTATACCTATTAACATAGTTATTTAATAATATTTATACGCATTTATTCTAATTGACATCTGTTTTAAACATTGAGTAAATGGGCAAATCAAAGCTGCAGAAACCTTTTCGAATATTCTGGCTGGGAAAGAACTGGACGCCTGGGGAATGGTGCCGATGAGAAGAAAAAGGCCTTTGCATAAATCATCCCCTGCTTCGAATCAGGGGGTCATGTTGGGCACAGAAGCAGGACGTGATCGCCGATTGCTTCAGGAAATCCTTCCTCATTCTGGCCAACAGCCAGTAGACTCGGGAAGTTCTGGCTGCTGCCGAAAATCGGTTTGTTCGCGGGAAACAAACTCTCTGCTGAAACAGAGCCCCATGGAGAATGCAGGAAGTCAGTCCTGATACTATGACCGCCGTGTCAAGCCTCCTGCCTGAACAGTTTTAAACCATTCGCACATGGCATTTGACGCTGGATGATCACAGAGCAGGTCACAACTTTTGCCCCAGCGATGCCTGGCCATCACTTTGGGACTGGCGGAAGATCAACAACGGATATCGATGATCGGAGTTTCCTGTATTGTGTGCTCAAACCATCGCTGGTCTGAACACTCAATTGATCTTTCAGTAACAAGGTGGAAGGCGGACAGCGTGCGGCTGATCCCTTGCCCCTTTGGTTATTGCCTGGAGTGAGTTTTGTTATTTGCTCTTCAAATCAAAATCGAAAACATTCTCACCGGCTTTGACATCGGCTGTCAGCATGGTTTTGGTGTTGTATTCAGACGGAATCTTTTCTTCCGTTTTTTTTGTTTCCTCTCCTTCTTCAGAAGCTTCCGGCTGGGGAGTGGTAACGCTGACTTTATTGGAGCCGATTTTGGCCCCCTTCGTTTCGCCGACATAGATCAGTTCATAGTTACCGCTGCTGTCAGTTTTTCCCGAAGCAGCGCGCCCTTTCGCAGGACGAAACGTCACCTGGGCATCAGCCAGCGGGCTTCCATTCATGGTAATGGTTCCCTTCACCTGACCCAGATCAGGCTGATCGTCAGTTGCCTCTCCTCCACAGCCTGTCGCGAACAGGAAGAGAGCTGCTATTGCTAACATTGATTCAAATTTATTTCGTTTCATAGGTTTCCACTCAAAATTTATTTTCAACAGAAATGTCGATCATTTCGCAATGTAAAGAAACGAAACTCATCGGATGGAAGAGATGAGTTTCGTACAAAATTCAACTGGTATCCGACAATCAATCATCTATCGGTTTCATGTCAACCAGAATTAGAATTCTCCAATTACATTCTCATCGTCTATTTGTCCAATATAATAATAGAGCGTCGAGTCAATGTTCTCCGAAATGAACCGTACAGATCCGTCTGCCAACAGAAAGTGGGCACCACCTTCATGGGGACTGCTGAAGGCGTACGCATCAGTTCCGTTGATAGCATTTTCAACCGATGTATCCATTTCGACCATGCACTCTTCCCAGTTACTTCGAATACCATACCAGATGCCGCCGATGCGGAAGCCATTGGTGGTCGACTCGCCCAGCATGGCAGTGTTACTGGTTCCGTCGCCGATGTCACGAATCCGGGTACGGTGATCCTGATGACCAAAGACATAACGTGAT
>TARA_R110002095_G_scaffold302_5_pt1 | contig 15960 bp, 7 predicted proteins | sample TARA_R110002095 | Tara Oceans TARA_R110002095 (sample SAMEA4397255) | marine metagenome | biome: Polar Biome; feature: [SRF] surface water layer (ENVO:00010504); material: water (ENVO:00002006), including particulate matter (ENVO:01000060) such as... | depth 5 m | reverse complement strand
TCGTAAATAGCAACCCTGGAAACATAGACTTGTCTCTCAAAAGGCGCGTCAAATCCCGTGTAGCTTGAAGAAACGGTGTTTTTAATTGTAACGGAATCATTTTCTATGTAAAAGTTAGATGAAGTAATATGTAATTTACTTTGTCCGTAATCCAAAAAAGTTGGATTGTTAGAATAGTTTACCTCGCCTCTACGGGCGTGAGCAAACATTGTAAGAACTTGAGTCTCCGTGTGGCCTTTAAAGGAAAGATCAAACGATGCTGATGTTGAGCAATTAATGCCATCATTTGCGCCGCAAGCAAATCTAGTCCAAGAGCCAGTAGTAGATGAATCAAAGTCGTAGGCAAATCCTTCTGTTAGATCCCAACTGCCCGTTAACAGGACAAAACCCTCTTCGTACATTGCCACGCCAGCAACTGACCCTGAGCCCTCTGAGCCCGATGGCCCTACTTGGATTAGCTCTCCATTATACTTTGTGTCTTTTAGTTCTCCGACCAAGGAGCCCGTAATGTAGAACTTAAGCGAAAGGCTGCCCGGCTTGATGCGAGAACCATAAAAAATCTTTGGAACAGAGATTAGATTTATGTCTTGCTCGTCTTTGTTCCAACTTGAGCCAGAAACGGCATAATGCGGAGAACGGGTGCTATAAAAGTTAAGAGAGTTGCGAAGTCCATAGTAGTGTTTGTGGTTTGGTTTTGCCTGTACATTACCATTAGAATCGATTATAGCTGACGTTCCTTGGGTGTAGTTTGTCAAGCCTCCCGCCCTCTCCATCAACTCCCTTGTAATAGATGCAGACAGCACATAGGAAGAACCTGTAAGTACAGAGCCGTCGTTCATTCTAGCGTAATCATCATGGACTTCTTGAAATGGACCAACTCTTGTCTTCACTCCACCAACAATTGGATCCTCATAGGTCTGTAATCTGGATGATGGCGTTAGAAGCTGCTTCATTCCGCCTTTAATGATATAGGGAATTATTGGCGGGTTTGTGCCAGCGAACAGAAGTCCTTTTTCTTTTCTTTGAATAGCCTCGGTAGGATCTGTTTCAAATGCCGTGCTTCCGCTCTTGTCAACATTATATTCAAATAAGCTCAAACCACCGGAGGCAGACAGGATGTCCGTTCCATTAAACCCACCCGCTTCTATCGGTCTATGATCATAATAGACGGAAGAAGAGTAAACGAAGAAACTACTATGAGGGTAAGCCCTTATAGCATTTCTTATAACATCGCTGCGCCCGAACTTCTTGAGGGACATCTCGCCCTCCTTAGTAGTCCAGCCTGACGCGGAGGGTTAGTTCGTTTGTCGGGTCTTTCTTCAAAGGCTCGGACAACTTGGCAACAGCCAAGAGTTCGTTCTGCGAATTGTAAAGACCGACCGTGGTTACATAGGCAACAGGGGGATTATCTCTGTTGTTGTTTTTTACGCGAATTGCGCTTGAACTCAAATAGGTCGGATTATTTGAGTAATTGAATTTGTTGTGCGATGCACGACAGAAGTAGATGGCAGAATTAATTTCGGTTGTGTTACTAAATTGCAGGTTCTGGAGCCTGTGTCGGAATGCATCACAAGAGCCAGAAATAGACCCAGAGACAAGTTGATCGTCAAAAGAACTGGTGCCGGAAGAGGCACTGAAAAAGTCAGTCGTGCCGGCCCAGACAGAACTGGTCAAGATCATGACGCCAGCTTGGTAAAACACAATGCCCCCAACACCAGCATCAGAACTTGAAAGAATTCCGTAATCTCCACCAATTGTGTTTAAGGTTCCACCAATCTGTGTTGCCCTTGAATCAGTGAAGGTTTTAGTTGCAGTGGCAAATGGGGCAGCCCAAGAGCTAGTCCCCAAGGTGACACTAACCGTGCCCTTCTTTATTTGATCCTTTGTGAGAAGTCGAGAAAGATTAACAAACACAGCTTCCTTCATAGGATCAATGCCGTCCAAAACGAGATCGCCTTCAAAGAGACGAACTTCGGCAGATGAGCCAGTGTATCCAAGAAGAACTTGAGAATACAAGTTATACATGTTTATCTTCTTTCTTTCTTGAACTGCGTTAGCAGATCCTGAAAGCGGGGAGCTTTCATCAAAGCCAACTGCCAAATCAAAGATATGATTTGCCGAAGAACTTAAGTAAGGATAATCATAAACAGACTGAAACATGCCATGAGAATAATTCTTAACATTTTCATCATTTGGGAAAACACCATAAGTGCCACTAACAATCGTGCCTGTTAGCGGAATAACTTCGTGGAGTAGCGTCTTTGTAGTCGCTACATCTGTGTTTAGATTTAAAACTTCATAATTGATAGGCATTTAAGTTCTCCGATTAAGCCTGTTGTCTTACGATTCTAACCGGCAACTGTATTGAGGCGCCTGTGGTCAAACCTTGGACATAAATGGTGGTGTCAATAAAATCATAGGTTCCACTTGAGAATCCTAGAGTGGCAGCAGCGACACCAGTGCTACCATAAAGAGTGTAGTAGCTTGGTGACGAAACGCCTTGCGCATTGATTTCGGTGCTGGGGACGAAAGACAAAGCGGTCATTCCGCCGCGTGGGCCAGCAAGCTCAGACAAGTTTGTGCCTGAATCGCCGGTAGTCGCTGTAGTGTATTGAAGGATCAAGTCCTCAAGACCATCAGCGAGAGCGGTTACATAGTTGTCCAAAAACCGAGCCGCAGAAACTGCCGACTTTCCAGCGAAGGCTGTTAGGGTAATATTGCTAGAGCCATCCGTGTTGTTGGCAAAAGACTGATTTTGTCCAGGCCGAACGGAAAGTATGCCACCAACGAATCTACTATCAAAGTTTACGTCAAATTGAAGGTCAAGGAGATTTGTGTTGATAATCATGTTGTCCCTGTTCTCCCTGGTTGGCTGCCTATCAGATGAATTAATCCCAGACTCAATAATGACCTTGGCTTTAGGAGTCTTTGAATTCGGCTCCAGCACCTTTGAGAATCCAATGTTGGTGTCATTTACTAAAGTAGTGTAGGTTGCCTTATTGGCAGCCAACAGGATGACGTTATTGTGTTTGAGAACAGAGTCAATGCCAGACTTCTGGTTTAGTTCAAGAACCGGCATGTAGACCAAGTCAGTTCTTGTAATGCTTAGCAATCCGTATTTGATAGAGGATGCCAGCTTTGTAGCAGCCTCCATAACCGGAGCCTGTAAGATCTCAAGATCGTAGTAGGCGGAACCTGACGGATGGTTGGCGTTGTAGAGCGAGTAATCGATCTCATCATCGCCAAGTGCGAATTTTGCAATCTTGAACTCCCCTTCAGCCATCCTCTTTCTGCCTACATCTGTTAGCACGGCGTCTAGGATGATGTCGCCTGAGTTATCTAAAAATCCCATTTATTATTCCCCTCTCCTCGTAAATAGTAGCTTATTTTTTTTATTGCTCTCAACCCTTACTATCATTAAACTTGATGTTGAGGTCGATTTTCTTTCCTGTTTTCTTCGATGTTAAGCGAAGCTTGAATGTCTTACCCCAGATTTTATCTTCGTTGTCTTCGGCACCAAGACTGAAGTTTTCAACTTGGCTAAATGCGGAATCAGAAAAGTCAGCGTCATTCGATTGTAGCAGAAGGTGCTGGATGTTGGGGACGACATTAAATAGTTTCTTAAAAGACATTAGTGGCTCAGAAATGTTATCTGTGACCAAGTCTTCTGCCATCAATTGATTGAAGTTTCCATAAACATAGCCTCCGTCATTGATCAGTTCTGATTCAAAGATGGGCGTAAATTCTCCCGCTATTCCATTTTCGTTAATGGCACGGAAGGTGTAGTAGTATTTCTGGTTTGGGCGCACTCGCTCAGTAAAAAGTGCATCAAGTTTAATTTTATCATTCTTTAGAATTCTTAAGTCGATGGATTGTCTAAGATTTTCTTCAAAGTCTTGGTAAGAAGTGGGCTTCCTTGATAACCTGTAGACCTCAAAAGTCTCAGCCATAGAGACTGATTCATCTTGCATAAAATCATCTTCAGAGATTTCCAGTCCAGCTAGATAGTCAATTTTATTTTGATCATCTTGTGCGGTTAACGCGACTGGATAGGGCACAGTGTTTGGCGAGAATGTGTCATAAGACAAGAAAAAGGATAGTCGATTGCTTTGATCTTTAAGGTGGTGCGGGGTTGCTATTAAGTCATTTGGCGGGTTATCAAGAATCTTAAATGTTTTTTCTTGGATTGGGACTTCTACAATTTTTGCAGAGGGCTCGACAGTTAGCTTAAAATCTGCCAAGTAAGGAAACGCAGAAGTAATTTGCGCGTTTGTGGCTAGGATATTTTCAAACGCACCGAATGCTTCTTTTAGATTTTCCACAAATGGCAGGAAGTCTTGGTTTGCTTCCCCAGTAATTCTAGAAACTTCCTGCCCCAAGAAGGAAACTAATGCATTTGCTGTCATCATATCACCAATTGTTACTGCTTTCTGGATTGCTTCAAGAATAGTCAAGCCGGCGTAGGTTACATTTGTTGTAATAGAACTGTAGTCTATGGCATCGACGCGAATTATAATTTCTTCGTCAAGTCGATTTCTGATGTATTCTGCGAGGGCATCGAAAGCTCGCTGGCTTCTACCAAAAGCAACATCCAATTCATTAGCTAAATTTGTCTGCCCTTCAAATAATTGAGAAACAGTTTCACCCGTTGTTGGATCATAAAATTCAAGACAATAATTTGTTGCAGTGCCATAATCAGTTTCTGTTTCCTGAATGTCTATCTGCCTTGTAAGTCTCAAATCTGTATACTGATACTTGTTGCCAACCACAATCACATAAGCATAAGTCTTGTAAGTGTAGTCAGTGCCATATTTTACTTGCGAGTCTATGTATTCAATTAACTCACCAGTGTTATAAAACCAAAAGTTTTGTAATACATTTTCTGTTCTAGAGTCTCCTGTCGGAGGTCCTCCAATTTTTTCAACTCGGAAAGCTATGGTCTCAGTGTACTTATCTGTGTTAGACAGATTAAGCATTTCTACCGCATCTCTTGTGCTCAAAACATCCATGTTTAAGCTTGTAAAAATTTTATTTATTTCTTCTACAGAATGATTTAAGACATCGCCAGATCTCTCAGAGTTTTCAAACCTGTATTCTCCGATTGAATCAAAAACTTTTTTCTGCTCGTCAGTGGCTAAATCAAAAAAGAAACAGTTCGATGTCTCCGATAAATAGTTATTATAATTATAGACCAGCATCTCAATCATGTCAAGAGTCTTTAGCTCGGTCTGGCTGGCAACAACCCTGTCAACAACAAAAGGACGCAAGACAGGCTTTAAGGATATTTCATTCAAAAACGCTTCTTTTAGGGTTTTTAAAAGCTTTCCTTGGTAATTGTTATCTCTTATAACGGCAGCAAATTTATCATTTGTTTTTTCTGTAATTCTTTTGTCTATTCTAATATGATTAGACATTGGCATCAAAGAATAAACGGCCTGCTTTTTATCGTTCCTTAAGAAAGAAAAATCAGTTGCAATTTTGTTATCGTTTAAATCAGCAAGAACAGAAGGTTCCAAAAAGATAATGTTTTGCAATCTTATTTGTAGTCTCTGAGCCGTTGTGGCTGAATAGGTGTGGTTGACGTAGTCTACATTTAGGTATTTTTCTATGTTATTGTAACTGTATCTCGGCACATCTTTATCGCTTGCGACATTTGAAAATAAGGTGTTTATCTGTGAAGTGGATGCCGGGTCAGAAACTTCAGTTCCAAATAGAAAATTAATTAAATTTTGAAATATTTCTTCTGTGGTTCCTCCCAGTCTCCCAGCCGCTACCGCTGATAATGCCAACAAAATTGGTTGCTCTGCTATCAATTCATCTACAAAGCTAACATAGTCAAAGTAATCTTCAGCTATTGTTCCCTCAAGCGTGATCATCTTAGCGATGTCAAGATCGGCAATTCCTTGAGATTTTAAAAAGTAGTAATTCGGCAACAAGTGCTCTGAGGCTACGTTTGAAAGATTATTCTGGTATCTTTCATAGAACTGATAATATTCAGGCTTTACATAAGTGAGTCTTGAGGCAGTAAACCTTCTGCTATTAATAAGCTCATCATCCCTTGTGGCTGGCAGAGTGATTTGTGTTGTGTGATCAAAGAAAGTGGAGTTTATAGTAAAGTTTTCAACAGCGTAATTTCTCCAATATTGATCATTAAGAAATTTAGGATCGATAGTAGACACTCTTGAGAATACAAAGTAATTGGATAAATGAATGTCAGAATTAGTCCCTCTTATTCTCCCATCACTAGCAATCTCGAATGTCGGTGTCCCATTGTTAGTATTGGTGGCCACCGTAGAGACTGTTGTGGGTCCTAATTTACTAGCTGATAAAGCATAGAAGCCTCCAACTAAGTCTCTGATTCGGTCGGGTGAGCCAAAAAACAAATTTGTGTCAATAATTTTTGTTTCTACAATAGACCTAGGCATTATCAGTAGCCTCCTGGTGAGAAAGCAGCAGGCGCGGTGAAGCCTCCAGAAGAAGCAAATCTTGTGAAGCCTTCTGGTATTCCAGAAACATCAATTTGATCGCTGGCTGCTGCTGTTTCTGGCAAAGACGTGAAGGAGTCTGTAGTAATTTCTTCCGGGTTCTCTAGCTGAATTATAGGCGTGTCGATGGGATTTGCAAAGCTAAAATCAGTTTCTAGTAAATTGCGATAAACTGCGTTTGTTGTGTTGACTCTCCAAAATTTCATTTCTATTCCTGCTCTTTCCGATTCATCATAGGCAAGAGAACCGTCTGTTAACGAAACAGACACGTCCACACCATCAAAAAACGTAGCGTAATCTACCATAATTGCGTCTCTCAGTAAATTATTATCGTCAAAAAGATCGGCAGAAAATCTAGTCCTGGCAATCGACATTTTCCGATTGTTGACCGAAAAAGCCAAAATGGCGCCTGGGTCTGCATTGCCAAAAGCGATGGGAGCGTGAGTAATAAAGCCAGAAGCATCTATATTTCTTATCCTCAAAGCCAGTTGTGTGTCAAGTTCTCCCAAAGATAAAAACAATTCTTCAGCATCTTCAAAATCAATCTCGTCTTCTCTCTCAAAACCAAGTCGGTCTTCAATAGAAATTACAGCATCAGAACGGGTGCCCCCTGGAGTCCTGGCTGTTTCTGCTTCTGTTCCAAAACCCGGTGCCAGATCATCCCTTCTTAGAATATTTCTAGCACGGACAACGTCATCATACGACGCAGCACTATCTGCTGATGTTCCAAAGCCGGGGGCTCGGGTCGATGTGGGACTCGTAGCGCCAGCAGCAGATGCAGCGCCGAGGCGGGCAGCGGGACTTGTTGTAGCGCTAGCAGCGGTGCCGGCAGTAGAACTGGCGCCGGTGGATGTAGTTGGCGATGTCGCCGCTCGGGCTGCTCTTGCGACTCTTTGTGTTATTGTTGGTCTTGTTGCCATTATCGTGTGTTCTTTGGTTGTTTGAGGCTCTTATTGCTCATAAGTTTAGCAGTTATTCTGCTTGAAACCTGTATTGATGGTTTCACATTTTTTTCGGCAAAAAGGACAGAGTCTTGGGATGTATTGTTTCGTGCCTCATCAAGTTCGTAAAACGGATCGTCTTCATTTGAAAATTTGTCTTTTGCATTAACATTGGTGTTTTCTATTTTACTATAACTATCTATCTCTAAAATTTTTGGGTTTTGTATAAACTCTTTGTTTTTAGATAAAGTTTTAAGAGAAAAATCTTTTTCTCCTTTTATAAACGAAATCGATAAATTTTCTATTTCTTTAAGGCTGCTGGGAGGGCCGGCTCGGCCACTAGAATCATTACCAGAGGGTGACACAGTTGGGTTTTGTGTTGTTTTTTGTAATTTTTTAAAAGAAATCTTTTTTGGCATTTTTTGTCTTTCCTTATACTGGTCTTATGTAATTTAGACTTTCGCCCAATAGAGTGAGCCAAGTTTCTCCGTCGTCGCCGGTGGCAACAAGACGACCAAGGCTGCGCTCTGTACTTGTAGGCATAATTTCGTTAGCAAGTTCTTCTGAGATTCCTAACAGACTCTCAAGTCGTTGTGAGTCAGCGTGTGCTGCGCCAACTTTTATGATGTTTTTTAGAATTGAGATATTTTTTAATGGATCGTGCTTGCTCTTTACATTTAATATTCTTATGTGTTGTAGAAGATTTATAATCTTGGCGGAATTGGCACGCAAAAAGTCTTTCTTTGTGCCGCTAAGTCTTTGTCTATAGAAGCTTAGTGTGTCCCCTCGCCTTTCGTTTGGGTTATCCACGTAATCTCGATAAATTGCTTTCATCTCTCCGATGAAGTTGCTCTGGGATAACCCTTTTGCCCTTTCTATCATATATTGAAATGCAATATCTATTTTTGTTGCGTTATCAAGAGTGCGCGTTCCCGATTGGGATAGTTCTCTGAAGTATACTATGGTGTCGTAAATAAACTGTAAACTCTCGGTAGAATTTTTTGTGGCAGTGTTATTGAATAGTCGAATGTTAAAATCTTCTGACATTGTTGTAGCATTTTCCGCCGCAGTGCCGCCTTCTGATTCTAACTGCTGTTCGTAAGATAAGACATTTCTATCAAGTATTCCGGGCAAATCTTCAAAGTTTCTAACATAGGCTGTGTCTATGTTGTCAATTAATCCATTACCCAATGGAGTCCCGTCTGCACGGGTGCCGCCATAAATTTGTTCGTAAATCGTTCCGCCCTCCTCAAAAACAGACAACAGGTCTTTATATCTTTGTATGAATAATTCGATATTATCCAAATTACCAGTTGTTGGGGAGATTTTAAAAATTTCATTTTGTATTTTATTCAGTAGAGTTAATGAAGTGGCCTCAATATCACTTTTTGTCTCAAGGTTGGCCAGGATGTGATACCAAATTGGGCCTCGCTCCCAAGGTGGTCTTGGAAAAGTAGCGTATCTGTCACCGATTGATTCAATGAAGAAATCATTAAACTTGTTATCTAAATCATTGTAGCTACAAAAATCTGACGCTAGATCGTAATAGTCTTCTAGGACGCGCAGGGCGGCCTGCGCAGGCAAAATAATCTGGTCTATTACAAAGTTTATAGTGTAATCTTTTATTTCTACCTTTAATTTGTATGCTGTTTTTATGTTCAGCTTTGTCTGTATATCGCTTACTTCAAAGCAAGCAAGCTTGTAGTCACCGAAGCTTCGGATTGTGTCAAAATTTCTTTGAGCGATAAGAGAATCTATTTGCTCTCCATCTCGGGCTCCCAAACCAGGGTTTTCCTCATCAGTTACATAGATAGTTCTTAAAGCCGCTTGATCAGGCGCAGTCTGCGGAATTGTGTAGGCATTGAAAATGCTTCTTTGTTGCACGTTTAAGACCAAATTGATAGCAGGTCTGGTGCTGGAGTTGTAGTTTATGTTATTGAATGTTCCCTCGATAACACAACCAAAAACCTCTGAACTATTGAACTGGTTTTCGTGCAGTCGCCCATAAGCAACACTAGAAAATTGAAAATACGGAGCTAAGCAATTGTTGCCAAAGTATAGATTGATTTCATCTACATTAAAAATTTGTGAGATGTTCGATGTTTTATAAAGAGCTTTTTCATAGTCAAAGAAGAAAAATGAATGATTGTAGCAAACGTCTTCTGGCACCGACGGAGAGCCGGGCGCCGTGTAACCGCTACTGGCAGGGAATCTTCTTGTTCTGTCCATAAAAGGAATGTAAATGAATTCTTCATTATAAGATGAAAAAGTGCTATTTCTCAAACTGTAAAGGCTAGTGTATGGCACCCTAGTGCTTAATAAAACAGCCTGCGAGACTTCCCTAAAATCAAAGTTAAAATTGGTAGTGACTATTTTTTTATCTAGCTTTAGCTGTCTTGAAAGGAAATCATTAAAAGCAAAAATTAGTTCTTTCAACTGGGTGTGAAAAACTCCAAGTGAAGATAGATTTGTTCTTCTTGGGAAAGAATCAATTAAAGATTTCATTTGAGTCAAGAAGTCCACTTTTGCTTTTTGGGTTTCAACAATAAACGAGGAACTATCCACAAAAGATTTAAGCTGTTGGTCTTCTGAGTTTGCAAAAGTTTGGTTGGTTTGGTTTATGTTTGCCAGCAATTTTTTAAATTCTGTTAAATTGTTTGCCCTGTAAGCGCCGTTCAAATTCTCCAGCACAGGTCCATGGTATTCTTTTTCTCCATTTAGGTAAGTTTGGAAAGGCTCATTTACAACGAGCCTGTCCACCACTGTTCTGCAAAAAGAAATGTTAGAAACTTCGTCTAAAGTGAAGCTATTGAATCTTTGCCGCTGGGCTTTGTCTTCTATTTCCTCTGGTGTCAGATAAGAGGTGAAGACGACAAAAGAAAGATAATTTAATTTGTATAATTCGTCATCAAAATCAACAAGTGCCTTTTTGGCAATAAGTTTGAAATATTGGTTGTCGTTAGCGTTGTAGTTTCTTGTCGGAACTGGCTCAAATTTGTCAATCAAGAATTCTAGAAAATAGTCAGTAGTAGGTGGGGCGGTGCTTGTTCCTGGGGTAATAGTCCCAAAGGGTCCAAGAGTTATTGTTCCGGCAGTGAAGACTGGGGGTCGAAAATTAGGAAAATTAGCACCCCTTAGATCATAGATGTTGGACACTAAGTTATCAGGATCAGAAATAATCTTTTGGTAATCGGAATCTTTATAGATTGGAACCAAATATAATTTTAATTTTGTCATCATGTAGCGGAGGACCACTTCTTCAGCAAAACAATTTAATTCTACGGTCACCATGTCATCAAGCACGGAGACATTCGAAAAATAGACGGTGGGATGTTTAGCCCCAAGGGAATTGAAGATGTCGCCTTCGAAGATTAGTCTGGACATATTTCTGACTCCGTAACTCTGCCGTAGATGTCAAAGTAGAGGTCTTCGCCCTCTATGTCTTCGCAATCAAAATCTAGGTCTATTAAATAGTCTTCTGCGTTGAACTGATTGAGATACTTGCAGGCGATTTTTGGATCAATCTGATAGTCTCTGTCGATCGAGAAGTAGTATTCTACGCTATCTCTATCTAGTTCCTGGGTGTTCTCGACGGGAGCCGTGTGGACAAGTATCCCATCTACAACCTGTAGAACCTTGTTCTTGAAGTAAAGCCTGCGGAGTTCCGCATCTTCTCCAGTAGGAACCTCAAACACCTCAATATCAAAGTTATCAACTAGTAGTTCTGTGTTTAGCTCCTCCATATAGACAAGGGGGTCTCCCTGTTCCAGACGAACCACAGAGTCATCAGCAAATAATCTGGATGTGTCCTGAATGTTTCTCAAGTTCTCAAACGATGCGCGTGTTTCTGATTGTTGTGCCACAAGTGCATAATGAGCATCAATGTTAATTTGTGTAATCCCGGCTTCCATCTTGCTTCTGTTTGTAGTGCTGTTGTTTAAGATTCCGACAAAAGTGGGGACAGAAGAAGAAATTGTGCCCTGCATTGCTATTACTTTCCAAGCGGGAGCGACATTCTGCTCTTGCGATTGTAAGAGGGCATCTCCAATAAAAGCATCTGTTGTGTAAAGGTTGTCTTTCTGGATTAGAGTGACATCCTCAAATAACCCGCCAGCCACGGTCGTGCCAGAGAGAATTTGATCAAACAAGACTTGCCCTTCAAGATAAGAGGTCTCTTGCTTAATTCTTTTGTGGGTGTCGTTTTGTGCCTCTGAGGCACCTGCATGTGCGTATTGAATATCATAGATAACATTGTCATCAAAGAACGCATAATAGGTTGGATTAAATCTGCCCATAGACAACTTGTGCTTACCATAAGGGGTAAGTTGGATGTCAAAAACCTGTTCTTTCTTATTTAGAAACTTCATTCTGTCTCTTCTTCGGGATCATCTTTGTAGAGAACATCGGCCTCAAGCTTAACTAGTTCCACAAAGGAAAGGTAATCATAGGGCCAATTGAACTGTAGATATTCATCGTCCTTGTCGGTCTCGGGCTTATCAAGATTGGTAGCTGTCCTGGCAGCCTTAACTTGGGGCAAGACCAAGTCATAGTAGTCTTTGTCTGCCTTTTGCTTAACTTTAAACACCATCCAACGTAAGTTGGGGTTGTCAATAATATTCTGCTCTTCAAGTAACTCAGTGTTCATTAGATCGTGAGCAACACTATCTTCTTGGAATGTAATCTTTTTGTAGTCTCTCGGTGCAAGGTTCTGCCAGATGTAAGAGAGATCGTCTTTGTCAAATTCATACTTGAACTCAAAGAGATACATTACAACCGGATCGATTTCATCGAAGTTGATGAAGTCAAATTGTGGTGGGAGAACATAGCGCTTCATCTTCTGAACCATTTTTCGGATGCTTTCACCTGCTGTCTCAAGAGAGTCGCCGTCCTTACTGCCTTCTCTGTTTAAGAGAGCGGCATCAAAGCGCTGGCGTGGGATGCTGACGAATTTCTTGCGGTTGATCGCGTCTTTGTTCTGGGTTCCAGAATAGTCTTCGTTTGCTTCCACAATGTAAGGGATGGCAACAACAGCTTCATAAACCTCTCTCTTGTCCGCAATTTCCCCAAGGCGCACTTTTGCGCTGTCTTTTTTCTGCGAGCGTGGGAAGCCGAATAGGTCACTTAATGACTGATAATTAAGGTAGGCTGTGGAGCCTGAACCTGCTGGGTCGTTGTTGTTATAGACCGAAGCTTCGTTAATAACATCATAATGGTGTTTGAGCCAGTCGTTTGGAATATCTCCAATTTCCAAGAACACGCCTATGCTTGGATCTGTCGGCATTTCGCCAAACTGGTGCCATATTCCGCGAGGGACAGACTCGGAGAAGTTTGTGGGGTAGGTGATATTACCTGAGACGCTGGTTACATTCGCAAAGTTGAGCATCGGGGTTTCCCACTTGGGCTGAATAACCCAGCGCTTCCCTGCGAGTTGATTTTCATCCAGAATAGTGTTACCAAATTTGTCCTTACGCTTCTTGGAGACTCTTTCAACACCAAAGAGGTTGAGAGAAGAGTCGAGTTGCATTGCGTTTTTGTTGATAGCAAGTCCGCCGTAGATTGGTGCAGATTGGCCTGTAGCAACAGGAGTTGAAAATCTGACTTGTGAATGAATCAACTTAGGATTATTATTTGCCGGAGAGGTAGAACCACTAATTTGTCCGGGGTCTACACGCCAATAAACAGTCTCTGTTTCGGTAAGGATGTCCTCAAGAGTGTATGTTTTTGCCGGATCTGGGCGGAAGATGAAGTCAACCCAGGACTCGCCGTGGTAGTATGGGGGCGTGTAAGCCCAGTTGTAGCCCTCAAGTGAATCGAGGGTTCCTGAACTAAAAGCAGTGCTGTAGCTTGAACTGGCATTTATGCTATCTCTTCCGCTTATTGCTGGGCCGAATGCGGTTGGGCGAGAATACATTGTAAATGTTTCTTCAAAACTTCCATTATGGGCTGGGTCTTGTGGAATCGGGAAAGAACCACTTATTGCTGGGAAGAAGCCGACTCCAGAGCCAGAAAACGCTTGTGCTCCATTGATTGTAAAATCACCTATTCCTCCGTGAGAGCCAGATTCTTGATTGTAAAATCTTTTTCCATTGTGGGACTTTCGGATCTTTAGTCGAGCAGCGAAGACATCACTAGTCTTGAATACGAGGCCGTCTTGAATTAGATCTGATTGAATTTTTGTGTAAGACGAATCCTTCAAGAAGAAATCTCCTGTCTGGCCAAAGAAGTTATTGGCCATAAGTTCATAAATCCCGTCAGACACAGAAGCGTCTAAAGAGGCTGTGGTGCTTACTGATGCAGATGGGTGAGGCTCAAAGTCCAAGAATAGAGTCTTGTTGATGTATTTACCGGGGTCGATCATGGTTTCAAACGGAACACGAAGATCCCAAATAGTTGAGTCAACGGGGTTGTTCGTAAGAGGGTTGAAGGTTCCAGAATTCAACAGCGGCGTCAGCATATAATTCTCTGTAGAAGAGCCTCCTGAGCCTGAATAGTTTATAGAATTTATTTTAAACTGTCTATTGACTATCGGATAGTCAACCGCAATTCCAGACTTGATAGAGTTGTAGAGGATGCCGGGAGCAAATAAAGGCTGGATAATAGGACGGTATGCGCCAGCGCCATTTGACCTAAATGTTCCTTTGGGAACATTTTGCTGCGCCGCAGTGAAGCCATCAGAGAAAGAACTTGAGAATTGACTTACCAAATCGATCGTTCTCTGAGCAGGATAAAAGCCCTTATAGGGGTTAAAACGCACTGCCGCCTTACAAGTCAACATTATTTCTTTTGCGTTTAACTCAGACTTGTCTCTTATGCTTGCAAACTCTCGCAAGAAGTCGGAGTTGGAATAGTCTTTATAGAAGTTCTGTCGCGAACTACTGATGGCTGTTCCAGGGATCTCAAATGTGTCGAAGTCGGACTTATTAAATGTCCCGCCCTTGATGTAATCAGAAATGTGCTCAGAAATTCTGAACTCGGGGATAATAGCATAATCTCTTGCGACAAGTTGAACGTCTTCGCGAAAATCGTCGTATTTGTCAAACCAAGGCTCTGACGGTCGGGGGGAAGCTATGTAAGAACTGCCAGTCTTGATAATGATGGTTGCTTGGGTTCCTGTTTCCCATAAAGCTTCTCCAGCGCCGTTCTTGATTTGTTCGGTGAAAGTGCCTGTTAGACTTGCTGTGGGGGCAAAGCCGGTTCTTGAAACAACAGAGTTGGGAGAAGTAAGGAAGTGCTTACGAGACATCACTGCTGAAGCCTTATAAGCTGTTACCTTCAATGCTGTTCCAGTGCCTGCACTAGTCGAACTACTGGCAAAACAATATATGTATTCATTTTGTAACTCTCCTGCTGTTCCTGATAGGTGGGGCAAATCCAGTATCGCAGAAGGAGAGGTTTCAAGAGCACCAGTTAACAAACTATCTCTTGTTAAGAAATTCTGAGGTGCGTCTATGATCCAGCTACTTTGACTAACAGGCGTTCCAAATGAGTTGCGGCCAAGCCCAGCGCCTGCGTCGTTTGAGCCCAAGGTGGTCCTCTCGCTACGACTATCTCTCCAGAACTTGTTATCATAACCAGTTCTCTCGCGTGAACCGCTTGAGAACTCGTTTCTTGTGGAAGGAAATAGAGTTTCAGAGTAACGCACCCAGTTTAGGCTGTAGTCTTGTGCTACGCCAATCAACTGGTCGAATGGTGTGATTGTTGGGTCTTCGGTCTGGAAGGTTAGATCGTTAAGTTCTCTTTCGTTGAAGTAGATCTTTTCGTTGTTGTGAGTAGCTTTGAGGGTTACATTCTCGCCACCGACATTCATGTTGACCACAACTGGCCTGCCTCTCATAGAGACGGGCGGAAGTCTAAACTCTTTAATTTGATTATTCTTGAGAGCAGTTATTAAGTTTTCTTTATGCTCTCGGTCTAAGATTGGATGATCTTTCTGGTGGAATGCCCGCCAGTTCCAGCCGTAAGTGTCGCCGCGACGAATGAGAAGGGCGTTGAGTTCTCTGGGTGGTGAGGTTATGTTTTTCAATCCGGGGACCAAGGTGCTTACACCCAGCGTGTTGCGTTCCGAGCCAGTCGGATCTGCTACCAGCAAATTCAATCTTGTAGTGTTCTGTGGGACGTTATCGACAGTTGTCACAGAAGATGAGACATAGTCAAAGAACGAATAGTAATTGCCAGTAATCTCATAGTAAGGAGCAAGCGGCGAATTAACTTGCATAAAACCAGCAAATCTAGGATCGGTTGAATCAGTTTGGACTATAGAAGAGGTTATCCAAGAATATTGTCTATCTGATCTTGGGATCTGATGCTGAACATTTAGATTGTCAAATTTCTGTTCTGAAGAAATGGTTCCGTTATCAACAGCAAAGATCTTGTTGTTTCTGTGGTTCTTATGGAAAGATGCCAATTCGGTGGATGCGTCATCGGATGCGGCTGGGTTGCTTTGGAAGACGCTGTCTCTAAAGAACTGTCCTGCGTGGCGAGCGGCTAGGTTGGCAAGACCGAAGTCTCTGCCTGTGTGATCAGAGTTCCTAATC
>TARA_R110002095_G_scaffold1190_2_pt1 | contig 16031 bp, 18 predicted proteins | sample TARA_R110002095 | Tara Oceans TARA_R110002095 (sample SAMEA4397255) | marine metagenome | biome: Polar Biome; feature: [SRF] surface water layer (ENVO:00010504); material: water (ENVO:00002006), including particulate matter (ENVO:01000060) such as... | depth 5 m | reverse complement strand
TCGCTGAACCCTTTGATCCAGCGGTCTGAAGTGAGTCCGTCCCATTGAGACAAGATCCGTTGGTTATGCTCCCAAGGAGAACATTCATCTATTTGGGCCTTGATGTCCTCGCGAGTCCGATGCGGTGCGTTGTACTCGTTAAGCTCGACGTGCTGCACGGCCCAACCGCCCTCTGGATCTACGTTGTCGGTCGTGTTGCCCTCTAGCATGTTACGCAGCCACCCAACGGGCCGTCCCACTGGCGTTAGCGTAAGCCAGATTGGTGCCAAGTCCATGGTTAAGCGCGCGCGGAGGCCGAGGAAGTGACTTTCTTTTGGCGGCTCATCGACCCACGCCCATCTCACACGAGCGCCCTCCAAAGCCAGCAATGACTGCTCGCAGCCTTTCCCGACCATGTATCCACCACCGTAAGCCGGTGCGACCTTGACTATCTTGCGCCCTCGGTACTGATATCCGATGCCTTCTATATAACGACAAGCGGGATCGAGCGCGCCGCGCGGCTCCAGCTCTCGCATGGCCTTGGAGCAAGTGGCCCACCCCGTCTTGAGGTCTGGCGCCAGAAGCCAACCTTCACAACCGACCGGCGGCACCTCCCGCAGTGGGTGACGACCGAGTAAATGGAACCACGCTTCAGCCGCACCAGCGTAAGACTTACCGATCTTATTGGCCGCGATGAACGCACGTTTCCGGTTGAGTGAGCCGTGGAAGTCTCGCTGCGGTGGGGACATTCCACCGAGGCCTGCGGGAGCGAGCGCGTAACCTACCAACGGCTCGTTGCTGATGGCGTCTGCCAGTTGCTCGACGTTCATTCGCAAGCCGCCTTTAATAAGTCTTCGGGTATATCCCGCAGCGCGTCAACAGCTCGTGCCAGACCAACGTCTGTTAATAGGTCAAGCGGTTGTGTACTGGCGCCGGCCTTCTCCTCATCTCCCGCAGTGATGGCACCAAACGCCAAGATCGCGTCAGCGTTACCGGTCAATGTAACCAGCGCCTCAATCGCGCCCTTTACACGACGCGGCTGGTACGCCACGCCGCACTCCTCTCCAGCCGTCACGCGTAAGAGCTGAACAGCTGCGGCGCGCAGCATCCGTCTGACCTCGGTTATATTCCACTCGTTAGAGGTCGCGGACGGCGGTAATAGATGCAGGATCTTTCCGGCGCCTTTGGTCTGCTCTGCTCTCGTCTTGAGTGGATCGATCTTCGCTGGCCGTAGATCCCAAAGGCGGTGGTTAGACCCACGCTCCCGACGCTCGGTCTTCTTCGCGCCCATCCGCTTTAGAATACTAGGTATAGCGTAACGTCGAGAGTACTGGTCGTCAGCGAGTACGCCAACCGCCGCAGCGATGCTCGATATAGTAACGACCCGTCGGTCCGGCTCCTTACCGATGAACTCTACAACGCGAGTCGTCAGCTCTGGGTTCAATTTCTTCTTCGGTGGAATAGGATCCCCTCCTAATTAAACTAACGCGGAGGTGCCGCGCTCAATTCACGCGGCGCACCGCGCTCTCTAACTCTAATGTCCAAAGCCTAACGCGTTTACCGTTGTGAATCACTTTTCCGTCCGTCCTTACCGCGCCTAACTCCTTAAGGGCAGTTGGGATCCCGTAACGTCGTCCTCCCGTATCATTGGGCATTAGGCCGATGGCGTTCGCTAAGTCGCCAGCAGTGAACCCGTAAGCGTCGATGGCTCCTCGCGAAATTACGTCGACGATCAGATCGCAGAAGTGATGGCGCGCGGTAAAGGTGTCCGCGTTTATAGACTCACGAACGGCCTCTTGCTCTGGCGTTAAGTGTAGTAGGAACGAGTCGTTTTTGTGCGCGCGCCAGTATACCACGGCCTCTCCGAGAAGTTGGCCTCTGGTATCAGAGAGGTGATCGGTGTCTATATTCTCACCCACGTTTACGATCCAGAAGCGCCTCGACCCGGTCTCGTCCATGAGTAGATCGGTCCGGTTAGAAGTACCAATAAAGCAAGTCATCCTTGGCACGTCTTGTACCGACCGACCGTAAGCGGCTCTCTCCCTATCATGCGTTACGGTAAGGAAGTCCTTAACCCTCGCAGCGTCTTGCGAACCGTATTTATCTATTTCGGCCAGCTCGTAAAGCCAACGACCCGACACCTTCTCAACAGCTCTCTTGTTATCTCGGAAGTCTAGGTGGCCCTCGCCGACGTACCTATATCCACCGAGCGTCTGGACCAAGGTACTCTTGCGAGCGCCTTGGGCGCCCACCAGCACGAGCGCGTTGTCAAACTTACAACCAGGTCGGTAAGCGCGAGCAATCATCGCCAAGAGAAACTTCTTACTGTAAGCTCTAATGATCTCGCTATCTTTTACGCTCTCGCAGCAGTCGCTTAGCCAAAACTCCAACCGATTACCACCGTCCCACTCGTCCGCAAAGGCGTCCAGCTCTTCTCTAAGTGGATGGCGCGCGTTAACAGCTGCGACCTCTGCTATTGCTTCGAAGGCGATGGTTGGTCGTACTACCAGATCAAACTCGTCTCTCATCGCCTTGATGAGTAGAGTCACGTCGACGTCGCTCATTGGCCTTGGAAATTGTCCGTGCAGTCTCTCGCCGTAATCGTCGCTTACCCAAGTCCGACCGTCCATAAGGTCCAAGTAAAAGAGGTCAATTTCAGAGAGTACAACGACGACGTTAGCGACCGTCGGTCGAGGTTTGCCGTGTTTATCTCTCGCCAGCTCTACCGCAACTCCGCTCGCATGGCGCCAAGTTACCTCGCAAGAGGTACAAGATAGCGCTGGTACACCGTCCAGAAGCCGCAGGAACGCAGACGAGTCGGAGCGTCCGTTATGAACGGGACACGCTAGTTTGATGCGCTCTTTGAGGCCAGCGTTAACGAGATCGATTATTTTAGCCGGCTCGTCTTTGTGAACCCTAACTGGCGTCTCCCAATCCTCGAAGTTTATAACTTCGCGCCTATAACCGCTCTTGGCGTTTGCTATCGCCTCAACTGCCGAAGCCTTCGGCGCCAACTGCTCGATTGTATATCTGACTTCATTGGATACGACCAACTCGACAGGTCGCGGTCGGGTTTGGTTTTTTGTATTGCTAGTGCCGAGCGGTCGTAAAATTCGAGTCCCTGCGTCATGGACTGCTTGATCGGCTAATGGTACTCCAGAAGCCATCTTTCTATTTGCTCGTTGTACCAACGCCAGATCCGGAAATCCGTCGACCGGGTAGTCAAGCCAATAGTAAACGTGAAAACCGTAACCGCTACACGCGACTCTAGTTGGTGGTGCTGGTAGCGTTGGCTCTATCTCTGACCAAAATGCCGCCAGCGTTAAGGCCAGCTCGTCGTCGTCTAGATCGCGCAGCTGTTCTTTACGGGGATGGTCGAAGTCCAGAATCATCGCGCCAGCCGTGTCAAGCGATGCTGCGGTGGCGTCTGGCGCGTCTGGAGGGAATACGCCGGTCGTCGTGTACTCTTGGCCTCCATGAGATCGCCGCCTGTATTCGGCGCCTTTTGTTGTTGTTAAAGTTTGCGGTGGGGGGAGGATTCTACTGGTCAAGGGCGACTCCATTGCAAGGTGGGAAATGGGGAGGAGCGACCTCCCCTGCGCCCTTGCCTAACGCCCATCGAGTTTAGCCGATAGAAATGCCGATTGCAAGCGACCAACCAATGACCAACCAAGGACCAACCCCTGATGGCGAGCCGTCTAGCGAAGGACCAACCGACCAACTGATTGTGGGGACTTGCTGGACTAAGAGCTGGTGTACGCTGACCCACTGACCTTATAAGCGCTTATATCTGTTATTCTTATACTTATAGACTTTAGTGACAATCAGTTGGTCACTTGGTCTATCGAGCAACAGATCCCCGACCAACCGATCCGTGGAGGTTGGTCGCGACTTGGTCTATTTGAGAAGATAAGCGAGAATAAGAGAATTTAACTTTTGCGGCTCCCGTCTTGACCAATTATAAGTGGGCGTAACCCAGAACAAAGGACTAAAAAATGTACGACATCAAAGAAACTATCGTCTGGACTGACCCCCGCCTCTGTTCGATCACGGAGATCCGACTTTATAAGTGCTACGACAGAGAGCGCTCTCATATCGGGCTAATGTTAGGCGAGTTGTGGGACGGTGCCCGCGTTCAGATTGTCGACCCGCTAGACTCTGATCTCGACCAATTTCTACCGGTAGACCTTAAAAACAACCTGATCCGTCAGGCCGTCCGCGACGGGAAGAGCGGGTTCTGTTGTGACGCGGGCGTACTCTAACCCCCAAACCAAGCGCCTCGAAAGAGGCGCGCCCTTTACCCTCAAATGGAGCCTTGTCATGTATATACTTGCCATCATTTCTTTAATATACGGATCTTACCACCTCGCTGGTATGTTCATTAATCTAGACAACCCGCGCGTCGAGTACCACGCCTTTCGGTTGTTTGCCGCGTTGTTTATGATGTACGCGCTGATCGCGTGGGTGATCTAATGGCGCACTACTCAGCATCCCAAATCAAAACCTTCTCGCTTTGCGCTCGCAAATGGCACTTGGACAAATGGTCGAGCGTACCCACACCGCCTGCTGGTGCTGGCGCCGAGCTTGGCCGTGCCGTCCACGCTGATATAGAGTCCTTTTTGCTGCAAAAAACGAGCAGCCTAAACGATATCGCTGAACCCGGTCGGGAGTTTCTCACTTGGCTTAGAGATAGACCGTCTCTGCTGGTAGAACACAATATCAACAGCGACGGCGTCGTTGGCGTAATAGACGCTTACTCTGATGGGGTCGTCGTTGATCACAAGACGAGCAGCGACCCAGAGAAGTGGGGCCTTACCTCGACGCAGCTGGAGAGCGACCTTCAGATGACGATATACGCGGCGTGGGCATTTAGAAAAGAGCCAGACCGCCAAGAGATAACGCTGGTCCACGCGTACTACGGCACCAAGCGTCAATCCTTTAAGTTGGTAAAGGCCAAAGTGAGCCGCGAGCGAATCGAGCGCCAGTACCAATCAGCGCTTGCGTTCGTAAAGAAGAACATGGCGCACTTATCTACCAGTGAAATTAACTCTTTTGAGATAGCAGGTGACGCGAGCGCATGTGGCGCTTACGGCGGCTGCGGATATTTGAACATTTGTAACCCCAATCAAGGAGCGCAGACAATGCCGACTTTAGAAGAACTTATTGCTAAACGTAAAACCCCAACCGCCGAGGTGGTCGCTCCAGAAGCGCCGTCACGAGAAACGCCTCCGGCGCCAGACGCACCAGAATCGCCGCCGCTAGAGATGGCGCTTGATATGCAACTGGCCGTTGACCAGATTCTCACCCAGCGTCCGTCGACGACTAGGATGGCGACGCAGATCGCGAAGACCGCAATGAAGGCGCGCCGGTGGACTAAAAACCGGTCGCAAGAGCTAGTCGCGGCTTCTGGAGGCCGCTTCAGGTTTGACGACCTTGGGAGCGTTATATACGCGGACTCTCCAGTACCAGCCGCGCCGCCAGCGCCAGCGAAAACCAGCTCGACAAGCGCGGGAGGACTTACGCTCTACATTAACTGCGTACCGGTCAAGGGCGCGACCGGGTCGACCTTCGGTGACTATCTGGTAGACGCGATCAAAGCGTACCCGATCAATCCACAACTTGCTGATTACGGTAAAGGCATCGCCGACATTGTAGCAGCCGTCGAGCCGCCTCAAAGCGGAGTTGTACTGGTCGACACGCTCAATCCCTATTGGGCCAGAGCGAGCCAGCGTTGGATCGCAGCTGCTGGGTTGGTGATTCGTGGACTCTAAGCCGCGAATGAAATATTTAGCGTCCATCAGCGGAGGGAAAGATTCCGCAGCGATGGCGCTTCATTTTATAGAGAAGGGAGTCGACTTTCAGTCGGTGTTTTTTGACACCGGTTGGGAGCATCCTGATGTCTATAGTTATTTACGCGGCGAATTGACCGACAAGATAGGCCCTATAACGGAGATCACACCGCCGCTTCCTAAACTGACACCAGAAAAAGAGGCGCTGGCGCTCTATTACGAGGAGCGACTAGGACACACCAGCGCCATGGTTCGCTGGATTCTTCACAAAGGGATGTTCCCGAATCGTTTGGGCCGTTGGTGTACTGACCATCTCAAGATTAAAGCGATCCGAAAGCACCTAAAAACGGTGGACTATCCCGTAAATTGTGTCGGGGTTCGTGCTGCTGAGTCTAAAGCGCGCGCCAAGCTGCCGGAGCGCGAACTCTCGACGTCTTTGGGTTACATGGTTTGGAGGCCGTTGATCAAGTGGACGGAGCAAGACGTGATCGACATACACCACCGCCACCAACTAGCACCGAACCCGCTCTATCTTAAAGGCGCCAAGCGCGTGGGTTGTTGGCCGTGCATCTACTCCAGAAAGTCCGAGGTCCAATTCATGGCTGCGCAAGACCCCACGCGGATTGATCTGATTCGGGATTTAGAAAAAGACGTCCAGCAGATAGCGTTTGAACGACTCGCCGCAAAGGGCGAGACGTTTGAACAACACAACAGAGTGCCTCCAACATTTTTTTGGGGTAACCCAAAGTGGAACATGCCTCCAATCGACGAAGTTGTGAAGTGGTCAAAGACTACACGCGGTGGTAAGCAATACGCTTTGTTCTCAGAAGAAGAGATTGAGCCGTCGTGCATGTCTTGGGGCCTTTGTGACACGGGCACGGACGATGGGTAAAGAAGCCGCGCGTATCGTAGCCTTAGAGCGCGCACCTGATACCGAAGACCTCGGTTTGGGCGCCGGTCTAAGGCCCGTTCAGATTCAAGCGCTCTCCCGCATTAAGGCGGCTGGTGGGGGCATTGTCGCAGCTGGTGTGGGTCACGGTAAGTTTTTGATCTCTATATTAGCACCGACCGTTCTCGAATCGAAGCGAGCGTTACTATTGGTCCCGCCTCCGCTGCTGCAACAGACCCGCGACGAGCTGGCGAAGTGGCGCCAGATATACCCCGTGATTGACGGGCTAACGGTCGCGGCGTACTCGACCCTCTCTACGATGCAAGGTCGTCGGATGCTGCTAGAGCTGGCGCCCGATCTTATCGTAGCAGACGAGGCGCATGCACTTCGCCGGCTAGAGTCAGCGAGAACAAAACGCTTGATTGAATTTTACCAGAAAAACCCATCCGCTCGTTTTGTAGCCTTAAGCGGCACCATGACAGCTCGTAGTCTTAAGGACTTCAGCCACTTAAGCGAGATCGCGCTGCGCCATTTGTCGCCAGTACCACGCTCGTTTCGCGCGCTGCGGTCTTGGTCTCGTTGCGTCGACGTTAGGCCAGATGAGCCGCCGACCGCAGCGGACTACCGTGAAATCAAGCCGTTAACAGACCACTATCAAAAGAAATCGCGCGAGGCGTTTCGGGAGCGGTTTGCTTCGGGACCGGGTGTAGTTGCGACGACCTCACAAGGCTACGAAGGATCGCTAACCTTTGCGCCAATAGAGTATGCACTAACGCCAGTACAAGAGAAGGCGCTCGAAGACTTAGACCAGCTCTGGCGAACGCCAGACGGTCGAGACCTCTGTACAGCTGCGGAGATCGCTCGGACACGGCGCCAGATTCTAACCGGCTATTATACGCGATGGTCACCGATGCCGCCGCGCGAGTGGTTAGCGGCTCGGTCTATCTGGTCTAAAGCCGCGCGGGAGTACCTTTCGCGCAATCGAAGCGGGATCGACTCTTTGGGGTTGGTAGCAAAGGCCGCAGAGCGTGGAGATGGGTCTCCAGCTTTACTCGCGGCGTGGGAGGTTTGGGAGCCGGTTAGTGGATACCCAGAGCCGCCGACGGTGGCCGTTTGGATTACTGGTCACGTTGTAGACCTCGCGGTAGAGCTGGCGCGTACCAGCGACCAACCGACTTTGCTTTGGAGCGAGTCTCCTCACATACTGGAGGCCATTGGGGACCGTTTGCCGTGCTACGGAGGTGGGGTAGAGCCAGACACCAGCGGGACCGTTTCTATTGCCCTAAGCCGCCGCGCGCACGGCACCGGTCGTAACCTGCAATCTTTCGCAGATAACTTGACCATCGGCCTTCCACCGAGCGGCGCCGTGTTCGAGCAACTTATCGGACGAACGCACCGCACGGGCCAGACCGCCGATGTGGTTCAGCTGCATTACATGAGCGCGCGCGGCGTTGGCGTTAAGCAAGAGCGCGCCAGTTTAGCGCGGGACGCTCGCTATATAGAAACGATGACGGGCCAAGCGACCAAGTATACCGCTGGCACTTGGCTCAAATAAACAAAAAAGAACGCCCTAACAAATAAAATATATTATAGTATGCACAAGCGGCCAACGGGTCGCGGTAACCAGAACAGAGGACACGACATGCTAAACGAACATATATTACAAACGCTAACCGACGAAAACGGCGACCCACTTAAAGTGAACGCGGACAACCTTCACGAGATAGAGATGGCCATTTCAAGAGCTGTTGCATGTTTGCGGCTGGCTGGCGCACTCGGCTTTGACGTCGAAGTAATCAAAACGGCTTAACCATTTCCCCGCGCAATTTCGCGCGGGGTTTACCCCAAGAGAAAGGACAAAGACATGAGTATATTTAGTGGAATTGGAGAAATGACAACGGACAACAAGAGCGCTTACCTAACTGCTGGTGAGTACGCCGCGACGATTGTGGCGGTGCGTTTGGTAAACTCTAAGAAGTCATCGGATGACTTTTTTGTTGTAGAGCTGACCGTAACGGAGGCGCGTGGCGAAAACGCGCAGCCAGTTGGCACGGAGGCCGCGTGGGTCTGCAAAATGGGCGGCCAACACCCAGAAAGCGCACTCCGCGACATCAACGGCTTTTTACGCGCAGTAACTGGCGCAGCTGACGCAGATATTGACGCGCAATTTGTCGAAGACGTGATCAAAGACGACGGCTTGGCGTTGGTTGATATGCCTGTGCGTGTTACTGTTACAGAAAAGCCGACCAAGCGCGGCGGGGTTTTCTCAAAACACACATTTAGGGCGCCGCTTGCGGCTGGCGAGCAGGTACCCTTTTAAAGCCGTCCTGCGCCTTTTATGGATACTGGCGGTTCGTTAAAGAAAAACGAGATCCACGAGAGGGTGCGAGGCCCTCACTTTTCAACCCTTTGCCCTTGGTGCCCTTTGCGAACAATAGCCTTTGACACAGAGACTTACTTAATCACGCCCGACATGCTGGCGCCGCGCTTGGTGTGCGTTTCTTTTAGCGAGCCGCCGCATTTACTGAACCGCGACGACGGACTCGACCGGGTCGCGGAGTTACTCGCTGATGAGGAGACGCGGCTGGTGGGCCACAACGTCGCGTTTGACCTTGGCGTAATCGCTGCCGAAGATCCCGCGCGCTTCTTGCCGCTTATCTTCGAGGCTTACGCGTTCGACAGAATCGCCGACACTAAGGTGCGCGAGCAGCTGGCGCAGCTTGCAATTGGCCAACTTCAATTCATGCCGAAAACGGGACGGACTCGATACGACCTCGGCGCGCTAACAGCTCGTCACAACTGCGGCCTTACACTCGACAAGACAGAGGACTCTTGGCGCCTTCATTATAGAGAGCTGGACGGTATACCCGTCGAGGATTACCCGCCAGAAGCCAAGAGTTACGCGATTGACGACGCGCTGGCGACGTTGCGTGTTTACCAGTCCCAACGAGACCACGACGACGAGTACAATCAGTCTCGTGCAGCGTGGGCGCTCCACCTGATGACGCTGCGCGGGATCGCTATTGATCCAGAAGCAGTCGCCGCGCTGGAGACCCAACTAACCGCAGACGTCGCAAGCAAGCGTGAGGAGCTGGCGGCTTCTGGCCTTATCCGCAAGAACGGCACCAAAGATACGAAAGCCATCCGCGCGCGCGTGGAGGCCGCGTATAAGCACCCACCGAAGACGCCCAAAGGCGCAACAGCGACCGACCGCCAGACGCTAAACGAAAGCGGCGATCCAGACCTTGCAAACCTCGCGGAGTTAGGAGCGTTCGACAAACTTCTCAAGACGTATGTGACCTCGCTCAAAAGGCCAGCCGCTCATCCATCTTACGCTCTCATGATGACGTCAGGACGGACGAGTTCTAGCCGGCCCAATATCCAGAATCTTCCACGAGCTGGAGGCGTCCGTGAATGCTATATTCCGCGACCCGGTCACCAGCTCTATAGCATTGATTACTCGACCCTTGAGTTGGCTGCATTGGCGCAAGTTTGCCGCGACTTGTTTGGCTTTTCTACAATGGGCGACGCCATTAATGCCGGCGCCGATCTGCACCAAGAGTTAGCCGACGCAGCGAAGATAGATCGCCAGACGGCCAAGGCTGGAAATTTCGGTTTTTGTGGAGGCATGTCGGCTGAATCGTTTGCCAAGTACGCGCTGGGTTACGGAGTCAAAGTAGAAGACCCAGAGGCCGTCCGAGACGCTTGGTTTAAGCGTTGGCCAGAGATGGTCGACTACTTTCAGTGGGTCAACGACCAAATCGGCTACCACGGCGAGGGCACTTTCACGCAGCTGAAGTCTAACAGACGAAGAGCTGGTTGCGGATTTACGCAGGGGTGCAATACGATGTTTCAAGGACTTGCCGCTGACGGCGCCAAGCGCGCGCTCTTTGCAGTGGCCCGTGCCTGCTACGTCGGAGAGCTTGCGGGAGTTGCTTACCCCATCGCCTTTATACACGACGAGATTCTTTTAGAGTCGATTGAGCCGAGCGCCGCTGAAACGGTAGCGTCAATCATGGTCGCCTCCATGCGCGAGCTGATTTGTGATATAAAAATAAGTGCGGAACCCAGCGAACCAATGGAGAGGTGGAGCAAATGAGATCAAAGCAGAAGAGTCTCGCGCTGCGCGCTATATCGTGCGACGGCTGGAGATGGCTTAGAGGCATGGCTGAAGACGATCAACGACTGCCAAGTCTAGACGACCCCGCGACTCTTGGAGCCATCTTCCAGCTCGTCCGCGAGGCGTGGAGTAACCCGCGTTTGCTGGTACTGGAAGCCGAGTTGATGCTCGGATCGAACCGGGTCGAGTGGCGTATAAGGATCGACGATATCGTCGGCGTTTTTGATAGTTACGAAGAGTGCCTTGTCGCCTCGTTAGAGGCCGCTGATAATAGAGAACTACTAACCCCATGGGAGAATGAGCAATGATCAAAACTGGAAGAATACAATGCGCGATTTTGGAGTCGCTACCAGCGTCAATCGACGAGCTGGAGACGCAGATGGTGCCAAGCGCTATCCACGTCGTCTATACTGCAATCCTTACGTTATACCTGCGCCAGTGGGTAGAGATTGACACAAAAACCAAGCAGGTAACCATTACAGACGCGGAGGCGGTTACCGATATCTTGGCTTGGAGATTACCCGACCCTTACCCCAGCAAAAGAGCCAAACGAACGTCTCCTTGCTTGTTTCACGAGAAGTTGATGCGCTCTTTACGTAAGCGCGGACCACGCTCACCTCGCTCGTGCGGAGACATGTGGGCCGCTGGTATTAAGCAGACCCACCAGCGGCTGCTGCAAATGGAGCGCAGCGGATGGATTGAGCGGCTCGACAACGGACGTCAGATTGCGTTGACGGAAAAGGGCGACAAAGTCGTCTCGCATTGGTTTGGAACTGGCGTCTTTAAGACAAGGAGCAAGTGATGTATTTTCCCCCAATATTAGTAACAGCTCGTCGACACGGCGCTTCGGTGTTCACTGGCGAGCGATTTGACCTAAACGTGATCGCTATTCGCCGCAAAGACCGAATGGACGATCTGGCGGTCGCTTATAGAATCGACGGTCGCTGGGTAGTCGAGTGGTTTGAGGCCAACACAACACCGACCTCTAAGTACCTAAAACGACCCATCAACGTAAAAGGGACCGCTATAATTGCAGCTGGTTTTTATAAGTCCGCTTACGCGCTCGGCATGCACCGAGGGCGTCCAGCGGTGATCCAAGTGGCGCCGCTTACCGTACACCGAGACAACAATCTGGACGAGGAGCCGGATACGAACACAAAAACCGAGACGGGCCTCTTTGCTATTAATATACACTCTGGGCTTGGCGGCGATTACTCAGCAGGATGCATTCTAATGGACGCTTCTGGAATAAGCCGGCTTCGAACGCTGATGGAAGCTCAAAAAACTAACGGCTTCGGAGACCGCGTCTCACTCACCTTGCTTAACGGAGCGCGCTAATGGAGCATTTATACCACGGTAATTGCATGGACTTAATTCGCGACATTCCAGACGCGTCGATTGACTCAATCGTCTGCGACCCGCCTTACGGGATCGACTTCATGGGGTCCTCTTGGGACTCCGACGTGCCAGATGAGAAGTGGGCCAAAGAATGCCTGCGCGTTTTGCGACCGGGTGGACACATTATAGCATTCGCCGCGACGCGTACTTATCAGAACTTGGCGACCGCAGTAGAGACCGCAGGGTTCGAAATCCGAGACCAGCTTGGATGGGTTTACTTGAGTGGATTCCCCAAGTCGATGGACGTATCTTTTGCCTTCGACCGAAGAGCTGGTGTAAAGCGCGAGGGCCGCGAGGTGCAAGACTTAAGCGGCTCTATTCTTGGAATGGGGACCGGTGGAATGCGCGTCAACAATAAGGGCAAACCATCCACGCCAGAAGCGAAAGAATGGTCCGGTTGGGGCACGGCTTTGAAACCGACCTTTGAGCCGGCGGTGCTTGCTCGTAAGCCCTTCGCCGGCGCCGTTATTGATTGCGTCAAAGCTAACCGGACCGGCGCCATCAATATAGAAGGATCGCGAATGATAACGCTCGGTCACCAAGGTGGTAACTTTCCCGCTAACCTCGTCATGTTCAATAAGCCCTCGCAAGATGAACGCCAGCGCGGATGCACTAGCCTTCCAGACCGAGCAGGAGCCTCCATCGCGTCTGGCGCAAAGGCACGTCCACAAGCGGGAGGATTTGCTGGCGCTGGAGCGCACGGTAAGCCAGTCAAAAACACGCACCCGACTATCAAGCCGGTCGACCTGATGCGTTGGCTTGTCCGGCTAGTTACGCCGCCTAACGGAGTAACCCTCGACCCTTTCATGGGGTCCGGAGCAGCTGGCATCGCTGCGGTGCTGGAGGGATTCGATTATATAGGCGCGGAGTTAAACGAGGAGTACTACCAAATCGCACAATCTAGAATAGCCCACGCGAAGAAGTACCCCGACGCTTGGCAGCCGGACGGGAGCAATATACGCGAAGAGTCCGACATCGCGGGCCAAGGATCGCTCTTTTGATTATTGCGATTGACGCTGGCGTCCGCAAGTGCGGCTTGGCGTTCTTCTCACCCGGTGGCGAGTTACTCGGAGCGCTTACCGTCAAGAATCCAGAGCAAACGCTCAAAGGCGTCGCGGCTTGGCGAGCGATGGTTGACGCGGTCTACTCATCAATCATGGCGCCAGAGCTGTTAATAATTGAGACGATGCAAAACGACGGTCGCGTAATTACTGACGCCCTCGACGTCCAGCTCGTCGCCGGCATTATTATAGGCCGCGCGGCTTGCACCGTTATCACTTACACTCCGCGCGTCTGGAAGGGCCAAGTCCCCAAGTCGGCGACGATGGCTCGTATAAAGCGCGATCTAACGCCGGAGGAGCTGGCGCGAATAGACGACAAGGCCACCCACGATGCTTACGACGCCATCGGGATCGGTCGTTTCTACTTCTCGAATTAACTCGCGTACCCTTGGCGCCTTCGCACCCACCGTAAGTACTCAGCAGCCTCTTCCACGTCCCAAATGCACCGAACGCGCTCGGTCTTTGTCTTTGCGGTTGGATTGAGTATTGTCGTGCAGCTGGAGCCTAATTCGTGATCGTACCAGCCGCCTGCGTCCGCGTAAGCGTCGCAGTACTTATACCCACGCACGGTCATCGAGTAACGCGGCTTACCGTCCATGCCCTCGTGAATGTGTTGCGCCCAATGATGCTTGTGTCCGCTGACGTATATATCGGCCCACGGGTCCAGCTTTGCCGCCTTCATTGGGCCGTGGATCCTATTCCAGCTCGACGACCCTTTGAAGTCGTGCCGCGCCATTATTCGAATCGGATCGCCCTTTGGAAATGTCAACTCGATTCTGGCGGTCCCTGCGGTGCAAGTTGCGACCGAGCCGCGCCTCAATATCTGCTTGACCAGCGTCGATCCGTTGTTCCAACTGTCGTGGTTACCAAGTATAACGTAGAGCCAAGGCACCGAAGTCAAGAGCCACTCCGCGAGCCGGACGCCCTCCTCAAAAGTCGACGATTGGTCGGCGTATAAGCGCTGCAAAGACCCGACCCAATTGTTAGTCGTGTCGCCGATATTGCCGGCGTACATACCCTCGGTCTTGCTGATGGTCTCGACGGCCCTTATCAGCTCCGGCCAGTTGCACCCATCTGCGTCGACGTGGGGATCGCCGAGATGGGTGATCGCGATGGGGCCGTTCATTCGAACGCGGACGTTGGTGATCTTTTCTCTTTTCTTCCGCGCGTATTTATCTTGGAAGACCGCCGTGCGGCGCTGGATCAAGTCTTTGACAGAATCGGCTTGTGGGTGGTCCCAAGTTAAGCCCTCCGCAAAGACCTCGGCCTCTCTATCCCAAGAGCGCAGTGACGGTAGCCTTTCAGGTTTGCCGCCGTGTTTAGGTATACGAAAATCGTCGTCCCCGGTCATCTGGACTCGATTTCGCATTACGACGTAGATGGCGTGGGTTACCCCGCCGCCGACTCCGAGCCGCTGGCGCGCCAGCTTATCAAAGTCTTTCTTTTTAAGCCTTCCAGCTCGAACGTCTTCTTGGCAGTCTGCCAGCTCTTCGAGCCATCGTTCGTATTTTTCTGGAATCTTTCCGTGGGGGTCGGACGCCCATTTTGGCAGCGTCGGCATTACTTGTTTATCACAAGTTCAACCGCCAGATCTACAAGCAGTCCGATGAACTCGGCCTCGATCACTTCTGGTATGTAAGGCACATTTACCTTGGAGTTTACCAGCTCGACGACCCACGCTTTCTTGTCCTCACCCGCGCCTTGATAGGCCGACCAAAGAGCCTCGGCCAACTCGACGGCCTTTGTAAGTAGCTCCCAGAAATCACTTATACTTTCAATCTTTAACATTATAAAATCCTCTCTTTAATATCTTTAACGTCAGCATGAACCGCGTCTACTCGGCCCGAAAGTGTCGAAAGCGCCTCGCGAAAGACGCTGCGGTCTTCTTCGTGTGACCCCATCATTACGCTCCAACGATTTTCTTGCGCTGGCATCGCATGGTTAACCATGTATCTATAGGCCATGACGCAAACGCCGATTAGCACTACAAGAGCGCCTCCGTTGCCCGTGGCCAGATTAATCCATTGCTCTACGGTCATCGTTAGTCTCCTTTCGTTATCAATAACACGTCAACCCGCGCGGCGTTTTTATTGCTATACGTTACCCCGCGCACGATGGCGTCGTGGTTAGTCAAAGAAAGCTCGTCATCGGTAATAGAAACAAGCGCTCCGACGGCTGGTGGGTTTTCCATCTCGTAACTAACAGCGCGGTGGACCCACGCTCGCGTCGCGAGTATGTGCCGCGCGATCCGATGAGCGGTGACCTTGTCGCTACAAACGTCGCATCTGATTACCTCGGACCGCAGACCGTAATAGGCGACCGACTGCTCATCTTCCACGGTTGTTTGCTGGCGGTACGAGCTGTTGTGGGCCGCGCGCGTATACTTGAAGACCACTTGGTTAACTACGTCGCCCGTGTCGCCTTCGTAAGTAACAGAAGAAACCCTGCTCTCGTTAATTATCTTCTGCTGCGGCTCGGCGTTTAGATCCCACGAGATGGGGTAAATGCCCTCCGCGCCAGAGACCCAAGAGATCGGCAATATCGGATTGAAGTGGTCGTTAATCAACTGCCAAGGCGTCGCTGGCGAGTCGAAGTATCCCGCTAAAAGAAATCGATTGAGGACTCCGCGCGCCGCGTTTAATCGGCCCCAATCTACGGTTAGCGTGGACTTCGAGAGCAAGAATGCAATTAGCTCTCCAGCTCGTCCGTCGCGACCTAGCGCCTGCGGCGTTGTAGCGTATTGCTGATAATCTACATAATACGGACCGTCGTCTTGATCTGTACCAATCACAGAA
>TARA_R110002095_G_scaffold186793_2_pt1 | contig 16105 bp, 10 predicted proteins | sample TARA_R110002095 | Tara Oceans TARA_R110002095 (sample SAMEA4397255) | marine metagenome | biome: Polar Biome; feature: [SRF] surface water layer (ENVO:00010504); material: water (ENVO:00002006), including particulate matter (ENVO:01000060) such as... | depth 5 m | reverse complement strand
ATAACCCGAAGGTCACTGGTTCGAGTCCAGTTCCCGCTACTAGGAAAGACAAGCCTTCACAGAAACGTGGGGGCTTTTTTTATGCACTGGGTACAACATAGGTACAACAAATTGGTGTTTTATGGGACGCATTTTTTTTGATATGATTTAACAAGAAATCATGTAATATTTAATTTAGGTGATTATAAACACAGATAAAGAATAAGTAATAAAAATAATTATACTTAAATGCTTACTTTTTTTTATTTTGCTAAAAAGAATTTTATATGCTCAATTATGAGAACTACATAGCTGAAAACGCAAAGCCAAAACCCAAAGCGACAATAAATTCGTTCAGATCTTTTGGGTATTCTCTTAATACAGCAATATCCGATATTATTGATAATAGTATTTCAGCCCATGCTAAAACTATAATTATTGAAACTAAGTGGAATGGAAATGATTCTTATATAGCTATTCAAGATGATGGAATAGGTATGGGACTTGTTAATTTAATTCAGGCAATGACACCTGGAAGTAAAGACCCAAATGAACATAGAGAAAAAAATGATTTAGGACGATTTGGCTTAGGTTTAAAATCTGCTTCTTTTTCGCAATCTAAAAGATTAACAGTTATAACGAAAACCATTGATACTAGTTTAATAAAGAGGTGTTGGGATCTTGATTTTGTAAACGAAAAGCAAGATTGGTTATTATTGGATTATGTTTCAGATTCAAAATTTATTGAAAACTTCCAATTTAATTCAGGTACACTGGTATTATGGGAAAAACTTGATAGATTGATTCCAAAAATAAATAAGGCCAATGAAGATAATATTAAAAATGACTTTTACAGAAAGATAGGAGGGCTTAAAACACATTTAGAATTAGTTTTTCATAAGTTCTTAGAAACAAATAAAATTCAAATATTTCTCAATAATAATGAACTTAAAGGCTGGAATCCTTTTTTAAAAGGTAAAAGTAGTTTAATAACTAAAGAAAATATTTCTGGAATTGAAATTGAAAGCTATGTTCTTCCTCATATCTCTAAAGCGGATATTGATACTAGAATAGAATTAGAAAGATTAGATTGTTACAATAATCAGGGTTTTTATCTTTACAGGAATGAAAGGTTAATCAACTATGGTAGTTGGTTAGGATTCTTTAAGAAGAGTGAATATTCTAAATTAGTTAGGATTTATATAAATTTCGGTAATGAATCTGATAACCAATGGTCACTAGATATTAAAAAATCGAAAGCAGTTCCACCTTTATTCATTAAAAAGGATTTGGAAGTTTATGCCAAAAAAGCTATAGCAGAATCTAATCAGGTTTTTAGATACAGAGGCAATAAAATTAAACGTAATCCAGATCAGTCAAATTTAGAATTCAAACCTGTATGGTCAACAGTTAAAAATGATAGAAATAACTCTATTGATTATAAAGTTAATAAAGAACACACATACATACAGAATTTATTAGATAAAGAATTAATACCACTAAAGGATTTTAAGCAAGTGTTAAAGATTATATCAGATAATATACCAATCGAAACTATAGTCCATTATCAAAATCAAGATAATGATTATCATGAGCTGAGAGAGAACATTAAAATTACTAAAGATTTAGAAGTAATAGCAAAAAATATTTACACTCACTACAAATCCCAAGGTTATTCTCATGATAAGTGCCTAGAGTATTTATTAGTTACAGAACCATTCAATCAAATCCCAGAAATTATAGAAATATTTAATTAGTTATGGAAGACATTATCACGAGAATATTATTAACACTTGATTCTATTAAGGAAAACAGGGCTGAAGAAATTAATGATACTCAAATTGAGGATATTGTTACTAGGGAGGTGGATTTTTTTAATTCTATATCAATTAAAAATTTCAAAGTTTCTGATGTTTTAGAAGAGGTAAAGTCTAAAGTTAGAATTAGACCTTCAGAAATTACAGAATTAGTTGCAGATAATCATCAGAGTTGGTGGTACAATGTTAAATCAGAAAATAATCAATATTGGTATAGATATAAAGAGCTTCTAAAAAGAAAACATTTCCCATATATAGAATTAGATTCTTTTACAGATAGGATATTAGATAAATGCGAAAATCCAAAAAAGAAGGGCTCATGGGATAGAAGAGGATTAGTTGTGGGAAATGTTCAATCTGGAAAGACAGCAAATTATATTGGATTAATTAATAAGGCTGTAGATTCTGGTTATAAACTAATAATTGTTATAGCCGGTATTCATAACAATTTAAGATCGCAAACCCAAAGAAGAATTGAAACTGATTTTATAGGAAAAACAACAGGAGAGAATCAGAGATTTGTTGGTGTCGGTAAAATTAATAGAGAATTAGCGGCACCATTTACATTAACTACTGGCGAGAAAGATTTCAATAAAAGTATAGCTAACCAAACAATGGCTGATATTAGAAATTCAGGTTCAACAATTTTAGTAATAAAGAAAAATAAATCTGTATTAGAAAGTTTAATTCATTGGTTATCTAATCAGGATCATTCAGAAGGAGATGATTTTAATGTTATAAAAGACTTACCAATGCTTTTAATTGATGATGAAGCAGATAATGCATCAGTAAATTCTGGAAAAAAAGAAGACGATCCAAAAACCATTAATAAGCTAATAAGAATCTTATTAAGCCAGTTTGACCAAAAAACATTTATCGGTTACACAGCTACACCATATGCTAATATTTTTATACCAGATGCTATAAATTCAGAAAATGAATATATGGTAAAAAGTAAAAGATATACTTTAGGAGATGATTTATTTCCAAGGGATTTTATTATTAATATTAAAGCTCCCTCTAATTACTTTGGGGCTTCTCGTATTTTTGGATCTAGTAGTTGGGATGGCGATAATGATGATGAAGTTCAAGAACTAAATGTTATTAGATTTATTGATGATCAATCTGAAGATTCTGTGTTTCCAACAAAAATAAATAAAGATAATAAGGATAATTTACCTGATTACTTGCCTTTGTCTTTAGAAGAGTCTTTAAAGTCTTATGTTATAGCGTCTTCAATAAGATTACTAAGAGGTGATGACAAAAAGCATTGTTCAATGTTAATTCACGTAGCCCTATATGTGGCTTGGATAGATAAGATTGCTCATTTAGTAGATAAACAAATTACGGCTTATAGATATTTAGTTGAAGGTAATGACTATGAATTTATAGGAGAATTAAAATTGTTTTACGAGAAGGATTTTTTACCTACAACGGAATTAGCTGTAGATATTTTTAAAGAAGGAGAAGAACCAAAAATAAAAGTTCATGATTGGGAAGAAATTAAACCTTTTTTATTACAAGCTTTAAATAGAATTAAAGTGTTTTCTGTTCATGGCACTAAAAATTTAAGAAATAGATTTCATGAATATACTCATGAATTAGATTATACAGATCCAAATGGAGTATTTGCTATAGCTGTTGGAGGGAATAGATTATCTAGAGGGATAACTTTAGAAGGTTTGACAGTGAGTTATTATTTAAGAGCATCCAAGCTTTATGATACATTGATGCAAATGGGACGTTGGTTTGGTTACAGACCAGGTTATGTTGATTTATGTAGAGTTTATACCACAAGAGATTTAGTCGGTCACTACAGGCATATAACTGTGGCAACAGAGGAAATGAGAAGGGATTTTGATGATATGGCAGCAAGGAATAAAACACCTGGGGATTATCAATTAAAGGTTATGAGTCATCCATCAGTATTGAGTATTACATCGATGGGAAAAATGAGAGAGACTGAAAGTTTTAGAATAGGATTTTCAGGGGATGTTAAACAAACTTATGAAATATCTAAAAACGGAATTGATATTAGGAATAATTTTACTAATCTAAGCAATTTCATCAATGAGCTAAAGGAGCAACCAAAGTATGAAAATAGACTTTATTCTTGGCAAGGGGATTATGGAAATGAAGTGAAAGATTTTATTAGAAACTACAACACTAAGCAGTCAACAGTTAACCCAAGAATTCTTTCCTCTTATATTGATCAATTGACTAAAACTAAAAAAATCACAGAATGGTCAATTGCTATAGATAATAATATTAGTAGTACAGTGCTAATTGGGGAAAATAAAACGAGACACACAACGTATTCTATTGATACTCTAGGTAATAATAGTATAAACTTAAATTGTGTTGTTAGGAATGAAACGTCAATAAGCAGTGACAATAAGGATACTCTTATTATTTCTAAACATCAAATTCTTAATCCAAGACATCCTTATTTGGATTTAAATATAACAGAAGAAGATTTTAAAAATAACAAAGAGGCTGGTAAAAGAAAAAGTTATTTAATTCACAATGAAAGAGAAAAAAGTAAAAGAGGACTTTTAGTTATTTACCCTTTAGATCCAAGAGGTGTAAATCATATAGATACTGAATTTCCGCTAATAGGTTATTTCATAGCTTTCCCAAGAATTAAAGATGATGAAAAAGTTGAGTATTCAGTTAGGAAAGATTCATTAGAAAGTTCAATGGATTTTGATTATGATTATGAACAAATAGACGATGATACAAATGAATAAAAACATTCAGAATTATTGGGAAGAAATTGAGAAATCCTCAATTTCTCAAAACATTGTCAGAAAAGAAATCTTTGTCAAAGATGGTTTAAAACTTTTTTTAATAAAAGTTAAATCTGAAGACAAATTTGTATTGAGATTATCTTATCCCTCACTTGATTTTACTATTGATGATATTAAGTTTAAGGGAATTGAGTTTGTTAATTTTACTCATAAGGAATCTAATTTCAGCAACACTGATTTAATATTAAAAGATAATAGCTTACTAAGGATTTTTAATGCTTTTATTGAAGATGTATTCCTGAATTTTGGAGAGTATGAAACTCATCTTCAGTTGGTCAAGGTTTTTTGGAAGACTGTAAATACTTGGAAAAAACTTTTTGCGAACATTTCTTCATTTAAATTGAGTCCAGAAATACAATTAGGTCTATATGGGGAATTATGTTTCATAAATAAATTGCTTGAACTCAATAAAAACCCAGAAAGTATTATTAATTCGTGGTGTGGTCCAGAGAATGAAAGTCAAGATTTTAACTTCAACACATCTCTAGTTGAAGTGAAATCTACTAGACTTAATAATCCAGTGATAAAAATATCTTCGGAAAATCAATTAAATAATTCTTCGGAATTGCCTTTATATATCCTTTTGAATGCTTTTGATGTCATAAAATCAAGAGAAAATACTTTGCCAAATTTAATAAATAGAATTAGAACTACTTTGTCAGATTTTCCAGTTGTTATAGAAGTTTTCAATAGAAAATTAATCAACTTAAATTATTATGAAGAGGATGTTATTGAGTATGAGAATAGGTCATATATATTAAGGGATGAAACTTATTATTTGGTAAGTGATAATTTTCCTAAAATAGTATATGATGACTTAAAAGTAGGTTTGTTTAATGTTAGTTATTCGATTGAGACATCTGCATGTATTGATTATATCGTTTTATCTGAAGAGGTTATTAATAGAATATGATAAATCAAGAATTTGTTGAGTATTCAGAAAAAGCTCAAGCCGAAGTTAATATAAGATTTAATTCTTCGGATGAGGATGGAGCTACAAGAACTGAAAAGTTTACAGAATATGTCATTGACTTATTATCGGAAACAAGTGAATTAAATGATGCCTCTGTTTTTGATTTTTATTATTCTTTGGATAAAAGGGATGATATTGATATACAAATAAATGGTTACAGTTTATTCGAAGATTTGGATAGTAGTAAAGTTTTAGATTTGATAATAACTCTTTATGATACTGGTAATTCCGTTCATAAATTGTTAAGTAATGAATTTAATAAGATTATTAAACTAGTTTCAAAGTTTGCAAATAGCGCAATTAAAGGACATTTAAATGAAATTGAGCCTAGCTTAGCTAACGGTCATGTAAAATCTTTGATAACTGAGTTATTTAATAATAGGAATAAATACGACCGTATTAATTTTTACTTTTTAACTAATACTATTGTAGAGCAAAAGACACCACAAGAATTTCCGTATAAAGGCTTTGATCAATATACTGTGAATTATCACATTTGGGACTTAGAAAGACTGATGAGATTAAATAATTCAAATGGAAAGAAAGAACCCTTACAAATTGATTTTTCTCAAATTACTGACAAAAAAATTAGTTGTTTAGCTATGGGAGATGGCATCAATAATTCAGATTATGAATGTTATTTGGCTATTATGCCAGGTCAAGTTTTATGTGATTTATATTCTAAATATTATACTAGGTTACTTGAAAGTAATGTTCGAGTTTTTTTACAACAAACGGGGAAAATAAATAAAGGGATTAGGGATACAGTAATAAAGAACCCAAAAATGTTTTTAGCCTATAATAATGGGTTAACTGCAACAGCAGATGATGTAGTGGTAGCTAATAATGGGAGTTTAGTTTTAAAAAGTGTTTCGGATTTTCAAATAGTTAATGGTGGGCAAACCGTTGCGTCATTATATTATACTTTGAAAAAAAACAAAGATGTTTCTTTAAAGGATGTGTATGTTCAAATGAAGCTTACTGTTATTAAAGATAAAGAAAAAAAGAACAGTATTGTTCCATTAATATCTAGGTATGCCAATAGTCAAAATAAGATTTCAGAACTGGATTTATCTTCAAACAATAAATTTTTTCAAGAAATTGAAAGACTATCACGTAATATATTTGTGTCAAATATTCAAACACCTAACATTCAGACTTCATGGTATTTTGAAAGAGTAAAAGGTCAGTTCAGGGAAAGTTTAAATAGAGGGACTAAATCTTATCAGAGAACTTTTAAAGAAAAGAATCCAACGAGTCAAAAATTTTTAAAGTCAGAATTAGCTAAATATTCTAATGTATATCTTCAATTGCCTTTTGTTGTTAGTAAAGGTGCTCAAAAAAACTTTGTCTATTATGTAGATAAAGTAATAGAAAAAGATTTTAATTCAAAAAATAAATTACCAAGTAGAATATTTTATGAGGATTTAATTGCAAATGCTATAATATTTAGAACGGTAGATAAAATGTTTGGAAGAAAGGGGCAAAACCCAATAGGAGATACTAATTTAAAAGCGCCAACTGTGATATATTCAATTAGTATTATGCATTTTTTGACTAATGGATTAATAAATTTAAATAAGATTTTTGAAGAACAAAAGGTTGATGAAATTTTACTGCTGGAATTGAAAAAAATAATGTTTTTGGTTTACAAATTTTTAATCAGAGGAGAAGGTTTAGTTAGTGAAAAAGCAAAGAAAGAATCAACCTGGACTGATTTGCAGGTTGAATTTGAAAATCACAGATTACCTAATTTGGAATTATTTTTAATAAGCCAAGAAATCAAAGAGTCAAGATTGTCAGCTTATTATGCTAAAGAAAACGATGAGGTTGAGAAAAATGCAAATTTATCAAGAATAACAAATATTGGAAATCGCTTTTGGGATGGATTGGCAAAAGCAAAGATTTTAGGTCTTACTGATTTGCATAGAAGAAAAATAGCTTCTTTACAGTCAAAAATTAATAGCAACAGGTTATTAAGTTCAATAGATATAAAAAATGGAGTAATGTTATTGGATTTAATAGTTGAAAAATCTATAGACATAGAATCTATCAAAGAGAAAAGTAATATAAACAAAGATGTTTTAACAGATTTAGGTAAAGCAATTAATTTTCTCAAAAAAATTAGTGAAGAAGATTGGAAAAGAATAATCAGCCTTGGAGATTATAAACAAATCTTGACATTTAAAGATATTTCATTAATAAAAACAATAAGGTCGGATTTCGATAAAAATATAGATTCAAATCCTAAAAAGATTGAAAAAGTTTATTTAGCTGTTCAAAAGGTAAATGAAAAGTTTAAAATTTTAAAAAAATAGATTTTATTTGTTATTAATGAAAAATTATTCCTATATAGATTTGTTTTCGGGTGCAGGTGGTGTCACCATAGGTTTTAGTGATCAAGATTTCGAATTGTTATTAGCAAATGATATTGAAAAATCTGCTTTAGACACATTAAAACATAATTTATCAATTACCCACCCTGATATTGATTTGAATAGAGTTGTTTTAGGGGATATAAAAGAACTATATGAACTTCTTGAGTTATCACCCGTAGAATATGAATATGAGGGCTATAAGACTATAAAAACAAATAAAGAAGTTGATTTAAAAAGTAAAACTAGCGATGTAAAAGAACATTTAGGTGTTGATAATTTGCTAAGAGATATAGATATGGTCGATGTCTTGGTTGGAGGTCCTCCATGTCAAGGATTCTCTATGATAGGGAGATCTAAAAAAGCAACTATTGAAGAAAGAGTTGTTGGCTTTATTGATGATCCAAGAAATCAATTGTTTAAATATTTTTTAAAGTTTGCAGAGAAATATAACCCGAAATTAGTTTTAATTGAAAATGTGAAAGGTTTGAATTCTGCATTAAAATATAGAGATTTAATAGAGAGTTCCCTTAGCAATACAGGAAGTGGATATAATGTTTTTTCAAAAATAATTAATGTTAGAGATTTTGGAATCCCACAAAATAGAGAGAGAATTTTTTTTATTGGTGTTAGGAATGACCTTGCTCAATCAGTAACAGGAGATGAGATATTTAAGAAATTAGATGCGTATAAAGTAGAGTCTCCCATAAATGTTCAAATGGCAATTGGAGATTTGCCAAGTTTAATAGCCAATCCCAAAAGAAATAATTACGATGAGAAAACAGAAGTGAATTATGGTGAGTCAAATTGTTTTGGTATGAATATATCTAATAAAAGTTATAAAGAGTTAGTAGGTGAAAGGAACGAATATGTGAAAGGTATTAATTTTATTAAAAACAGAGAGATGTTGCCAAATTATTTATTTAATCATAAAACTAGATTTCAAAATAAGAACGATCTTTTCATTTTTGAAAATTTAGTAGCAGGTAAATATTTAAATGATAAAGAAAATAGTAAAGCATTATCCAAAGTGAAATATGGTGTTGTGAAAGAAAATGGAAAGAAGAAAGTAAAAAGTTTTTCAGATAAATATTTCAAATTAGATTTTTCTAAACCTTCGAAAACTATTTTAGCTCACTTAGAAACAGATGGTAATTCTTATGTGCATCCTGTTAATCCTCCAAGAAGCTTAACTCCTAGGGAAGCAGCGAGAATTCAATCATTTCCTGATTGGTATTTTTTTAAAGGAACTACTCGCAATCAATTTAAACAAATAGGTAATGCAGTACCTCCAATGATGGCAAAAATTTTTGCTAAAGAATTTAAAAAGGTTTTAAATAATTTATAAGATGAAAAAAATAACATTTATAGATTTATTTTCTGGATGTGGAGGTCTGTCAGAAGGTTTTTTGAAATCTGGTAAATTTGAGGGTTTAGCACATGTTGAATGGGAGTTGCCAATGGTAAAAACATTGAGAAATAGATTAGAGACTAAATGGCAGTATTCAAACAAAGAAGTGAATGAAAAAGTAATTCATTTTGATATTCAAAAAAGTTCAGAATTGATAAATGGAAATTGGTCAAATGAATCAATATTAGAATATGGCGAAACAAATTCAGAGAAAATTATAAAAGAAGGATTAAATGGTATTGTAAAGCGTAGTGTGGATTTGATAATTGGAGGGCCTCCTTGTCAAGCATATTCAATTCCAGGAAGAGCACAAGATAAAAACTCAATGAAAGATGACTATAGGAATTTTCTTTTTGAAAGCTTTATAAAGGTTGTTAATCGTTATGAGCCAAAAATGTTTGTCTTTGAAAATGTAACAGGAATATTAAGTGCTAAAACTGGAGGGGTTTTAGTTGTTGATAGAATTTATAAAGCTTTTTCAGAAGCTGGTTATGATATTTTGCCTCCCGAAAGAATAAAAGAAAGTATATTAAATTCAAATGACTATGGAGTTCCACAAAACAGAAATAGAGTTATTATCGTTGGCGTGAAAAAAGATAGTAACAAAAACGATTTAAATGATATTTATTTAAAACTGAAATCAGTACCTAAAAATATAAAAATTAACACAGTTAATGATGCCATAGGCAATTTGAAACCTTTTTATCCTTTAAGAAAACAATTAAAAATTGAAGGAAGAAATATATCTCATGATAATTATGATTTAAAAGATAAAATGCACTTTCCTAGATTTCATAATAAAAGAGATATATCAATATTTAAAGATTGGATTATTAATGGCTTAAATTCCAAAAAGTTAAAAGAGCAGTTAAGTTTTTATGCTACTAAGACTGGAAAAAATTCAAATTACAATAAGTATAGAAATCTAGTTTGGAATAAACCATCACCAACAATTGTTGCTCACCTTCAGAAAGATGGATTATTATTTATTCACCCAGATCCGAAACAAGCACGAACTTTAACTGTTAGAGAAGCAGCAAGATTACAATCATTTCCCGATGATTATGAATTTTTAGGCTCACAAGGGTATAATTATAAGATGATAGGTAATGCTGTTCCTCCCTTATTGGGAAAAAAAATAGCTTCAGTTTTATATGATACGTTAAAGTGAAAAAAGATTAGTTTTCAGTGTTTATAGGCTGTGATTCTTTATAACCTTTAAAAAATAAAATCTTTATTTCTAGAAACTGATCAAAAAAATGAAAGACTCAGAAAAGCTTAGAAAAAAAGTGGAATCAGAATTTGATAGGATAACTGATGCATTTGGCGGAGAGAGTTATTGGGCAATACATAATATAATAAGAAGAATAGACTTCATATTTCCTCTATATCGTACGGATGATCCAAAACAAAAAAAGATAGTAGAGGAGCTAAGAACATTTTATAGTTATGGTTGGGGTGTTTTATTAAAAAAATACTACAAAGATGTAGATATAACCAAATCACAACCTTTTACTTTAATGACGTCAGAATTAGTTTCGTGGTGTGATTCGAATATTATTTATTCGGGTAAGTTATCATTCTGTAAACAACTCATAGAATATGAGAAATCTAAATTAATAAAGATATCAGAAACAAAAGAAAATGAATTTGTATTTGATTACAACCACAAACATAACGGTCTTGAAAGATTCGACAAGGAGAGTTTAAATTTTTATGTAAATAATATTGTCGAGAAAATAATTCTTGAAAGACAAAAAATAAAGTCATTTGATGAGAATGAAATCAGAAAGGAACTAAAAAGAATTATTAGTAGTCCAGATGGTAAAATGATAGTCTATCATTCTACGCCTTTATTAGACGAATATTATAATCAAAGAGGTCATTTTCATATGTTGAGATCTCAAGGCTACGATGATTTCGATAAAAAAGATATTTTTGGTGATATTGAATATTGGCGATATATAGACTTAATAGAAATTATAATGGGAACTTCTATTATGAGACTTGAAGCCTGTCTTGAGCTAGTGAAATCGAATCCTAATATTGACTTACATAATATACTATCATATACTTGCTTTCAGGATAAAGAAATTAAAATGTACGCTCATTATCTAAGTATGAGTGTTCATGAGATATCACAAATTCTATCTTGTGTAACCCTTACAAAAGATAACTATAACTACTATTTAGATTATCCTTCTGCACCACCACCTATGTATTTTGAAGTTGGCAATAATTTGTTCGTCAAATCTATAGCTGGTGTTCTCACAAACCCAGTATTACTTCTTAATAAAGAATTAAAAAGACGATATAAAAAAGACTACGACAAATCAGTAAACAATCGAGAAGATAGATTTCGTAGAGAACTTTTTGAATTCTTTCCTGATGAAAGAATTATTAAGATTCCACGTGGAGTTAATATCTTTTTTCAAGGAATTAAGACAGACATTGATGCAATCGTTTACGACACTAAGACTAAAAATTTAGGTTTGTTTCAATTAAAATGGCAAGACCCATATGGTTACTCTATGAAAGAGCGCTATAGTAGAATAAGCAATCTTTTTGACAAGGCTAATGAATGGGTAGATAAAATGAAATATTGGGTTTTAAATAACGATGCTAAGACCATTATAAATTCACTTCAAATAAATAAGAAGAATATGAAATTTTCGGAAATAAATGAGGTCAAAATTTTTGTCCTTTCCCGTAATCAAATGAATTTCACAGGTGTAGAATTAAATGACACTGTAGCTTGGAGTTCATGGCATCAATTGATAGAATCTCAAGCTAGTGTAGAACTAAGTTTAGATGACCCAATTACAGAAATGTTTGTTAAAACTAAGGCATTAGAACCTAAAAGACGTGTCGAATATGGAGAAGTTGATAAAATTGAACCATTTACAATGGAATTCAAAGATTTCAATGTGTCATATAATAACTAATAAAGGGACAAGAGTACTTTTACTTTAATTAGCGTATTTTCAAACACTATTAAGTTTAGTATATAGGTTTAAATAATTATATTTTCATCCCCTTTTTTGCTCGCAAAAGAACAACATTCATTCTTGGACGACGGCATAAAGCCGTTTCGTTGCTCTTCACTTTTTATACGTCTTACCAAAACTGAATATTGAATATAGATAGCATCAAAAAGGTAACAGCGAAGGCTCTATGGGAAGTAAATGAAATAATTGACTTGGTAAACCATTTATTTACCTAGGGTCAATTATTTTTAGTTAGATTTAAAAAAAAGGAAAACGCTCTAGATATAATAAGTAAATGCTTGCATTAAATTGGAAATAAAAAGTATTCCAAAATTCAAATTTTTAAAATTAATAATAAGTGTTAAATCAAATACTGGTTTTAATAATAAAGGGGTTATGGTTGGAATAGCAAGAGGGTAACACGCTGCGCGATGTTACAACAATTTAACTACCTGAAAATCAAATATATGAGGATTTTTATGAATTGATTTTTCTGTGATTTTTCGTAAAAAATGCTCGCAGCCCACTGAAATCACGAATTTTTTTCAGAAAAAATCACGGAAATCTTAAATTTTGAGCTTGTTTGTGGTCTTTTGTAGGTGTTTTGTTTTTGTTTAAAAATAACACTGTATGCAAACTAATAGTTTGTATATTTGAAATAATATAAACTTAAGCAATTATTTTGATAGTTTAATAAAAGCTGAATACAGAAACTATTAGTTTGGAAAAAGAGCAAAAAATAAACCGTTTATTAAATTCTCAGCCTTTTGGGGTTGTATATCTTAGCTCGTGGTTAACAGAGAATGGTTTTTCCACGCAATTGTTAAATCGGTACAAGAAGAGTCATTGGCTTTATTCAATAGGTAGAGGTGCTTGGATGCGTGTGGGAGAACAGCCAACATACGAAGGTGCTATATATGCACTACAACAACAGGCTGAATCAAGTGTGCATATAGGAGGCAAAACAGCCTTATCTTTATTAGGGAAAGCACATTATCTAGAACTATCCATACAGCAAATTACTTTGTTTGGTGGCAGTAAAGAAAAACTACCTGCTTGGTTCACTAAATACAATTGGGATGTAAAAGTAAATTACTTTAGTTCTTCCTTTCTACCTTCTAAAGCTGGATTGCAGACTTTGGAGCAGAGCAACTTTAGTTTACAAATATCCAATCCTATAAGAGCTTTATTGGAATGTTTGTATCTGGCACCTAAAAAACAAAAACTTGTGGAATGTTATGAAATAATGGAAGGACTTAATAATCTTAGACCAAAGCAAGTTCAAGAACTTCTGGAGCTATGCACCTCTATAAAAGTGAAACGGCTTTTTTTATATATGGCGAAAAAATCACATCACGATTGGTTCAAGTACATAAAAATGGAAAAAATAGATACTGGAAAAGGAAAACGATCTATAGTAAAAGATGGTGTTTATATCGCTGAATATGGCATCACTGTTCCAAAAGAACTAGCAGAATATGAGTAATTATAAAAATCAAGTAGCCTTATTATTACAAGTATTGCCAGAGGTGGCAAAAGAAAAGTGTTTTGCGCTACACGGAGGTACTGCCATTAACTTGTTTATTCGGGATATGCCTAGGTTATCCGTCGATATTGATTTGACCTACATTCCAATAGAAGACAGAGATACTTCCCTTCAAAAAATCATTGCAGCTTTAGGTTACATAAAAGGCAATCTTGAGAAAATTTTGCCTAAAGCAGTAATTACTTTAAAGGAAAAGGTTTTAAAATTACAGATTACTACAGCTAAGGCTCAAATTAAACTGGAAGTAAGTCAAATAAATAGAGGCTTACTTAATGAACTTATCGAGTTGCCATTATGTGATAAAGCCCAAGAGGAGTTTGATGCGTTTTGTACTATTTCCGTAGTGTCGATGGGTCAACTATATGGCGGTAAAATTTGTGCTGCCCTTGACCGCCAACATCCGAGAGATTTATTTGATGTAAAAGACCTATTAGAGAACGAAGGGTTCACGGATGAAATAAAGAAAGGGTTTATACTACTTCTGTTGAGTAGCAAGCGACCTTTAAATGAAATGTTACAACCTAACTTAATTGACCAAAGGGAAACAATGATCACTCACTTTGATGGTATGAGTTCTGAACCTTTCACCTACGAAGACTTCGAGAAAACTAGGGCAACATTGATTGACACCATACGGCAAAGTTTAACGGCTAAAGACAAGGAGTTTTTAATAAGTTTCAGCAACCTAACACCTAATTGGAGTATTTATGACTTTGAAAGGTTTCCAGCCGTCCAATGGAAATTGCAGAACCTCACAAAACTTAAGACAAATAATTTAGAGAAGTATAATACATTCCATACCGCATTAAAAAAGTTGCTAGAATAACAATAACACCTCAACTAAAAATTAATAACTTTATCCAAAGCTGAATCAGCATCCTTATGAATAAAATTGGCTTGGTATCTTATGGTTGTAGTAACCGAAGAATGTCTGTATAATTTTTGAAGCATTTGAATCGGTATTTTGTCACCTGAAATATTTCCAAAACTGTGTCGTGCAATATGCATACTCATATTCTTTTTGATACCTAATTGTATTGAAGCTCTCTTTAATGCACGATTAAGATTTCTGGTAACGGATTGAGTTCTTACAGAAACTTCTTCTTGATTTTTTAAATCTGTATTTCCGAGATATGGAAATATGAGATTATTCTGTGTTTCTAATTCTCTATATATGTCGAATAATTTTTTTGCTTTCTCTGGAACTTTCAAAGAAACAAGTTTACTGTTTTTGTCCATTCGGTAAAGTAGACGGTCATCAACAATATCCGACCATTTTAATTGTAAGACATCTGCAATTCGAATACCGGCAAAATAGAAACTAATGAGCCAAACATTAACAGCATTTTGCTGTGCTTCCGACAGATTGTTGGCACCTTCCAACTTCTGAATTTCTTCTTTGTTCAATCCTATTTTTTGAGATTCTGGAATGCGAATCGTCACTTTGCCTTTTCCAAATGGATAACGCTCTCTATCAACTATGGATTCAGATATAGCAAGATTGTAAATAGTTCTAATCAGAATTAGATAATTTACAGCAGTGCGTGGAGAACGTTTCTTATTTTCTAAAAGATAGCCTTCAAAACGTTTAAGTAAGGAAGGAGTTAATTTACTGAAAGAAAGTTCGTCTTGCTTTAAAAATTCTTTAAACTTTTTTAAACGTCCAAACTCGGTATCGTATTGATGGTGTTTATTCCTTCCTTTGAGGTTTTGAAGATGGATATTGGCTACCGCAAAAAAATCCAATTCCTTTTTAACAATCACCTTATTTCTTATTTCTGAAACCGTCTGATATTCGGGTTTCATTTCTGCTTCCAGAGTTTTGCGGTTAGCGTCTGCAACTTTGCTTAAAATGAAGTTATTAATAGCATTACTGTTGGGATGCGATTTTCTAACGATTCTATTTCTTTCGTCCCAATACTTTTCATTAATATATTGTCCAGTGCTTACAAACGTACTTTTTCTGTCTTTGGTGATGCGAATCGCAATCGGACATAGACCAGCTCTGTTTTTCTTTTTCCTTAAAACTGCCCTTACCGTTGCCATAACAAATCCTTTAGATTATAAAGATACGAATTTTGGGTACAACATAGGTACAACATTATATGATTTTATATGCTATTATTTGATATCAAGAGCTATAATAAAATACATAAATCATTGATATTGAGTATATTTATGTTAAATTGATACGTATGGGTAAAACA
>TARA_R110002095_G_scaffold66824_1_pt1 | contig 16163 bp, 15 predicted proteins | sample TARA_R110002095 | Tara Oceans TARA_R110002095 (sample SAMEA4397255) | marine metagenome | biome: Polar Biome; feature: [SRF] surface water layer (ENVO:00010504); material: water (ENVO:00002006), including particulate matter (ENVO:01000060) such as... | depth 5 m | reverse complement strand
GGCGATGGTGAGGTCCTGTTTCTCGAAAGTTTCCTCGGCATCTATCAACAGCACGACGACCTCCGCCATGCGGATCACGCGGAGGCTGTCGGCGACCGAGAGCTTTTCGAGCTTCTGCTGCACCCGCGCCTTTTTGCGCAGGCCCGCCGTATCGACGAGCTTGACCTTGCGCCCCTCATACTCCCATTCGACGGCGATGGAATCGCGGGTGACCCCGGCCTCGGGCCCGGTCAGCATCCGCTCTTCGCCGATGAGGTAATTGACCAGCGTCGACTTGCCCGCATTCGGACGGCCGACAATGGCGAGCTGCAGGGGCTTTTCGGGTTCGTCTTCCGCGCCCTCCTCCGCCTCTTCCGTTTTCTCGAAGGGGAGCAGCGCGTCGAACAGTTCGGCCATCCCCTCTCCATGCTCGGCGGAGATGCCGACGGGCTCGCCAAGGCCGAGCGAAAAACTTTCCATCAGGCCGGTCTCTCCCGCCTTGCCCTCGCATTTATTGGCGACGAGAATGACCGGCGTTTTCGACCGCCTGAGCCACCCAGCAAAATGCTCATCCAGTGGGGTAACGCCCGCCTTCGCATCAATCAGCATCAGAACGACATCGGCCTCTTTGAGCGCGATTTCCGTCTGGCGGCGCATCCGCCCCTCCAGGCTGTCGTCGAATTTCTCCTCCAGCCCCGCCGTGTCGATGATGCGGAAATGAAGGTTGCTGATGCTCGCCTCGCCTTCGCGGCGGTCGCGGGTGACCCCCGGCGTGTTATCGACAAGCGCCAGCTTCTTGCCCACCAGACGGTTGAACAGGGTCGATTTGCCGACATTCGGACGGCCTAGGATCGCAGCGGTAAAGGTCATTTTTTATTCTTTGCTTGCCGCGCGCAGGGCCACAAGGTCGGCGTCATCGGTCAGGATATAAAGTGTGTTGCCGGCCACCACCGGCGGGATCGAGGCCGGGTCCGACAGTTCCATCCGGCCGAGGACTTCCCCGTTATAGGGGGAAACCGAAACCGCAAGCCCGTAGTTGGACACGAGGATCAGCCGGTCGCTGGCCAAAATCGGGCCGGTCCAGATGATCAGGTCGCGCTTGTCCTCCGGATCCTCATACTTGCCGAGGGGGCGCACCCAGCGGATCAGGCCGTTGCGCCGCGACATGCAGACCAGATCGCCATCGGTCGAGACGACAAAGAGGAAATCGCCCGCGATCCAGGGGGTCTGCAGGGTCGAGATTTCCTGGTCCCACAACCGGTTGCCGGTGCGCAAGTCAACGGCGATCATGCGACCGGAGTAGCTGGCGGCATAGACAACCCCGCGGTCGATGACCGGGAAGGCGTTGATATCGGTGAGCGAGGTGAGCGAGCTGTAGAGGCGACGTCGGACAAGCTGGTCGCTCCAGGCCTGCTGCCCGTTGGCGGCGCGAAAGGCGTATAGCTCGCCGCTGGCGAAGGGGACGACGACCGTGCCGTTGTCATAGGCCGGGCTCGCCGCGCCAAGAAGGCCCGTCGTTTCGATCCCGCCCTCGAAATTCCAGTTGATCTCGCCGGTGGTCGCGTCGAGCGCGAAAATGCGGCTGTCGAAGGTGATGACGAATATCTGCCCCTCGGCAATGGTCGGCGCCGCCCGGAGCGGCACGCCAAGACCGGTTTTCCAGACAGTCTCGCCGCTTTCCCCGTCCAGCGCGACGATATCGCCATAGGAGGTGGTGGCGAAGACCCGGCCGTACTCAAAGCTGAGCCCGCCACCGATATTGCCTTCATCCTCGTCTTCCGGGGTCAGGTTGACCGCCCAGAGTTCCTTGCCGTCCTCCGCCGAATAGGCAGTGACTTCAGCGCTGGAATCCATCGCATAGACCTTGCCATTCGCAATAACGGGGGAGGAGAACATGCGGTTCTCGTCATCGGATCCGTCGCCGATGGAGACCCGCCAGGCTTCCTCAAGGTCATCGCCGAGTTCAAGGTGATAGAGCGCATGGGACGGAACGCCGCCTGCTTGCGGCCAGTTGGCATTTTCGTACGGCGGTGGAAGTCGCACTTCCAGATCGGCAAGGCCCGCATCGGCCTCCAATGTCTGTTCCAGCGACAGGATCGAGATGCGATCCCCGGGCAGTGGCGGTTTTTCCGGCGCGCCGAACCAGCTACAGGCGCCGAGGCCAAGAAGGGCCGCGCCCATCAGTGCCGGCCTCAAAAGGGGGCGGAGGACTGTCGGCATCAGGCGTTGGGGCATGCGCTTATGCCCCTTCCAGCGCGGCAAGAAGCTGGCTCACCCGGCCCTTGATATCCTCCGGTACGCCCGCGTCATTCTGGATAATCGTCAGCACTTCACGGGCCCTCGAAATCTCGCCATCCTTGATATAGGTCAGCGCCAGCAGCTCGTTGGCCGACGCATTGAACAGGCCGCCCGGTTCGCTCAGGTCGGCAATCCGGTTGCGGACGTCATCGGTAGTGCCGTTGTCGAGAAGGTAATATCCCGCCATCAGGTCGGCAAGCGCACTGAATTCGGGATCCACGGAACTGTCCGCCGCCAACGCGTCATACACCTGGAGGGCCTTGTCCCCCTGTCCGGCTTCAAGGAAGGCCGCCGCCTCCCGCAGGCTGGCGAGCGGACGGTATCCCGAGTTCCCGCTTTCGGCAAGCCCGGCAAAGGCCGCCGCGGCCTCGCCCGGTTGGTCATTCGCCATCAGCGCCGCGGCGGCACCAAACTCGGCCCCTTGCGTACGCGACTGGCTCTGAGTGTAATTCTGCCATCCGACATAGCTGCCCGTTGCCACGACAATCAGAACCGCGAGGCCGATGACATATTTGCCATAGGCCTTCCAAAGTGCCAGTGATTTTTCCTTCCGGACATCCTCATCGACTTCGTTAAAAATATCGGCCACAAAAAACTCCAGTTCCGCCCTTAGAAATTGCGTGCAAAATAAACCGCCGGGGCGATTTAAGCAAATGTTGTCTCGCTATCCGCCAAATTTTTGATATTTTGACTGAAACAGCCCTCCTATCGCTGTCAAGGCGGGCGAAATTATGACGATGGAGGCGAAAAGTCATGGCCGAAGGACAAATCCTGCAACTTGTCGCCCTGCTCATGGTGCTTTTTCTGGTGCTGCCGGGCTTTCTCTACTACACGCGCCGCGCCGGCAAGGCGGCATTGTTGCGCAACATCGCCATTTGGCTGGCGGTGGCGCTGGTCATCGCGTTCCTCTACAAGACCTTCGGCGGCGGGTAGAGGCGCGCTTCCGGCATGGCGCGAGTGGGTATGCTCGGGCTCTGCCGGATATGCTCAGGAAAAAAGACGCCGGGTCCGCGCCTGCATTTGTTCGCCGCCCCTGGCCGGGGGACAACCTTCATCCGCAGGGTAACTTTCCAGCGGTGGCACGCGGCGGACGGCTCATGCGCGACCCCCATTGATTTCGATGGAGATTTATGGCGCGGCAAATTTCGTCCGAGGGGTCCCACCTGGGCGTCCAGTCAATCGAGGGGGAACCGGTTGGTCTTTTCACTTGGAGAATAAGTTCCGGTCCACTCCGATATCGACGATGTTGATTTGTAACCCGGCACAGGACTTCCTGATTATCCGCAAGGCGCCATATTTAAGCGTCCTCTAAGTTTGCCCCAATTCCGGTGGTGCCGTGTCCGCGACAAGCGCTTTTATCAACACCATCAACATCGCTATATAAAGGGAATTTGATACCCAATCCGTCCTTTACCTCCGTAAAAGTCCCCCGAAAACCGGGGAAGAAGCGGTTGTTAAATCCAATTCCTTCTAGCCCGATGATTATACCATATGCGATGGGCATATGCAATAACTCTAATGGAGAAAAGACGCCAATCGGCGTTTCCTGTGCAACTGCTTTTCCCATAAGGATAAAATTCTTTACATCGCGGCTGCGGATATTAAAATCGCATCCGATAAAGACATCGCAAGCTGTTCAATCCAAACGCTTACCCCAATAGATTGCCGGGGCCAAAAAGAAAGACACATGCCGTGCCGAAAAAAATCATCGCTCCCCTTCTCATTCTCTGCGCCACTCTCTTCATTGCTGGCGGCGCGAACGCAAGCTGGCTCGACAAGCTGAAAGACACGGCAACGGAGCTGACGGACAAGGCCGCCGAAGCCCTGAAGGAAGCGGAACCCGAATCGCCGACCACCTCGGACGGGGAAGGACAGGCCAAGAAACCGGCAACCACCACCGCCCCGGCCGCGCCCAAGGCCCCGGCGCAAAGCACGGTTGCCGCCCCCACCGCCCCGAAGACGACCGCCCCGGCCCCGGCGGCGCCAGGCGGCAACAACGACAAAGCGCTGGTGATGGCAACGCAAGAGGAACTGAAACGCCTCGGCTATAAAATTGGCGTCGATGGCGCCTACGGCCCGAACACCAGGAAGCAGATCATGGCTTTTGAGCAATCGCAGAGCCTGGAACCGACAGGGGATGCCAGTGTGGAATTGCTGGCCAAACTGAAGGAAACACCGACCCCGGCGGTGGAACCGGCGGCAACGACAACCACGACGGCGGCCCCCGCCCCGAAAGCCGAGGAGCCAAAGGTCGAGAAAGCGGCGGCTCCGGCGGCGGCTACACCGTCGGGTGATGTCCTGACAGCGATTTTCGAAAAGGACGAAAAATATAACGGCGGGCGACTCGCCGTGGAATATCCGCGCGGCGCGCAAGGTCAGACAGAATATTTCTCCGTCCGCTGGCTTATTACGAACAACAACGAGAAATATGCCGAAATTGCCCCGGTCGGGCAGATGCGTGGGAAATTCAAGGCCTGGATCAACACCGCGGACAACAATTATGCCTTTGAAGGACTGTGCGATATCAGCTGTCCGCGATCTGTACCCGAAGCACAATGGGCGCAGGTTTATGATGAATTTGCTGCGTTAAGTGAAACCGGCGGCAGCTTTGAGTTCACCATCGAGACGAACGAGACCTTTGGCCCCTTCAAGGTGACTGTCCCGTCATCGCAGGAACAGGCCGCGGCAGTGAAGGCCGAGCAGGAAAAAGCGGCCGAGATAGCCGCCGCAAAGCAGGCGGAGAAGGATAAGCAAGCGGCAGAACAACAGGCAAAAGCCGACCAGAAAGCGGCCATGATGGCGGACCTCTCCGCAGAAGGCAAAATGATCTATGAGAATTGCGAACAGAACTACTCGACGAAGAATCACTATGACTGCCAATGTATTGCGGCGAATTCGGAAAGCTACATTGGCCCGGCAATTGATAGCCGGACAGAAGGCTTGAAAACGTTAATTGCTGCCAAGGAAGGCGCGATCAAGAAAAACAATGCCAATCCAAACCTCACTGCCGAGAAAAAAGCACAGTCGGAAAATGCCCTGCGTGCACGAATAGCGAAAGAACAAGCGGAGATTAAAAAAATTGAAGATCGCGCGAACTGGGACAACAATATGCGCCACGCTATAGTGAATTCAATAGAGATTAATATTTATCAGGAATCCACCTGCAAGGTCGGCGAAGGCTGGCGCGAAAAGGAGTATAGCACCTGCATGTCTGCTACCACATTAAACAACATAAAGGGGAACAAAACACCGGAGGAGTTTTGCAGTTGCTCCGCCGATACGGTGGCCAAGCTATGGACCAGCTCTACTCAGTCATTCAGCTCCAAGGTCGCCGTCGGCCTCCCGGTACAGGCACGGACGCAGTGCCGCAATTAGTGTGAATATGCGGTCCGGGGCGGGTAGAAATCCGCCCCGGAAACTCTTTACGTAAATTTCATGATTTGGCCTTATTCTGCTCCGATATGCAGCCTTCCTGTATGAAGGAGCGGAGTAGAAAGATGGCCAGTCAGTCCCTGGATAAGAACAAACGCGCGATTGCGCAGAACCTCATTGATACCTGTGGTCTGCAGCGCGCCTATCACGCGGCAAAGCAATATGGCTGGACCGATATCGCCGAGGAAATCGAGAGCGAGATCGAGAAGACCCGCAACTACGCTCGCCGTCGCACCGACCCCCCCGTACAACACTAGGGCGCCGCACGCCTCTTTCCTCAGTTGACATTCTCTACCTCCCGCGGGCATGGTGCCGGAAAAAGACGAGAAGGACGAGGAATGAAGATTTACTGGATACCGGCGCAGGCGCCGATGCGGGTTCTGGCGCTCATCAAGCATCTGGGCGTGGATGCGGAGCTGATCAGGATCGATCCGGTGGCGGGCGGGCTGCATACGCCGGAGTACAAGGCGCTCAACCCCAACCGCAAGGCCCCGACGCTGGTCGATGGCGACCTCGTCCTCTTTGAATCGGCGGCGATCATGGCTCATATTTGCATCAAGGCGGGCTCGGACCTGTGGCCAACGAAAAACCTGGCCGAGCAGGTCGAGGTGCTGCGCTGGCTGAGTTGGAACGAGGGGCACTGGGTCGGCGCCGTCGGCCCTTATTACATTGAGCATATCGTGAAGAAGACCTTCAACATGGGCCCGCCCGATGCGGAGGTGCTCAAAAAGGCCGAGAAGAACTGCCTGAAATACGCGAAGGTGCTGGACGCGCATCTGGAGGGGAAAGACTTCGTCGCCTGCAATCGCCTCACCATCGCCGACTTTTCGATGGCCTCCATGGCGCGCTACTGGAATGAGGCGGAGATGCCGTTCGATGAGTTCCCGAACATAAGGCGCTGGCTCGACGGTCTCGAAAACATTCCCGCCTGGAAAAACCCCTGGCCGGAGGATAAAGCGGCTTGATAAGGCCCCCTTGAGCTATCCTTACTCGGCTTTCTTCAACTCATCAATCAGCTTGTAGCTGGTCGGCGGATCGGCGCAGACGGTGGGGCCGCATTCGATGAGCGTGGTGACCGCATTCCCAGCCGCCAGCAATACCATCAACGCGAAGGCCGCAATGGCGAGGCGGCTGCCGCCGAATTTCCTTGCGGACGCCGTCATGGATGATTTGCTGAACTGTCCCTCGAACAACAGCATAACGGCAGTGCCGAGGATAATCAGGAAGAAACAGACCCCCGCCCAAGTATAGTAATGCAGTCCCCAGACCGGGGAGCCGTAATGGCCGGTGCCGGGCACAATATGCAGCAGGATCTGGCGGATCGAGACGCTGCCGCCATAAACGGCGGCGATCAGCATGATGCCGTAATGATGCGGCTTCGGCCCCTTGACGAGGTTGAGGCAGAGCCCGTATCCCACGGCAACCAAGGCGACCCGCTGCAACAAACAGAGCGGACAGGGCAGCTCATCGAGGGTGAACTGCATGGCATAGGCGGCAATCAGCACGCCGGAGATGGCAAAGAGGCCGACGGCGTTCAAATAGCGGGAGGCCTGACTGTCTATCATCATTGCGCTGCCCCCCTAAAGCTGGACTGTCAGCGCGGTCGTCGCGTGGAACTTCAGCCAGTAGACGCTGAGCCCCATGGTGACGGCGAACAGACCGTAAGATAACCCCCATTTATCCCGCCAGGCGGCAAGCATGGCCAGGGTCAGCAACAAAAAAAGCAAGGCAATCATTTTCCCCTCCTCCCCTCAGATGAGATAGGTAAAGAGCAGCCACAGGCTGCCGATCAGCAGGACAAGCAGCGACAGGACCGCGCCGATCTGCCGCAAGCGGAAACTGGCGTTGGCGCGGCTGATGCCGATGGCATGAAAGCACCGGCCCGCAACCAGCAGGACGCCGAGCACGATCACCCCGTAGATACTGACCGTGCGCATTTCCAGAAACGCCAGCAGCAACAGCGAGATCGGCACATATTCGATGAAATTGCCATGGGCCCGAATGGCCATCTGCAATCCCGCATCGCCGCCGTCGCCGAGCGAGACCTTGGCCCGCCGCCGAACCAGCGAGGTGCGCAGGCTCAGGAAGAAAAAGATCAGCCCCAGCAGGGCCGCGAAGATGGGTGTAACCGTGACATGCATAACTCTTCCCCCGTTATCCGCGCCGTGATGGAGGCGCGAGTGCATCATGCACCTATTGCGGGGGTTCAGACAAGCTTGAAAGAGGCATTGGAACGGGCAATTGTCCGTTCTTCGCCGTCCCGCGTGGCGATGACCTTGAGCTCGGTAAAGCCGATCGACCGGCCGACTTTAAGGACATTAGGGCGAAACTCCAGCCAGTCGCCAATCCGCGCAATGTCTATGTAGTCGGTGGTCATGCTCAATGTTACGGCGCTTAAGCTGTCATTCTCGAACTTTTTCCGCGCCTTGAGGACGAGGGAGCTGCCCATGGCGTTATCGGACAGTGCCGCAATCAGCCCGCCATGGGCAAAGCCGCGGGCGTTGCAATGGGCTTCCCGCACCTCAAGGCCGAGGACCGCGCCCCTCTCTGACAGCTTCCAGTGTATCGGCTCCCACGGATCGGTAAGCGGGCTCTTGCGGGGACTTTTCGTGAAACCATCGGGTAAATTTTTCATTTTTATTATTCCTTTTATCCCATTTTCTTGTACAGACGCTCCTTCAGGAAGACGCGTCAGCTGCTTACTCAATCGTCACGGTGCTGCGTTTGGCGGGCTCGATGGTTACCTGCTGCTCCCTGGCACCGGCAGTGACGGTATAGGTCCCGGCGGCAAGCGTAATGGGGGCGCCGCCCGCGATCCCCTCGCTGAGGACCGTTCCGGCTTCATCCGTCACCGTGAAAGAGGGGTTGACGGCCTTGGTCAGCGCCGCCGCGAGGTCCGCCTCATTGCCAGCGTTGAAATACTCCCCGCCGCCCAGGTCCGCCCATAGCGCGAATGTCTCCTGCAAGGCCTTATCATCGATGGCATAGCCGACGATATTGACCCGCACGTCATATCCGCTGGCGCGCATTTTGGCGATCACATCGGCGGGGTCGCCGTCGCAGGTTTCCTCCCCGTCGGTGATCAGCACGATAATCCGTTCCCCGGTGACAGTGCCGAGGTCACTCATCGTCCGGGCCAGCGAGTCGGCGATGGGCGTTTTCGCAAGGTTCATGGCCGTCACGCCTTCAACGCGTGCCGTCGCCGCAGCGCGGTCAAGAGCGCCAAGCGGGATTTCAAGATCGGTGCGGCATTTATCCGCCTCCTTATGGCCAAAGACACGGAGAACGAAGGGTGTGCCGTTCGGGAGGGTGTCGGAGATCAGCGCGGTCAGCGTGCGCTTGGCGATATCGATACGCCGGTCGCCATCCTGCCGCTGCAACATGCTGCCCGAGGCATCGAGCACAACCTCGATCGCGTCATCGGGGCCGAGCAACGGTTTGGCGGCGGCAACCACCTCAAGGGAGCCCGGTTCCTGCTTGGCGGGGATGATCGTGACCGGCACGGCGGCAAGCACTTTTCCGCCCTGGGTCAGGTAACGAAGCTCGTAATCACCCGGCAGGTTCGGCGCGAGAACGGCCGAAATATTCCCTTTTTCCTTGTCGATATATCGATAAGCGAGATTGCCAGGCTTGCCCGGATCGACGAGTTGCAGGATATCGCCGTGATTCCCCGGCCCCTCCCAGGTGACATTGAAGCGCTGGTTCCCCTCCACTTCCGCGGGCGCATCAAGTTGCGCGCTGACCCCGGCGACGGAGAAGGAAGTCTCTCCCAATACCTGTCCGCCAGAAAGATAAACGACGCGATAGTCGCCGAGTTCCTCCGGCGCACGGAGCGTCACGCTTTCCGGATTATTGCCGACATAGGCATAGCTCCCGGCGTTGGCCCCATCGGGACGCAACACCCGGATCAGATCGCCGCTATTGTTCGGCCCCTGCCAGGCGACGGGGAAGTGCGCGCCCGCCGGAACGGTCTCCATCATGGTCAGCATCGCATTGGTGCCGGTGACGGTGATCGCAGTGCCGCCAATATCCTTCTTGGCGGTGAAATAGGCAATGCGGTAACTGCCCGGCTCGACCGGCGCGGTCAGGGTCGTGACATTCTTCTTCGCCTGACCGGCATAGCGATAGAGCCCGCGCACCGGCGTGCCGTTCGCATTGACGAATTGCAGGTAATCGCCGTGGTTAAGCGGCCCCTCGAAGGAAAGCTCGAAGGTCTCATTCGCGCTGACGCTCCCGGGCGCGCTCACGGTGGCCGTCACACCCTGCACCGAAATCGGGCTGCTGCCGATCAGCTTCTTGCCGGTGAAATAACCGACACCATAGTCGCCCCCCTCCGCCGGAACCCGCAGTTTGACGATGCCGTTTTTGGCGTTGCCGACATAGGCATAGAGGCCGCGAATGGGCGTCTCGTCACTTTGCAGCATCTGGACATAGTCGCCTTTATTGAGTGGACCGTCGAACTGCACCTCAATCGTCTCGTTAATTTTCGCGCTTTCAGGGAGGGTCAGGGTCGCGGTCACGGCGGTGACGGTCAGCGGGCTGCTCGCGACAATCTTGCCGCCGGAAACATAGGCCACCTGATACTTCCCCGGCTCCAGCGGGGCGGCGAGCGTGCCGGTATTGTTCTTGAGATTGCCGACATAGACATAGGCGCCCTTGAGCAGCTTGCCGCTTTCATCGGCGAAACGGAGAATATCTCCCTTGGCGGGCGGACCGGAGACGGTGATCTCGATCGCCTGATTGATGCCCGCTTCAGCCGGTGCGGTGACAGACACTTCCTGCGCCTGTAGCGCAGGAGACACCCCGACAATCAAAAAAAAGAAAACAACGGCCGCTAAAAACCTTAAATGCTGCATGAATTCCCCCAGTCCCGGCGCCTTCATTGCAATGCGACGCCTGCTGACAGGAATTGTGCCATGTTTTTGGGAGAAATCAAATGCGGAAGGAAATCACCTTACCGCCCGCACCCGGGGCGCACGCCGTCAGGGCGCGCCCTTATACTTTCGCCAAATGATCCGCGAGACGCAAACTGAACTGGACGATGGGAAGGGTGGGGTTCGTATAACCACCCGTCGTGAAGACCGACGAACCGGCGACATAAAAATTCTCCGTCCCGTGAATCCGGCAGTTGGAATCAACGACCGATGTCTCCGGATTGTCGCCCATTCTTGTCCCGCCCATATGATGAAAGCCGCCGGGCGCATAGGTTTCAGGATAGGGCATATCCGAAATCATCCACTCGTCAAGCTTGAGCCGCCCCAGGTCGCTCTCATGCAGCCACTGGTTAAAGACCTCGGTAGATACGGCGAGTGTCCGCCTGTCAAACGGGCTCTTTTTCCAGAACAGGACCGGCCGCGGTATCCCGAATTTGTCCTTCTCTGAATCTGAAAGCTCTATTCTGTTGGATTTCAACGGTTCCAGTTCCCAGACCGTCTCAATAATGGCCCCGCAGGCCAGATCCATCTCCATCAACTCCGCCATTTTTCCGCCATAGGTCGGCGCAATGTCCTACCGCCCGACCTCGAGGTAACCCGTGCTCTCCGGGCAATGACTCTCGCAGAGATCGACCCCTACTCCCACTCAATCGTTCCGGGGGGTTTTGAGGTGGTGTCGTAGACGACGCGGTTGATGCCCTTGACCTCGTTGATGATGCGGGTCGAGACATGGCCGAGGAAGTCATGGGTGAAGGGATAGTAATCCGCGGTCATGCCGTCGGTGGAGGTTACGGCGCGGAGGGCGCAGACATAGTCATAGGTGCGGTTATCGCCCATCACGCCGACGGTGCGCACCGGCAGGAGGACGGCGAAAGCCTGCCAGATCTCGTTATAGAGGCCTGCGCTGCGGATTTCCTCAAGATAGATGGTGTCGGCTTTTCTGAGAATTTCCAGCCGCTCCCGGGTGATGACGCCGGGAATGCGAATGGCGAGGCCCGGCCCCGGAAAGGGGTGGCGGTCGACCAGCTCTGGCGCCATGCCAAGCTCGCGCCCCAAATCGCGGACCTCGTCCTTGAACAGCTCACGCAGGGGCTCGACCAGCTTCATGTTCATGCGCTCGGGCAGGCCGCCGACATTATGGTGCGACTTGATGGTGACGGAGGGTCCGCCCGCGAAGGAGACACTCTCGATCACGTCCGGATAGAGCGTGCCCTGCGCCAGGAAATCGGCGCCGCCGATCTTCTTCGCCTCAGCCTCGAACACCTCGATGAAGATACGGCCGATGGTCTTGCGCTTGACTTCCGGATCATCGACATCCTCAAGCTCGTCGAGGAACAGATCGGAGGCGTCGCGATGGACCAGCGGGATGTTGTATTTGTCGCGGAAGAGGCTGACCACCTGCTCCGATTCGCCCGCCCGCATCAGGCCGGTATCGACATAGACGCAAGTGAGCTGGTCACCGATCGCCTCATGGATGAGGACAGCCACAACCGAGCTGTCGACCCCGCCGGACAGCCCGCAGATCACCTTGCCGTCGCCGACCTGCGCGCGGATCGCGTTGATCGCCTGATCCTTGAAGGCGGCCATGGTCCAGTCGCCCGCAAGGCCACATATTTTATGCACGAAATTGGAGAGCAGCGCCGCTCCGCTCGGTGTATGCATAACCTCGGGATGGAACTGTACGCCGTAGAAATGCCGCGCATCGTCGGCGATGGCCGCAAAAGGGGCGCCGCGCGAGGTGGCGGCGACAGTGAAGCCTTCGGGGATTTCGACCACATGATCGCCATGGCTCATCCAGACCTGATCGCGCCGTCCCGTCTCCCACACGCCCTCGAACAGGTGGCAGTTGGCGACGACATTGATCTCGGCGCGGCCAAATTCGCGATGGTCCGGCGCCTCGACCTTGCCGCCGAGCTGGTTGACCATGGTCTGCTGCCCGTAGCAGATGCCGAGAACGGGCACGCCCATCTCGAAAACCGCCTCCGGGGCCTTTGGTGTCTCAAGCCCGATGACCGAGGCCGGACCGCCGGAGAGAATAATCCCGGCGGGATTGAACGCCGAGAGTTTTTCTGCCGCCGAATTGAAGGGAATAATTTCGCTGTAAACCCCTGCCTCCCGGACGCGCCGCGCGATCAGCTGGGTGACCTGACTGCCAAAGTCAATGATCAGAATACTGTTTTTCATAAACGGGGTTTAGACAGTTTGGCGATTTCTGTCCAGCCCGTTTATGAGGGGTTTTTGCAGTTTTAGCTTTGCTTGGCCTTATAGTCCTCAACCGCGCGTTTCAGCATGGTATATTCGGCGCAGCCGAAGAAGCAGAGCGCATCGAGTTTCAGAAGATGCTCTTCCGCCATTTTGAGGTTACCGGTCTGCAGGTAAGCCTCGCCGATATATTCATTCGCGCCCTTGTGGTCGGGGTTGATGGCGAGGGCCTTGTTGTAGCTTTCGAACGCCGCATCGTAGTTTTTCATATTCCGCTGGGCATAGCCGAGATAGTTATAGGCATCGGCATTCTCCGGCTCGCTCATCGTCACCTTGGTGAAGGCGGCAACGGCCGCGTCCCACTGCTTGGCGTCGATCGCTTCCTTACCGGCGGCGAATTCGGCGCTTTGCGGGGCTTCAGCCTCCGTCGTGCTGCTGCTACTGCTGCCGGCCGCGAAGACGATCTGCGCCGCCAGCAACTGCGCCGCAAAAACCGTAAAGATCGCCAGTATGAATTTGCGTATTGTCATTGTCTCAACCCCTCTGCCACATTTTATTAATGTCTCAGTAAAAAACAAATACGGCCATTTTGCGGTATCGGATCATCATTATAGCTGAAAAATTTCCCTGTTCCCTTCACGAGATGGTGAGCGAGCCTTTTGCGTCCTTACTCAATCTTGCGTTCCAGCACGGCGGTGAAAAAACCGTCGGTCCCGAAGTCCGCCGGGGTCAGGGTGAGGAAGCGTTGCTCGTAACCGCCCTGTACTCCGGCGGCGTCCCAGATATCACCGACGGGACACAAGCTAAACTCCGGATGTGACGACAAGAAGGCCTCGATCTGCGCCTCGTTTTCTTCCTTGAGGATCGAGCAGGTTGCGTAGATCAGCCGCCCGCCCGGGGCGACCAGCGGTTCGGCGCGCGCCAGAATATCTGCCTGCAGCGCAACAAGCTCGGCGAGGCGTTCCTCCGTCAGTTTCCATTTCATATCCGGCTGCCGCCGCCAGGTGCCGGAGCCCGAACAGGGCGCATCGACGAACACCCGGTCCATCCGGCCGACGAGGGGGGCGAAAAGCTGGTCATCACGGTCATCGCCGTTGATCGCCAGCGGCTCGATCAGGCTGACCCCGGCCCGCTTCGCCCGAATGCCGATATCCCGCATCCGCCGTTCCTCCACATCGAAGGCGTAGATTTTCCCGGCATAGTCCATCTGCGCGGCCATAGCGAGGGACTTGCCGCCGCTCCCTGCGCAGAAATCGACGACCGTCATGCCCGGCCGCACATCGGCAAGGCGAGCGGCAATCTGCGCCGCTTCGTCCTGCAGCTCGATCCGGCCGTTTTCCAGCAGCGGGTGACGGCTGAGGTTGAGGCGCCCCTCGATGATCAGCCCGTCCGGCGAAAATTGCGTCGGCGTGACATCGATCCCCTCATTCTTCAGGAAATACTGGATATCGCTACGGTTGCCCTTCTGGGCGTTGACCCGAAGCGTGACCGGCGCCCGGTCGCCATAGGCCTGCATCACCGCCTCGGCCATCTCGCCATATTGTGCCGTGATTTTATCGGCAAGGTAGTCGGGGAAGTTCCCCCGCGCCGCGAGCGGCAGGTTCGCAAGATCGACACCGGCGGCGTTGGCAAGCGCCGCTTCCTCAGTTGCCGTCAGTTCGTCAAGGCCGTGCGGGCCCCCGAACCAGCCCGTGCCAAGCGCGTCAGGCACCACATCCTCAAACAGGATCAGGCTTAATAAACAACGGAGCCTGGGGGAAGGTTCAAGTCCGATCTCAAGCGCAACCGCGTCCAGCTCCCCCTGCCTCCTGAGGGCGCGATAGACGAACTCCGTGACCCAGCGCCGGTCCTTCGATCCAGCGTAGCGCCGCGCCCGGAAATAGGCGGAGACATGCTGCTCGGCGGGGGTTGGCGCCGCGCCGATGGCGTCCAGAAGTTCAACAGCGGCGGCAAGCCGGGCGGCAGGCGTCATCCGTTCTGCCGGTAGTTCGGCGCCTCTCGCGTGATCGAGACATCATGCACATGGCTCTCGGTCAGGCCCGCATTGGTGATGCGGACAAACTCCGCATTTTTCTGCAAGGTCGGGATATCCTTCGATCCGGTATAACCCATGGCCGCCTTGAGGCCGCCGACAAGCTGGTGAAGGACGGCGTTGGTGGGGCCACGATGGGGCACCCGCCCCTCGATCCCTTCCGGGACCAGCTTGAGGTTATCGGAGACTTCCTGCTGGAAATAGCGATCAGCGGAGCCGCGCGCCATGGCGCCGAGCGAGCCCATGCCGCGGTAGGATTTGAACGACCGCCCCTGATAAAGGAAGACTTCCCCCGGGCTTTCATCGGTGCCCGCAAGGAGCGAGCCGATCATGGCGGAGCTTGCCCCGCCCGCGAGGGCTTTCGCAAGGTCACCCGATGTCTTGATGCCGCCATCGGCGATGATCGGAATGCCGCTGTCTTTTGCGGCCGCCGCCGCATCCATGATGGCCGTCAGCTGCGGCGTACCGACACCGGCCACGATCCGTGTCGTGCAGATGGAGCCGGGCCCGATGCCGATTTTCACCGCATCCACGCCAGCGTCTATGAGCGCCTTCGTGCCTGCGGCAGTGGAGACATTGCCGCCGATCACCTGCGTCCGGTTGCTCAGCTTCTTGATGCGGGTGACCGCCTCCAGCACCCGGCTGGAATGGCCATGCGCCGTATCGACGATCAGCACATCGACCTCGGACGCGATCAGCGCCTCGGCGCGGGCAAAGCCGTCATCGCCGATACCGACGGCAGCGGCGACACGGAGCCGCCCTTGCGCATCCTTGGAGGCGTTGGGGAAAAGGGTCGAACGCTCGATATCCTTCACCGTGATCAGGCCGATGCAGCGATAGTCGTCATCGACGACCAGCAGCTTCTCGATTCTATGGCGATGCAGCAGTTTCTTCGCCTCCTCCTGCGTCACCATTTCGCGCACGGTGACCAGATTGTCCTTGGTCATCAGCTCGCTGACCGGCTGGCGCGTGTCGGTGGCGAAGCGCACATCGCGGTTGGTGAGGATACCGACCAGCTTGCCGCTGCCCCGCATCGTCACCGGAATGCCGGAAATCTTATTATTCTGCATCAGGAAGAGCGCCTCCGAAAGCGGCTCGTCGGGGGCGATGGTGACCGGGTTGACGACCATCCCGGCCTCGAATTTCTTCACCCGGCGGACTTCATTGGCCTGTTCCTCTATATCGAGATTCTTGTGCACGACGCCGATGCCGCCGGCCTGCGCCATGGCGATGGCCATGGGCGCCTCGGTCACCGTGTCCATGGCGCTGGAGACCAGCGGAATGCC
>TARA_R110002095_G_scaffold110116_1_pt1 | contig 16245 bp, 19 predicted proteins | sample TARA_R110002095 | Tara Oceans TARA_R110002095 (sample SAMEA4397255) | marine metagenome | biome: Polar Biome; feature: [SRF] surface water layer (ENVO:00010504); material: water (ENVO:00002006), including particulate matter (ENVO:01000060) such as... | depth 5 m | reverse complement strand
CCCGCCCGCCGTGGCAACGTCACCAAGCACGATCTTTGCGCCCTCATATGTGGGGAAGTATGCACCAGCCAAAAGGATAGTATCGTTGTCCGCCAGCCGTGTGTGTATGCTCGGCATGTGTAGGCTTTTGGTAAGCTCGCCTATAACCATACGTGCCTCACCAAGATACTGGGCGTCGATGCCGCCTTGGAAAGAGCCAGCCCAGCGTGATGCCCAGATAGCCGATATCGAGTAATCGTCGTCACTGACGATTGTCTGGTTGCTGTGGATTTTACCCTCAAGGTGTACGTTGTCTACATCTGACACAGCAAGGCCAATACCCTTGTGGTTTTCAATCTGTAGCGCTGTGATGCGGACGTCTGATGCACCATTGCCGAAGTCAGGGTCCGACCACATGAACACAGCAGGTGCGCCAAATTCTTGGTTTGACACTGTTGTCTCAGCTAGTGTATCAAGCCCAACTATGGTGGTTGATGTGTAGCTAGTGATCTTCCCTCGGTAGATACCACCCTCCTCGCCAGCGCCTCGGACACAGATGGTTAGCCCTACGTGGTCTGTTGTAAAGCAGCCAACGTCTGATGTGAGAGTGCCGCTACCTGATGTCATTGCACCACCTGGAGAGCCAAACAGTACGCGGCGTGCAGTAGCGTCCGTCACGCTTTGATCTACAGTAACCGTTGTGGCGTTCGTGTACGCAGTAATCTTAGCCTTTCGTCTGTAGGTTGATGCACCTGTTCCCCATATAGCAATTGTTTTACCTACCTGACTAGCTGCAAAAACAGACGCCGAGGCTGTCAGGGTTGTACCAGACTGGGTTACTGTGATGCCCGTGGTGTCAAGGTGTGGAAAAGAGAGGCCACCCCCAAAGGTGGTTATGTTATGCCCACGAACATTCTGGGGTGTAAGCAAATCAATGTTTACGTTGCTCCATGAACCAAAGGTCACGTTGTCAATACGAGACTGTGCAAGTGAGGCACACTGGATACCAATGGGCGACCTTGTGATTGATGGGCCATCGGAAAAAAGAAAACCGTTGATTGAAATAGCGGTCTGGTAAGCAGGTGCATCTGGATCACCAACTTGAAATGCTGCGCCCGCCGTAGCGCCAGAACCATATCCTGTGTAATTGACAATTATCTCACAAGCAGCGATATTATTACCGCCAACGACCTCCATCCGCTCACCGCCTACACTGCCCATGTCAATAGATGCGGAGATTAGGTGGCTAAAACCGAAGTTGAGGCGCTTTGGACTACCTGTCAGCTTCACATAATCTACCGCCGCTTGTATGGCGACTGTGTCGTCCGTAGTGCCATCGCCTACCGCGCCAAAGTGAAACACCGTGCATGGTCCGTATGGTGAAGGCGAAACATCAGCTACACTGATATCGTCGCAAGCCGTGCCACCCGTCTCGTTAATGTAAGCTAGGCCCTCCATCCAGAACACTTTGCCGAGTCCCATAGCAGCGCCCAAGGTAGCGTTAGCTGTATTTCGCACACTGTCATGGCCGATGAGTGCGCCTGTTGCCGTAAGCGTGCCAGTTACATCGACGCCGCCGACTTTAGTAGCTAACTTCTCATCGCCGTAGTGATGCATTGTCGCTTCACCTGTCGCACCATCGGCTATAAAATAGTTTGCAAGTGCACCAGAACCGTTGTCGGATTGCAGCTTGGTGACGCCGTCTGTAGCGGTGTTTCTAATGAGCAGTTCACCAGCACTATTATCAATAGCTGCGGTTGCGCCGGTATGAAATATCTGTAGGTCGTTACCTGTGCCAAAGCGCGCCCTGATATTGTCCACAAGGTCGAGGTTGCCTGTCATTGTTCCCCCAGCGAGGGGAAGAACACCTGTTAATGACGCACCGCTACCTTGGAAGATAGCGGCAGTCACAGTACCAGTGACGCTAACACCACCAGAAGTCGTGAGCAGCTTTTCGCTGCCGTTGTGGTACAGTGATACCGCTCCGGTAGCGCCGTTAAGGATTATATAGTTAGCCACCCCGCCAATTCCGTCATCCGACTGGAACGTCACGAGGCCGTCGTCCGCAAAGTTTCTGATGAACAAGTTGCCGACATAGTTGTCAATAGAAGACACTGCGCCTGTATGCAACATCTGTAGGTCGTCGCCAGCGCCTAAACTGATAGTGGCGTTGTCAGGAAAACTCACACTGCCTGTCATTGTTCCCCCAGAGAGGGGAAGAATACCCGTTAGTGCAGAGCCATCGCCAGTATAGGAAGTCGCAGCAACCGTTGTAAACGCACCAGTAGATGCCGCACCAGCGCCAATCGGGGTACCGTCAATGCTGCCGCTATTGATATCGATACCCGTAACTGGTGTAGTGCCATCAAGCAAATCTTCATACGCTTGAATGTTGGTGTTTAGATAACCACCCCACAGGTTAGTATCCCCGCCGACAGTAGGAAGTAGGAAGTTATAAGTCGCTGTGTTCGTAGCCATTTTATTACCCTCAGTTGGGGGAAGCTGCCGCGCAGCCTCGTTCTAGTTGTCCAAGCAGCATAGCCCCCACTAACCGTGAGGACCGTCCGCCGTCCGCTAGGAGAGCCTTTGGAAGCTCTGCCCGTGTTTCTGTTGTACCGTCACAAACCGCCGCATTCAGGGGCTTCTGGTGCAAAGCCTGCCAAGCGGCACAACTCGGCAGCGACAGCAGCATCATCACTAAGATCGACATTTTCATCTCTTATGCTCTCCATGACTTCAATGTACGTTGTGAGGCCCTGTGCCTCTAGTTCTGAGGTAGCGTTTACTCGCCCTTGGTTGTAGGCAAGCCCGCTAACCACGGACAGTACCCCAGCAGCGGCTACGAGAATAATAACAGGCGTGATAAGACTGTTCATTATTTCCTCCCGTTTGCCCAATCGCGAATACGCGACTTGAACACTACAAACAGACCTACAGCCATTACTGCCGCAAGTACCAATACCACGATTTGCGCCCGCCCGTCAAGCTGAGAAATAGCAGCGCCGCCAGTGCCAACAGCGCCAACGGCGGTAGTTACCGCGCCTTGAATGGTGCTAGAGCTAGTAATAGTCCGTGCTGGCTTCTTGGCGTACCAAGGCTGTACTTGGAAACAGGGGCAAGCCTTGTTCGCTACTTCGTTGTGTCCGATGACTTGCATGTCGCGACCAGCCAACGCTTGAATGTGGTCGATCTTTTCGCGAAGCGCCGCCATTTGCTCAGGCGTGTAGTGGTCAGAGGGCAGGTCGTTTGCATCTCCACCGTGTCCCCCAGTAAGTGCGAGGTGTATCCACTGGCGGTTGAACCCCCTAGCGCCCGCACCAGTTTCTTCCCATACGTCGCCGTCGCTGTCCAAATCACGCCCATTAGCCCAAGCTCCTGTTGCGTCGATGATCCCCGCGTAAGCAATGTCGCGCCACCCACGCTCGTTGATGTGCCAGTTACGCACCTCCACTACTGCGCGGGCTGCGTCGCTGTGAAACGCCCAATGCGGCATGGTCGCTAGAGCATGAACCATGATGCCGATTTTGTGGCTAGGTATTCTTGTCATGTTTTCTCACCTTATAATTGCCCCACTGAGCTATGCCCTCACGAAGAACTCGCTCCAATAAAAGAATAATGATGAACAGCGCTGGGACTGTTTCGTCCATCGTCCACTCCATGAAGTCTCCTAAGACACCCCAAATATTTTCATCTTTCGTATTCTCAATTTCCACGGCTAAGCGCCCCCACTTCTGATAGCAGTTCGCGCAGTAGCTCATTGTTGGTCTGCACTTCTGCCCGCAGCACTTGTAGTTGGTCCTGTACTACCTCGTTAAGGGTATCGACACGGGATAGGGTCTGCTCTGCCGAGGTAATCCGAGACCATTGGCGCAGTTGCTCAGCGTCTACATACGCAGTGCGTTGGTTAGTGTCCGCCCGAATAGTAGCAGAAACAGTAGTCAGCATGGTTAGGTGTGCCGTTGTTTGCGATGCCCACCAAATAGCGGCACCTGTTTGCAACAACAGGAAGATACACACTGTAACTACTGTGCCTAAATTGAAATCTCTGGTAACAGTCATACTCGGTCCTTTTACCCTTAATGAGGGGATTATTTGCGGCGGGTTTGCGGCACGTAGTGATGCGGCTGCATCCTCAAAGGTGATCCTCCAAAACGAAGCAGGTGTTTGTCTTCATAAGCAGTGCTTTCTAAAGCATCTCCCATGAGGGCGTTATATGTTTGCAAACGGTCATCTTCCCGCAAGAAGATAGCGCAGTGCTTGAACACTGCGTAGACGTATAGATCAAGGAAGTCGGCCTCTAACCATGAGGCGTCGTCTGCTTCAAAGTCCGGTACTGCGGCACGGTACTGGATAACAAATGACCCAGCGTCCGTAGCGCTGAACGGCCCAACCAAATACAGAGTGTTCGCCGCTGCGCTGCGCTCTGCGTAGTAGATCGGCTCAATGTAGGTACTGCTCGTGGCTATGCGGGTATTCTGGATATTGCTAAATGTGCTGTTCTCCATAACACCCTGACGGCTCTGCCGCGTCGGTTGCTGATTAGACAAAGACACCATCTGGTAGAAGTCGGAAGGCAGCACAAAATCCTCGACCTCTGGCGCAATGGTAGTAGTCACTTCTCGCCGCTGGATATCCAGCTTACGGTTTAGCTCACTGTCAGCCATGCGGATCAGCTTGTCGAGATTGTTTGCTAGGTCAACGTCGTTCTGACGCCACAGCATACTCGTCAGATACGTCTTGAACTCTGAATATGTCTGTGCCATCAGTGACCTACCCTAAACCCACGATAGTCGCTATCGTTCTGAATGCGTTTCTTGGCAAGCTGCGCGAACTCACGCGTACCGACTTTTAGACCCGTTTCTTTGGCCCAGTTTTGGGCTGTCAGAGGGTCAAGCGCCCCGATCATCTTGGCACCAGCCATCTTGTCGTTGCGCTTGTAGCCGATGATGTCGCCGTAGTCTTTCATAGCGTCGATGATCGGCGTTACGTTTATGCTACGAGAAATGTGGATGCGACCTGTCGCATCCACTGTTGTTACGGACTTCTCTTGGCTGTAGTACCGACGATAGCACTCAGCCAGTAGCTCGTTTTCGACGACGGTTAGAGGTATGTTTGCCGACCGCTTTTGCTTCACTAGCTCCAGCGTCATCTTGAGCATCGTCGCTTGTTTCTTCTGCGTCATCCGCTCCAGCGCCAGCAACGGGCTTAGCGTCGCTGGGTCCACTTGGGTCCTGCGTTCCGTCTGGGCCTGTGTTAGTCCCGCCGTCTGGGTCAGATTTTTCATTGAACAAGTCATCCATTGTGACCTTAATGTAGCCAAGCGCGTGATAGTGTTCTGCAAGAACCTTGGTCAGTTTGCAGGTTTCCCCGCGCTTGACGTAGTTGCCTTCACTATCTTTGATCTTCGGCGTGCGCACGACTTCAAAGGCTTTGAGTTTATCAGAGTTTGCCATCTAGGTTCATCCTGTCGATGTATGGTTGCGGTTTATAGTGTTAGCCTTCCCCTCAGGGAGGGGAAGCCTATTATCGTGGTAGCTTAGGTAAGGAGGTTCGTGGTGTCACGAATGACGCCGTGAGCCTTCTCATTGTCGATCTGGAGGCCATACTCACACCAGATGAGTGTGCGCATGGAGTGACCAGTTTCCGCGAGTGGTTTTTGCTGGACTTCATCCAAGTAGGAAATCGCAGCGTAGTCAGGGTCGAGAACAAAAACGTTATAGTTGTTGTCCGCGCCACCAGCGTTGTTGGTCGGCTGGAAGCGGTTAGGCACGATGGTCAGTTCGCCAAAGTCGCTATCGTAGAAGTCGATAGAGTTGATGACTTTCTTGTCAACGGTGTCTTTGTAGCGGGTCGCGTTGCCAGCAAAGGCGGTAGAAACACGACGTTTGTTGCCAGCGTTCACCATAATCAAGGTGGGGTTGCCGCCTTCGGTCCAGATGTCTTCGATCAACTGGTTCAGGTCAGCTTCGGCAAAAACAACAGGCGTGGTGCCAACAGTCGCGATTGCGTTAGGGAAACCCTCAGTCGTACCAGACAACGTAGGGTCAGCACCGCCAGCCTCAAAGATCGTGTTGGTAGACAGCCATGCAGGTAGGCCAGCGGTTGAGCGAGCGTTACCGGACGAGCCAGCGGCAGCAGCGACGTTAGAAAGCAACATGACTTCTTTGTCACGCTTCATTTCTTTCATCTTGATGACGACTTGCTCAGACAAACGCTGAACGTTTGCAGCAGCGGCGTCAACGGCCTGTGCAGTGTGGGAAACTTCTGCCACTTTGTCAGAAATCTGCGTGTAGTTCGAGAAACGCAGCGCCAAGGTTGGGGCGTCATTTCCTGGGGCTGATTCGCCTTCAATCACACGGTTGGCGGAGTTCGTTGCAGCAAGCGCAACAACAGGCCATTCAAACAAAGTGTTTGAGCAGCTTTCGGTGCGGATCGCCATTTGAAACGGTGTTTCCTCTGGGGAAATCATCGTGTAGCTCTCTTGGAGGTCTTCCCGAATGACGTTGTTGTCATAGGTCTCCGAGGTGTTTGCATTAACAGCCATTTTACTAGCCTTTCTACTTAATCAGGGTTCTAGCGATGTCTTTTGTCTTGCCCGTTGCACGGGCATTGTCCATCACTGCTTTTTGCGCATCAGCGGTTTTGCGAGCCTTACTTTTCAAAGCCGTTGCGCCTGAGCGCAACTTGCGTGGGCGTTTGGAGGCTTGGTTATCCAAGTTCTTCACTGTGTTCTCCTTACGAACCCGTGGCTTTCGTGCTTCTTTGAACCTAGCGAGGTCGTAGATCATACGATACAAACGGTGGTCGCTAGCGTTCTGGATTTCTTCGGCTGAGTACCCATAGTCTTCCATAGCCAATGTGGACATAGAGCGGAGCAGTCGCGGAGCGATATCTCGGTCCTGTAACTCAGGTATGGCAGCGACCAGCGCTGTCGTCTGTTGCTCTCTGTACGTCTGAATGTCTGAGGATAGGGCCTCTTGCTGTTGTTGCACTAAGTTTCGTATTGCCGCTCGACCCTCTTTTACTCGGTGCTGATCTGCTTCGTAAGCGTCAATCTGCGCGAGGTATTGTTGCGGGTTGCTCTTGCGTAGAGCGGCATCTGGCTTTGCTACGGCTGGCTGGAAAACGACTTCCTCCATACCATTGACCGTCTTGATAAGGCTATTATGAGCAACGCTGAATTGCTCAAGAAGCATGGTGTGATCCGCTTGCGCTTGCTTACGGCTCTCAGTAGCTTCCTTAAGGCGCTTTTCGATTGCGCCCTCTCCTGACAAGGCTTTTTTAGCGTCAGCAATACTGCGTAGAACAATCTCACCGTCGATTTTAACTTCTATCTGGTCATCATCGTTAACCTGAAAGAAACCATCTTCGTCAGCTTCCTGTTCGGCGGCGTCGTCATCGCCTGCATCGTCGTCCTCGTCTTCTTCGTCTTCTTCGGCTTCCTCGTGTTCCTCGGTATTACCCTCGTCAAGGGGAAGTTCTTCGCCATCAACTTCTTCAAGATCATCAACGTCGGCCTCGTCAACGCTGTCTTCATATTCGCCTTCTTCGGTGTTACCCTCATCAAGGGGAAGTTCTTCGTGCTGGGAGCGTGGGCCACGCACCTCAGCTTTTCCAGCTTTTGGGGCTGGTTGTGCTGCGGGGTCATTGGGCTGAACGAGCAGCTTTGCAATGTCATGCAGCGATTTAGCGGTTTGTTGTGTCTCGGCCATAGGTTTTGATCCTGTGTTCTAATTCATCTGCTATCAAGTAGCGTTGATGGGCTTCGCAGATTTGCTCGGTAGTAGCGTCAACCTGCTTAAAGTCCTGAATACACTCATTTTTAAGCGATGTCAAGACAATTTTAAAGTCATTCCCCCGTAGCAGTCTTTGGCTCGCTGCTCGGAGTTCCAGTTCCTCTTGTTGGGTCATCATTTGCGGCTTGCTTCCTCTCAATGAGCTTGTTTAAGCGGTCTTGGCCCATAGCCCGTAGTTCGATAACACGGTCTTGCGTCATCTGGTCCCGCTTAATGTCCAGTTCTTCTGCGTCTTTAGTCGCTTTGTACTGCAACTCAAGCTCTTTCATCCGCGCAGTATTCATAATCTCAGTCTGACGCAGCTTACCCTTGCCAGCCTCGATTTGCAGGAGGGCTGTGGTTGGGTCTGGTGGTGCGTTCTCTTGCGCTGCTTTCGCCGCCGCTGCCTGTTCTTGTGCGCGTGCCTCTGCCAGCTTAGCCTCCATCTCAGGAGTGATGATGCTAAAGTACCGGCCTGGGTCTCTCATGCCACCGAGTTCAACAAGGTCTTCCAAGGTGTTATACATCTGGGCAAGGTTTGTGAATGGGTTGTCAAGCCCCATAGTCTGAATGATTTGCTCTTGTTTTGACAAGATAAACCCAAGTGTCGCCTGCTTTTGTTCATGGCTAGCAGTACCAAGTCCAACATTAGGCTCACACGCCAAGTTAGGATCAAACATACTGATGTCAATAGGGATGATAGCACCTTTGGTCCTCACAATCTGGATACGGTCCATATGACGAATTGACAGGCGAAGAACTTTTCTAAACACGCCCATAAGACCAGTTTCGACAATGTTCCGAGCCATAAGCTCGACCTGTCCTTGGCTCATCTGGATAGTGTTCATCACTGCGTTTTTATCGGTAGACTGCAACGCGTCTGGGTCCAAACCAGTAGCGGCTTTGGTAATACCAACACGGCTCTCTGTGTCGTCTTCTAGGTACTGCAAGAAGGGTATCAGCGCCCCACCAGTGAACGGAATGTCAATGATCTGGATAGCAGGGGTGCCACGGGTCTTAATCGGCGCACCAACAGCGTTGTTCATCAAGTCTGAGAAGTCCGTGTTCTGCGGATCGCTCGCCATGCGCGGGTTGTTAGCCATGTGCGCATTGTCGATGATAGCACGCAGAATAGATGTCTCGTTGTCCTGCATTTCGATGGTAATGTCAGCCAGAGAACGCCCAATGACTGTGTATGGCATAGGGTCCTGCTGCACTAGGTCAATGCAGTAGTCCTCAATCTCATAGTGGGTAATATATTTGTACGAAGTCCCGCCCAAATAGAAGCAGTAGCGGCGCTCTTGGCCGTCACCCTCTAAATCGAACTTGCAATAGACCTCAGTAAGCAAAATTTCCTTTTGCAACAGGTCATCGCTGTCTGTGTCGCTCGCATCGACCGCGTAGCCACGACGGGAGCGGGATTGGTCACTGGCGTTCTTGCTTTCTGGGTCAGTTCCAACAAGTTCCCCCCAGTTAGGGTAATCTAGGCCCATTTCGATAGCCTGAGCTACCTTGATAGACCTGTGATGCCCGTGTACCTTAGCGTCCTCTAGGCTAGAAGCGTTACGAGAGCAGAAAAACTCATAGACAGGGAAGTCTTCTATCTGGATAGTACCATTGCGCTCGTACTTATAGCCTGACACCTCGTACAGATCGTCAAACTCGTCGTCGTCGTCGCCAGCTTCAACTTCTGTCACCTCAATATCTGGTGCGTTCTTGTAGCCTTCGACTTCTTCCTCAGTCAACCCAGTCGCTTTGAAATAGACTGGCATCGGTTCTTCTTCCCACCACGTTTTGATAGGACCGATCTTCAATTTCAGCGCTTGGTCAACAGCGTTACTTAGGATGCGGTAGCCGCCAGACGCAGTAAACTGCTGATTGACGAACAACGCCTGCTGCTCTAAGAACGCGGCGTGCTTAATATCGTTGGGAATGTACTCTACGGGCTTGCGTGCTTGCAGCAACACCCGCATGATATTCGGTTTGGCAGCGCGGATGATGTCACGCACTTCCGTCTTAACCGCATTAGACCGCCCCGCCTCGGACGGCAAATCGCAGCCGCCCGCATAATACCGCTCAGCACGCGCCCAATCGTCTTCAAACTCAGACCACATGAAGTTGATAGCTTCTTCGACCTCAGCTTTCAATTCTTCTACTGCGTCGTCTAGCGTAATACCAAATTCATTAGCCATCAGTTACCCGATCTTTGTGTTTTTCCGAGTAACATTCAGCGCAGACCGACCCGTCGCCGTTTGTTTCGGCTCCATCTTACCCGCAATGTCACGGTTCATATTAACGCGGGCTTTGTTGTTCATATAGCCGCCGTTACCGCCATTGGTGACTGAGTTATCAGGCACTTCCTCGCGCGTCATCATTTTCCGTTTCAAGGTGCAGTCCCCCGCTTCAAGCCGCCGTTGGTGTAGTGAGATTTACCAGCAGCAGTACCGCTGTTGCGGCCAGACGTCGGCCCCTTGCGGTCTGATTTCATAGACGCCGACAACACATCAGTGTTCTCAAACGATGGACCTGAGCCGCTTTGCTTGAATACGCCGCTCGGTCCTGCTTTCGGTGTTGCAGGCATAGGATTTTTAATCCCTCGGATACCGGCCATTATGTCTCTCCTAAAAAATCCCCCACTTCTCCCCTCAGTGAGGGTAAAAGCAGGGGGGTTAGTTAACGTCGATCAGGCAGGGCTATGACAACCCAAAATCAACAGGCACGCCTAGCGTGTATCAGTAATTAAGCGGTCTGTCAAGTTATTTGTTAATAATTACCGAAATCCTGGAGCGCGGTAACTTTTAGTATCCACGTCGCCCCATTTTGAATGCTTAAAGCTACCTGCACCAATAGCCCCATCGCGGCTAAAGGTTAAGATAAACGCGTCAGCTAGGTTAGGAGACTTGATCCCACGACGCTTCATCTGGTCTTTGCTCTCAATGTCCACCTTACCAGACGACAAGATTTTCTGCTCTACCGCACACAGTTCTTCGATAAACTGCTCAAGGTGCTGTAGCTGAGAAGGTATGGTCTTGTCCATCGCCTCAAACCACGCCCTTGCGAGATACCACAACTCCGCCCGCAGACGCATATAGCGTTCGCTCATCGCCGCGCTCTCAGAAACGTTAACCGCAATAGCTGGCAAGCCTAGTTCTTCGAGGCGGTCGTAGACCCCAGCGCCAAGGCCGATGCTATCGACGTATATAGCGGTAGGTCGCTGGCTATTTGGCGTCCTGTCCCACTTCGATTTGATCCAGCCCACAATGAGCATGAGATTGTCAAATCGTAATTCTTCAAGCTCCAATATAGAACGGTCAGACCGCGACACGAAGCCAGACGGGTCTCCCCCTCGGCCAGGATCAATGCCCCAAACGCGTGCGTCTTTCTCGTCGTAGATGTCCCTATCAATACAGCTTTCAACAAATGACCGTGGGATAACGGCATCTGCGCCGCTCTCAGGAAACTCTCCAAGAACGCGAACCGCAAACTCGCGGCTGCTATCGCCATAGGTTCGCCTCTGGCTCTCGATATATTCTTCATCGACGCGGCCACTGTCCAAGCAGCTAACTTTACGGACGTGCCATAGATCAGACAACGACGTCTGCGTCTTATAGAAGAACCCCGACGGTTTGGTCGGGTTTCCAATGAGTATCGCAATCGCGCCTTTTGTCGAGAGCGCACCCTGCCCAGTCTCATAGACGACTTCATCAACGCCGCTCGCCTCGTCAACGATGATGAGTACGTGCGACGCGTGAACCCCCGCCAGCGCTTCGGGGTTTTCTTTTCGGGCGGTACGGAATGAGATAAAGTTGTTTTTGGTGCTAGGTTTTCGGACAATTCTGTCCGAGATACTTTCGACATTCGCACGCATCCAATCTGGTACTTTTGACAGCCATTTCTGGACTTCTGGAATTAGGCCGTCGTTCATCTGCTTAAATGACGGCGAGGTGACGATCACTTTTACGTCGTCACGGAATAAGAGGAAGTGCAGCGCGTTCCAAGAGCAAAACGCCGTCTTGCCAACGCCGTGGCCTGATCGGATGGAGAGTTTAGTGGTCCCCGCATCAAGCTCTTGCAAACTCTCAAGCTGCCACGGCTCAATGTCGTCAACTTGCAGTACGTGCTTCACGAAATAGACGCGCGACTTAGCACACTTAACGATGATTTCTTTTGCCAGCACTTGCTGGGCTGGGTTCATAAATGAAATGTCCATGCGGTTTTCCCCTCGGCTAGGGGAATACATAGCTGGCTGGACCTAACATGTCAAGCGATAAAATTTTTCTTGACATGTTGTAAGATTGTTGATACAAACCAACTACTTCCTCCCAGAAGGAACATGTTAGTCTCTTAGCGGTTTCCTAACATGTTGGACGGCGACAGCCCCACAGATGTCGCCGTCCGGTGGAGCAAGCTCTCTGATAATAGAGGACTTACCCTGAGCCTATTGAGAACTTACCCTCAACGAGGGGTAAAAAACTCTCGAAAAAAATTTCCCAAAAAAATTTCCCAAAAAATATTTCTTCGTCACACAGAGGGTGGTCGAAATAAAAGTACCCCATCGCAAATCGGAGGGGTGGGGGGGTATATTGTGAACGCCGTTCATGAACGGTGTCCAAAGATGAACGGCGTTCAATCTCAAAGTAGTTTAACGTTAAACTATAATCACACGAATATAGTTTAACGTTAAACTATATTGAGGTGAGATAGTTTAACGTTAAACTATTAACATGTTATAATTGTTTACTTACGGTTGTTATGCATTATCTGCATGGATGCCATGCAGTATATGCCTATGGCCCTGACGCTCGATATTAGGGCCGTCACGTGGGTGACTTGGATTTGGTAGGCATTGGGTTGCGAGCGGGCTGGCTTGCCCCTTTCCCACGCATCTCTGGCAAGTCGGTGGATGCGAGGCGACCGAGGCTTTCCGCCACCGCATCGGAGACCGTGCCAGATAATTGCAGCGACATCTCCCGTTTGATCGGCGGACCGTAGGCGCGGTCTAATGCCAGTTGAATCAAGCGCGTCTGATCGCCGACTTTCAAACGCTCGAACGCTTTGCCGTGTAACAGGTCTGACAGCCGTTGTGCGGCCATTGCACCGCTGTCTTGCAGCGTTTGCCATACGTGGGCGGGGATTGTGTCGGGCTTGCCATCTAGCGAGCTGGTTCCGTCGTCGTCGCGGTTCGTAAAGGGTAGAATATCCATCTAGCGCTTTCCTTTCCAAAATTGAGCGGCCCCGAAAAGGGAACAGCTTTCCCCTCAATTTACCACCCCGATAGGGGTAAATGAGGAAGCCCCAACGGGGGGGTAACTTATTCAATGTTTTCAATGACTTAGCATCCAACCGTTGTCAGCTCGTTTGACATGTTAGCCACCACCCTAAACCATTGTTTTAACTTGCTTTTATCCTATCACATGCCTTGACATGTCAAAAGAATTATATTTTCTTGACATGTATCTCAAATCTTTTGACTTCCATCACGTAACCCATTGAAATCATTACATATTATCCACCTTATAACATGTCAACTAAGACCATCTAACATGTAAGTTCCTGTAACCCATTGAAATCATTGGACAATTTATTCCCCTCATTTAGGGGTTGTGTTCCTGATTTATGCCCCTATGTTATGGGGCAGGGCTTGCTTTGCCCGCGCTCTTTGAAACCGCCTGACACGATCCGACTAGGCCCCAAGACTATGGCCGATAATGTCAAAACATCCCGTTGCTTTGTTAGTCCGTCCCTTCAATATGTTACCCTCGTTTAGGGTAACATATAAAGAGGGGCGGCGATCGCCCCTTTCAACTCACTATTAGCTTGAAAGGCTTAGATTATGACAAACGCAACAAAAACAACTAACGATATCACTTGGCACAATGAAGCAACCGCTATCATGGTTGCGCCAAAAGATGACGCACCGGAAGCAATGACCAGCGTTGAATTGACGTTGACCGCAGGCCGCACAATCAAGGGCGGTATGTTGGAAGGCAAAGAAGTAAAGCGCGCTGGCTGGTATATAAAAGGCGTTTGCGACGGTGCAGAATATGAGGGCAAAAACGTTGCCTTTGTAATCAATGCTATCGTGCGCGATAAGTTTGGTGGCACTAAGTTTCACGACGTGGCAAAAGCCGTTTCTGAATTTGCTTTCCCTGATATTCAGGACGAAGCAAGCGACGAACCCGCAGAAAACACCGACTGGACAACGTTCGAAAACGCTGCCGAATTGATCGCCGAACGTGACGCCGCATCAGAAAGCGCCTCTATCTTTTTCAAAGGCGAAAGCGACATGCGACGCGGTCTCAAGTCATTGGGGCAACATATCGCTAACGTTGCTCTATCCCTTGAAAAGCCGAAAGCGTTCAAGGCGTGGTTGGAAAGCGGAAGCGCTGACCTGCAAACCGCGTTGGATAACAAGAACGCGAAAGGCGAATTGATCTTTGTGGGCAAGCTGCCAAACGATTGGTTTGACGCTCAACCGGAAAGCTCTAACAGTGCCAAGTCCTACCAACGCAATTTCAACAACGACAAAAATGAAATTGCAACGGAAGCCGCTTCTATGGCATGGGGCAAAAAGAAAGTAATGCCTAAGGCGGCGATTGCTCAAAAAGACTTGATGGAGATGCTGACCGACTACGCGGCGTTACCTACTTCTAAGGGTGCGCTGGCGGTCTCCATGCTGGCGCATATCAACGTTGCATCTGAGGACGGTTCTATTCTGTTTCTTGCGGAAGGTGAGAACGGTTTGGAAGCGGCCAAAGATGGGGCAGGTGACTACATCGTATCAACTCAATTCGGCACAGGTAGCCGTGCCCATGAGTTGACGTTGGCATTCTGTAAAGCAATGTCAGCGGCCACACCGGAAGCGAAAGCGGAAGCGGAAGAACGTGAAAGCGACAACCGCGCAAGCGCTGCTTTGAAACCGCGTGTTTTTGCTGACTATGGCGTCAGTGAGGCCGCTATGCATCTTGGTCGCATCCTTTGCGCCCGCGACGACTGGGCGGACGTTCTGGACGCTCTTAACGGTATGGCAGATCGTGCGGACAAAGAAACGTGGTCGCAAGTGTTGACCGATGTAAAAGACGGTATCGACAGCGACGCGGCAGAAGCGGCAGCGGAAGCGGCAGAAACCGACGCGGACGACGACGCGTAAAACAACGGCTTTCCCCTCAAAAGGGGGAAAGCCACGGGACGGGCTAACAAAGCAACGGGATGCAATGGCAAACGAGAATTAAAAAAGGTAAATGATATGACCCATGCAGAATATTTTCCTATATGGTTTGAAGCCGTAGCGCGTGACATCTTACTAGGTGGCGCAATCCTTGCCCTTGTGGGCGTGGCTTTGATCCTGATACGCGACAATTAAAATTGACCCCTCATCGAACACGGTGAGGGGTGTTTTTTTGTCCGGATCGCTTATTGCTATACACGTGCGCGCGCGCATGGAATGTTACCTAGCAGGTTAATCCCAAAACTGCCCCTAATCGAGGGGAAAACCGACCTCAAAAATAACTGTAATTTTATTTAAGAAAACGGTTGACATTCGCTTTAACATGTTATAAGGTATATACAACGGTCGGAGAGACCGGATGAAATGATAAATGTGAAAGGCTAAGACTATGCAGACGAATACCGGAGACCGCTTGAACGACATTATCGCTTACCAGACAGCTTACCATGCTTCGATCTATGATTGCATCATGGCAGTAGCAGACATGGACGATCTGGAGCCGTGGGAACTGGACGAAATCGAACGCGCATATGTTGCGCCGCGTAATGTTACCCTAATCGAGGGGAAAGTATAATGGCCGATATTAAAAAGATCAAAGATCGCTTGTCGTCGCTTTTGTCCCGTGCCCAAGACGCTGGCAGTTCTGAAAGTGAAGTCGCTGCATGTATGGCGCGGGCGCAAAAGTTGATGGAAGAATTTGGTATCACGGAAGCCGACCTCGACAGCGCTGACGGGGTGACATTCCGCGACTACGAAATAAACGTCCCTGATGGACGCACCAAACACGATCCGGTTGTCCGCTATTGTGCGGCAGCGGTAGGACGTCTGACGTCCGTGACGTTCTACATCAATAATAAATATTCCCCTCACAAAGGGGATGCGTGCGGGATTGTCGCAATCGGAATTGACGCCGACGTAGAGTATGCGGTGTGGATTTTGAAAAGTTTGCGGGCGTTCATGGACGATCAGTGGCGCGATTATCGCGACTGGCAGCTTGAGGCTTGCACACGCAACGAACTGAAGGCTGAGCGCATTGGCTTTATTCGTGGCTATACTGATCGCGTGGTGGAGCGGATCAACTCTATGGTGCGAAACTACAAAGCCAATGTATCGGGCGGCGTGGGTACGGGTACTGACTTGATTGTGCGCAAGAATGATCTTGTGGCGGCTGAGTTGGATCGCCGTGGTATCAACCTTGGCAGGGCTGGAAAGTCTATGGCAGGGCGCGGGTATGGTTCCGGTCATGGCGCTATGGCTGGCGCA
>TARA_R110002095_G_scaffold2435_1_pt1 | contig 16361 bp, 13 predicted proteins | sample TARA_R110002095 | Tara Oceans TARA_R110002095 (sample SAMEA4397255) | marine metagenome | biome: Polar Biome; feature: [SRF] surface water layer (ENVO:00010504); material: water (ENVO:00002006), including particulate matter (ENVO:01000060) such as... | depth 5 m | reverse complement strand
TCTTCAACTACATCTACTTCGGCATTGCCAGGCTTCATGTCGAACAATACATAGCCTAACAAAAACGTGTCTTCGCTCTTTATGGTCTGTGGACCGCGCGTGTAACGAATTTTGGCAAGTTGTTCGAGCGGAATCTGCTGCCCTGCCGGTGTAGGTACGAGAATACGGTCAAGTGTCTCGATCTCGTCACGTAGTTCACGAGCATAACGTACTCTTACTGGGTAACGTTCTCGGCCCTCCACTGTCGTCGTGATTTTTTGCCCACCGATGGCAACTTCAATCACATCCTGCACAGTGCGGATGTGCAAGCCATAGCGTTTGATGGCATCACGGTCGATATCGATTTCCAGGTATGGTTTGCCAACAATTCGATCGGCAATTACGGCTGACGCTTCTACTGAGGGCACTTTTTTCAGAAGTTGTTCGATATCCAGCGCCACACGCTCGATGCTTTCCAAATCAGGGCCTTTCACCTTGAGACCCATCGGTGCTCTCATGCCACTCTGTAGCATAACAATCCGCGCGGCTATCGGCTGTAACTTCGGTGCAGATGTTGTGCCAGGTAAATCTGCCGCAGCGGTGATTTCCTTCCAGATATCGTTGGGCGTGCGAATGTGATCACGCCATTGTCGGAATGATCGACCATCAGAGTCTTCGACGAGATTTCCCTTTTCATCACGAACGAATTCGTCTTTGGTATCGTCGTAACGGAATTTGAGACGATTGCCGTCCTTATCCGTTATATATTCCGATTTATAAGCGATGACAGTTTCAATCATCGAGATAGGTGCGGGATCAAGCGGACTATCTACACGACCGATCTTGCCGACAACAGATTCCACTTCGGGTATCGAAATCAACAATTGATCTTGAAGTTGAAGTACGTCCATTGCCTCGCCGATCGATGCGTGTGGCATCGTGGTGGGCATGTAAAGGAACGACCCTTCATCCAGGGGAGGCATGAATTCTTTGCCTAACCCGGGGAATGTATTGGCGACCGCTTTCCAGGGAGCTGAGTTGCGAATTGGTGTGGGAAAGAATCCGAAAACACGATCAAATCCCAACCAGACAGAGCCTCCGAGTAGAAGCATTACCATTGGGATTGTAAGAAACAGCGCCTTGTTTCTCAGGCACCAACGTAGGAATGGTTCGTACACAACTCGCTGGAAGAATTGAAAGAAAGCCAGCAACCCACCAATCAAGAGGACAACAAACATCAGATTCTGAATAAATCCTTTGCCAGGCCCTAGTGGAAGCCAATGGTCAGTCAAAATCAGTCCCACAACCGCAATAGCAATGACATTCGCAGACCAAGGACCTAATTGATGAAGACTTTTAGGCATCCGGGCTTCCAGCAGTTTGTATGTGCCTAATGCCATTACAATAGCTCCGACCCACCACGGAATAGAAAAGTAAGTTATCGAACTGGCTGAACTCATGGGCATAGCCGCTAGAATAGCGAGCAGAAGGGTAACCATACCAACGATGATCACGCTCCAGTGAAGATATCGCCTGAGTGCTTCAGAACGTAAGCGCCCCGTAAACAACACGTGGGCAATTGGTGGAATAATCGTCAAAGCCACGATGACTGATGCAATCAAAGCAAACGTCTTAGTAAACGCCAGTGGTTTGAATAATTTGCCTTCAGCACCGATCATCGTAAATACGGGTAAAAAACTGATGACAGTTGTAGACACAGCCGTTAGCACAGCGCTGGCAACTTCACGCGATGCATTAAATATGACTTTCAAACGGTCTTCGTCTGGATTAGCTTCATCCAGATGTTTGAGAATATTCTCACAGAGAATGATCCCCATGTCGACCATCGTTCCGATGGCGATGGCGATACCAGAAAGCGCTACAATGTTTGCGTCTACGCCGAAAGTTTTCATCCCGATGAAACACATCAGCACGGCGAGTGGTAATAGAGCACTGATCAACACAGAACTCCGCAGGTGCATGACACTGATCAGAATGACGATGATCGTAACTAGAATTTCTTCAGTGAGCGCGGTATTCAGCGTCCCGAGCGTCTCATAAATCAATCCTGTGCGGTCATAGAAAGGGACCACAGTGATCTGACTGATAGTGGCCCACTCGGGCCACTTGTTGCGGTCCAGGGATCGCAAATGCTGAACCCATGCCTTGTCGTTCATTAAATCGTTTTCATAGGCATCGAAGCGATGTGATTTGGCGTACTGCGTGATCTCCTTACGCGTTGTTTTCTTGAAGTCAATCAACACCTTAGTTGGCAGCCCCGGTGATACCTCGGCGATCATTTTCTTGACGTTCTTGATCGCCGCTAGAGGGTTGTAACCATAGCGGACTACGCATACACCGCCAACAGCTTCTGCACCTTCTTTATCGAGCGCACCACGCCGAATCGCTGGCCCCAAAGTCACTTTCGCAACATCCTTGATCGTGATGGGGACGTTGTCGTGAACCTTGAGAACCGTTTTTTCAAGGTCTTCAACTTGCTTAATAAAACCCAAGCCACGAACGACGTATTCCGCTTTATTCAACTCGATCGTACGTGCACCGACATCTACGTTCGTCATGCGAACGGCATTAAAAACATCCCCCAGGCTTACCTTGTTTGCTCGCATAGCGTCGGGATCGACGTCGATTTGATATTCCTGAATAAATCCACCAATCGAAGCGACTTCACTGATACCTTCAGCCGAATTCAGTGCGTAACGAACATACCAATCTTGCGTGGTTCTTAACTCATGGAGGTCCCAGCCTCCGACAACATTTCCGTCAGGATCGTATCCTTCTAGTGTGTACCAAAATATTTGACCGAGGGCAGTTGCATCAGGTCCTAGCGTTGGTTGAACGCCTTCAGGGAGCGTTCCTGTGGGTAAACTGTTGAGCTTCTCCAGAACTCGCGTGCGGGACCAATAAAACTCGGCTTTTTCGTTGAAGATCACATAGATCGTTGAGAATCCGAACATCGAGTAACTGCGGATCGTCTTGACCTCAGGGAGGCCGAGCAAGGCTACTGTGAGCGGATATCCAATTTGGTCTTCCACATCTTGAGGTGAACGTCCCATCCACTGCGTGAAAACGATTTGCTGGTTCTCGCCGATGTCAGGAATTGCATCGACCGGCACTGGATCGCGTGGCAGGCTACCCAAATCCCAATCGAATGGAGCCACCATCGCGCCCCAGACGAGGATTACAATCACCATCAACAAGACAACCAGCTTATTGTTCAGGCAGAACCAGATAGTCTTGTCGAGCAAAGAATGCGGGTCAGGTGCTAGATTGGGATTTTCGGAATCGGCTACCATCATTTTTCCTGTTGACATTCATGGACAAGGATGCCCTACGGTTGTTTGTGACTATGTCCCTTATGGTCGGCGTGAGATCCCTGTTTTTCTTTGTCGATCGGGATCAAATTGACCCGATCCGCACACTTGAGCATTGTGGCTCCGAAATAGGGATTTCTGACTTGGTCATTGTTCTGGAGCCAAATCGCTCCACGACCCTTAAATGCCATCGGGCAATGTAGTTCGTAGAGAGGCCGCTTATTTCCTACTCCAAATGTTTTTACAACGACCAAGACTTCTTCTGAAAGCAAAGCGAACGCCTTTCGCATCGTTTTGATGTCTTTCGCCCCGATGAGTTGGTCTGCAATCTTACTGAGATTGCCATATTCTTTCTTCCAAACTGCTAAGGCTTTCTCTTTCAGATGCGATGTTTGGATCGTACCGAGTACCTGACGTAACTTAGGACCTGTTGCCAATACGCGTTTTTCGTTGTCCGATGCCAAGGAATTTTCTAGTACAAGATAAACGTCTAACAACGGCAACAATTGATTCTGAAACTCGATAGGTACGTCGATCTTGATGATCGCTTGCTGATGGTTGCTGTGGGTCATACCAAATTGCTCGCGAACTCGCTGAACGTGTCGTTTTAGTTGAAAGTAAATCCGATCAGAATCTTGCAACGACGCGACATCACGTCCTTCAACTACGTCATTTGATAGTAACATCGAAAATTCACGCCAAAGCATTTCTACATGGCCTGTAAGTTGTTTTTTGTTGACTTTACTCATCACCACTCCCAATTGTTCAAAGGCTGCACGAATTTTCGCCAAATCGGCTTCCTCAACAGCCGTTGTGACACTATTGAACGCATTTAATACTGCGTCGAGTTGTGAACGAAACTGGGAAGGTAACATCATTTTCTGGCCTTTTGTTTCACCCTGCTGCGTTTTTTTTCCGCCCTTTGCGCCACCATGATCATGCCCGCCGCCGCCACCTCCTTCGGGTGTCATCATTGACGGCTTGGCAGAAATTTGCAGAGCGCTGTCGAGCTTGAAGTTACCGTTGGTGACGACAAGGTCTCCTTCCTTTAGTCCGCTTCGTACAAGGTAGTACGCGCCTGCACGCGGGCCTAACACAATTTCACGTCCTTCAAATGTTGGTTCTTTGGCCGTGGGAATTTCGACATAGACAATTGCTCGTGTGCCGGTGACTAGTGCAGCCGATACTGGAATGACAAGTGGTTTCGGTTTGCTTTCAGGATTGGCCATAACGTCTCCTAACGTCTCGGCACGAACTAATGGCATTCCACAGATGTCGCAGTTTCCAGGTTTGTCCTTAACAATTTCAGGATGCATAGGACTAATCCACTTACCTGCAAGATCGTTATCGAGCACACGCCCTCCAGAAGCGAGCTGCGAACGTACTATGGCACGTACAAACATTTCCGGCTTGAGCTTGCCATCCTTGTTGGGCACATTGACTCGGACTTTAACCGTCCGGGTATCCTTGTTCAACACGGGATCAATAAACGCGATACGTCCCGTAAACGTTTCGCCTGGGTATGCTTCAGTTGTAAACTCCACTTTTTGTCCGTAGTGGAGCCAAACCAAATCAGATTCATAGGCATCGAGTTTGACCCACAGCTGATTCAGATCAGCGACAGTATAGATTCGGTCACCAGTGCGCACGCGGTCGCCCTCTTGCCGTAGCTTATCGATGATGACGCCACCAATCGGTGAGAAAATGGTGATGTGGTCGGTCGGGGCACCACGCTTTTCAATGTCTTTGATCTGTTTGGCTGACAAGCCAAGAAGACGGAGTTTTTCGCGTGAGGATGCGACAAGATCAATTGGCTGTACAAGTTTTGTGGAAGAAGAACGCTCGCGTTTGTATTTTAATGCTTGAATCAACTCCTCTTGAGCAGCATATAGCTCTTCACTGTAGATATAGACTAAATGGTCGCCCTTCTTGACTTCGATACCGGTGAAATCGACATACAATCGGTCGAGGCGGCCAGAAACCCATGCCGTGATATATGAGAGTTTTGTCTCGTCAAATTCGACTTTTCCAACCATACGTATTTCAGCTGTGACATAACGTCGCTCGACAGGTGTGGTCTCGATCCTCATCAACTTCCGCGCAGTAGGGCTGATTTTGATCGTCCGCATACCGCCTGCAGATGTCGTGACGGGCACCAATTCCATACCGCAAATAGGACACTTACCTGGACCATCGCGGCGAATCTGGGGGTGCATCGAACAGCTCCAGATTTGAGACACATTTTTGTGCTCTGTATGAGTCTCACCAGATTTGGCTGGATTGACCGTCAATGAACTTTCTTTCATTGACCATGCAATGCTGAAGCCGATTACCAGTAGAACAGCTGTCTGCCCTATCCACAACTTGCCAGTATGTTTGCCGTAGAAGCGACCCCACCAGTTAACTTGAAAAGAGTTTTCCATTGTCGTCCTCAGTTTATTACGGGCTGCTGCTTCTTAATTTAACCACTCAACTAATTTGTTGACTTCTTCAAGGTCACGTGCTCCGATCAATGTGATGTGACGTGATCCTTTTTTCCAGCTGGTAGCGATTTGCTCATCTAGTTCAACCAGTAAGCATTGCTTATCTTTACAATATACTGAGATTTTAGGCCTGTCCCCAAACCATTCCTTAGATTCTTCATCATCATGCTCAAAAATAGCCAGAGTGCTGCCATCGCTTCGTTTGCAGATAGATTGCACACAAGTGCAACACGGCATCTTCATGATATGAGTTGATTCGAGCGTATATTCAGCAGGCAGACCTTTGGCAACAGATGGCTGATATCCAATGTGCTCGGAAGCTTGATTAGGATCAACAAGTTGGTTCTTATAATTCGCGAGCAGAATCTGTTGAGCCGTATCAGGATCACGAGGAAATTCGTCAAGATAATGCCCAAACTCTGCTGTAAAGTGATCATGTTTGCCATGAGCAAACCATGACTGATAAGTGAACCAGCCAATTCCAGCAGCAACGAAGATGGTTGCTGCTAATACAAATGACCTCGGCACTGAGAACGAAAACCGACGATCGTTATCCACCGGTTTGGTGCCGGGATCTTCGCAAATAGATTGTTGGTTTAGCTGTTGATTGATTTGATTCCAAATTTGTTGAGTTGGCACGTGTTCGCTGAGATCGCTAGACATACGCGAGAGTTTCTCGAATCCAGCAAGTTCTTTTGTGCATTTTGAGCATGAGTTTATGTGTGCCGATACGTGAGACTTTTGGTCATCGGCTAGCTCACCGTCATAGTAGGCGGAAAGTAATTCTTGAACTTCGGAACAATTCATGTTACGGCTCCCAACCCAGATCAGCAAGGTGCTGCTGTAATTCGCGTCGTGCGCGATTCAGCCGTGATCCGACGGTTCCTTCTGGAATTTTAATTACCTCTGCGATTTCGCGGTATGACAGACCTTCAACTTCACGAAGTACGAAAATCGAAAGCAACTCTGGTTCGACTCTAGATAGAGCCTCGTCCAAAAGTTCCTTATGTTCGTTACGTTCAAATTCCGGTTTGTGTTGGCTCATCGGTTCATGTGAAAGATTTTGGAAATTCCAACGACGTCCTTTACGCAGGTGTTGAAGCCCTTCATTTATAGCAAGTCGATAAAGCCAAGTTTGAAACTTGGATTGAGCTGCGAACTGGTCAATTTTACGAAATAGTTGCAGAAAAACTTGTTGTGTTACATCTGCTGCATCTTGTAGCCCAACCGTGCGAACCATGAGCCTGTATACCTGCCTATGATACAACTCATATAGACACTGTTGCGCACCACGTTCCTTAAGGCGACATCCTTCCAATATACTGGCGTCGACTTCAGTCGCATCGCTTGCATCATTCGGTGTTGTTGTATGTTTAGATGCCACAGCCAGAGAGTTTCTTCATGGGATTTCAAAAATTGAGCATGAAATAAAATGTGCGTCTTTATTTATCTCAGGTTTTAAGCAAATTAATGATTATCATTGATCTAACAGCTAAATAATGAGATATATCTTCAGTATTGCAGCGTAGCACACTGACTTATTCAGGACAACTAAGTCTATTAATCATGTGAATTTTACATTAGGATTTACGCTTTCTTTCAAAATATACGTCTAATTAAGATGAGTCTAAGGGGACTTTCAAATCTTTGCTAGCTAATTAGGTCCGTTGAGACAGAATTACATTTCGTAAATCATCTAGAAAAAGAATTTGGATTTTCATGAAGAAACTGTAGTGAGTTGGTATCTAAGCTAAGGAGCTACAAAGTCGTTTTGTGGACATGACTGTTTTCGTTTCTAAGATATACGAGGATTTTGATGAAGTACTTGGTTCCTTTCAGTCTCATGATTGTCACTTTGATTACATTTTCTCTCTCTGGTTGTGGTTCTGATCCTATTAAACCTAAACCAACCAACTCAAACTCTTCTTCTCCCGATGATGGCCACGTTGACCACGACCATCACGGCATGAGCGGACAAACCGACATGGAAAAAATGAAGGCCGCGCTTGCTAAACTATCTACTGAAGACGCAGCATCAGCAGAGAAACAGCATATTTGCCCCGTCTCAGGTAAAATGCTAGGCGTGATGGGAACACCCAAAAAAGTCGACGCTAACGGTCAGCCAGTATGGATTTGCTGCGATGGCTGCAAAGACAAGCTGCTCAGCAGTCCCGATACATATCTCGCTAAGTTGAAAAAAGAATAGCCGAGGCATTAGCTTTATTCTTGATTAAGGATTATCGCCAACCAGGGTTAAAGGGACTTGAGTTTAGGTGCGTGAAGATAGCCCTTTCTTCATGAAGTCACTGATTTGTAGTTCTAATTAAGAATTATTTTATGGCACGCGGTGAAGAAATGGCGTCCCGACTGCATCGAAATGGATACTCAAGAATGATTGAGAGAGAATCAAACAAAACTAATGCGAGGATGCAGCCTTACTCGAGCGATTAAGTCCTTAGGCAATCACCACGGTAGTCGGCTGCACTTGGAGACACAACGTGAATGATCGCAGGAGTGATGTATCATGAAGCACTTCGTCCACATGCTGGTAGGCTGTGTGCTGCCGTTCTTGCTGATTTTTATGCTACCTTTGTTCGGTGTCGGCGAAGGTGTGACGATGTTCGTCTTTGTAGTTCTTATGTTCTCGTGCCATTTGTTTATGATGCGCGGACACCAACATGGTGACGACAGACAGCAAGACGGAAAGGGAGAAAATCATGCGCACTCTTAGCGTGCCGCGGTTTGGATTTGCATTGGCGATGGGATCGGCTTTATCTTATATCGGTTGTGCATTCGTGATGATGACAGTCCAACAAGATGTTGCCATTCACTTTTTCAACAGCATCATGCACGGCGTCGACGTCACCACAATCATGCGTTGGGACATGCCGTGGTGGGAAATGATCGTGGGCGTGCTGGAGATCTTTATTCTGGGCTGGCTATTCGGGTCAATCATGGCCGTATTCTACAACGTTGGAGTGAAAGAAACGAAAGAGAGCTAGCCAATGCATGATCACCAGGCATATGCCTATGGAGCTTGGGGCCTCGTTATCACAATGGTTCTAATCAGCGTATTCTTCATTGTGCGGTTCATTCCGATGCAGACGAGGCTCGGAAGGCGGTCGGGGGGAGCGCTGATTGCTTTCATCGTTGCACTCTTCGCAGAGATGTATGGATTTCCGCTAACAATCTATCTGCTCTTACATTTTGTCGGCATCCGTATCCCTTTAGATCACATCAGTGGGCATTTACTGGGAGATGTGATCTCGTACTCAGGGCTCGGCAACGGCTGGTTCATTGTGATGATCATCAGCAACATCTTTCTAATCACGGGTATATGGCTGGTGATGACCGGCTGGGAAAGAGTATACAAGTCGCAGGGCGAGTTGGTTACGGACGGAGTTTACAAGTACGTGCGACATCCCCAGTACACAGGTATCTTCATCATCACCCTGGGCTTCATGATTCAGTGGCCAACACTCACCACGCTTATTCTATGGCCCTTTGTGATCGCGATGTATGTGCGACTGGCGAAGCAAGAGGAACAAGACGTTCTTCAAGAATTTCCCCAAGAATACCGCGAGTACATGCAGCGTACACCGATGTTTTTCCCTCGGCTCATGTCGCAGCGAACTGCACTAACGAGAAAATAACATCGAAGCCACAATAGCCACTTTTGCCAGCGACTCAACGTTTAACCATCCAAAGCGGCCAGCACGATCGTCACGTCATCGTGCTGCACCGTCCCCTGTTGAAATGCAGCCAAAGCGTGTTTAATCCTATTAATGACCTCATCGAGTGACGTTTCCGGAAAATTCTCCAGCAACTCAATCAAACGATCACGCCCGAACAATGTGCCGTTGGCCCCATGGGTTTCCGTTACCCCATCGGTTACGAGCAGCAGCCGTTCACCTTGTGCGAGGTCGCACTCTAGTGATTCCCATGTCGCGTTTGCATCGATTCCAAGAATCAGGCCGGTGGATTCCAGTGCACGTCGCTCGCCAGTTCGCGACAGAAGCTGCGCAGTTTCATGGCCTGCGCTAGCGTATTCCAGTCGTCGAGATTGTACGTCGACTTGAACAAGGATTACCGTGGCAAAATCTCCTGGCAACGTGGCTTCTACAAAACGTCGGTTAACAAAGTCCAAGATCTCTCTTGGACAGCAAAGGGACTCAGCCGCCGTGTGTAATAACGACCGCAACAACACGGTCGCCATGGCGGCCGATACACCATGGCCGGTGACGTCCGACACACACAGCAACACGGTTCCGTCCGATAGTGAGATGACATCATAGTAGTCCCCGCCGACTTCATCAGCTGGCAGGAACAGGCTTGCCATCGTTAAACCGGGTATGGATTGTGTATCCGGGAGCACATGTTGTTGGATTTCGCGAGCCTTAGCCATTTGGATGCCGCGATACCTGTCAGCCGCAGTAAGTGCTTCGCTCATCTGATTGATCTCGTTGGCCAGGAACCGGAGTTCGGCCGACGAAAACGCCACAGCTCGACTGCCGAGCTTTCCCGCTGCAATCTCGCGGACGGTATTCACGAGCCGCCTGAGCGGAGTCGTTACGAAACGGAGCAACACAACGTTGACCACAATCGCGGCGACGCCAGCCAGAATCAGGAAAACTACTATTTGCCGACCGAGATCGTTCCAAACTGATCTACGGAGACGCTCCATTGTCTCTGAAACGAAAATGGTTGTTCCTTCCTGTCCGTAGTTGCCCACGATGATTTCTTGCTCTCCCACATAAGCCCGCCGAGTGGAAGATTGAGCGGCCTGTTGTAACGTCTGAATCATTTCAGGAGACGCACGATGATGTATTTCCGCCTGCAACATTGCCTCTGGGAAGACAACGGCAATGTGGTGACCCGGTGAGTCACTGCCCTGCATGCGAGCACAGACAGTATCTATGTAACTTTGCACACAATCTTTGCCGTGATGTCGCATCTGCAACACTGCTGGAAGCATGGTCTTAGCCTCTTCATCGAGAGCGATCCTCTTTTCAACCACTCGATCTGATATTTCTCGACGAAAGTCATAAACGAGGAACAGTGTCGCCAAAACCGCGAGTGGCAGATTAACTGCTAATAGTAGTTGAAAACGAATTGATCGAGTGTGAAGTGGCAATTTGAAGTTCATAGATTTTTCCTGGAATAATTTTCTTGCCAGATAAGTTTTCGCGACACACTTGCTGCAGTTTTCTTCAAGTAACGTGACAGCTAGACTGAAAAACATCGAGGCATGACATATCATCGATTCTCGTCACCAACCAGTTGAACTCTCGCTTGGGATTCGGTGGGGTCACAATCGTGACTTTCGCCGCGCGATATGATCAATCGCCTCCTTGGTATCAAGTTCGCGGGTTGAGTTACCCGTACGCACGAAGTACCATGCCCTCCCTTCATGCTGGACATACACAGGGCGTTCTGATGGCTCGATCAACACTCGGCATACGTCACCGCCGTCGATCTCCTGAAAAACCGCGTGCAGCATCGTGCACACGTCACCGCCGAGTGCGTTTTTGACCAACTGCATTAACAGCAATTCAAAGCCATCGCGGTCCTTTTTTCGCAAGGTAGCGTAGTCATCTTCCAAGCCGACAATTGATCCATCATCGGCCACACCGACCAGTAGGTCACCACCATCATGGTTCAAGAATCCTGCAATCGTTTTGACAATCACTATCTCGAGAGCCTTATTGCACTTCTTCTGACGGTGGTCCCACCGCAGCGAGGATTTGAACTCGACGACGTCACTTTCCCCCGTAGCGATGAGTAAGTGGATCGTCATCCCCAATTTCCGGTCCAGTTGAGAAACGAGGAGCAGTTTCCGCGTGATGGCACACGCATAAAGCCCCGACCCCATTCCCAACAATCCCCCGATTAGTGCAAACGCTCCGGTCATAGGCCACATTTGAGGCATGAAAGCGCTCCCGATCCGTGATGCAACCAAGTGAAGCACGCCGGATTGCGTAAGTTCGGGATGAAATTCGAAACAATAGATGACCATTGTCACGGGATGCAAAATCAAAATTCCTAGGAGAACACCGCTCAGTGTATGAACCGGCACGATCCACTTCAGCCGATCATGACGCCGTTCCGTTAGTCTTCCTCGGTTGTTAGGTTGCTCATTATGCGATAGCGCTGCTTCTCTTCGAACGGTCACCTCGGTAGCCGTCTCGGTTGATGGATCTCGGTCGAATGTGTGATTCATTTGATTTTGTCTTCCTTGCCGATAAATCTTTACGCTGCTAACGAGATGCTAATGGTGTTTGTACCAGCCGGCCCCAAGTATGTCGTTCCAAGATGTTGTCTGGTGGCACTGAAAGCATTGATCAACACGAGCGTGTGGCCGACCAGCAACGCGGGCTGAAATCATCTTGAAGTGCATCATGTAGTGACTGGGCGGTGCTTGGTGACATTGCGCGCAGTCCATTGAATTGGGGGATGGGTGTCGGAATTCGGCAATCGTCCACTTGTCCGTAGCGTGGCATTGAGCACAGTCTTGGCCAAAGAGTTGGAAATGCTGGTCATCGTTTGAGTGACAGGTGGCACAGTTGAGGACCACTTCGTCAGGCGTAATATTGGCGTGCGGTGGCACCCATAACTTCGACCAAGTCATCAATTCGCTGTTGATATCATCATCTTTCAATTGACGCAAACCTATCTTGGCCAGCATCACGTGATCCATACTTGTCGCGCGTTTTCCTCGGCCTTGATGCTCCAAGTGGCACTCTTTGCAGCTACTGATACTGGCATGGAACGACGTCGGTTGCCGTTGCAAAAGAGACTCGTTGTTGGCATGGCAGACGATGCATTTCGACGTCTGGATGCCGGTGACCGATGTGTGGCATGCGGCGCAATTGTTTTCCAGATGCGCATGAGCGGCCGACAATTGGCCGGGTTCGGCCAAGCGTTGCCAGGTGGATGGTTGCTTCAGCGCAAATTCGCTCGACGTCATAATCCACAGGACGACGAACAAAATGCTTGCAACAATGTATATCCATTTGCCTTTCATGTGTTTTTTTAGCCCTGCATTTTCTTCTGTCGCTCACGTACGAGTCTGATTTCCACATTCAGGCGATCTGACTGACTGCTCAGCATATCTGCTGCGGAACCATTCCCGGATTTATGTTTCGCCTCGGCAATCTTCTCTAGCTCACGCGCCATCTTTATAGATCTCTCCAGCAGCTTGATCCGCTCTTCATGACTAGTGGCGAGTTCGAGTTCCACCAGCAGAAGTTGCTGGCTCGCCTGTATAATAGTCTCCAGACCAGTTTCTCCGTTGCGATAAGCTTCTGTTTGTAATTTTACAAGTTGCGAAAGTACGAACTGACGTTTCTGTAAAAGTTCGACGATGGACTCCGCGGTTGCAGACGTTGGTTCGTTGCTGAATGAACCAGCCGGCCCCGCGGTCAGAATCGTCGCAATAAAGAAGCCGGTCACAAATTGATTAAGTAGAAGCGTCGTGTTCATAGATTCTCTCCTGGGAACATGTCAGTTAAAGGTTATGACGACATAAACCACCTCAGACCAAAATAGATCGCGAAGTACACATGCAGAGCCAACAGTCCGTACAAAATGAACGAAATTACGATGTGAAACTTGAGCCATTTCCCAAACCACATTTTAAATTCCTCATGGGTTGCAATGGCGTACTCGACATCGGCAATGGCTTCGGCCAAGCGAACCATTTCACGGGGTGACGAAGCAGCGGTATCATTTGATTGCGGCGAGGATTTCTCCGGAAGAAAAAAGCCCGCAGCCAGTCTGGAAAAGAAGCCAGCGAAGGCACGGATCGTGAGGGTTTCCTGGGGACGATCCGCCAGCTCTTTCTTAGTGTGATCATAAATCTTTACCAATTCACCAAGCTGGGCATTCTTCTCGCGGATTTCCGTTGAGATCTGTTTCATTAGGTATCGTCCCATAAAGCCGCTGACCACGACCAACAACATCATCGCCATCAGAGCGACACCAAGTGGGCTTTCGTACTTGTGGCCGCTATGAATCACTACCAGGATCGGTCCAGTGACTCCCGCATAAATGTGCCATGCCAGTAGCGTCCGCATGGATGCGTACTTTGTCACAGCTTTCTTGAGCCGTTTGACGCGTTTGATGATCATATAAGCGAGTGGCACGAGCATCAGTAGCGCACCGGTCACACCAAATACCCCGCCCCACGAACTACCAGCGAATCGCGGCGATTCGTGAAACGGGAATCCTAGCCAGGTGATGAGCATCAATACCACCAAACCAGTCACTACGATTTTTTCACGCTCTTTCATCTTCTTACGCTTCTACACTTATATTGCCGGTCGATTTTGCTTGACACGCAAGGATTATTCCGGCCTCTTTGTCTTCCGGTTCCAAGCCATCCGCGACTTCCATTGTAACTTTTCCTGATAAGAGTTTGACTACGCACACCCCACACGAGCCAACCCGACATGAGTATTCGATGTCAACATCTACGCGCTCGGATGCCTCCAAAACGGTCTCGTCCTCGTGAAATTGTGTTGACTTACCTGACTTGCTGAAGGTCACCGTTCCGCCTGTCTCAGCGATGTCCGTCTCAGCCGTCTTCGCTCTTTCTTTGGCCCGCACTTGTGGCTTCTGTTCGCCTCCGAAATTCTCGGTGTAAATGCGCTCCGCAGGCACTTTGAGTTCCACCAGCATTTTCTTGACTGCATCCATCATCGCAACCGGGCCACAGATGTGAATCCGTCTGGACGTAATTTCCGGCACCCACTCGGCTAGTAAATCCCGCGCTAGCCTACCCTTCCGATAGCCATCTATGTCTTCTTCGATGCGACTCATAGCAACGAAAACATGCAAATTCTCATGTTGCTCCTGAAGCCGCTTTAGTTCGGACTCAAAGATAAGATGCTCCGGGTCATGGCAAGCCACAATGAGGTAGATGTCACCACCCCAGACCATGTCCGTCAGTGCGCGAGTGACGCTCATCATCGGCGTAATCCCCACACCACCAGCTATCAACACAATGCTGTCTGCCTCTTTGCCGGTGAAGAAGAACTTGCCACTAGGGGCCTGCACCTCAATCGTGTCGCCAACTTTTAATTCGTCATTAAGATATCGTGAGCCCGCGCCATGCTCTTCCCTCTTGACCGTGATCTCGCAGTAGTAACCCTGGGTTGGAGACGAGGAGATCGTGTAACTTCGCCTGATCAGTTTTTCGCCGACCGGCAACGTGAGCGTGAGAAACTGGCCCGGCAAATAATTAAAAGGGATGCCGCCCCCATGGCAGGCGACCAGCCGAAAAGTTTTTACGTCGGGTGTTTCCTGGTTGATGCGGGCCACCCGCAACCGGCAAAGCTTCTTCTTACGAATCGACAGGAGACCTGCTGAGATATCTGGCCGATCAGTTAATTCCTCGTCGCTGGGGCAAGTCTCTTCCGAATCTTTGCAACAGTCGGCAACGGTTGCCGACTTATTAGAATCCTTCGAGGTTGCAGGATGCTCAGATTCAGTCGGTGAATCAGATGTTAGACTGGCCGAGGGAGGAACCTTCGTCGTACTGGCACCTTCGTTAGCCGACTCGGCTGTGGTCAGTTTCTCAAGCAGCGCCGATGCACGACGCATCTTAAAGAAGTACATGGCAATCATGGCGGCAGCGAAGACACTCAATACAACCATCACCCCTGTGTGAAAAGGCGTCATGCCCCAGAGCCGCCCCCCCGTCGGTTCCGCACCTGCAGGTGGCAGCAGGTTCATCTCGCGCTTAAACCATTGTAAAGCGACGTTGCGGGGCGATTTGCCCTCGGCGATCGCACGGTGAGCAGCCAAACCACTTTCAAACTGTGTCAATCCCTCGCGCATCTTGGCCGTGGCCACTTGCATCGCAGCGAAATCGTCGGCCGGTATCGTGTTGGTCAGTTCGTCAAGCCCAGCGGCTAACAGTTTCGTGCCTTCCATCATCCGCTGGTGGGCTTCCTGTTTGATCACGGCCCGTTCTTCCATGGGCAGGTCGGGCAAGTCCATCAGCTTGGGGTACAGTTCTTTGGGCTTGGGCGCGCCCATTTTCTCCATCATTCCACCCATGCCGCCACCCTTCCCACCTCCCATCATTCCACCACCCATACCAGGACCTTTGCCCGCCGGTCCTGCTTTACCTGTTCCAGACTGTCCCGGATGATGTTTTTTGTGCTCTTCGGGAGACACCTGCCCGTAGGTGAGTGACGTTACCATGAACGCAAGTCCGAGCACAGCAAGAAACGGCACACCGGTCCAAGGGATTACCTTAAAGTTCAGAATTAAGTCTTTGCTCATGCTCTCTCCAGTCACTCTCACATCAGCCGTCATAGGGTCGATTAACTTACGCTGGTCTCGTTCTCATCGTTAATTTGAGACGATGCCGTTCGAGAAATATTGGCTGGTGCCTTGTGACTCAATCGCTTCGCTAATTCGGTTCAATCCTTGAGCATAGGCTGCCGTTCGCATATTGATTGCATGATTTGTCATCAGTTCGTATATCGCATTGAACTCCCGAGCGATAATGTGCTGCAAGCGATCTTGTACTTCATCTTGCGTCCAATAATATCCCGCA
>TARA_R110002095_G_scaffold72703_2_pt1 | contig 16406 bp, 10 predicted proteins | sample TARA_R110002095 | Tara Oceans TARA_R110002095 (sample SAMEA4397255) | marine metagenome | biome: Polar Biome; feature: [SRF] surface water layer (ENVO:00010504); material: water (ENVO:00002006), including particulate matter (ENVO:01000060) such as... | depth 5 m | reverse complement strand
AGATATGCCCAGAAAATACTGAATGCGAACATATATTTAGCAACATCATGTAAATGGCTTTCGTTTACAAACTCCAAGTAATTTCTAGATTTTAAATAAATAATCATTAATGCGATAACCGTAATACCACTTACAAACATACTTGCAAACACATACCATCCAAATAATGTAGAGAACCAGTGTGGGTCTACACTCATAATCCAATCCCAAGACATCATAGATTCTGTATAAATAAAGAATACTAAAAATCCTGCTGAAATACGAAAAGATTTTTTAAAGTTACTTTTATCTTCAGCTGTATCTTGTGCTATTGAAAACTTACGCGAAAAATGACGATATAAACTCCAGCCTGTAATAAATATTAAACCACGTATAATAAACCAAGGAAGATTTAAAAATGATGATTTTCCTGCTATCAACTTATCATGAGCAACAACTTCGGGATCCATCCAAACAAATAGATTATAATGACCAATGGTACCAGAAGCAACTGCAATAATTAATACTATTAAAGCACCTGGTAATAAGTATGCCGTAATACCTTCCATAACTCTAAATAGAACCGGAGACCATCCAGCTTGTGACGCGATTTGAATTGCATAAAAAGCTAAGACGCCTAAAGCAATCATCATAAAGAAAAATGCTGCAACGTAAAGTGCAGACCAAGGTCTATTCGCTATTTGATGCTGAACGTGTTCTGCATGCGCATCACCTTGATGTGCATCTTCACCTTGATTGTCTTCACCATGAGTTTCTTCTGCATGCGTATCGTGAGCATCTGCAACTACATGTGCTTCCTCAGCATGTCCGCTTCCATGGTTAGAAGCCTCTTCTGCAAGCATTGTTTTTACTTCATCTAAAGATTTATGAGATGTCATAAAACCATAACCAACACCTAATGCTCCTAAAATCATTAGAATGAAAGAAAATGTCTTTAATTTATTTGAAAATGTATACATATCTATAATAATCTTATCTATCTTAATTTTCTAAATCTGCTTTCAATTTTAATACATAAGAAACAACTTGCCAGCGTTCTTCCTCGTTCAATTGGTTGGCATGAGAACCCATGGCGTTTTTCCCATAATAAATAGTATGGTAAGTACTTCCTTCGTTTATAGCTCTACCTGCATCATCATAACTTGGTATCCCAAGAATTTTTTCACGTTTAACTAATTTCCCTTGCCCTTTTCCTTTATTACCATGACAAATACCACAATAAATATCATATAACTCTTTTCCTCGAGTTAAATCAACTTGAGTAGAATCTAATGGACTAGTTAAAGTCGCTTTTGCTAAGTCATAGCCAGCTGTAGAATTATCTATATCGAAAGGAATATATCCTCTAGGTATAGAACCCTCAACAGGTAATTGTGCTTCAACTCCATTAGCAAATGCATTAGATTCACTATAAGTTTCATAGCCTTCAGAGTTATACATGTCGGGCATGTATTGATAATTCGGTGACGTATCATTTTTGCACGATATCGTAACCAAAACGACTGTTATTACTAATATTTTAATCAAGCTTTTCATTTGTCAGCGTATATTGTCTTTTTTTGTCAAACCTGTCTGCCGACAGGCAGGTGTAATTCACAAAACGTTTTAATTTTTTATAAAACTAGAAATTAAATTTGTTTGTGCTCATTTCATCTGTATCATTAATGGGCATTATCAACTAAATTAATCTCAACTGCTCCTGTTTCTTGAAGCAAGTTTTCTAACTCACTTTCATTTCCATCAACCGTTATTTCCATTAAAAAATGATCATCAGTAGTTCTTGGGTCAGGGTTTTCAGCTTTTTTAAATGGCCACATCCTACTGCGCATATAAAAGGTCATGACCATTAAGTGTGCGGCAAAAAACACGGTCAGTTCAAACATAATAGGCACAAATGCTGGGCAATTTTCCAAATAACTAAAGCTTGGTTTTCCACCTATGTCTTGAGGCCAGTCATCTATCATCATATAATTCATCATCCAAATAGCTACAATCAACCCAATACAGCCATATATAAATGCTGTAATGGCAATTCGTGTTGGAGCTAATCCCATAGCTTTGTCTAGCCCATGAACCGGAAACGGTGTATAAATTTCTTCGATCTGATGTCCTTCTGCCTTAACCTTTTTAACTGCCGACATTAAAATATCATCATCCGTATAAATAGCGTGAATAACTTTTGAAGCTTCCATTGACTATATTTAGTTTATTAATTTTTTAGCTTGTCCAGACCAATCATCACGTTCTGCTCTTCCTGGGAAAGAACCAGTGATACTATCTAACAAATCATATTCTTTTTTAGTCATCTTACTTACCTGAACGAAAGTATAAATACCAATACTATTAAGCACTTCCTCCATTTTTGGGCCTATACCGTTTACCTTCTTTAAGTCATCAGCAGTTTGAGTAGCTGAATCAAAAGCACCAATGCTTCCTAGTAAGTTACTCACTTTTTCTGAATTATCTTTTTTTGAAGTTGTTTTAGCAACAGGTTTAGCAATGGTATCACCTGATGTTCTTGTATCAGCTCCTGTTCCTACCAAACTATTCCCTGCTTCTCGTATTTTTTTATAACGCTCTCCAGAAGATTTTAAAATTGTTTTAACCTCGGCTTGCGCAATTACTGGGAATGTTCTTGAATATAATAAGAATAAAACAAAGAAGAATCCTATAGTTCCAATAAACGTCCCTATGTCCACAAATGTTGGCTGGAACATAGTCCATGAAGATGGCAAGTAATCTCTATGTAACGAGGTTACAATAATTACGAAACGCTCAAACCACATTCCTATATTTACAACAATTGAGATAAAGAACGAGAACATAATACTGGTTCTTAATTTCTTGAACCACATAAATTGTGGAGAGAACACGTTACAAGTCATCATTGTCCAATATGCCCACCAATAAGGTCCGGTTGCTCTGTTTAAGAACGCGTATTGTTCATATTCTACACCAGAATACCATGCAATAAATAACTCAGTGATATATGCCACACCTACTATAGAACCAGTAATCATGATGACTATGTTCATTAATTCTATGTGCTGCACTGTAATATAATCTTCAAGGTTACATACTTTCCTCATAATGATAAGAAGCGTGTTTACCATAGCAAATCCTGAGAATACCGCACCCGCAACAAAATAAGGTGGGAATATTGTGGTATGCCAACCAGGAATAACCGATGTAGCAAAGTCCATAGATACAATAGTATGTACAGAAAGCACTAAGGGTGTTGCCAAACCAGCAAGTACCAAAGATACTTCTTCAAAACGTTGCCAATCTTTAGCACGCCCAGACCATCCAAAACTTAATAATGAATATATTTTCTTTTGAAAAGGCTTAATAGCTCTATCTCTAAGCATTGCAAAATCAGGAAGTAAACCTGTCCACCAGAATACCATTGAAACCGATAAATACGTGGAAATCGCGAATACATCCCAAAGCAATGGAGAGTTAAAATTAACCCACAAAGAACCGAATTGGTTTGGAATTGGTAATACCCAATAAGCCACCCATGGTCTTCCCATATGAATAACTGGAAAAAGCCCAGCTTGTATAACGGAAAAAATTGTCATGGCTTCTGCAGAACGGTTAATGGCCATTCTCCATTTTTGACGAAAGAGCAATAGTACCGCAGAAATTAGTGTTCCTGCATGACCAATACCAACCCACCACACAAAATTTGTAATGTCCCATGCCCATTGCACAGTTTTGTTTAATCCCCAAGTACCGATACCTGTTGATACTGTATAGATAATACACCCAATACCCCAAAGAAAAGCAACAAGTGCTATAGAAAAAACTATCCACCATTGCTTATTTGCTCTTCCTTCTACAGGTTTAGCCACATCCACAGTTACGTCGTGGTATGATTTTTCTCCTGTAATTAAAGGTTTTCTAATAGGTGCTTCGTAATGAGACGCCATAATTATATAATTGATTCTTTAATTAAATTTATGCTTCTGTTGTATTTCTCACTTTGGTTTGATACTGCACATTAGGCTTTGTACCAACACTTTCTAATAAGTGATACATACGATCATCTTTTAAAAGTTTTGCAACTTCACTTTTATTATTATTGATATCTCCAAACGTCATTGCTCCATTGCTACAAGCTGCAGAACAAGCTGTTTTGAATTCACCATCTTTAATTTCACGTCCATCACGCTTAGCGTCCAAAATGGTTTTTTGTGTCTTTTGAATACACATAGAACATTTTTCCATCACACCACGAGAACGCACAACCACATCTGGATTTAGTACCATACGTCCTAAATCATCATTCATGTGATAGTCAAATTCACTGTTACTGTTATATCTAAACCAATTAAAACGGCGTACTTTATAAGGACAGTTATTTGCACAATATCTTGTACCAATACAACGATTATAAATCATCTGGTTTTGACCTTGGCGACCATGCACTGTTGCCCCAACAGGACAAACCGTTTCGCAAGGTGCATGATTACAATGCTGACACATGACTGGTTGGAATGACACTTGAGGATTCTCTGAAGCGATTTCCATTTCAGTAAACTCACTTAACACGCTGCCCAATCCAGAAAAATTTTCTTTCTTTTCATTATCCCCAATAAATGATTCCTCAGAAGAATAATACCTATCAATTCTCAACCAGTGCATATCACGGCTACGTCTTACTTCTTCCTTACCAACAACAGGTACATTGTTTTCTGAATGACAAGCTATAACACACGCTCCACATCCTGTACAAGCATTTAAATCGATTGACAAGTTAAAGTGATGCCCAATAGAGCGATCAAATTCATCCCACAAATCAACATCTGGTGAGGTTACTGGAGTTTCGACATGATTTAAAGACACTTTAGGAACTTTATTCCATCCGTGTTCATGATCTTCTCTATCGTAAGTATTGAATATCTCTAAAGTGGTTTCTTTGATAATATCACCACGTCCCATTAAAGTATTTTGCAACTGCCCACAGGCAAATTCATGCTCTCCAGCAGCAGGCTCAATGGTTACATTTTGAACGTTATTAAAATTTTGGTATAATGAATATCCATTAACACCAGTTTGCATCTCTTCTTTTAAACCTGTAGTTCTACCATATCCTAAAGCTAATCCAACAGATCCTTTGGCTTGTCCGGGTTGAATAATTACAGGGACTTTAATAGTGACTCCATTTACCGTAGCATTAACATAACTACCATTTAATGCACCGTTAGCAACATGCTTATTCATTAAACCTAGTGCATCAGCATCCGCTTTTGAAATGGTTAAATAGTTGTCCCAAGATGCTCTTGTAATTGGATCTGGAAACTCTTGTAACCATGGGTTATTGGCTTGTTGACCATCACCCATACCTGTTTTAGTATATAATGTTAATTCTAAACCTTCTGATTTTGCAGAAGCCGCTAAAGAACGTGCTGCATTTCCAAAAGGTGTGGCCTTTTCTTCTTCAACTACTTCGCCTGTATCTTCAACCTCAGTCGCAATAGTTCCAACAAAAACACCATCATGTAAAGCTTTATTGAACGAACTTGCTCCTAAGATAGTAGTACCCCAAGCACCTTTGATATAATCATGATACGATTCATCATTCCCTGTCCACTTTAATAAAGCGTCTTGAAATTGTCTGGTATCAAATAAAGGACGAATTGTTGGCTGTGTTAAAGCATAGTGTCCTTTTTTAAGTTCAACATCTCCCCAAGATTCTAAATAATGAGGTGCTGCTGCAATATATTGTGCTTCTGAGGACGTCTCATCAGTTTTCATTGAGAACGCCACAGATAGTTCTGTTTTTTTCAATCCTTCAGCAAAATCTGAAGCATTTGCCAAAGTGTACATTGGGTTTACACCACTCATAATAACAGCTCCAACTTTACCAGCTTTCATATCGGCAACTAATTGTGCTACAGCCTTATCGCTACCCTGTCTTGTTTTAATTGGTGTTTTAGGGTCAAAAGCCTTACTACCTAGGGCTTCATTAATTTCTATAGCAACCGATTGTGCATTTACATCATTAATACCTGTAACTACCACACCATTGCTTCCTGCTTTCTTCAATTGAGACGCTGCTTTTTCAACTGCATTTTCAATATGTTCGGGTAAATTTCCAGAAACCGAACCTCCCACAATTTGACTATGTAATTTAGCTAAAACTATTTTTTGTTGCGAAGGTGTTAAAGGCACACGCTTATCTGCGTTCGCACCTGTTAAAGACATATTAGATTCAAACTGAATATGTCTAGACATTTTACCATGATCTGGCACTCTGTTTTTAGAATATCCAGAATCAAATCCGCCACCTTGCCAATCTCCTAAGAAATCTGCACCAACAGATACGATAGTCATTGCTTTAGCAAAATTGTAATTCGCTAATCCGCGTTCTCCAAATTTAGCTTGGTAAGCATCCAAAGCGGCCGATTCTGAAACAGCATCATAAACTACATGACGAACATTACCATATTTTTCTTTAAACTCAGAAATTAATTTGCTAGTTGAAGGGCTAGCAAAAGTTTGTGTAAGTAACACAATAGTTTTGTTTGCCGCAGCAATATCAGTTAATTTATTAGTAGTTTCAATATCAAAGTCACTCCAAGAAATACTTGCATCACCCTTTTTAGGACCTTGAACTCTTAAACTATCATACAAACCTAAAACTGAAGCATTAACTCTAGCATTTGCGCTACCATTTGCAGCTGCCATAGTATTGTTTTCAATTTTTATCGGACGACCTTCTCGCGTTTTCACTAAAACACTTGCAAAATCATAACCATCAGCAATTGTTGTTGCATAGTAATTAGCTACACCAGGAATAACCTCCGTAGGTTGCACTATATAGGGAATAGACTTTTTTACAGGACCTTCGCAGGCTGCCAATGAAGCAGCAGCAGTACTAAATCCTACATATTTTAAGAAATCGCGTCGTGTTGTAGATGTTTCTTCTAATGTCTCTTTATCACCTAAAAATTCATCAGTAGGAATCTCTGCTACAAACTCGTTTTGTTTTAGCGTCTCAACAATAGAGCTATTTTCGTTTAGCTCTTCAACACTTTTCCAGTATTTCTTGTTTGATGACATATTGATTATTTACGATTTTTGATTTACGATTTACGATTCCTATTTAATGATTTTAAAAAAACCTATCAAAGGTAATTCGTAATTCTAAAATATTTTAACTAATTATTTGTTTGTCCAAAATTCCGTTTACACGGAAACTGATTTTTATAATCTTAATAATGGCATTTACCACATTCCAATCCACCCATTTGAGCAGCTGTCAACTTATCTACACCATACTTTTTAGATAATTCTTCATGAATTTTAGAATAGTAGGCATTGTCTTTAACATTCACATCTGTTGTTCTGTGGCAATCGACACACCATACCATAGTTAAAGGAGCGTATTGATACACCACTTCCATTTCCTCTACTGGCCCGTGACATGTTTGACATTCTAAGCCAGCAACAGTAACGTGTTGTGAGTGATTAAAGTAAGCAAAGTCTGGAAGGCTATGAATACGTACCCATTTTACTGGTTGCGCATCACCTGTATATCTTTGCTCGTCGTCACTCCACCCTGAAGCAGCATATAATTTCTTGATTTCATCATCATAAAATTCTTTAGAATACTCTGGACTTGTTTCCCCAGTATATTCATAAATAGATTTATGACAGTTCATACATACGTTTAATGAAGGAATACCAGAAGTTTTACTAACTCTAGCAGAAGAGTGACAGTATTTACAATCAACACCATTATCCCCTGCATGTATCTTGTGTGAAAAATAGATAGGTTGCACAGGTTGATACCCTTGATCTACACCAATTTGCATAAAGTATCCATAAACAAAATAAGCACTTGCTAATAAAAAGAATATGGCTACTACAACCATTAAAAATTGATTTTGTACAAATGCTTTCCATAGTGGTGTTCTACCCGAAGTTTCAGGTAAATCAATATTTTGAGCTGAAGCAAAACGACGTAATGCTTTTTTTACTAAATATAAACCAGCAGCCAATAATATAAATAGGATAGCTAAAGCTCCTAAAATGATTTCGTTTGAAATACCGTTTGATGAAGTTGTGGCTTGAGTTGCTACGGCTCCTCCTGAAGCATCAATTGGCGCTTTCTTTTCTTCAGCGGTATAAGCAAGAATATTACTTATATCTTCATCTGATAGTTGAGGCATAGCGGTCATGGCAGCGCCACCATACTCATTATAGATTTTGTTTGCGTAAGCATCACCAGATTTAATAAGTCCAGCACTATTACGAATCCACGCACTAATCCAAGCACTATCTAATCCTTCATCTTCTTCCAAACGCGATTGGAAATTACGTAATGCAGGCCCTGTCATCTTTTTGTCTAACTGATGACAAGCAGCACAATTGGCATTAAATAAAGCTTTTCCTTTTACTGGATCTCCTTCTTGAGCTGAAAGAGCGGTTGTAAACGCTAATAATATAGTAAAGCCTAAACAAAGAAAGTTTGTGCTTAATTTACGGTGAATCACCTTTCTCATATTGTTGGTCAAATTAACTTCTAAACTTTGGTATGATTTTTTCATTGTGTTAAATGCAAAAATATACAGTTAAAAAAATCTCTCGCAAAAGTAATATTAAAAGTCGATTTTAGAAATGTTACAGAAGTGTTAATTGTTAATTTAGAGGGATTCTAAATAATAAAACGAACCACAATTAAGTTTTATATCGTATACATTTGTATAAATATTTTTTTAAAATGAAACCATTGAATTTAAAGATTAGTTTTTTAAGCCTCTTATGTTTTACGTTGATTTCAACATATTGCTTCTCTCAACAAGGAAATGTTACCATAAATCAAGATAAACATATTACTGTTTTATTAGATTTGAAAAAGGAAATGAATAAGAATGAAACGGATTCTGAGCGCTATAAAATACAAGTATACAACGGGAATCGATCAGGGGCTCATGCTGCTAAAAAAGAATTCAGCGAATCATTTGCAGATTGGTATCCAACAATTCATTTTGAACCACCAAACTTTAAAATTTGGGCAGGAAACTTTAGAACTCGCTTAGAGGCTGATAGAGCTTTAAAAAGAATTAAGAGAAAATTTCCTAACGCGTTTATTTTTAAACCTAAGAAAGATATAAATTAATAAGAAGCCTTTTTAAGTTCATGACAAAAATTATTTTTAAGAAATAAACGACTCGAAATTTTCAGGATAACAAAGTCCTCACAGGTTTTAAAAACCTGTGAGGACTACATAACTATAAAGCCGTAATATGTTATATGCAGGCAGTTTATAGTTCTATTCTAAATTTTTGTCATGTAATATATAAAAAATTCAATTTGTTAAATGAAGAACTTATTTTAATTTCTTTTTAACCTCAACTTCATGGAAGGCTTCTATAATATCACCTTCTTTAACATCGTTGTAATTTTTTATTTGCATACCACAATCGTAACCTTTCGTTACTTCTTTAGCGTCATCTTTAAATCGTTTTAAAGATGCTAATTCACCTGTAAAAACAACAACTCCGTCTCTAATTAATCGAATTCCAGAGTTTCTCATTATTTTTCCATTAGTTACCATACAACCCGCAATAGTTCCGACTTTAGACACTTTAAACATTTCTCTAATTTCAGCAGTACCAGTAATCTCTTCTTTAAGCTCTGGAGATAACATGCCTTCCATAGCATCTTTAAGATCGTTAATAGCATCGTATATAATAGAGTATGATCTAATATCGATTTCTTCTTTATCAGCAATGGTTCTTGCATTACCAACAGGCCTCACATTAAACCCGATAATAATCGCATCAGATGCTGAAGCTAATAGCACATCACTTTCTGTAATGGCGCCAACTCCTTTATGTAAGATATTCACTTGAATTTCTTCAGTAGAAAGTTTCTGGAATGAATCCGTTAAGGCTTCTACAGAACCATCCACATCACCTTTAAGGATAATATTTAATTCTTGGAAATCCCCAAGAGCTATACGACGACCAATTTCATCTAAGGTAATATGGCGTTGCGTTCTAACCGATTGTTCTCGTTGTAATTGTGCGCGTTTTGAAGCTATTTGTTTTGCTTCACGTTCGTCTTCAAACACATTAAACTTATCTCCTGCTTGTGGCGCACCATCTAAACCAAGAATAGATACTGGTGTTGAAGGTCCTGCAACAACAACGTCATTACCTCGTTCATCATGCATAGCTTTTATTTTACCACTATGTTGTCCTGCTAATACATAATCACCCACTTTTAAAGTTCCAGCTTGCACTAATATGGTTGACACATAACCACGTCCTTTATCTAAGAACGCTTCTACAACCGTACCAATTGCTGACTTATCTGGGTTTGCTTTAAGCTCTAATAATTCTGCTTCAAGCAATACTTTTTCCAGTAATTCTTTTACACCAGTTCCTTCTTTAGCTGAAATATCATGAGATTGAATTTTTCCTCCCCAATCTTCTACTAATAAGTTCATTTGGGCTAATCCATCTTTAATTTTTTCAGGATTAGCGTCTGGTTTATCTATTTTATTAATTGCAAAAACTATTGGAACACCTGCTGCTTGCGCATGCGAAATAGCTTCTTTTGTTTGCGGCATAATATCATCATCTGCAGCAGCTACAATAATTGCGATATCTGTAACTTGAGCTCCACGAGCACGCATGGCCGTAAAGGCCTCGTGACCTGGAGTATCTAAAAATGCTATTTTTTGACCACCTTCTAATTGCACGCCGTAAGCACCAATATGCTGTGTAATACCACCTGATTCTCCTGCAATTACATTTTCTTGACGAATATAATCCAGAAGCGATGTTTTACCATGATCTACGTGACCCATCACTGTAACTATTGGCGCACGTGGTTTTAAATCTTCTGGTTTATCTTCAACTTCTTCAATAGATTCTTCAATATCAGTGGTTACAAATTCTACTTGATATCCAAATTCTTCGGCAACGATAGTTAGTGTTTCAGCATCTAAACGCTGATTCATAGTTACCATCATACCAAGGGACATACATGCTGAAATAATTTCAGTGACGCCAACATCCATCATGGTTGCCATTTCACTAGCAGTAACAAATTCTGTTACCTTAATAATCTTGCTTTCAGCTTCTTCTATTTGTTGATCAATTTCAGTTTGCTCTCTGTGTAGATCTCTTTTATCTCTTCTGTATTTAGCGCCTTTTCCTTTGCTTGATTTACCTTGAAGTTTTTCAAGTGTTTCTCGCACTTGCTTTTTAACATCTTCTTCACTAGGTTCTTCTTTAGGAACATTACGACGCCCTTGACCTGGTTTTCCTTTAAACCTATCATTTCCTCCAGGTCTATTTCCACCACCTGGTCTATTGCCATTACCTGATTGAGGCGCACCAGCTTTACTTATACGACGACGCTTTTTCTTATTCGCAGCATCTCCAGCTTTTGCTACTGGTTTTTTCTCTTCTTTTTTCTTTTTAGGCTTATTAAACTTAGATAAATCAATTTTATCTCCAGCTATTTTAGGGCCTGTAAGTTTTTTATATTGAGTTTCAACTTTCTCGTCTGGTGTTACTAATTCCCCATCAACAACAACTTGTTTAGGCGCAGGTTTTGAAGCTTCTTTTTTCTCAGTAGCTGGTTTGTTTTCGGCTTTTGGTGTTATGTCTTTTACAACTTCTTCCTTAAGCTCTTCCTTTACTTCACTTTTAACTTCTTCTACAATAGCTTCTGCAGGCGCAGCAGGTTTTTCTTCGACCTTCTTCTTTGAGTCTAAATCTATTTTTCCAATAGTTTTAGGTCCTGAAAGTGTTTTTGAAGCTTTAACCACTTCCTCTTGCTGAGCTTTTTCTCTCGCTTCTTGGGATTTTTGCTTTGCTTCTAATTCTTTTTCACGTTTAATACGTAAATCTTCCTTTTCCTTTAGCTTAGCTTCGCTTACTTCTTGAGACTTTATTTTCTTGTTAGCATCCGTCTCAAATTCATCTGAAAGAAGGTTGTGAGTTTCCTCAGAAATTTTTGTAGTGGGACGCTTCTCTATTTCTACCCCTTTAGAATCCAAAAATTCTACGGCACGATCTAGAGAGATATTAAGCTCACGTAATACTTTATTTAATCTAATTGTTTCAGCCATAAATCGCCTTTAAAATACTCAAATATATGTATTATACCTTTTCAGGCATAATAAAATGCAAATCTGCACTATTATTTACTATTCTTCAAATTCTTCTTTCAGAATTCTGATAACATCTTTGATTGTTTCCTCTTCCAAATCTGTTCTCTTAACAAGATCGATAACATCTTGCTCTAATATACTTTTAGCGGTATCTAAACCTGCTTTACTAAACTCATCAATAATCCATCCTTCAATTTCATCAGTGAACTCGCGTAATTCAACATCTTCTTCAGCACCTTCTCTAAACACATCAATTTCATAACCCGTTAATTGACCAGCTAAACGAATATTGTGTCCGCCTCTACCAATAGCTTTACTAACTTCTTCAGGCTTAAGTATAACCTCAGCACGCTTGTTTTCTTCATCTAATTTAATAGATGTAACACGTGCGGGACTCAATGCTCTAGTAATAAATAATTGTAGGTTATTTGTATAGTTAATAACATCAATATTTTCGTTTCCTAACTCACGAACAATACCGTGAATTCTTGAACCTTTCATACCCACACAAGCACCAACTGGATCAATTCTATCATCATAAGAATCAACAGCTACTTTAGCTTTTTCACCTGGAATTCTTACGACATGTTTAATTGTAATTAAACCATCGAAAACCTCTGGTATTTCTTGTTCAAATAATTTTTCTAAAAATGCTGGGGAGCTTCTGGACATAATGATAGTTGGTTTTGCCCCTTTAAGCTCTACACTATCAATTACACCTCTTACATTATCTCCTTTTCTAAAGAAATCAGAAGGTATTTGTCTGTCTTTTGGCAGAATAATTTCGTTTCCATCATCATCTAATAAAATGACTGCTCTGTGACGAATATGGTGCACCTCTGCAGTATATATCTCTCCAATTAAATCTTTAAATTGCTTATAGATTATGGTATTATCGTGCTCATGAATTTTAGAAATTAGGTTTTGACGTAATGCTAAAATAGCACGTCTTCCTAGATTAATAAGCTTTACTTCCTCAGACACATCTTCACCAACTTCAAAATCTGGCTCAATTTTACGAGCTTCAGTTAATGAAATTTCTTGATTTGGTTCTTCAACTTCACCATCAGCAACTACAATTCTATTTCTCCATATTTCTAAATCCCCTTTATCTGGATTAACAATAATATCAAAATTATCATCATCGCCAAACTTCTTTTTTAAGGCACTTCTAAATACATCTTCTAAAATTGCCATTAACGTTACTCTGTCAATTAGCTTATCATCTTTGAATTCTGAAAAAGATTCAATTAACGCGACATTTTCCATAAATCTTTAAATTAAAATTTAATCATAACTTTTGCTTCTACAATATTTTCATAAGGAATATTTGCTTCCTTTTTTACCGTTACTTTGCCTTTTCCTAATGGTTTTGGCGCTCTAACTTTCCACTCTAATGTAATATTATCATCAGTTGCTTCGGTAAGTGTTCCTTCTAGTTCTTCAGAACTCGTTCTTACTTTAAGCGTTCTTTTAATGTTTTTTTTATACTGGCGTTTATGCGTTAATGGAGATGCTGCTCCTCCCGACATAACTTCTAAAGAAAAATCGTGTTCTTCTCTATCTAAATGATGTTCAATGGCTCTACTAATAAACATACAATCTTCAACCAAAACCCCGTTATCGCCATCTAATATTACTTTGATATGATTATCAGTGTTAATCGAAAAATCAATTAAAAACAAATCTGGGCGTTCAATTAACGCCGTATCGAGTAATTCTGTAACTTTAGTTTTAAACATTTTAAGTATAAAAAGAGGGGACTTTCCGTCCCCTCATATCTTTAATTTCGCCTTTCAACGGTGCAAATATATAATATTTTATTGATTTTTAAAGGAATATTTCATAAATTTAGATACAACGTAACTTACTTATTATGAAAAAAATACTAGTCCCTACCGATTTTTCTGATCAAGCCGAAAACGCTTTAAAAGTAGCGGCGCAATTGGCTAGAACCCATAACGCTGAAATTTATTTACTACACATTCTTGAAATACCATTACATGAAGTTGATGCTATGAGTTCACATAGTGATTTACCAGAGGCCGTGTTTTTTATGAAATTGGCTCATAAAAAGTTTGAAAATATATTAGATAAAGACTACTTGCAAGATATAATTGTTCGTGAAACTATTGGTTTTAATGAAATTTTTAAAGGTGTTTTTCATACCTGCAAAAAGCATGAAATTGATTTGGTAATCATGGGCTCAAACGGCGTGAGTGGTTTAAAAGAAATGCTTATTGGAAGTAATACTGAAAAAGTGGTTAGAACTTCTGAAATACCTGTGCTCGTAGTTAAAAAAGAACATGAAATATTTAATATTGATAATATTGTTTTTGCTTCTGACTTTAAGGAAGAAAGCAAAGCAACTTATTTAAAAGCGATTGAATTTACTAAGCTTTTAGAAGCAAAACTACATTTACTTACGGTTAATACACCAAATAGGTTTATTACAACTGAGCATGCGAATGACCGTATGCAAGATTTTGCTAATGCGTCTAATTTTTCAAACTACAGTATAAATATTTATAATGATGTAACTATTGAAAAAGGGATTATGAATTTTTCGCAATCTGTAAATGCTGACTTAATTGGGATGAGTACACATGGTAGGCAAGGTATATCTCATTTCTTTAATGGCAGTATTAGTGAAGATTTGGTTAATCATGCTAAACGACCTGTGATTACTTTTAAGATCTAGAGCATTCATTGATAATCTGCTTTTGCATTAGGGATTGCAGTGGAAATCCTATTTATGAGGCACGAATAAAAAGATTGTAACCAAAATCCTGACCTCCCCTCCTGATAGCTATCGGGAGGGTAACTCCCAAAATAATTGAGCAATAATGTGTAAGCGCCCTTTTTTGCCTATTTTTGCAGCGCTATGGAGGAATTGAAACTTTCGGATTGGTTGCCTACCACAAACAAAGAGGTGAAAATACGCGGATGGGATGCCTTAGATGTTATCTTATTTAGTGGTGATGCTTATGTGGATCATCCATCGTTTGGACCTGCCGTTATTGGGCGAATTTTGGAAAGTTATGGATTGCGGGTTGCTGTGGTGCCACAACCAAATGTGAAGGATAATCTTCAAGATTTTGTGAAATTGGGAGCTCCAAAATTATTTTTTGGGGTAACGGGTGGTTGTATGGACCCAATGATTAGCAACTACAATGCGAATAAAAAACGTCGTGATAAAGATGCCTATACGCCAAATGGTGATATTGGGTTTAGACCTGATTATGCAACTACGGTTTATTCTAAAATTTTAAAAGAAAAATGGCCTGATGTTCCTGTTTTAATTGGCGGGATTGAAGCGTCGTTGCGACGTGTAACCCATTACGATTATTGGAGTGATAAACTGCTGCCTACCATTTTAGAAAGCTCGAAAGCCGATATGTTGGTATATGGTATGGGCGAACAGCCATTGCGTGAAGTAGTGCGTTTATTGCAAAAAGGCGTTCCGTTTTCAAGCATAACCACCATAAAGCAAACAGCTGTTTTGTTGGATGCTGATGCAAAAGTGCCCAAGAATAGTAATTGGGAAGATGTTGAAATTGTATCGCACGAAACGTGTTTAAAGGATAAAAAGAAGTTTGCCTCTAACTTTAAAATTATAGAGCAAGAGAGTAATAAATTGGCTGCGCGACGTATTTTTCAGAAGGTTGGTGATAAAACTTTGATGATTAATCCGCCATATCCAACGATGACAGAAGATGAAATTGATGCGTCTTTTGAGTTGCCTTACACCAGATTACCCCATCCAAAATATAATAAGCGCGGACCTATTTCTGCTTATGAAATGATTAAGTTTTCCATTAACATTCATCGTGGGTGTTTTGGAGGTTGTAGCTTTTGTACTATTTCGGCACATCAAGGCAAGTTTATTGCATCTCGAAGTCAGGAATCTGTATTGCGAGAAGTGGATACGGTTGCCAATATGCCCGATTTTAAAGGCTATTTATCTGATATTGGAGGCCCGAGTGCGAATATGTATAAGATGAAAGGGAAGGTACAATCTATATGCGATAAGTGTGTAGCGCCGTCATGTATTTCGCCAGTTATTTGCAGTAATTTAGATACCTCTCATAAACCGTTAACCGAACTATATCAAGCGGTTGATAGTCATCCTAAAATTAAAAAATCGTTTATTGGTAGTGGTATTCGTCATGATCTGTTGGTGCCAGAATTTAATAAAAATGCCAACCCAAAAGAGCTAGATGACTACACCGAGGAAGTCATGACTAAGCACGTTTCTGGTCGC
>TARA_R110002095_G_scaffold215689_2_pt1 | contig 16435 bp, 9 predicted proteins | sample TARA_R110002095 | Tara Oceans TARA_R110002095 (sample SAMEA4397255) | marine metagenome | biome: Polar Biome; feature: [SRF] surface water layer (ENVO:00010504); material: water (ENVO:00002006), including particulate matter (ENVO:01000060) such as... | depth 5 m | reverse complement strand
GTGTTGCATGTCTGTCTCCCCTGACAATTCGGCGAGGCTGAGCCGCCCGTTATGGATCGGACCCGTCCGAAGCGCGTTCTGCTGCATGGGGGCTTTGGGTTGTGCGGTACTGGGAAGACTCAGGGGGGAGGGCGCGCCGGACGCTTGAGCGGTTTTATCTACTGCTTCCGATATGATCCTATGCCCGATGCGTGCCGGTCGGTCTGCAAGGTAGCCATCTTAAGGGGCGATTTCAGATCGCGGTGATTGAACTGACGCTTGAAATGCAACCGTTCCAGACCATCTCGTAATGCTCGCTTTGAATGATCGAGGTTACCGGCTTTGGGGTCATCAATGCCCAGCAATGCTGACCCGATTTGCGTACGGAGTGGTAGCGCAAGCCGGGCTTTTGACCTTTTCTGAGCAGTCGCCCGAGGCGATGGCCGCTCGAATAGTCCTCAGGGTCGTAGAGCGGATCCGACATTGGGATGGGCATCGCATCGAGCATCCCGGCTTCGCTGAAGCGGCACGACAAGCCGCGGAAAACAAAGCGCTCATAGCTCAGGCCAACCACCTTCGACCAGTAGCGGTCCTGGTGATGGCGAACTTCAGCAAGCGCTGTATCCATTGTGCTGGCCAGATAAAGCACGCCAAAGCTACCGTCGCTGAAACGCGACCCGGCCGGGTTTACATGGGTAAACGGAGCAGTGGCATATGAGCAGCCGGGTATGCCGAAGGGTATTTCAGCGCGCGCGATCAGCTCCAGACGGCCTGTCTCGTTTCGTAACCGTGGATTGGTCAGGGCTTGAAGCTGGTAGAGCGTTTCGAACTCGTCGGCATCGGCGACATCATCGAACAAGGCAATGGGTGGAAACTTCGAGTTAACCAGCCGATAAGCCTGTTGTTCGACATTAGCCAGTCTTGGCAGCTGACTCGGGCTTACCACTGAGCGCCTCGCAGGCTATCGATGCGTCGGAACGTTTCGTACAGAGAGACCATGTCACCCTGAGCCATGATTTCCAGCGGTGAGCGCCCATTGAAGAACTCGTTATGGTTGGCCATCGCCGGGAAGCCATACATGTTCTCCGGGTTGTCGAAAACAAGCCGAAGTGCGGCATGAATGTTCAGAACGAAGCTGATGCGTTGCATCTGGTCCGGGTCGAGGCTGACCGACCAACTAGCATCGCCTGACCTGGCGCGATTATGGGTGCTACGTGATATCCGAAGAATTGTGCAGGCCTGGTCGGTGGTTGCCTGCCATTTTTCCAGAATGTTCACCGCAGCCCGTAGACCGGTTGCGCACTGGTCCTTCGTGAATGCCTGTGCTTGAAGAACTGCTGCCATAGTTAAGCTGCCTGGCTGTGTCTGTAGAATTAAAAGTAGCACATCATGTATCTACAGACAAAACTCGGCGCTATCGGACTAAGTGACAGCAAGAACTGTCGTCAGGCTTTTTTCATGGACCAGTACGCCGGCTTGAACAGGTCCCGTTCGCCGAGCAGCCCCACGCCCAGGGCGAAAGCACAGAGCACCAGGCCTATATACAGGCACAGTTGCAGTAGCCCGTGCGGGGAAGGCAACCAATGCAGTGCGGTTGCGACCACAACGGCGGTAGCGAGCCAGCGCCCGAGCACGCCGGGAGCCAAGCCTGCAGGTGACGCACGATAGACGTACAGTCCCATGAAGAGGGCCTGGAGGGTCACGCCGCTGGTAAACGCAACGGCCAGACCTTCGGCACCATATGGTCCGTAGAGCAGCGCATCGAGGCCGATCGTAAAGGCAGAACTGACCAGCATGATCACCAGAAACAACCGTGATTGATGCTGCGCCAGGAGCGCACGTCCCCACAGCAGCGCCAAGCCCATCGCGGGCAGACCGAGTGCATACAGGACCACCAGCGAGGCCGTGGCGTCGGTTTGTGTTGCGCCGAACTGCCCCCGTTCCAATAGTACTGAGACCACCGGTTGCGGAAATGAACAGAGCACGACGGACGCCGGAACCAGAAATAGCAGTGTCGCCAGCAATCCTTTGCGAATAACGGCGCCATGGCCGCTGAGATCGCCGTCGTTCCAGCTCGAGACGAAGCGGGGGAACAGCACCGAGAGCACGGACAAGGCGTAAAGCGTGAGCGGAATGGTGACGATGCGAAACGCAAACGACAGCATCGTGATACTGCCTTCCTCCAGGAAGGAGGCGAACATCCGCTCGGCAAGAATGCAGGCTTGTTGCGCCCCGGCCGCCAGCAGTACGGGTGCGAACGCGAGACCGAAGCCACCTGCATGCCCCTTTGTCTCGACTTTGTTGTCTCCGCGCAGGTATGCGATACGCTGATGCTGGACCAGAATCAGCGCCAGCTGAGGCAGCAGCATGCCAATGAAGATCACCATGCCGGTGGGTTGGAACAGCAGGATGCCGACGATCGCGCCAGCGTTGAGCAGCACCGTCCGGGTCATCGGCAGGATGAACACCTCATCCATGTTCAGCAGTGCACCCTGGCAATACAAAACCGCCTGAACGGCGACCAGTACCGCGCCTACGCAGAATACGATCTGGCCGGAAGCAACCTGAGCGTCCGTCCAGCCGGGCGCCAGCATGTTCAGAATCCAATAGCTTGCAATGATGGCGACGGCACTCACAGCTGCGCCCATGAGCATGACCCGCCAATAGAGCCAGCGGCTGACGGCTTCAAACAGGGCTTCGGATTGGCTGCGTAGCTTTTGCAGGTAAGGAATCATTGCGTCGCGCAGGGCGAGGCCGAGAAAGTTCTCGAAGAACATCGGCAGGATCAGTGCGACAAATATCAGGTCCGCTTCCCAGCTCAGTCCGAAAGACTTGGCGATAAACAGGTCGCGTAGAAAACCGAGTAGAAAGCTGGCAACTGTTAACGCCAGGATGACCAGTGATGCGTTCATTCCTTGATCCTGTGCAGGCCATTATCGGACGGCCTGAAAAATAGCGGCATGCCTCATCGAATACGGGACGATTCCGCTGAGCCACATTGGTCAGCGTCCCGGCGAACGATACATAGACTGGATGGCTCAAGCATGGTTCCTGCGCCGGCATGGAGCGTTTTGCCATCGGTTCGGGTTGCTACAAAGCCTGATACGTAAAAATGCCGTAAATCCCCTTTGCGAGCGGAGCGCGACTGCTTATGGTTCACGCTCATTTTCAGGCGAACCCAGTTCATGTCCGAGGCAACTACTTCTTCTGCGGGCTCCATGCGGCGTTGGCTAATCATCGGCGGCGTGGTTGTTGTGATTGCGTTGCTGCTCTGGTGGCTATGGCCAAGCGCGGACGAGACGCCGCCACAGCAGGCGGGTGGGCGTCCGGCTTTCGGCGCATTTGGTGGCCCCACGCCCGTGCGGGTTGCCCCGGTGGAACGAGGTGAATTCGAGGTCTACGCCAAGGCGCTTGGCACCGTTACACCGTTGAATACCGTCAACGTGCGTAGCCGCGTGGCCGGTGAACTGGTGGAGATTCACTTCGAGGAGGGCCAGCGAGTCAAGGCCGGCGATCTGCTGGCCGTCATCGATCCCCGCGCTTATGAAGTGGCACTGCAGCAAGCCGAAGGCACCCTCCAGCAAAACCGCGCTTTGTTGCAGAATGCGCAGCTGGACCTCGACCGTTACCGTGGTCTGTTCGCCGACGACAGCATTGCCAAGCAGACGCTTGATACGCAGCAGGCACTGGTCAATCAATACAAGGGAACGCTTGCAGCCAACCAGGCCGCTGTCAACGAGGCCAAGTTGAACCTGCAGTTCACCAAGATTCGCGCGCCAATAGATGGCCGCGTCGGCCTGCGTCAGCTGGATCAGGGCAACCTTGTCGCGGCCAACGACACCACGCCGCTTGTAGTGATCACCCAGACCCAGCCCATCGCAATCACCTTTACGCTGCCCGAAAATGAGCTGCCGCCGGTCATCTCCCGGTTCCGCCGCGGTGAAGAACTCTCAGTCCAGGCCTGGGACCGTGGCGAGCGATCCCTTTTAGGTGAAGGTGTACTGGAAAGTCTCGACAATCTGATCGATACGACCACTGGCACGCTGAAGATGAAGGCGCGCTTCGATAACGAGGCCGAGCTGTTGATACCCAACCAGTTCGTCAATGCTCGTTTGCGTGTGGAAACCTTGCCTGATGCGGTTCTGATTCCTTCGGCAGCACTGCAGTTCGGCTCGCGCGGCAACTACGCGTATGTCGTTGGTGAGGACTCGAAGGTTGAGCTGCGGGTGCTCGAAGTCGGTCCGAGCAATGGCGACAGGACCGTCGTGGTGAACGGTTTGAACCCCGGCGAGCGAATCGTCATGGAGGGCACAGACCGCCTGCGTGACGGCAGCGAAGTCGAAGTGGTGGATCGTCAGAAACTTGCCGACGAAGCGGCTGCGACTCCGAAGGCCGATACTCAGAGCACCAAGGAGCGTCCGGCGCGATGAACATCTCGCGGCTGTTCGTCCTTCGGCCAGTGGCCACCACCCTGACGATGATCGCGATTCTGCTGGCCGGGCTTATCGCCTACCGCATGCTGCCGGTGTCCGCCTTGCCCCAGGTGGACTATCCGACCATCCGGGTGATGACGCTGTATCCCGGAGCCAGCCCGGAGGTCATGACCAGCGCGGTGACTGCGCCGCTGGAAAGGCAGTTCGGTCAGATGCCCGGCCTGACGCAGATGTCCTCCACCAGCTCTGGCGGCGCATCGGTGATCACCTTACGCTTCTCGCTGGACGTTGAGCTCGACGTTGCCGAGCAGGAGGTCCAGGCGGCGATCAACGCGGGCAGCAATCTGCTGCCCAATGATCTGCCGGCACCGCCGGTCTATAACAAGGTCAACCCGGCTGACACGCCGGTCATGACACTGGCGGTGACCTCGGAAAGTCTGGCCCTGCCGGAGCTGCACGACCTGGTCGATACCCGCATGGCGCAGAAATTGGCGCAAATCAGCGGCGTCGGTATGGTCAGCATCGCTGGCGGCCAGCGACCAGCAGTGCGTATACGGGTCAATCCGGAGGCGCTTGCGTCTTACGGCCTGTCGCTGGCTGACGTGCGTTCCCTGGTGACCAGCTCCAACGTCAATCAACCCAAGGGTAATTTCGATGGCCCGACTCGCGTATCGATGCTCGATGCCAATGATCAGCTGAAAACGCCGGAGGAATACGCTGAGCTGATTCTGGCCTATGAGGGCGGCGCGACGCTGCGCTTGAAGGATGTCGCCGACATTATCGACGGGGCTGAGAACGAGCGCTTGGCCGCGTGGGCCAATGAAAGTCAGGCCGTGCTCTTGAACATCCAGCGCCAGCCCGGCGCCAACGTGATCGAGGTGGTCGAACGGATTCAGGAACTGCTGCCTGAGGTGACCGCCAGCATGCCGACCGGCCTCGACGTAGTGGTGCTGACTGATCGAACGCAGACCATCCGGGCTGCAATCACCGATGTCCAGCACGAACTGTTGATGGCGACCTTCCTGGTTGTCATGGTCACCTTTGTATTCCTCAAGCGCCTGTCGGCGACCATCATTCCTTCGATTGCAGTGCCGCTGTCGCTGATCGGCACTTTCGCGGTGATGCACCTTGCCGGTTTCTCGCTGAACAACCTGACCTTGATGGCGCTGACCATTGCGACGGGATTCGTTGTGGATGACGCCATCGTCATGCTCGAGAACATCGCACGCCACGTGGAGGAGGGTGAGACGCCGCTGCAGGCCGCATTGAAAGGTGCCAGGCAGATCGGCTTCACGTTGATCTCACTGACCTTGTCGCTGATCGCCGTACTGATTCCGCTGCTGTTCATGCAGGACGTGGTGGGGCGGCTGTTCCGCGAGTTCGCCATCACCCTGGCTGTGGCGATCCTGATTTCACTGGTGGTCTCGCTGACGCTGACGCCAATGATGTGCGCCAAGCTGCTCAAGCCCACCGCCGTTGAAAAGGGCAAGCCCGACTGGGTCGAGCGCCTTATCGGAGGTTACTCCCGCTGGCTGACCTGGGTGCTGGGTCACCAGACCCTGACGCTGCTGGTGGCGGTGGGCACGCTCGGTCTGACGGTGGTGTTGTATCTGGCGGTGCCGAAGGGCTTCTTTCCGGTGCAGGACACCGGTGTGATTCAAGGCATCAGCGAAGCGCCGCAGTCGATTTCCTTCCGCGCCATGAGCGAACGCCAGCAGTCCTTGTCGCGCGTGATCCTGGCTGATCCGGCGGTGGCCAGCCTGTCGTCGTACATTGGCGTCGATGGCGACAACGTAACGCTCAACAGCGGGCGGATGCTGATCAACCTCAAACCCCATGGCGAACGTGATGTCACCGCCAGCCAGGTGATTGATCGTCTACGTCCTGAGCTGGCGAAACTACCGGGAATCGAGCTGTACATGCAGCCGGTGCAGGATCTGTCGATTGAGGACCGGGTCAGCCGCACGCAGTTTCAGTTCAGCCTGGAGTCACCCGATGGTGAGCTGTTGCAGGAGTGGACGCCACGCCTGGTGGCAGCGTTGCGTGAGCGCCCGGAGCTGACCGATGTGGCCAGCGACCTGCAAAGTGATGGGTTGCAGATCTTCCTCGATATCGACAGAGATGCCGCGGCCCGCTTGGGGATCGAGATATCGGCGATAACCGATGCGCTGTATGACGCCTTCGGTCAGCGACAGATTTCAACGATCTTCACCCAGGCCAGCCAGTACCGCGTTGTGCTCGAAGCAGAGGCAGGCAACCGCCTTGGCGCGCAGGCGCTGGAGCAGCTGTACGTGCAGAGCGAGAGCGGAACCCCGGTTAGGCTGTCCAGCCTGGCAACGCTGCAACAACGTAGCGCACCCCTGCTGATCAATCACATTGGCCAGTTCCCGGCCGTCACGTTGTCGTTCAATCTGGCTGATGGCGTTTCGTTGGGTGAGGCTGTGGAAGTCATCGAAAGCGTCGAGGCGAAGATCGGTTTGCCGGCAGGAATCCAGAGTCGGTTCCAGGGCGCGGCCGAAGCTTTCCGCGCGTCGCTGTCGAGCACATTGCTGCTGATTTTGGCGGCAGTCGTGACCATGTACATCGTGCTCGGTGTGCTCTACGAGAGCTATATCCACCCGATCACCATTCTCTCGACGCTGCCGTCGGCTGCGGTCGGCGCCTTGCTGGCTTTGCTGCTGACCGGCAACGACCTGGGGCTGATTGCGATCATTGGGATCATCCTGTTGATCGGCATCGTCAAGAAGAACGCCATCATGATGATCGACTTTGCCCTGGACGCTGAGCGCAATCAGGGCATGAGTCCGCAGGACGCGATCTACCGCGCGGCGTTGCTGCGCTTCCGGCCCATCCTGATGACGACCCTGGCGGCATTGTTCGGTGCGGTGCCGCTGATGCTGGCATCAGGCTCCGGTGCCGAGCTGCGTCAGCCGCTGGGCCTGGTACTGGTTGGCGGCTTGCTGCTTAGCCAGCTGCTGACGCTGTTCACGACGCCCGTGATCTACCTGTTCTTTGATCGACTGGGCAACCGGTTCGGCCGCAAGCAGCTGCCAGTACAGGAAGCGCGTACATGACGCTGGCAGCAGAGCAGACTTCCCCAGTTTGCGGCGACCCGCAGCCATGAACCTCTCGGCCCCCTTCATCGCGCGCCCGGTCGCGACCATGTTGCTGAGCCTGGCGATCCTGCTGCTGGGCAGCGTCAGCTTTGGTCTCTTACCGGTCTCGCCACTGCCAAATATGGATTTTCCGGTGATCACCGTGCAGGCAAGCCTGCCCGGTGCCAGCCCCGAAATCATGGCTTCGAGCGTGGCGACCCCGCTGGAGCGCTCCCTCGGAAGCATCGCAGGCGTCAGCCAGATGAGCAGTCGTAGCAGCCAGGGGCAGACCCGCATCGTCATCCAGTTCGACCTGGAGCGGGATATCAACGGCGCCGCCCGCGATGTGCAGGCGGCGATCAATGCCTCGCGCAATCTGCTGCCCAGCGGGATGCGCAGCATGCCGAGCTACCGCAAAATCAACCCAGCCCAGGCACCGATCATGGTGTTGTCGCTGACGTCCGACGTGCTCGACAAGGGGCAGCTATACGACATCGGCTCGACGATTCTGGCGCAGAAGCTATCGCAGGTCCCTGGGGTGGGCGAGGTGCAGGTGGGAGGGAGTTCGCTGCCTGCCGTCCGGGTCGAGCTGCAACCACAGCAACTGGAGCAGTACGGCGTTTCACTCGATGAGGTCCGCCAGACCATCGCCAACGCGAATGTCCGGCGACCCAAGGGGATGGTCGAAGACGACGACCGCCACTGGCAGGTGCAGGCCAGTGACCAGCTGCATGAAGCCGCAGATTACCTGCCGCTGATCATTCGCTATCAGGACGGCGCAGCACTTCGCCTGAGCGATGTCGCGAAGGTCAGGGACGGCGTGGAAGATCGTTACAACGACGGCTTCTTCAACAACGACCGCGCCGTGCTGCTGGTCATAAACCGCCAGGCCGGCGCCAACATCATCGAAACCATCGAGGGGATTCGTAACGAGCTGCCGGCTCTGCAGGCGATCGTGCCGGGCAGCGTCAATATGGCCGTCGCAATGGATCGCTCACCGGTGATCCGCGCCACCCTGCATGAGGCCGAGCGGACCTTGCTGATTGCTGTCGGGCTGGTGATCGTTCTTGTGTTCCTGTTCCTGGGCAAAGTGCGGACCGCGTTGATCCCGGCGCTGGCGGTGCCGGTATCGCTGGTTGGCACCTTTGCCGTGATGTACCTGTTCGGTTTTTCGCTCAACGTGCTATCGCTGATGGCCTTGATCCTCGCCGCTGGGCTGGTGGTCGATGACGCCATCGTGGTCCTGGAAAACATTGCACGACATATCGACCAGGGTGTGCCGCCGATGCGCGCCGCCTATATCGGCACCCGTGAGGTTGGCTTCACCTTGCTGTCGATGAACCTGTCGCTGGTGGTGGTATTCGTCTCGATTCTGTTCATGGGCGGCCTTGTCGAACGGCTTTTCCGAGAGTTCTCCATCACCCTGGCGGCCGCCATTCTGGTGTCGTTGCTGGTCTCGCTGACCCTGACACCCATGCTCTGCGCACGTTGGCTCAAACCCCACCAGCCTGAGCATGACGGGCGCCTGCATCGCTGGAGTCACAATGCCCACCAATGGCTGTTAGGCCATTACGACAGGTCTCTCGGCTGGGCGCTGCGCCATCATCGGATCACCCTGATTACGCTGCTGGCGACCATCGGGCTCAACGTTTTTCTGTACATCGAAGTTCCGAAAACCTTTCTGCCGCAGCAGGACACAGGCCAGCTGACCGGCTTTATTCGCGGCGACGACGGCTTGTCGTTTCAGGTCATGCAGCCAAAGATGGAAACCTACCGCAAGGCAGTACTGGCCGACCCAGCCGTGGAAAGCGTGGCGGGCTTTATCGGCGGGCAGGGCGGCATCAACAATGCGTTCATGATCGTCCGGCTAAAGCCATTGGATGAGCGCAAGATCTCTGCGCAGAAAGTGATTGAGCGTATTCGCAAGAACCAGCCAAAAGTGCCGGGTGGTCGGATGTTCCTGATGGCCGATCAGGATCTGCAATTTGGTGGCGGTCGGCAGAGCAGTTCAGCGTATTCGTACAACCTGTTGGCCAGCGATCTGGCTGATCTGCGCACCTGGGTGCCGCAAGTGACCCAGGCGCTCAAGGCTTTGCCGGAGCTCACCAGTATCGACGCCAACGAAGGCGAGGGCGCCCAGCAGATCAGCCTGAAGATCGACCGTGACGCGGCCAAGCGGCTTGGCATCGACATGAGCACGGTGACGACCTTGCTCAACAACGCCTTCAGCCAACGGCAGATATCCACCATTTACGAGTCGCTCAATCAGTACCGGGTTGTCATGGAAATCGACCCAAGCTATGCCCAGCACCCTGAAGTGTTGGAGCAGATCCAGGTGATCACCAGCGACGGCCGACGCGTGCCGCTCTCGGCCTTTGCCCGTTACGAGCGGAGTCTTGAGGAGGACCGGGTCAGCCATGATGGGCAATTCGCTGCCGAGAGCATCGATTTCGATCTGGCGCCCGGTGTCAGCCTGGATCAAGCGACGCGGGCTATCGAGCGCGCAGTGGCGGCGATAGGGCTGCCGAGCGAAGTCCAAGGGCGCCTGGGAGGCACGGGTGATGTCTTCAAGGCGGCTCAGGAGAGCCAGCCGTTCATGATTCTTGGAGCATTGCTGCTCGTCTACATCGTGCTCGGCGTGCTGTACGAGAGTTATATCCACCCGCTGACGATCCTTTCAACGCTGCCATCTGCCGGGGTCGGGGCGTTGCTGGCAATTATCCTGACGGGCGAGCAGTTCAGTCTGATTTCGCTGCTTGGGCTGTTCCTGCTGATCGGTGTGGTGAAGAAGAACGCGATCCTGATGATCGATCTGGCGCTGCAGTTCGAACGTAACGATCACCTGCCGCCGGATGAGTCGATTCGTAGGGCCTGCCTGTTGCGTTTTCGGCCGATCCTGATGACCACCATGGCGGCGATCCTTGGTGCGTTGCCATTGCTCATGGGCGGCGCCGAAGGTGCGGAAATGCGCCAGCCGCTGGGCCTGACGATTATCGGTGGCCTGATCCTCAGCCAGATCCTTACGCTCTACACCACGCCGGTGGTCTACCTGTATCTGGACCGCGCGCGGCATCGATTCAACAGCTGGCGCGGTGTCCGCACCGACGCCGCCCTGGAAGATCCGCTATGAGTCAGTTGTTTTCGAAATACGCCCTACGCCCGCTGGCCCTTATGGGCATGGCTTTCTCCCTAGGCGCTTGCACCTTGGGCCCTGACTACCAGCGCCCAGCGCCGCCAATGGCTGCGGAGTTCAAACAGGCCGAAGGGTGGAAGGTTGCCAACCCGGCAGATGTGCTGGAGCGCGGTGATTGGTGGCGGCTATACGGTGATGTGGCATTGGATGCCTTGGTTGGGCGCCTCAATGTCTCCAACCAGAATCTGGCGGCTGCTGAAGCGCAGTACCGCCAGGCGCGGGCACTGGTTATGGGGGCACGATCACAGCTGTTTCCTACGGTAGGCAGCAGCGCTGGCGCAACACGTGCCGGGCAGGGCAGTTCGACCTCATCTACCGCATTGACTGGCAGCAGTTTCAGCGGCATCAGCGAGAGTTATAGCGTGGGGCTCGATGCGGCCTGGGAACTGGATATATGGGGTCGCCTGCGGCGCAATCTGGAAGCCAACCGAGCCAATATGCAGGCCACCGCAGCGGACCTGGCCGCTGTCCGCTTGAGCCTGCAGTCCGAGCTCGTCCAGACCTACCTTCGATTGCGCGTGATGGATGAACAGCAGCGTTTGCTGAATCAGACGGTCGAAGCCTTTGCTCGCTCGTTGAGGTTGACGGAAAACCAGTATCGCGCAGGCATCGTGCCGAAGTCCGATGTCACCCAGGCACTGACCCAACTCCGGAGTACCGAGGCTCAGGCCATCGACTTGCAGTGGCAGCGAGCTCAGATGGAGCACGCTATTGCGGTGCTGGTCGGGGTGCCGCCGGCAGAGCTGAACATTACCGAACTCGACGACATTCCGGAGCTGCCGGAAGTGCCGCTGGCACTGCCTTCGCAATTGCTTGAACGTCGCCCGGATATCGCGTCGGCCGAACGTCAGGTGATCGCGGCCAATGCACAGATCGGGGTGGCCGAAGCGGCCTGGTATCCGGACCTGACGCTGAGCGCGAGCGGTGGCTATCGAAACAGCAGCTTTACTGACCTGATCAGTCTTCCCAACCGCTTCTGGTCGCTCGGCCCGCAGCTGGCAGTCACATTGCTTGATTTTGGTGGCCGTCGCGCTGACCTCGAAGCTGCCGAAGCCAACTATGACCTGACAGTGGCCAACTATCGCCAGACGGTGCTCGACAGCTTCCGTGAGGTCGAGGACAACCTGGTGCAACTGCGTGTTCTCGCGGCTGAGGCCGTGGTTCAGCGACAAGCGCTGGAGGCCGCGCAGGAATCGCTGCGCCTGATCCAGAACCAGTACCGCGCGGGCACCGTGGACTTCCTCAGCGTTGCCACCGTGCAAACCAGTGCGCTGAACAACGAGCGGACCTATCTGACGCTGTTGGGTGATCAGCTCGCCGCCAGCGTTCAACTGATCGCGGCGCTAGGCGGCGGATGGGAAGAAGCGCAGTTGGATTTCGAGCCCGTACTGGAGGCGTCAGAGCGCTGAGACCAATGACGCGTGAGTGCAAAACGCCTTCCGGCGAGCAGGCTTCACGCTGAGGGGTTAATAGAAGGCTAAAGAACTTAGGGACTCGCCGAGCGGCGTTGGCAAACCGCGGCGTTGCTGCCGCGGCTGGGAGGAGAGGCGGGGAGTAATCAGTTGCGCTGCTTGCGATTGACCGTTTGCGCCGCCTTGATGATGTCAGCGCCAATCACTGGTTCGAATTCTTGCCACACCGGTCGCATGGCTTCGCGCCAGGCTTCGCGTTGTTCAGGCGTCAGTTCGACGATCTCCGATGTGCCCGCTTTGCGGATCCGCTCACGGTCGGCCTGGTTGGCTTCTTCCGCGGCACGGTTCACCTCGAAGGTGACCTCGTCGATGATGCCCTCCAGCTCGGTACGCAGCTGATGCGGTATGCCGAACCAGAACCGCGTATTGCTCACCAGCATGTAGTCGAGCACGCCATGGTTGGATTCGGTGATGTAGGGCTGCACCGTGTGCATCTTCTTGCTGTAGATGTTCGACCAGGGGTTTTCTGCCCCTTGGACGGTGCCGTTCTGCAACGATGTGTAGACCTCGGCAAACGGAATCTTCTTGGTGGCTGCGCCTACCTGAGCGAATTGCGATTCCAGAACGGCGGAGGGCTGGATACGGAACGCCAGCCCCATGGCATCGCTCGGCTGCAACAGCGCCTTCGTTGCCGATAGCTGCTTCATTCCGTTGTGCCAGTAAGCCAGGCCAGTGATGTTTTCCTTTTCCATCGAGCGCAGCAATTGGCGGCCCTTGGCGCGCTTCTGAAACCGGTTGACGGCCTCCAGGTCGTCGAACAGGAAAGGCAGATCGAATACTTGCACCTGCTTGGTGTACTTCTCGAACTTCGCTAACGACGGCGCCAGCAGCTGCACCTCGTCGTTGGCCAATGCCTCAAGCTCGTTGGCATCACCGAACAGTGTCGAGTTGGGATAAACCTCGACGGTCACCTGGCCGGGTAGACGCTCTTCAACCAGTTTCTTGAACAGCAGGGCACCCTTGCCTTTCGGGGTGTCTTCAGCGACGACGTGCGAGAACTTGATGACGATCGGCTCAGCTTCGACCGCGGTCGCGGTCAACGCCAGCACTAGGCCAGCGAGGGTGATGATCGGCTTGATCATGAAAAGGCTCTTTATTTTTGGTGGGTTGGCATGACATCCGGGAGACGGATGTGATTGAGCTTCAATGAAGCGTTATGCCAAATAAGCCGCACCGTAAAAAGGGCTTTCTCACAGAATTCATAATTGAGGGAGCGGGAGTTGCAACAGGTCACACTTTGGCCGCTGAGAGCGACTGCTCTGCGCCGCAATTCAACGGCGCAGAGAGGCTTCCCGTCAGTTGCTGGCGAGCTGCCACCCGCCGCCAAGTGCCTTGTAGAGGCCCACGACGCCGCGATACACCTCGACTTCGGCCTGCGCCTGCGCATCCTCCGCCGCCAGGCGCTCCCGCTCGGCATCCAGTAGCACCAGAAAGTCCACCGTGCCTTCCCGGTAGCGGATTGCCGCTTGCTCCGCTGCCGCGCGACTGGCGCCGGACTGACGCAGCAGTGCGAGCAGTCGCTCCTGGGCGCGCGCATAGTCGCTGAACGCGTTTTCCGATTCCTCCAGCGCCAGCAGGACCTGCTGCTCATAACTGGCCAACGCACCTTCGGCGTCTGCTTCTGCACCGCGCAGCCTGGCGCGAACGCTGCCCATGTCGAACGCCGCCCAGGTAATGCTTGGCGCTACACCCCAGGCCTGCGCCGCACTTGATCCGATCTGAGAACCGCGCCCGGCGATGAAGCCCAGAAAACCGCTCAGGCTTACCCGCGGAAACAGATCAGCCGTCGCTACGCCCACGTTGGCAGTTGCCGCTGCCAGCTGTCGTTCGGCCGCGAGAATGTCCGGTCGGCGACGTAGCAGCTCGGTGGGGTCACCAATCGGCAGAGCCTTGGCGATGGCAGGCAACTCGCGCGGCGTCAGGTCGACGCTGAGTGTGTCGGCGCGCTGGCCGAGCAGGGTCGCGATGCGATTGGTTGCCCGGGTCTGCTGTGCCTGCAGTTGCGGCAAGCTGGCCTGGGTCGCTGCTAGCCGCGCATCAGCACGCAGCACGTCGAGCTCGTTACCCACGCCCGCGTCGCGCAACTGCTCAGTCAAACGATGTGAGTTGCGCTGGTTCTCAAGGTTTTCCCGGGCGATGCGTTCACGCAATTGCGCGCCGCGCAGCTGGCCGTAGGCATCGACCAGTTCGGCAATCAGGCTGACCTGTAGTTGATAAAGCTCGACTTCCGCGGCTTCGCTCTGTGCCTCGCTGGCTTCGATGCGCCGCTGAACTCGGCCGAACAGGTCGAGTTCCCAGGCCATGTCCAGTCCCAGATCGTAGCGCTCGATGCTGCTGCGCTCCTCGCCGAAGCCCGGCTGCTGAGCCTCGCCATACTCAGCACCGGCCCCTGCGGTTACGGTAGGGAAGCGATCATTGGTCACGTCATCGCGAATGGAACGAGCGGCGCGGAGCCGGGCGAATGCGATGCGCAGTTCGCGGTTCTCGGACAATGCTTCACCCACCAGAGCATCCAGCGTCGGGTCATCGAACTGGCGCCACCAAGCCGCCTGAAAACGCGACTGATCGAAGCCAGTCGCCGCAGCCCTTTCGATATGCGCCGGAGCGACGTCCGGTGCGCGGTAATCCGGCCCCACCGCGCAGGCGCTCAAGGCTATGGCGGCCGCGAGCAGAAGCGGTGTGCTAATGACAGCCTTCATGCGTGCACCTCCTTCAGTATTGCTTTTTTCTCCGCGCGCCGTTCGACGAAGGCGCGAATGACCAGGTAGAACACCGGCGTCAGCAACAGCCCGAAAAAGGTCACGCCAAGCATGCCGCTGAACACTGCTACACCCATGGCATGCCGCATCTCAGCACCGGCGCCGGAGGAGAGCACCAACGGAACCACACCCATAATGAACGCGAAGCTGGTCATCAGGATCGGGCGCAGCCGCAGGCGGCAGGCCTCGAGCACAGCGGATAGGCGATCCATGCCTTCTTCCTGTTTGTCCTTGGCGAACTCGACGATCAGGATCGCGTTCTTGCACGCCAGGCCGACGAGCACGATCAGGCCAATCTGGGTAAACACGTTGTTGTCGCCGCCCGACAAGATCACCCCGGTGATGGCCGAGAGCAGTGTCATAGGTACGATCAGGATCACCGCCAATGGCAAGCTCCAGCTCTCGTACTGCGCCGCTAATACCAGGAAGGCCAGCAGCACGCAGAGCGGGAAGACGAACATTGCAGTGTTCCCCGCCAGGATCTGCTGATAGGTCAGCTCGGTCCATTCGAAGCTCATGCCATTCGGTAGCTCAGCTTGCAGCAGCCGCTCCATCGCAGCTTCGGCCTGACCGGAGCTGTAGCCGGGCGCGGCCGCACCGTTGATTTCAGCGGTCAGGAAGCCGTTGTAGTGCATCACGCGATCCGGGCCGGAACTGTCGCTGACCTTGACGAAGGTCGACAGCGGGACCATCTCGCCACGGTTGTTGCGCACCTTCAGCTGGCCGATCTGGTCGGGCGTCAGGCGAAACTTCTGCTCGGCCTGGACGTTGACTTGATAGGTGCGACCAAAACGGTTGAAGTCGTTGGCATACAGCGAGCCGAGATAGACCTGCATGGTGTCGAAGATCTGATCGATAGCCACCCCGTGGGTCTTAGCTTTCTCCCGGTCGATGTCGGCATCGATCTGCGGCACGTTGACCTGATAGCTGGTAAACAGCCCGGCTAGCTCGGGATAGTCCGCGCTCTTGGCGATGACGTTCTGCACCTGTTTGTACAGCTCTTCGTAGCCAAGATTGCCGCGGTCCTGCACCTGCACGCGGAAGCCGCCGATGGTGCCCAACCCTTGCACCGGTGGCGGCGGGAAGATCGCGATGAAGGCGTCCTGAATTTGCGCGAACTGGCCGTTCAGATCAGCCGCGATGGCGTTGGCGGACAGTGAGGGATCACTGCGCTCATCAAAGGGCTTGAGCGGGGTGAAGACGATGCCGCTGTTCGGGCTGTTGGTGAATCCGTTGATCGACAGGCCTGGGAAGGCCACGGTGTTCTCGACACCGGGATGCTCGGCAGCGATCTGTGACATGCGTTTGATGACGTCTTCCGTGCGATCCAGCGTGGCGGCATCCGGCAGTTGCGCAAAGGCCACCAGGTACTGCTTGTCCTGCGGCGGCACGAAACCGGTCGGTGTGCTGGCGAAGCCCATATAGCCGAGTCCGACTAGGCCGAGATAAACCACCAGGGCAATGCCGCTGCCACGCAGAATGCGTTTAACCGCACCGACGTAGC
>TARA_R110002095_G_scaffold1705_5_pt1 | contig 16545 bp, 19 predicted proteins | sample TARA_R110002095 | Tara Oceans TARA_R110002095 (sample SAMEA4397255) | marine metagenome | biome: Polar Biome; feature: [SRF] surface water layer (ENVO:00010504); material: water (ENVO:00002006), including particulate matter (ENVO:01000060) such as... | depth 5 m | reverse complement strand
AATGCAATACTTCTCCTTTCAAAAAGTGTTGGTCTTCTCCATTGACTCTATTAACATAATGAACAGGATATAAATTTCCGTTACACTCTTCACATAATTCATGGGGTTCAGTATTTATAATTCTTCTATGGTTTACACAAGTAAATCCTTTAGTTCCTCTTTGACCTAACTCATCACTATAAATAAACATAGTTACGGGGTCGCCTCTATAAAGTTCTTTAACACGATGCATTCTTATTTTACCATTACCGTCAATAAAGTATTCTTTAACTAAAATAATATAAGCATCATCCATAATGTTTAAATCATCTTCTAGTTCTTGTAATACATCAATGAATAGTTGCTCGGCTTTATTAACATAGCCTTCAATAAATTTCTCAGCATATTCTAATTGCTTAACATCTGGTATTTGTAAATCTCTACTTTGACAACGAGAACACTCTTGAACAGGTCTTTTATGTTCTTTCTTACAACTATTACATCTTGCTTCGTATGCTTTTTCCCAAACATATCCCCGTCTAAACACTTCTTGTTTTAATTGAGTTATACAAGTTCTAGCAATAACTGATTGATTAACAATATTATAAATCAACGGGCCAGTCATCATGTGACTGTTCTGCCTTTCTTGTATTCCCATGTTGAATACTGTTCTATCCATAGGCTTAGGAGTAGAACGCCTAAAGAGATTAGTAAGGCTGAATCTTCTTTTTTCTTCAGTCATATTATCTACCCCTCACATTTTGCAGGTTCGCCGTCTGTTATAGAACCTTCGGCTCACACTATCATTTTGCGTGTAGTTGAATCCTCAATGTCATACCGTTCATTACTTGAACGAAGCATCTCTTCTAATATACCTTTTAAACATTCTTTTCTTTTTTCTGGGAACTTAAAACCTTTTCTAAGGTAATAGATAACCATTTTTTGATTAATAGAACTTAAGTTAGTATATCTAGCATACTTTTTTCTATCTTTAGGTAATTCATCATTGAGAATACCTTGTTTTAATTCCACCCATGTAACCATATTATTACTCTCCTTTCATCGGTAAAGGGTTTCCAGCCTTCAAATAACACCTATTACAGAATCCAAACGGGTTACGGTCATCACTATAATAACACATTCCACAATACTTATGCACTAGATTTACTACCATGACATTTCCACTTCTTCCTGCTTAGATTATTAGGGCTATTTGGGTCGCTTCTCCAATTACCTTTGATGTTGTTTGACCTTGCACAATAAGCATCTCCTTTAGAAGTATTGGGTCGGATTCTGTCTCCACCGTCTTTAGCCTTGCCCGCTTGCCCATAGGATATAGTCTTATTGCCTACTTTCTTAGAGAACCTTTTTCCTTGAGCCGTTTTCTTTTTAGTAACCTTTTCCCAATTCTTTTCATCGGGGTAATCTTCATCACCTTCTTTGGCTGGCTTTTCTCCACGCTCTCTCTTAGCATGAATGTTAGCCCAAAGACCTTCTTTTTTAATAATATCAAACCACATGACTACCACCAATCCTCTTTCCAATATTCTTTAGTTGAATTATCAAAATGCAATAAAGTTAAGCCTGATTTATTGCCCCATGCTCTTAGAAAAGCAGTTAATACTGGAGTCATTCCTGTAACATATAAATCTATTTTAGTATTTCCTTTAGACTCAATCCATTCTTCTGCTAATTCTTTTAACTGTGGTATTTTATCCGCAAGACTTCCTTCCATTGGTAATGTCTCAAAAACATATTCATCAACGGGCATTTCATGGCGACCTTCAATAAGACCTACCTTTAATGCTTGTTTTAAAACATTAAACCACATGACTACCACCAATTTGTTCTAATGAGTCCATTACAGATAACTTACAATTACCCTGCAATTTCTTTATATCGTTAAGATAGATACCTTCTTTAAGCCAATCATAACCTACATGGTCTTTATGATTCTCCCATTTCATTAACTTAAATATTTCATCGCATCTTGGCTTATACCAGTCAGCCTTCTTATATCCTTTCTTCATGCGAATAAGTTCAAGGAGTAGTTTAGCATTACCCTTCTTTAATCTAAAGTGAGGTAGACACTTAGTTAAAAGGTCTGTAACATCTCCTTGTGAATAAAAATTTAATCTTTGAATAAGTCTAGTTTGTTGAGGAGATTTTTGGTCTAGGTGCATTCGCCCATATCCGATTGACTTATGCATTTCTTGCATAAAAGCCTTACCTCTTTGTCCTGTTGCGATTAAACCCACTCTAGGATTCATGTTACGGTCTAAAGTAATGTAACCATCGGAGTCAATGAAAGCAGCAGTATAAGCCCAAATGTTTTTCTTAATCATAGAAGGCACTTTATAATATTGCCCTTCAACCGAAGTTATTTCTAGTTTATTAATTGATTTAGAAATTGAATTAGGACTACTTATTTTAAATAGTGGAGTAGGCATTCTTTCATGTATAACCTTAGCACTTATTCCCGGATTTTCACATACAGTTTTAATAATAAAATCTTCTTGTCTTTGTTTTTTAGTCTTAGTAATAGATTGGTCAGATACTTTAGTCAAAGCATTTCTAAACTCTCTCTTAGCCAATCTCATTTCTTTATGAATTAAACTATATTCTTCACTGTAAGCCATTCCTTCTTGTTCTAATTCGGCTTCCCAATACTTACAAAGAGAATCAATAGTCTCTCTTCTTAATTCTACACTTTTCATCTTGTTGAGTTTAGACAAATCTTTTTCATTGTATCTCATTTTAGATAAAGGAACGGTATAATTCGTAAGCCATGTGATTGACTGAATGCACTTCTGCAAATGGTCGGCATAGGCATCAATCATTGTATCAATAGCCTTTGCCATCTTAGTTCTCTGTTCACCTTTTAAAGCCCTGCGAGACTTTCTCATTTTTCTAATTAGGTCTGGAATAGAATGGTCTTGAACAACATACTCATTAGGAAAAACATTTAATTGCTTTCTAGCGTCAGTAGCGTTTATATTTAAACTAGAGGATAACTTAGTTATCTCTTCATGTTCCGACATAACATGGGAATTAGCAAAGATACTCTTTAATTCTGTATCTAATTGTTCTTCAACAGTATCTTTAACTGATGCTTCTTCTTCATCTAATTCCGCTAATCTTTCCATTTGAGAGGCCGCATCTCGGTATTTATCTGCTTGTTCTGTCATATAAATACCTCAAAAATTCAATCCTATGGCGGTTCGTTTGGGTTCTACCTTGTCCGTAGGTGCGTCGTTAAACAGACCTAAATCGTCTAGCAGTATGAAGGTATCGTTAGACTGATATGTAGCGGCATTTGCTAATGCAAGGCTCATCACCATATCGTCATGCGCCCCAATCCCCTCAAACTTTCCTCTTTCAGTAATAGCAAACATAGATAATTCTTCTATCAATATAGCAGTAACTCTTCTACTCTCTTCATTACCGTAAGGAAAACTTAATTTGTTATTTTCAAGAGTCATCTGTAAATTAAGAATAATCTCTTGTTTCTTTCTTCTAGTTGTGTTAAAGTCGTGAATGTTTAAATCCGCTACTTGTCGTAGTTCCTGAGTAAATGACTTAGCGAAAGTATTTGTCTCAAAAAGAATTGCTTCTGGTCTAAACACTTGACCAATCATCTTAACCTTTTGTATGTTCTCTCTAAATTGAACATTCTTTGCTCTATCTACATAAATTACAGATTTGTTTTCATCAGCATCCATTTCTATAACTGTAATAACATTGTAGTCACCATCAGTAGAAATAGCGGGGTCTACTCCAACAAAGTATTTATAGCCCTCTCTTCTCATAGGTTTTAATACTAAGTCTTTATTCTTAGCAGCATCTAAGTATTCGGGATTGAATAAGGATGTTCCTGTTGAAATAGGCACACACATATATTCTCTCGTAAACATAAGAGAACCTACTTCCGCCTTTCTAGCCATCAGTGCTTCATAGTTCCATCTAGCGGGCCATAACGGTTCATTGAGAGCATTGAAGCAAGGATAGGTATTAACTGTATAAGCAGGGTTTTCTTCCAACTGTGCATAAATATCTGTATAACTAAACGGAGTTCCAATCACTCTTAATGAAGCGGTATGGTGAAGAGTAGGAATCATGTCACCATAAAACCAATCAGTAACTTTTTGAATACCCGACATACTAAACTCTTTCAAAGGGTCATCAATAATAATCTCTTGAGGGTGAAGACCACGAATCTGTGAGCCAACTGAACGCTCTAAGATTTGATTACCATTAGTTAATGTAATGTTCCCAATAGCCCAACCTCTAGCCGGTTTATACTTCTTGAGCATAGGGTGAGCAAACATCTTATCAATGTCTCTCATGTGAACTAATGTCTGCTTTTGGTTAGAAGAAATATAAAGCATTTGATATGGAGGTGGTTGAAAGACTAAATTCCAAATAACCCAAGAGTGCATAAATACAGATTTTCCGTGGTCACGAGAACAAATAATTACAGTTCTTTGAGTAGAGTTCATTAACTCATGCCATTCCTGTATGTATGAAGGATAGTCAAAACCTAATACATTTTGAAAGAAATATGGAAATGAGTTCTTGGATAACTTCATGTCCATTTCATGTTCAAAGTTGTAGGCTAGTTCTTCCATAATTACCCTACCATTTGTTTAAGTTTATTTAATTGTGCTTCTACACGCTTTGCTTTTAGGTTATCACCTAAAGCCTGTGTCGCCCTACCCATAAGAATACCTCTCTCAATTTTATTTCTTAAGACTTCCGGCATTAAGGGATGAGATGCAACTATACTACCTGTTTCAAAAAGCCATTCATTAATTTCTCTCATTGAAGGCAACCCCTTATCTAAAGAATCAGATTTTAAAACTTCTTTCCACTCTTCCATAGTATCACCGTTTTCTTAAAGTATGGGTTAATTCAATATCAATATTATACTTTCTTATTGATTCATATGTATCTTTAAATACCTTTAAATAGTCATTAACCTGTTCTTCTATTTTTTCTTTATAATTATCATACCGTTGCTTGTTGGGAAAGGAATAAGAGTCTTTTGGATGTTTAGGTTTAGGGTATTTATTACTTTGATTTATTCTTTCAATAATTTTTTCTAGTTTATCTAGTTCTTTAGGATGAGAAGCCCTATTCCCTATGGTTCTTACTGCCTCCATAACATAATTAAGTGTTCTTTGGACTTCTCTTATATTAGTTCTAATATTATACATTATTTCTATTTGGGCTTTAGTTGTTCCATTAGTTAAAATTGCGCCTTGACTATTCATTTCTCTATTAAACTCAAACTTATCTACTTCTTTTCTCGGCCAATCTTTTGTAGCGTTATTATCTAACCATCGTGCTACTTTAAGATATTTACCGCCTCTACTTCCAATAGGTTTAATAAACCAACCATCATAGTTAAATCCATGAAAAGGGGCGAATTGCCCTGCTTTGATTTCATTATTTTCACTGACTCCTTCATTGTCTTCGCCTCCACTTCCTGTTCTAAGATAAAATAATACTTTTTCTCCTTCAACATCAACAAGCATAATAGGTCTACTATCGGAAATCCCTTTCCATTCATAAGAATATTCTTGTTTAAGAAGAGTTTTCCACATTGTCTTCCCCCTCTTTTTTTCGTCTTGCTTCTTCTATTTTTGCCTCTTCTATTTTTTCCTTTAGCATTTTAATTTTCTGCTTATGTGTTACTTTATTCTTATTAGCATTATCACGGGTTTTAATAGCCTCTTCTATTTTTTCCTCTACCTCTCTTTTTCTTTTATTTGGGGCGTTTCTAAGTTCTTTATTTAATGATTGTATTGTCTTCTTCTTTTTTTCGGCTGTATCAGTGCTCATTTTAAAATCCCTTTCGGCCCTCCCTAATTGAGACTCTAAACTACTTATATCAATGAGGGTGTCGTCTTTATGTCTTGCAACACGGCTTTCGGGTCTTAGTTCTCCTTCATCCCACATATCATACCAGTTTTCTTTAGAAGGTATTTTATTTGTTCCAGAATTCATGTAAGTTGTAAAAACATAAGCCGCCGCACCAGAAGAATTAGTAATCTGTGGCTTAGTTTTGTCTTGTTGTGGAAAAGTTTCCTTTTCTTGCACTAAATCAAACATTACAACATCATTACCTTTACTATGGTTTTTATCTTTTTTTCTGTAAAACCATCTACCTTTACCAGTTACATTCTCACTAACTATTTTATCGGCCCAATCATCTAGTTCCATTTCTGAATCTGTGGCTCTTTTTACGCCTCTATCCATATAATGCCCAGTAACTAGAACGGTGGACTTATTTCTACTAGGTTTTTTACTGGGTTTGCCATCAACTAAAGTTTTGTAACCTTCTAAAACTGCATAATTTTCACTGGGTTGCCATTTAAGAACATTAGTCCACTTTCGTATAGAAGTTCTTCTTTGAAAAGGTCGAGAGTCTTTCTTCTGTAATCCTCTTACGCCACCAATACCCCACAAGTCAATAAACTTTCGGCCAACAGGAATAGTTTGTCCTCTCTTAATTTTACCAACCATGCTTTTACTTACTCCAATAAACACAATTGCTGAATCCATGTCTTGAAGATTAAACTTCTTGGCTGTATCTAAATACCTATCTCCTTTATTAATAACATCAATAGTTACATATGTTCGGTCTTCTCTTACATTTGTTCCAAAGAACCAATACTTACCCTTACTTAAATTAAGAGAATTTAGTTTCCCCAACCAAGTATTCATTGAAGAGTTAGAAGCGTCGGGTAATCTATCACTTACTTGTCTAAGGTATTGTTCAGTAACAAAAGCCTTGTGCTGAATATTACCCAAAGACTTTATATTTTTGTCTTTAAATCTATCTCTTGTGCCTAAGTCAGCAACAGGTTCACCAATGCTGTATTCCTCAAATGAATTATCTGGAAGGTATTTTCTTAGAATGGTTCGCCAATCTTGTGTTGATGTGGCTTTTCTTTTAACCTTAGTTTCATATTGAGTCAAATCAGTTTCTCCATTTTCAATAGCGACTAGCATGGCTTTGGCTCTACTTCTAGATAGTCCTGTTCTATTAACAGGTTGGCTTGTTTTATTGTCTACAACATCATAACCTTTCTTACCTATGCTAATAGTATATCTCTCATTTTTATTTAAGTTAAACCAATCAACTTCCTCATCCGAGTAAACTGCTTTACTCATGTCTTCTGTTCCTTGAACTGGGCGAATACCCATATTAGAAGGAAAACGAGACAACCAATCAGTTAATAGTTCTTCAGGAATTAAAGTCTTATATTTTTCCCAATTAGGGTCATTAACAAAAGCCCAGCCATTTTGCCGCATATAACCAAACCATCTATCATTATCTCCGCTTGAATGACCGAAAGCAGCAAGTAAAGGTTTAGATTGATTTACCTGCCGTTCTCTTTCCGATACTATGGCTTTATATTGACCCGATGGCGCACCTTCTACTGCTTTAGTTCCACCAACTGCTGTATGAGTAGGGTGTTCTTTCCAACCAGTAGCGGCTATTACTTTACCTTCATCATCTACACGAACAATCCATTTGTCTAAAGCATAACGCCCCGCAATCAAATCGCTTTGCCTATTATAAGGCTCATCGGGGTTGTCTTCATCCCATTTTGCTTTCATACTTTCATATGAAAAAATGGAGGGTAATACTTTAGGCATTTAGTCACCTAAATATCTAAGTTAGTTTCTTTTTTATAACCTGCTTTAAAGGTTTGTAAATCTTCATAAGATTTGACATTACCTAATAGTCTCAACCAATATTGGGATTGAGGTATTGGCCCATCTGAGGTGTTCATACTACCAGTAAGAGATTCTACTTTACTTTTAATTCTCGGCATTTCACTTTGTAATGTAGTAGTATTATCTCTTTCCATTTGGGGAAAGGTTGCTTGCCTAGTGCCTCTATCCATTCCAAAATCGCCTAGCGTCGTTTGTTCTTTTAATATTTTTTTCCAACTCATAATAATCACCTAAAGTGTGCTTTAATTTTATATACTTGTTCCCCACTAATTCCATACTCCTTAGAGATGTTTTGGTGAGAATCTACTGTTTTAATTATATGTTCTACTTCTAAATTACTTAAGTCAATGTCTTCTTCAATTTGCATCTTAGTAATCATTTTCTCAATACCGTATTCATTAAAAGGAATGTAGCCATATATAACTTCCTTACCTAATTCTTCACGAATAGCGTCATGTGCTTTAAGCATCTTATGTAGTAATACAGGTAAATCAGTCTGGACACTTTCAAATATATCTTTCAGTCTATTATACTGTTGTTTCATGGCGGGGCTTTTATTAGTAAGAATACCTTGATTCATGTCTAGCCAATGAGGTAAAGCAAACACGGGGAATGCTTTTCTAGACTTAAACATAGCATCAAACTGCTCGGCTCGTTCCTTAACACTCTTTCCGCTAAAATCTGAATTTTCTAATTTTAATTCATTGGTATCTACCATGAAGTGATGAATCAAAGCAGCACAGTAATTTTCATTAGCCTCTTCTTTACCAAAAATTTCAGTCAAAGCGAGTGCCGCTTCTTCACCGTTATCAATAAGGCTTTGAGTTAATTCAATATCTGGAACGAAAATAAGTTCTAAAAATTCAGCAATCTGTCTCAAATCACCTTCTTCTACTTCTTCTACCGAACCTTGACTTAAAGCATCATAAGAAGAAGACATCACTGTTTCTAAACCTAAGTCAAGACTTAGCGTTTGTAATACTCTAGCACCTATACTAGAAGAAAAATTAGGAACTTCAATAGGCAACATTCCAGAGTAAAGAGGGTCAAAGTAATATTTAATAGCCCCTTCCATCATGTCCTGTAATTCAGATTTCATTTCATTAAAATTATCTCTAATTTGGCCTCTGCGATTTAAGGATATAGGCACTTGTGCCGCACCCCGTAGTTGTTCCATACTAGTGCCTCTTGCTTCATAAGAATCCACAGTTGAACCCCTAGTTCTTCCTGCTGAAGTTCTAAACTCAACTGCAAACCTAAATGCACTACTTGATAGTATCTCATATAAATCATTAAAGAATTCTTTAATGTCATCAATAACATCTAAATCAATTTTATCTTTACCTGCACCTATTTTACCAGCCTGTGCTGATTCAAACTCAGCACCTGCAAACATCTGCTTAAAAGAAGAATTAGACAAACAAGAAATAGGTAAGAAGAATCCTTCTACATCTCCTTCATCAAGAATAGTCGTATTTTCTACTTCATCTATCCATCTTTCTACATTAGTAGTGTTATCTAAAGTAACTCCGTTCCCATCATCTATTTGCTCAATAATACTTTCTAGCAGTTCAATAAGACTAGTTTCAGCCTCTTGTGAAATAGCCAATAACTTATTACCTCTATTGCTTTCATAAATCAATAGTGGGTCAGCACCACCCATAATAGTCCTTACATCATTCTCCCATTCAAATTCAGTCCCTTGGTCTGCATCACCAACTGCCATATCAATATCATCGTTCCAATCACTAGTGCTTTTAACTTCACCTACCATTTCTTGCATCATTTGTTGGTTTACATCACTGGCGGAAAACTCATCATCTTTATAATTACCAGAACCTTCCTCATGTTGCAGTAATCCTTCTAGGGCCATTCTTCTAGTAATGATATTAAAGAATCTATGTCGTGGTTCTAAAAACTTTTCTTCTACTCCGGGAAATTCTACAATGTATTCTAAATTAGTGTTAGTAATTCGCTTATTCAACTTTTCAAAACTATCCCCTAGTTCTCCTTCAAAATCTAATTCTTTAATTGCTGCTAAAAATTTAACAACACTATCATAGAAAGGAACATATAATTCAGAAATGCCTTTCCAATAATTATATACTTCTATTCTAGTGTTTTTCTTAGAAACATCCACTGAACCTAAAAACTTATTAATTGGAAACTTACTGTTTAAATCAACATATTCAGTCTCCTCAGTTTCATTTTCTACTGACTGTTTAATCTTATCATAGTTACTTCTAAAAATCTCATTAGACTCATAAAGTTTATCATAACCTTCTAAGTTTTCGGGCTTAGGGTTACGGACTTCTATTTTACCAGTTAATCGGGTTTCCATAATATCCCTAGCATCTAATTTATTACCGTTATTGTATAAATTCATAGCGGTTAATTTTCTCATCTCCATGCGATAGCCAACGCTTTCTTTGGCGGCAGGTCTTTGAGGAATTGAAACATTACGGGTTTTAGTTTGTCCATCTTTGCCTTCGTATTCAACAGTATGAATGCCTACCTGCCTTTTTAATTCTTTACCCGCTTCTGCAACTAATGTAGTAATTTCTGCGTCTGCCGTTCCTTTTGTTTCAAGGTCACTCTTATAACGCTCAATTACGGCCTTCATAGCCTTTCTCTTTTTCAAACCTTCTAGACTAGATATATAATCTAATTCTGCTTCTGTGACTTCTAGTTTCATATTTAATCACTCCACTGTTATTAGGTTAAACTCAGTTAAATTTTTAATAGCAGACATTACTTGTTTGTTTGGGTATTCAGCAACATTTTTAGCAAAGTCTTCTAATTTAATTTTAAAGGCGTTAATAATTGCTTTTGTCATCTTAGGTAGCAGTTCTTTAATTTGGCCGTTTAACTCTTCAGCCAACGGTAACGCCTTCTCCGATGTTGGGTCTTCGTCTATGGTCTTAAAGGCTTTCGTCATTTCATCGTCGCCAACACGGGCGGTCATATGAGCCAAGAAATTTAAACTGTTTTTAGGGGTTATTTGGTCTAATGCAGATGCAGTATTTAAGTTAGTATTAACAAGAGAAGTAAGCCCTCCCTCGTTTTCTAATTCTTTAGCAAGAGTAATAACATATTTAGCAAAATCTGGCATTCTTAAAAATTCATTTCGTATTTTACTTGTCTTAGTTCCAATGTCTTCTTGTAATAGTCCTTGGTCTAATCTTTGTTCTTGTTGAGAAAGACGAGACTTAAGCCTAGTAATCTTAGTGTCTAGTATCTCTAGAGTATTATCTCTTTGTTCTTGAGTAATGTCATTACCTCTTTCATTTTTAAGAGGTGAACCATCAATTCTTTTCCTAGAGTCTTCTACTGTTTTTAACTCAGCCTTTGTAGATTCAGCAGATATACTACCCCTACTCCTAGCACTCTCACTTTCTTTAGGTGTAGAAACAGTAAAGTTTTCTTCCGCAAATGCTTCATCGGGGTTCTTTTGTTCCCAATCCCCAAAATCATTTACTGATATTTTAGCATGATTAGCGTTATTTTTACCAGACATGGCTGAAGTTTTCCATTGGGTAAGTTTTTCTTCTATTTCCTGCGGGGATGTTTTGTTTTTAGAAAACTCTTTCATTTTTTCTGCTAAATTACTATTGTATTGTTTTTTCCATGCGGCTGATGCCTCTTCATATTTGAAAGCAGCAGGTCTTCCACTATCAAAATACTCTATTCTTATTTCTTCAGGTTTTCCACCTTCTGCATAAAACAATCTTTCATATTCAGCCGCTTCTTTAATGGTAAAATCATCTTCTTGTAAGTAATCTAACTGTTCAGCCTGTAAATTCAAAGTTTTGTTTAGAATCTGAGCATCAAAAGCATTGTCTTCTTTTTTGACAGCCCTAATTAATTTTTTCATCTTCTCTTTACTAGCACCATAGTCATATTTCTCATTATCTGTAATAACTCTTAAAGGAATACCATATAATTTACTTGTAGTAGCGTTAGCCTTAAGACTATTATAAATATCATCTATAACTGCCGTTTCCGCCGCTTTAATGTCCATCAATTGTGTTTTTCTAATAGTGTCAAACAACAACTTAAACCAATTGTCACCAGAAATAACATTTGTTATTAATAGTTCAGCATATGGGTTCAAATTAATAGAATTAGAACTAGATTTATCTAAATATAGATTGGGTGGCGCATGGGTTTTATAATCAGCGTCTTCTCCTTTTTCAAATAGCACTTGTGGCCTAAATGCTCGAACACTACCCTTAGTTTTATCTATGGCTTTAATATAAGATAGCACAGATGCACCGGAAAAGTTAGGATTGACAGTTATTTTTTTATTTTGCGAAACAAAATTCTTTTTATCAGCAACTCGACTATCAATATCTAAAACTTGTGAACCTACATTAAATTGTGGGCCGTAGTTTCTAATTTTTTCACGGTAAAGTTTACTAATAGGCTCTTTTCTGTCTATTTCCGCTTGGGTATCTATGACTTCACCCTTATTTTTTCCTTGACGACTTTTTTTAGGCATAAACGATTCTTGAAATGCCATTCTATTCTCAAAATTAACTAGAATATATTCATCTTTTAGTTCTCCATTAATGTCTTTAGCAAATTGCTCTAAACTTGAGGTGTCAGTTGGGAACTTTTTAAATGAAATATAAGATTTGTCTTCTTTTAATCGTAAAATGTCCAACTTGTCTCTAAAATCTCTATATTTTTTTAATTTGTTTTCAGTTAAATTGGCTCTTTCATCAAGTTCTTCTAAAATTTGCTTAACTCTAGTGAAATTTTTATTTTTTCTTTCTTCAAGCCCTTCTTCTACTAATGCTGTTGCATCTTTCATTGTCATCCAAGACATAGCATCTTTAAATTTTACATAATATTCTTTAATTTCTTCGAGAGTCAAGTCATTACGGGGAGTATTTAACAACGGCTTTACTACTTCCTCTAAAGAGGGATTATTTGCATCAACAGTCGCAAAAATTCTTCGGACACTATCATTAGGATGGGTTAAATCACTAAGTTGCTTAAGGGTTTTTTCAGCCTCAGCCCTATTTATAATAACATACTGTAAAGCAGGAGTAGATATGGGTAGCATCTTGAGTTGATTAAACCAATTCATCTTAATTCCCCCTTGTCACCGAATCCCCAATCATTTAAATCAATTAAATTCTCTTCTTTTGGTTTTTCAAAAAACTTATGAGGACAGGTTCTTTCTAAATCATGACTACCATCTGGCTTTCTAGGACAATCACAGTCGGCGGCTTCTCTTAGCCTAATTTCTTTCTTCTCTTTCTTTAAACGCTTCTTGCGTTCCATAGGATGCTCTTTAGAGTCGTCTTTTAATATGTCTTGCCAACTCATTGTAATTTCTCCTGCATTTTACTTTTAATCTCAAGCCAAATCTCAGGATTGTTCTGTGCTAGCACTTCTTGAACAACTTGCATCTGTGCAACAATAATAGTATCTTGTCTCTTATGAATCAATTTACCCTTGAACTCCATAAGATACTTCAATGATTCTCTAATTTCCTTTGCTAACTTAGTTAGTGCATCAATCATCTTAGGGTCAAGGTCGTTTCCTAATTGCTCAAACACTTGCTCTAATCGCACATCTAACTTAGCAACATTGTTTGATAGCAAATCAACTTCATTGACTTCCTTTTTCGCTATCATAAGGGCCGCCGACTCTTGCACTATCGGCATCAAGTGGTGCTTCATGTGTCTTTGCACCTGCGTTTTCGTGGTGTCAAGAGCAGTAGAAACAGCCTCACTTGTGATATTACCTTCGTTAATCGCTGTCTCATAATGTTTCCTCATAGGGTCTGTGCATAGAACACACTTAGGATTAGATGACATTTTATATTCACCCATATGATTTCTTTGATGTTGGGCAGATGTTCCACTACGCCAATTGTTTTCCTTATCTAATTCATCACAAGTAGCAGTAGCCAATTCCAATAGAGACTCTAGTTCATCTCTATTCTCATGTTGGCATAGACCACAACGCTTACGATTAACTGTCATATTAATCACTTTCTTCCAATTGAGGTTCTTTACCTCTTTTTAGATATGAAAATACTCGTTTTCTAGATTCATCAAGAATTTCTATAATACTACTTTTAAGACTCAAGTTACGCAAGTCTGCGCCCCCGCTTACCAACTGTAAAATTTCATCTGCGGCTTCTTCAAATATTGAATCTATGCTTACATCAACTGCTTTCTTAAATGGGTCTTCATCATCATCATCTTCAGTGAATAAATCTTTATCTTCTTGTAGTTGTTTTCTCCAATCGGCTACTTCTTCAGGCGCATATTCTTCTGCTAATCTAGCCATAGTATTTCTACTACCTTCTCTATCTACTTCAGAAGTTTGAAAAATTGCTTCGTCTTTAGCCTGTCTTACTAAATCTCGCTTTAATAAACTTTTCCACATAGTAATCATCCCCATAAATGCGCTTGCCACATCTTACCAATAGTTTTAGCATCGGGGGAATACTTCCCAGTATCTTCTCCAAATCTTTCTCTAGCGGTTTTTCTATAATCAAAGCCACGCTTTGTTGAGTTTTGCCAAGCCCTGTAACCATTCGGTGCAGTAATCTTATCCTTTCTCTTTAATGCTCTATCTACCAAAGAAATAATAGGTGTAGCAGTTGAACTCAAAGTAAAACTATTTAATTGACCAGCAGCACCTTTAGGTGTATTAATTTTTAAGTTGGCTAGTTCACTAACAATTTCACGGTCTGCATTACCTATTTTGAATGAAGTGCTTTGAAGTTCCTTTCTAACTTTGTTTACTAGTAACTTACCACCAGCACTCCAATAGGTTTGAGTAGTAGTAACCTTATCAAAGAATCTTTCAATACCACTAATCTCATCAATATCAGCAGCATCAGTTCCACTAGGAATTGTTTCAATTAACACATCTAAATCCGAACCGCCTATTGCACCTGCGGCTTCTTTCATAATATGAACTAAGCCTTTAGGTTTAGCAAACTCCGTAGAAGTTTCAGAAAACAATGCTTGGTGTGGTGGATTGTTACCAGTTAGCCATGTTCCATCTACTGCACTTGTTCCTTCATTTCTTTTAGCATACCATTCAGTAGCATAATGACCTTGAACCTTTCTATCGAACTTTTTGTTTCCTGCTGAATCTAGTTCTGTTTCAGTAAATAGAATAAAAGCGGGGTCACGGGCTGGCCCAGTTTCTCCGGCTTTTTCACCTTCACCTTCCATAGCCGCTAAAGTAGAACTTAATGATTCAATTAATTTGGCTTCTTCATTAGTAAATATCTTATCAGGGTCATCTATAATATCCTCAATAAGAGTCATAAACTGAATAGCACCTGTTCCATCTAGCCCATCGTTTCTACTCTTAGCACGAATGTTTCCATCCATGTGCGACTTTAAAAAATCATATAGAGTAGGAATACTTTTTACTCCCATTCTCCCACCGGAAATACTTTGACAGTTCTCTCTCCAAGTATTGTAGTCTTCTACAAAGTTACTACCCTTAAGGTCTTGACTTAAGGAATTACCTTCAAACTCTACATAATCTGACTTATCGGGCATTTTCCTCATCATCCTTATTATTAGAGTATGTTACATTGAACATAGAAGGGGAAGAAGAAGTGCTTACTGCCCCTGCCATCTTCTCGGAGTCGCCCCTATTTGACCTTGCCGATTCTCGCATAGGGCAACTTGGTTTAATTCCACTAGAAGGTGCAGGTAAAGACAAATTACATCTTTGATACTTAGTTACCATTTTTTGACAACGGCGACAATAGCCAGTTTCTTGAACACGGTCTTGCACTTGTTCTTGAGTATATTTCTTAACTACTTCTTGCCAAGTCATATCAATCAACTCGTAAATGCACTTCTACGCTTAGTTAATTCTTCTTTATGATAAAGCCTAACGCTTTTCTCATTATGAGGGTCTTCTGTCATAAGGTTGCCATTAGGCATCTTATGAGTTTTACCTCTCCATACTTTACCATCTTTAGTATAATGGGTTCTATTTGGAGATTTAGCCATTTCATCATCATCCCTTTCATCTCTATAATCATCATCATTTCCTCTTTGCCCATATCTTTCTTCTTTAGATTGGATGCTATCTGGAGACTTGCTCATTATATGAAAGTCTTGAGCGTCAATAACACCATTATGGTTGTTATCTAGTTTCTTCTGCTTAGGAGTTAATTCCTTCGCTTTAACTATATCTCGCCAACTCACGGTAATTCCTCTTGAGTGTTTTCTTTATACCATTGGTCTGCTCTAAGTGCTTCATTACCTCGCCCACTGTTAGCCATCGTATTTGAATATTTAATCCATGCTTTCTTGTTCTTAATACTACATTGAATACATATCAGCCTTCCATCTGTATGAACATTTCCACCAGCAACGCTTATTTTCTTTTTACATTGGTCGCATTCATTAGTAAGCATTCTACCAGATGGGTCTTCTTCTACTTCATCGGGGTTTAATTCTCTTTTAACTATATTTTTCCAATTCATTGTTTCACTTCCTTAGTTCCCATAAGGGTTTATTCTTACCATACAGCGCATACAAACAGCGGATTTTGTATAACTTGGCTTATAATACTGATGCGCCCCACCTATATGTGGATGATTACCGTCAAAACTTATAGTGGTAAACTTTTCCATATTTTGAGGTCTATTCAAATCACTATGAACAATGTCGCCAAACTCCTTAGCATTGTATAAATCAGCAACCTTGTATTCGCCTTGTTCGTCAGTTAATGTTTTTATCTTTAATATTTTTTCCCAAGTCATTATTTCACTTCCTTTCCTGTTACAAAATCTTTCTTTGTTACTTTCTCGGTTTT
>TARA_R110002095_G_scaffold189599_3_pt1 | contig 16679 bp, 17 predicted proteins | sample TARA_R110002095 | Tara Oceans TARA_R110002095 (sample SAMEA4397255) | marine metagenome | biome: Polar Biome; feature: [SRF] surface water layer (ENVO:00010504); material: water (ENVO:00002006), including particulate matter (ENVO:01000060) such as... | depth 5 m | reverse complement strand
GTTCTTTTTTCGTGAAATCCTACGTTCTGCCATCGTAATCCTCCAGTCAATCCCCTCGATCGCGTGGGTGCCGCTGTTCCTGATCGTGATGGGTTTCGGCAACTTACCAATCATCGTCGTGGTCGCACTGGCAGCATTCTTCCCGATGGCGCTGTCGGTCATGAACGCCACCGAAAGCGTGCAGCCTGTCCAGGTTGCCGCTGCTCGGGTGATGGGCGCATCACGTTGGCAGCTGGTGCGGCGGGTCTATCTCCCGGCCGTGATGCCCGAACTGATTACCGGCGCGCAGCTGGCTTTCGGAAACGCATGGCGAGCGCTGATCTCGGCAGAAATGCTGATCGGCTTCGGTCAGGGCCTTGGGCGCTCGCTGGCTTATTCCGGTGAGATTGCCGACATGGCCGGCGTGATGATGAATATCCTGGTCATCGCTATTCTGGCGACGTTGATCGATCAGGTTGTTCTGGAGAAGTTCAAGCAGCGCATGCTGCGCTATCAGTACGTGTAGGACGGCGCCGTGAAAACCTGTCTGTTACGGCTGATGCTCCTGCTGATGGCGCCAGTTGGGGCTCAGGCTGCCACGCTGGAGGCTGTTGCGGTTGACTCTTATCGTCCGCTCAAAGCGGCGGAGGCTGAATCAATCGGGGAGGGTTTCGAGGCCGATTGGCTTGTCCGCCTGGGCGAAGCCTTGGGCTACAACATAGTGCCCATAGTTATCACCGGAGAGGGCCAGCTTCGCTTTGGTCAGCTTGGCCCAGTTGCTGCTTACTATTCCAGTGAGATCAGCGCTCTAACCGCAAGCGAAGCAGGCCCAGACGGCTGGGCTGAGCTTGCTGGTGAGCCGTTCTGTGTCACCGCAGGAAGCCCGCATGCGGGCGTTGTGGTCGGTCGCTTCGGCGGCGTGGCACATATATACCCCAGTACGGCACAGGCACTGATCGGGCTGAAACTCGGTGAGTGCCAAGCGGTTGTAGGCGACCTTGTCTTACTGCGGCAAATCGCCGAGTTGCCTGAGTGGCGTCGTTATAGCCGGCTACTTCCTGCCCTTGGAGATGCTCACGTGACATTGAGCGTTGCGACAGCTGATATAGCGCTGCAGCAGCGCATCGAGCAATTCACTGCCAGCCGTGAGGGGCAGGATGCATTGGCTGAGGTAACGCAGCATTGGATCGAGGAAGTTGCCTTTCAGGCCTACGTGCTCGCCGATACGCTTGACTGTCACTAGGTTATCCAGACCTAGATGCCGTCATTTCGCGTCGATTAGCTGTTGCAAGGCCCTGCTTAACCCTTCCAGCTTCAATGGGGCTCGGATATGTCCGCGCAGCGTCCCGTTCGGGCCAACGATCGCTAGATTGCTGCTGTGACTGACGTTGTAGTCGGATACCGTAGTATCCGTTGCCGAAACGAAAGGAAGCCCAAGACCTTTGGAGAGCTTCTGCAGTTCGGGCATTTCGCCGGTCAATCCTTTGAAGTCTGCTCGGTAATAACTCAGGTAGGTACGCAGTGCTTCAGGCGTGTCGCGTGCAGGGTCGGCGCTGACCAAGATCACTTGCAGCTGGTCACGTACCGTGGGCGGCAGCTGGTTGAGTAAACGACGCATGTCGCTCAGCGTTGTCGGACAGATGTCAGGGCAAGCCGTGAATCCAAAAAAGAGCAGGAACCAGCGCTCACGTAGCGCATCGCTTGTGAAGCTCAGGCCCTGTTCGTCAACGAGTTCAACCGTAGGCAACTGTCGCTCCCGTGGAAGCACTAGCAGATTAGCCTCGTCGAGCATGGCTCCGCGATCAATTGCAAACGACGCTGAGCAGAGCGCGAGGAGACCGAGCATCGCTCCGCAGCGTATCGCCGACGTCCAACTGATGATCAAGCCTAGCGCTCGTTCAGTTCGAATGCGGTCAGGGTGAAGGTGGGGATGCCCATGTCCTGCAATTTGCGTGAACCTCCGAGTTCAGGGAGGTCGATAATCGCAGCGGCCTCATGAATGTGAGCGCCCATGCGGCGAACCAGCTGAGCCGCGGCGACCAGCGTACCGCCCGTGGCGATCAGGTCGTCCAGCAGTAGAACCGAATCCCCTTCGCAGAGGCTGTCGGTATGCACCTCAAGGTAGGCTTCGCCGTATTCGGTACTGTAGGCCGCTGCCAGCACGTCGGCTGGAAGCTTGCCCTTCTTACGAAACAGGACCAAAGGCCGGTTCAGTTCGTAGGCGATGATCGAACCGATGAGAAATCCACGGGCATCCAGCGCACCCACATGGGTGAAATCGCTTTCGACATAGCGCTGAATCAGGCTGTCCGCCACCATGCGCAGGGCTTTTGGCGACTGCAAGAGTGGCGTGATGTCACGGAACACCACGCCCGGTTTGGGGAAGTCCGGAACCGGTCTGATCAAGGTTTTGATCGCGAATTCGTCAAAAATCATACGAGCTCCGTTAGGCGTCCATGTTTCCGCCCGCCAGGGCGCACAACCGGATGGAATCAAGAATTCGGACTTCCTTTCCTTCAGCTTCGAGCAACCCACTCGCTTGGCAGCGGGTGAACACGCGCGAAACGGTTTCCACCGCGAGACCCAGGTAGTTGCCTATTTCATTGCGTGACATGGGCAGACGGAACTGATTGGCGGAAAAGCCGCGGGCGCTGAAGCGGGCCGACAGATTGATCAGAAAGGTCGCGATGCGCTCGTCGGCAGTCTTCTTCGACAGCAGCATCATCATCTGCTGATCATCGCGAATCTCGCGGCTCATGATGCGCATCAGCTGACGGCGCAGCTGGGGCAGCAGCACACTGAGCTCGTCGAGGCGTTCGAAGGGGATTTCACACACCGAGGTTGTTTCAAGCGCTTGCGCGGAAACTGGATAGGTTTCGGTGTCCATTCCGGACAGCCCGACCAGCTCGCTCGGCAGGTGGAACCCGGTGATCTGCTCCTCGCCGGCATCCGTGACGCTGAAAGTGCGAAGGGCACCGGAGCGGATGGCGAACACGGAATTGAACGCATCACCCTGACGAAACAGTGTTTCGCCTTTCTTCAGGGGGCGTCCGCGCTTGACGATCTCGTCCAGCGATTCCATGTCCTGCATGTTCAACGAAAGCGGCAGACAGAGGCCAGAGAGGCTGCAATCCTTGCAATTAGCCTGCGGCTGTTTGCGGACCTTGATGGGCTCGGACATTGCGGGATCCTGATAAACCTTACGGTGCGCAAGACTAACTCACGCAGGCACCTTAGGCCAATCGGTACAAGGGTCGCAGTGGGGGTGGCAAGGGCCGTTATTCACATGGCGTGTAAGAACCGCGACGCGGGGCGAGGTGGCAGGCAGTGGTCGAACTGCATACACACGGCATGGACGAGTAACCGCCCGGCCGGCAGAATGGTCATCGCGTCCGCACTTAGCTGGATGAGACCATCAGCAGCCATCTGCTCCAGAACTGGCCAGGTTTCCTCAAAATAGACCTTGAAGCTGACACCGAAGATGCTTTCGATTTCGTCGAAACGGAGCTCGAAATCACAGAGCAAGGCCTGAATGGTGTAGTGCCGGATCTGATCGTCTTGATTGCATAGCAGACCCCGAACCGTAGCGAGTTGGCCTTGTGCCAGCGACTGCTGGTAGAGCGTGATGTCGCTGTTGTTCTGGCAATATAAGTCGCCGATCTGGCTTATCGCTGAAACCCCGAGGCCGACCAGATCGCAATGTCCATGAGTCGTATAGCCCTGGAAGCTGCGTTGAAGGGCCCCATCTTCCTGGGCCATCGCGAGCTCATCGTCGGGCAGGGCGAATAGATCCATGCCTATATAGCGATAGCCCGCGCGAGTCAGCTGTTCCACGCTGTGCTGCAGCATCGCCAACATATCCGACCGTGTTGGTAGCTCTGCAGCGTTGATCTTTCGCTGCGCCATGTGCCGCTCGGGCACATGCCAATAGCTGGAAACTGAAACCCGCTCCGGCTGCAGAGCGATCACAGCAGTGATCGTGTGAGCAAATCGCTCAGGGGTCTGCAGCGGCAATCCATAGCTCAGATCGAGTTGTATCGAGCGAAACTGCAGGGTTCGGGCAGCTTCGATAACCGTCTGGGTCTGTTGCAGAGTCTGAATGCGGTTGATTGCTCGCTGCACATCCGGATCAAGATCTGTCAGGCCTATGTTGATGCGGTTGAAGCCAAGCTCACGCAATAGCCCCATCGTCGGCCAGTCTGCTCTGCGGGGATCAATGTCGATGCTGAAATCACCATGATCGTCGTTTTGCAGGTTGAAGTGCTCGCGCAAATGGTTCATTAACCCGCGCAGCTCGGCGTGAGTGAGAAAGGTAGGTGTGCCACCCCCGAAATGAAGTTGCTCCACCACCTGGTCCTGGCTGAGGTGACAGCCGATCAGCTCGATTTCCTTCGCCAGTTGCGCCAGGTACGTAGAGGCACGTTCGCGGTCTTTGCTGATGACCTTGTTGCGCGGGCAGTGGTAGCAGATGTCGGCACAGAATGGCAGATGTACATAGAGCGACAGCGGTCTGGCCGCTTGGCGGCTACTGCGCAGTGCATACAGCAGGTCGAATGAGCCCAGATTGCTGTTGAACTGCAAGGGCGTCGGATAAAGGGTATAGCGCGGTCCATCCTGATCGTAACGATGAATCAGGTCGGCATCCCAGCGAATGGCGTCGAGCATCATACGGTCTCGGGTTGACTGCGGTGAGCGGATTCTAGGGCGGGCGCTACCGCGTAGACTTGACCTGTATCAAGCGAGCCAAGACCCTGCTGCGGAGCTGGAGACCAGTGGTACATACCAGGAGATTTATTGACTGAGTTATGGTCGGATTAGCTACCGTCTTGCCAACCTTATCTATTGCAAGGAGACACCAATGCATCACCGTCAGCAAGAAATCGCTGCTGCGCTTAACGTCTGCGGCCCTTTTGATGGAGCAGCGGCAATACAGGCTGAGATTGACCGGCGTATTGCCTTCATTCAGCGATGCCTGCGCGAATCTGGTCTCAAGACGTTGGTGCTGGGCATTAGTGGAGGTGTCGACTCGACCACCGCCGGTTTACTTGCGCAGCGCGCCGTCGAGGGCATGCGCGATGCCGGCGAAGGCGACGACTACCGATTCATCGCTGTCCGGCTTCCCTACCAAGTCCAGCACGACGAAGACGAAGCGCAGCTTGCAGTCGATTCGATCAAGCCGGACGAGTGCCACACGGTTAACATCGGCGCCGCTGTGCAAGGCTTGACGCGAGCGACCGAAGCGCTTGATGACTTGGCGCCGGAGAAACGTGACTTCGTTGTCGGCAATACCAAGGCGAGGATGCGGATGGTGGCGCAGTACACGATTGCCAATGCCCGGCAGGGACTGGTTATTGGCACCGATCATGCCGCCGAGGCGGTTATGGGGTTCTTTACCAAGTTTGGTGATGGCGCTTGTGACCTGACGCCGTTGGCCGGTCTGGTCAAGCATCAGGTTCGTGAGCTGGCCGCTGCGTTAGGCGCACCTGAGCAGCTGGTTAAGAAGGTCCCCACCGCCGATCTCGAGGAGCTTTCACCTGGCAAGCCGGACGAAGAGGCTCATGGGGTGACGTATCAGGATATCGATGCCTTTCTGCTGGGGCGCTCAGTGCCGGACGAGGCGGCTCGCATCATCATCGACACTTACGACAAGTCGGCTCATAAGCGCCAGCTGCCGAAAGAACCCTGAGTCCAACCTTGGCGGGAGGCCCGTTGAAACCTGTGCCAGCGATTCGATGGGTTCTCTCGCCGCGATGACCGACGCTTCAGTGATTAGCGTGCGTTGGCGCTTGCTGTGCGGACGCGCTGTCAACGTGGCCGTGGCCCATTAACCATTGCTGGTGAGGGCCCGGAAGTGTCCAAAGGCCGAACAGAATGACGGTGAGTCCGCCGAGCATTCGTACGCCGCGTTTGCGAAGCAGTGCGGTAAGGCGTTCGGCGGCTAGGCCGGTCGCCAGAAGCACGGGCCAGGTGCCGATACCAAATGCCAACATCAGCAAGGCGCTATCCAGTGCATCGCCCTGGCTGGCGGCCCACAGTAGGGTGCTGTAAACAAGACCGCACGGCAGCCAACCCCAAAGAGCACCAAGCAGGAGCGCGCGTGGCACGCTCTTGACGGGCATGAGCTTGCTTGCGAATGGTTGTATATGCCGCCACAAGCCCCTCCCGACTGCTTCGACACGCGTCAAGCCTGTCCACCAGCCCGCCAGATACAAGCCCATGCTGATCAACAGAAGGGCGGCTAAAATCCGCAACGCCATCGCGAAGGGGCTGTTGGCAACTGCCCAGCCTGCCAGTCCGATGAGCAGGCCGGCACTGGTATAACTGAGTACCCGGCCCAGGTTATAGGCCACGAGTAAGCGCAGGCGTTTGCCACGCTGCTCAGCAGGAATGGCCATGGTCAGGGCACCCATCAAGCCGCCACACATGCCCAGGCAGTGACCACCGCCAAGCAGGCCAAGCACCAGCGCCGACACCAGCAGAGGCAACAATTCACTCACGATCAGACTTCCCTTCATCGTGAGCTTTGTCTGCTTGCTCGATGCCTGCCCTGTGCTTTGGGTCCTCTTCGTCGAAAAGGATGCTGTGGGCCGGACCGTCCAGATCATCGTATTGGCCGCTGTCCACAGCCCAGAAAAATATCCAGATGGCCAGCGCGACCAGAACCACGGCCACGGGAATCAAGATGTAAAGTGCGGCCAAAAGAGCCTCCAGAAGTGGTGGGTAACGCCAAGCCCCGAGTAGGCGCTACCTATCCTACGCCGGTCGGACCAGACTGTCGGGTCGCTGCTGATTCGGCACTCGGCTCAGACGCAATGCGTTCAGTACGACCAGCAGCGAACTGGCAGACATGCCCAGAGCCGCCCATAGCGGTGTTACCCAGCCGATAGCCGCGAACGGCAAGATCAAGCCGTTGTACAGGCTCGCCCAAGTCAGGTTTTCAATGATGATGCGGCGGCTGCGGCGCGCCACGCTGAATGCCTGCACCAGACTGTCGAGACGGTTGCTGAGAAGGACGGCGTCAGCGCTGGTCTTGGCTAGATCGGTCGCTGACCCCATGGCCACGCTGATGTCCGCCGCTGCGAGGACCGGCGCATCGTTGACACCGTCGCCGATCATCAGCACACGACGACCGTCGGCTTGCAGTCTCTGCAGGTGAGTGAGTTTGTCGGTTGGGGTCATGCCGCCGTGGGCATCACTGATGCCGAGCTGCTGAGCGATTTCTCCTACCATCGGAGAACTGTCGCCGGACAAGAGGACGGTGTCCCAGCCACGTGATCTACACGCCTGTAACAGTGCCGGCGCGTCATCGCGCAAACGGTCGTTCAGTACCAGCCAGGCCAGAGGCCCCTGGGCGTCGCCCAACAGCAACCACTGGCCCTCTTTTCCGGGAATCTCGGGCGCTGCGCCGGCATAGCCGATTGCTACGAAATCGGGTTGTCCAATACGCAGCGTACGTTGGCCAACCGAACCTTGGAGGCCTAAGCCGGGAAAGCTGGTCACGGCATCGGCCGCCTGGGGCGCCCGACCGAACGCCCGGGCAACCGGGTGCTCGGAGCGGTTTTCCAGGGCGGCGGCCAACTCCAGGCAGGCGCCGGCTTCCAGCTCAGCCAGTGGTTGAACTTCATTCAAGGTCAGTCGCCCTTCGGTGAGGGTTCCGGTCTTGTCGAAGATCACCGTGTCGATGTGATTGAGCCCCTCCAGCACATGACCCCGGGTGAGCAGTAAACCCAGTTTGTGCAGCGTGCCGGTGGCCGTGGTCAATGCGGTGGGTGTAGCCAATGACAAGGCGCAGGGGCAGGTGGCCACGAGGAGCGCAAGCACGATCCAGAAAGCGCGTTGCGGGTCGATCTGCCACCAGACAATGCCAACCACTGCGGCGGTCAATAGCACGATTATCAAGAACCACTGCGAGACGCGGTCGGCCAGTTCGGCCAGGCGTGGCTTGTCTGACTGGGCGCGCTCCAGCAGGCTAACAATGGCAGAAAGCCGCGTGTTGTCGCCCAGCGCTTGAACCTCGATGGTCAATGCGCCCTCGACGTTGAGGGTGCCTGCAGTGACGGTATCGCCAACGATTCGAGCCTGTGGCAGGTACTCTCCGGTGAGTACCGATTCGTCCACACTCGATTGGCCGCTGAGGATACGGCCGTCTGCCGGAATCAGCGCGCCGGGTTGAACCAGCACTCGATCGCCAAGCTGCAGTTCTCGAAGCAGAATGCGAGCTGTCTGTCCGTCGTCGGACAATTTCAGGCACGAAGCTGGCAGCAGATTGACCAGCTGTGCAGTCGCCGCCGCGGTGCGCTCGCGCGCACGGCGCTCGAGAAAACGTCCAGCCAGAAGAAACAAGGCGAACATGCCCACGGCATCGAAATACAGCTCGCCCTGACCGGTGACCGTCGACCATATACCGGCGACGTAGGCGCCGCCGATCGCCAGTGAGACAGAAACGTCCATGGTCAGGTGACGGGTGCGCAGGTCACGCAGTGCACCTTTGAAGAAGTCGGTGCAGCAATAGAAGACAATTGGAGTGGTGAGCAGCAGAGCGGTCCAGCGAAGGATGCTAGCCATGCCTGCCGAGAGGTCGATGTTGAATTCGGGCCAGGTCGCCATTGTCGCCATCATCACCTGCATCCAGAGCAAGCCAGCCACGCCCAGCTGGCGCATGCTGCGGCGGTTCTCATGAGCAAGTCGTTCCGCAGCCTGGTCCGCTCGATAGGGGTGGGCGGCGTAACCGACACGACGAAGCTCGACGAGCAGCTCGCTCAGCGGCAACGAGGCATCATCCCAGCGCACCCGCAGGCGGTGGTTCGACAAGTTCAGGCTGGCCTCGGACACCGCGTCGAGCCGGCGCAGGTGTTTTTCGATCAGCCAGCCGCAAGCGGCACAGCTGATGCCTTCAATCATCAGGGAGGCATCGGCCAGCTCACCTTCGTGGCGTACGAAAGGCGCCTGTACGTCCTTGCGATCGTAAAGCTCCAGTTCGTCGGTCAGCGCTTGCGGCAGTGAGTCGGGATTGATGGACGCATCGCTGCGATGCGAATAGTAGTTTTCCAGACCGCCCTGGACGATAGCTTCCGCAACTGCCTGGCAGCCAGGACAGCACAGCGCCCGCTGCTTGTTCAGCACGCGGGCGTGGTAGGTACTGCCAGCAGGAACTGGCAACCCGCAGTGGTAGCAGGGGACAGGGCTTGCCATCGTTCGGTCAATAGCTCAGTTTGATCGTCTGACCGCTAGCGATTTCCTTTTCCTCGAACAGCCGCCAATCCTGGTCGCCCTCACGGCCAAGCAGCTCAACGAAGCGCCTGCCGGTGACGGGCTCCTGCATCTGCCCTTGATAGAAGCCATCGCCCTGCGGCTGTAAAACGATGCGACGATCGCGTTCTGGTTGCGTAGGGGAGATCAGGTTGAGTATCACTTGTTGCGGACGGCTCGCGCCGCTCAGCTGGACCTCGGCGAGCCCGCGCTCATCGTTGAGGTTGAGTTGCGCCTGCATTTGCAGGCGCTCGGCGAGCTTTTCGCGTTCCAGTGACTGGTTTATGCCTTTGCCGGCGTCGTAATAGTTGTCTGAGACCAGGGTGTCGGCATTGCGAATCGCGATTGTCAGCATCGAGGTGCCAAGGATGACCGACATCAGCAGGATGCCGATCACGAACCAGGCCCAGAACTGCTTGTACCAACGCGTACTTTCTTGCTCAGAATTGCTCATGTACTACCTGTTTAGCGGATGCTGGGGCCGATGAAGCGGCTTTCCGCTTCATCTTCAATTGAGGAATCATCTGCCGATCTGATGTGGAAGACGACTTCGTTGGTGCTCGACGGAAGCTGCTCTGGTGCAACCGACAGTTCTACTGGAATGGTGACCAGTTCGCCTGCTTCAGCACGAACCTCATTGCGCCCCTCGTATTGCAAGCCTTCAAGGCCAACGGCCTCAATGATGAAGGTCTGCTCACTTTGGGCCTTGTTCATCACCTTGAGCGTGTAGACGTTTTCGATTCGTCCTTGCTCGTTTTCCCGGTAAAGCACGCGGTCCTTGAGCACATCGAGCTTGACGAGCGCACGGTCCGAGACGGCATAGGCAAACACGCCCATCATCGCCGTCAGCGCAACGGCATAGCCGATCAGTCGCGGCCGCACCAGATGGGTTTTTTGTCCGGACAGGTTGTGTTCGGTGGTGTAGCTGATCAGCCCGCGCGGGTAGTTCATCTTGTCCATGATGGTGTCGCAAGCGTCAATGCACGCGGCGCACCCGATACATTCGATCTGCAGTCCGTCGCGGATGTCGATGCCGGTGGGGCATACCTGCACGCACATGGTGCAATCGATACAATCTCCCAGGCCCATCGCTTTGTAGTCGGCATCCTTTTTCCGCGGACCACGACGCTCGCCGCGGCGTGGGTCGTAGGAGACGATTAAGGTGTCCTTGTCGAACATCACGCTCTGGAACCGAGCGTACGGGCACATGTAGATGCACACCTGCTCGCGCAAGTAACCCGCGTTGCCGTAAGTCGCTAGGGTGAAGAACCCCACCCAGAACAACGCCCAGCCGCCTACCTGGAGGGTCACGAGATCAGGCACCAGGTCCCTGATCGGTGTGAAATAGCCTACAAAGGTAATACCGATCGCTAGAGAAACAGCCAGCCAGATCGAGTGCTTGGCGGCTTTGCGCAAGAACTTGTTGGCACTCATGGGCGCCTTGTCGAGCTTCATGCGCTGGTTTCGGTCACCCTCTGTGACCTTCTCTGCCCACATGAAGACCCAGGTAAACACGCTCTGGGGGCAGGTGTAGCCACACCAGACGCGACCAGCGAAAACGGTGATGAAGAACAGGCCGAATGCGCAAATGATCAACAGGGCAGAAAGCAGGATGAAGTCCTGCGGCCAGAAGGTGGCGCCAAAGATATAGAACTTGCGCTCTGGCAAGTCCCACCAAACCGCCTGCCGTCCGTTCCAGGTCAGCCAGACGGTGCCGAAGTACAGTACGAACAGGAGTGCACCGCCAGCGAGTCGCAAGTTGCGAAACAGGCCGCTGAAGGCTCGTGTGTAGATCTTTTCGCGCGCTGCGTAGAGGTCGCCCGATGCTTCGGACTTGGAGGGAGGTGTTACGTTGCGGACGGGAATCTGCTCAGTCATCAAGTGCGTACCACGGCGGAGGGTGAGTGTCCCGGCCGATGCATGTCGGCCGGGATCTTTTGCTTACCTGCTGCGAATGGTACGCCTCGTCAGTCGAACTAAGGTGCGACCTTGGGTCGCGCCAGGACCGATGGATCAGTCCTCCGACTCTTGCGAGAGGCTATACACATACGCTGCCAGCAGGTGCACCTTGTCGTTGCCAAGAATGTGTTCCTGGGCAGGCATACGGCCGTTCCGACCGTAGCGCAGGGTCTGCTGAATCTGTCCGAAACTCGAGCCGTAAAGCCAGACGTTGTCGGTCAGATTAGGCGCGCCCATAGCCTGAGTGCCTTTGCCTGCAGGACCATGACAAGCTACACAATTGGCTGCGAAGATTTTTTGACCCTGCTCAATGTCGACGTTAATACCCTCGGGGGTATCGCGGCCGGACAGGCTGCGAACGTAGCCAGTTACATTGCGGATACCATCTTCGCCAATCACATCGCGCCATGCGGGCATCGCTGCCTGCCGCCCGCCCATGATGGTGGTTTTAATGGTTTCAGGCGCGCCGCCCCATAGCCAGTCGTTGTCTGTCAGGTTGGGGAAACCGTAGGCACCCTTGGCATCCGAACCATGGCACACGGAGCAGTTGGAGGCGAACAGACGGCCACCCATTTTCAGGGCTTGCGGATCCTGAGCAACCTGTTCAACGGGCATCGCTGCGAATTTGGCATAAAGCGGGCCATACTGCTCGTCCGCCTTATCCATCTCACGCTGCCATTCCTTCACCTGGGTCCAGCCACCTTCGTAGCCGGGCAGCATGCCCTTCCAGTTACCCAGCCCCGGATACAGTGCCAGATAACCCAGCGCGAAGATCACGGTGGCAACGAACAGCAGGAACCACCAGCGCGGGAGCGGGTTGTCGTACTCCTCGATTCCATCATAGGAATGGCCAACGGTTTCTTCGGTACTGTCGTGGCGTTGTCCCTTGCGAGTGGCGAGCAATAGCCAGACCAGTGCGGCAATGGTCCCCAGGCTCAGCAGGGTTATGTACCAACTCCAAAACGAGGTCATTTATTTCTTACTCCTGGAAGCTTCTTCATCACGCTTGTTGGCGTCGGGCTCATCCGCGAAGGGCAGGTTGGCCGCTTCATCGAAGCTTTTCTTGCGCTTGCTGCTATAAGCCCAGAGGATGATGGCTATCATTGCGACGAAAACAAGAATGGTGCCCAGGCCGCGAAGAGTCCCGATATCCATGGTGCGTTACCGTTTGTTGGTGAGTGCAGTGCCGAGTACTTGCAGGTAGGCGACAAGGGCATCCATTTCGGATCTGCCTTTGACCGCGTCCTTAGCGCCGGCTATGTCTTCTTCGGTGTAAGGCACGCCAACGCTGCGCAGCGCAACCATCTTGTCGGCGGTGTTCTTGCCATCAAGGCTGTGCTCGACCAGCCATGGGTAGGAAGGCATCTTCGATTCCGGTACTACGTTGCGCGGGTTGTAGAGGTGCGCCCGGTGCCAGTCATCGGAATAGCGGCCACCGACACGCGCCAGGTCCGGGCCGGTACGCTTGGAACCCCACAGGAACGGGTGGTCGTACACGCTTTCACCAGCAACCGAGTAGTGGCCATAACGCTCGGTCTCGGCGCGGAATGGACGAACCATCTGCGAATGGCAGCCAACGCAACCTTCACGGATATAGATATCGCGCCCTTCGAGCTGTAAAGCTGTGTAGGGCTTCATACCTTCCACGGGCTCGTTGACCACATCCTGAAAGAACAGCGGAACGATCTGAGTCAGACCGCCGATGCTCACTGCCAGGATCATGAACAGGGTCAGCAGACCGATGTTCTTTTCGAGTATTTCGTGATTCTTCATTTATCGGTTCCCTCAGGCGATCTGCGCAGCGGCTTCGAATTCAGCCGACTTGGCGGCACGCACAGTGCGCCAGGTGTTGTAAGCCATCAGCAGCATGCCGGCCAGGAAGAACGCGCCGCCCAATGCCCGCACGATGAAGCCCGGATGGCTGGCTTCCAGGGCTTCGACAAAGGAGTAGGTCAGCGTGCCGTCTTCGTTGATTGCGCGCCACATCAGGCCCTGAGTGATGCCGTTGACCCACATCGAAGCGATGTAAAGCACGGTACCGATGGTTGCCAACCAGAAGTGGGCGTTGATCAGACCAATGCTGTACATCTGCTCGCGAGCGAAGACCTTCGGAATCAGGTGATACAAGGAGCCGATGGAGATCATGGCGACCCAGCCGAGGGCGCCGGCGTGCACGTGGCCGATGGTCCAGTCGGTGTAATGGGACAGCGCGTTGACGGTCTTGATGGCCATCATCGGACCTTCGAAGGTCGACATGCCATAGAACGCCAGGGACACGACCAGGAAGCGCAGAATCGGATCGGTACGCAGCTTATGCCAGGCGCCCGACAGGGTCATCATGCCGTTGATCATGCCACCCCAGCTCGGGGCCAGCAGGATGATCGACATCACCATGCCCAAACTCTGTGCCCACTCTGGCAGCGCGGTGTAGTGCAGGTGGTGAGGGCCAGCCCAGATATAAAGCGTGATAAGTGCCCAGAAATGCACGATAGACAGGCGGTATGAGTAGACCGGACGGCCAGCCTGCTTGGGTACGAAGTAATACATCATGCCCAGGAAGCCGGTAGTCAGGAAAAAGCCTACGGCGTTGTGGCCATACCACCACTGAACCATCGCATCGGTTGCACCCGAGTAGATCGAGTAGGACTTGAACCAGCTCACCGGTACTTCCAGGTTGTTGACGATATGCAACATCGCCGTCACCAAGATGAATGCACCGTAGAACCAGTTACCTACGTAGATATGGGCAGCCTTGCGCTTCATGATCGTGCCGAAGAACACTACGGCATAGCTGACCCATACGAGCGTGATCAGGATGTCGATCGGCCACTCGAGCTCAGCGTATTCCTTCGAGCTGGTGAAGCCTTGCGGCAAAGTGATGACGGCCAGAACGATCACCGCCTGCCAGCCCCAGAAGACGAATGACGCGAGGCCATCCGAGAACAGGCGAGCCTGCGAGGTCCGCTGTACCACGTAAAAGGACGTGGCCATCAGGGCACAACCACCGAAGGCGAAAATCACCGCGTTGGTGTGAAGCGGGCGTAAACGACCGAAACTGGTCCAAGGCAGGTCGAAGTTGAGTTGAGGCCAGACCAGCTGTGCGGCGATAAACACACCCAGGCCCATTCCGATAATTCCCCACACCACCGTCATGATGGCGAATTGGCGAACCACCTTATAGTTATATGCAGTCTCACTTATTGCTGTGCTCATGCAAGGCTTCCACGCTAATGGCATTTCAAGGGGGCAAAAACGGCGGCAAGTATGGAGAAAGGAGGGGGGCAATGCAATCAAGGCCCAGGCCGTCTCATGCCGTTCGGACCCTGATTCCAAGCGTTTTCCATGCTCTTTGCAGGGTCGTTTAGCACATCATGCCGATGTGTTGAATCGAGGGCTTCGCCTTATAGTTCTGCGCGACTTCGGCGAGTAGAGAGGAATATTAGATCAGCGGGCGGGAGGAGCAAACGGAGGAGGGGTGGGCGGTCTGCGACAGAGCGTCGCATACAGCAGAAAATTGATCAGGAGCAGGGCGATACGGCGTATCGCCCTGTAAAGCGTTACTGCTTGGCTACGCGTTCTGGTTGCTGTGAAAGGCTATAAACGTAAGCGGCCAGGAGGTGCACTTTGTCGTTGCCGAGGTACTGTTCCTGCGCAGGCATCTGCCCGTTGCGGCCGTGACGAATGGTCTGCTGCAGCTGCGGCAGGCTGGAGCCGTAGATCCAGCCGGCTGGGTTGGTCAGTTTCGGTGCGCCGAGGGCGGCCATGCCTTCCCCATTTGCACCATGGCAGACCGAGCAGGTCTGAGCGTAGACCTGGCCACCCGCAGCAGTGTCTGCATCGCTGCCTTCCGGCAGGGGCAGACCACCCAGATCATTGCGAACATAGGCTGCGACGTTCTTCACGCCTTCTTCACCGATGACCTGACCCCAGGCCGGCATCGCTGCCACGCGACCGTGGAGGATAGTCGTCTTGATGGTTTCGGCATCGCCACCCCAGCGCCATTCGCTATCCGCCAGATTCGGGAAACCGACAGCGCCCTTGGCGTCCGAGCCGTGGCAAACCGAGCAGTAGTTGGCGAACAGGCGACCGCCGATCTTCAGCGCCCGCTCGTCCTGAGCGACCTGCGCCACAGTCATGGCGGAATATTTGGCAAAGATAGGACCGAATTTCGCGTCAGCCTGATCAACTTCACGCTGCCACTGCTTGTCCTGCGTCCAGCCATCTTCATAGCCCGGCATCACGCCTTTCCAGTTACCCAGGCCCGGGTAGAGCACCAGATAGAAAATGCCGAACACCAAGGTGCCGATGAAGAGCATGAACCACCACCGAGGCAGCGGATTGTCGTATTCCTCGATACCGTCGAAGGAATGTCCCATGGTCTTGTCGGTCGTGCCTGCGGATTCGCCCTTGCGGGTGGCGAAGATCAGCCAGAACAGAGCGACAATGGTGCCCAGCGTCAGCAGGGCGATGTATCCACTCCAGAAAGCGTTCATCTGTTACTCCTGGGCAGCCCGAACGCTCGAACTGCCCGCGATGTTGGTTCCCTGACGGCTGCGCTGCAGCGCGTCGTTCTCGATAACTCGCCGTCGATCTCAGCGCTTGTTCTGCAGCGCGGTACCGAGCACCTGCAGATAGGCCACCAGAGCGTCCATCTCGGTCTTGCCCTTGACAGCGTCTCCCGCAGTGGCGATGTCCTCGTCGCTGTAAGGCACGCCGACGGTGCGCAGCGCTTTCATCTTCGTAGCGGTGTCCTGGCCGTCAAGGCTGTCCTCAACCAGCCACGGATAGGACGGCATCTTCGATTCAGGCACGACGTTGCGCGGGTTGTAGAGGTGCGCACGGTGCCAGTCGTCGGAGTAGCGGCCGCCGACACGCGCCAGGTCTGGACCGGTACGCTTGGAGCCCCACAGGAAGGGGTGGTCGTACACGCTTTCACCCGCCACTGAGTAGTGCCCGTAGCGCTCGGTTTCGGCGCGGAACGGACGGATCATCTGCGAGTGACAGCCGACGCAGCCTTCACGGATGTAGATGTCGCGTCCTTCCAGCTGCAGCGCGGTGTAGGGCTTCATGCCTTCCACCGGCTCGTTGACCACGTCCTGAAAGAACAGTGGAACGATCTGGGTCAGACCGCCGATGCTCACTGCCAGAATCATGAACAGAGTCAGCAGACCGACGTTCTTCTCGAGTATTTCGTGCTTCTTCATCAGTCTGCTCCTCAGGCGATCTGCGCGGCGGCTTCGTATTCGGCCGGCTTGGCGGCCTGTACGGTGCGCCAGGTGTTGTAGGCCATCAGCAACATGCCGGTGAAGAAGATCGCACCACCGAGCATGCGAACCACAAAGCCCGGATGGCTGGCTTCAAGCGCTTCGACGAAGGAGTAGGTGAGGGTGCCGTCTTCGTTAATCGCACGCCACATAAGGCCCTGAGCGATACCGTTGACCCACATCGATGCGATGTAGAGTACGGTGCCGATGGTGGCGAGCCAGAAGTGC
>TARA_R110002095_G_scaffold130617_1_pt1 | contig 16827 bp, 20 predicted proteins | sample TARA_R110002095 | Tara Oceans TARA_R110002095 (sample SAMEA4397255) | marine metagenome | biome: Polar Biome; feature: [SRF] surface water layer (ENVO:00010504); material: water (ENVO:00002006), including particulate matter (ENVO:01000060) such as... | depth 5 m | reverse complement strand
TACAATAAGCCAAGAAAAAGTTATTAATAAAATTCTTGTAAAGGTATTAAACCCGGATCTTACTGCCCCTATACTTCGAGAAGACTCTTCCATTATGATGAAGATAACAATACCGGAAGAGCAGAATGTAGAAATATAAAAAAAATTTTTTATTACATTAATAAAAAAGATGACAGTAAGAGAGGCTTTAGAAAAAATGACCCTACCCCGTCTTAGAGCTATTGTAAAAAAATATGATGCGGATGTTATTATCTCAAAATATAGTAAAATGAAAAAAAAGGATCTCGTCGAAAGAATGCTAGAGAAAGATGTTATGAAAAAACTTAAAGGAGCGGAAGAGATCCAAGCCGCTCCTAAAAAACCAAGAATGAAAAAAGAAGAGATGAAGAAAAAAGAATAAGCAAAGATAATTAATAATACATGTTATTAATTATACTCTCAAAGCCTTTTTTATAGCCTACAGAGGAGATATACACTATTATAAAGCCTTATTTAGATATATAAAGGCATAATTAGATATATAAACACCTCCCTATATAATATAAAAATTTTTATATTAGATTATAGGGGTATTATATAACCAAAAGGGGTATTATATATACTACCTAGCCGTCATAATACTGTATATCTCCTCTGTAGGGGTTAAAAAAGGCTTGGAGAGTAAAAAGGCTTAAAGAGAAAGTATTATAAAAGAATGTCATTCGTCGGAGATTTAGACACGGATAATTTTGAGACGAATAAAAATGACTGGATAAGAATTCAAAAGTTTATACCAAAAAATAAAAAGATATGGTCACCGTTTTACTGCGACGGAAAACAGGGACAATATTTTAGAGAGATGGGCTATGATATTTACCACGAGGATAAAGATTTTTTTGAATACGAGCCGGAAGAATACGACTGCATTATAGACAACCCACCATTTAGTAAGAAGAGAGATATTCTAAAAAGATTAAAGAAATTAGATAAACCTTTTATTCTTATTCTTCCTGCTGTAGTATTAAGTTGTAAATATTTACTCGAAGATTTTGGACAACAGTTACAGATTATTATACCTACCCAAAGAATTAAATTTACACAGTTAGGAAAAGACAACTCTAATTATACCCCGCCCTTTGGGACTTACTACTATTGTTATAAAATGAATTTAGAAAAAGATCTAATTATTATACCTTAGATAATTAATAACCTATGTTATTAATTACTTACGAAAGATGTCTAGAAAGCTTCTAGTGTTGTTAGAGTAATTCGTAAATCTCTTAGTGTTACTATTAAAAACTGGTAACTGTATATTGTGCCGCTTATCGATAATCGTCTCACCAAAATTATACTGAGGATTGTCTCGCGCTATAACCTTACATAGTTTTTTAATTAAGATCTCGAAATTAGTCTGTGTCTCACGGGCTAGGTAGTTTCTATACACCATCTCGTCTTTTATTTTTCTATTAGAATGTTTTATCTCGTTATAGTCTGCTTCTAACAATTCGTATTGTGTTTTCATCTCGTCTGCGAATTGTCTAAATACCTCATCTTGGACACTCTCTATATTTTCTGGGAGAGATAACCTGCTTACGAATCCGGGATGTGTCATCTGGGGTTGTATAATTCTAACAACATCCGGGGCGTTAAAGCCCGGGGTTATCGTAGCTTCTACTTCTTCTGCTATTCTGTCTAAAATATCTTCGATCTCTGGCTCAACCATTTTAATATACAGAAAAATAAATTTTTTATTTACATTGTTTTGACGAGGGATTGAGTATCTAGTCTCTCGATGAGAGGCACGAAGGCGCGCTGGACATATGACACGCTACTAAAGTCTGTAGGAAGAAGAGCGTTACCTGTGTTAATACCGCTAGTAAGTCTAAGAGAATAATCTCTACCCTGGTAGTCTTCAAACATACCCGCAATATTAAAACTCTGATCCACGCCCAAGCCGAGCGGGCACTGAGAGAGATTTTTTCCGACGCCGTCTGTGGCGGCTGTGCCTCCTGTGCGGGTATCGAATTCTGCTTCCAAAGAGGCCTCGAGCTCTCGAAGCCCTATAGATGTGTGCGCCATCTCCCGACCACCAAATAGAGCACGCTCAAATATTTTCTGTAACTCCGAAATACCAATACCCGCGGTTTTATCAATAAGGGTATTAGAATTAAAACCGGCTGTACCTCTCTCTACAGCGCTTCTAAAGTTAGGCACGGCTTCGACTCTGTAAGCGAGTGGGAAGCGTAACGCATCTTTAAACTGCGTTACATGCTCAACACCGACGGGGAGCTTAAAATCCTGCTGGGATCTAAGGAAGTTATTTTCCTGGGTCTCCGTCTGATAAACAGAGACAAAAGATTTAACAGCGCTGACCTGCGGGTTTAAGACGCTGCTGTCTACAGACGAGACGACATCCGACATAAGAGAGAGACGAGACGGGAGACCGATCTGAGCGGGGTAAGAGCTTATCTCCTGGGGAGATAAGACTTCGTATTGACCTTCGAGCCTGAGATTTTTAAGGACATAGCGAGCGCCCACGGGAGAAGCCGTAGTCTGCCCTGTACCGATATCTCTATGATAAGAAGAAATGAAGGCGCTGTCTGGGGCGAGGTGTAGGGTAATAATCATACCGCCCATATGATCCTCGTCAAGCATTACACGCGACTGACTAAGAATAGGAGTTTTAAGTTTAAGAGAGAATGGTTTTCCGCCGCTAGAAGACAAAGTCATCCTGCGAGAGACGAATTCCGCATCTGAGCCCGAGGCGAGATTTTGGGCGTTAGAAGTTGTTAAATAATCTTCTTTATTTTTTACATAAGCCTCTCTAAGAGAGACATATTCCGGATATTGTAAAACCTGAGAGACCTCGACACGAGTCTTTTTTGACTGCATGACAACTTTAGAAATAGATCCCTCTACACCGCACCACTGCGGCATATTGGTACCCGTGGCTTTAGAGACGTTAGCGCCATTCGAATCGTTAATATTCACGGTACTAACTATAGCCGCGCCGGCGCTATCCTGGAGCACTAGGTCACCGGCTATTCTAAGAGAAGAGACATCAAGGGCGCGAGGCTGTTCCGGTACACTGAAAATAACAGTAGGCTGGCCGCCTGATGGGGAGAAGCCGGCCTGGGGAGCGTTAATAGGAGGGATTGAGAAATACTGTTTCCTGAGAGGCATCTTTTTTATAATAAATAAAAAATTTTTTTTTATTTACTTTTTACGATGAGGAGAATTCTTTATTGCTATTGCTATTTTATGTTTTTGTGTTAAAATATGTCTATTCCAATTATCTTTTCTAAAAACCCCACCGCACTCCGGGCATGTCATTTTTATTTTTCTTTTTTCTAGCATCTTTGCTTTATTTTTTTCTAGCCATTTGTCATTAGATTCTTTTACCTTTTCTTTATTTTTTTCTCTATATTCTTTTCTATACAATCTCGCCTTTTCTTTTTCCTCTTCGTCGTGTATTTTCTTAATAGCTTCTTTAGTAGCTACCGTTTTCATCTGTTCGAAGAGATCTTGCATCTCTGTTATGCCATCGTCTTGGGGGTATACATATAGCTCGCTCATTTTCTATAAGCCTTTCCATTAAGCCTTTTTCATAAGGTTCTTTTTTAGAAATTCGTTTGTATAAAAAGCCTGTAGCCACTCCGGGCATTTTCTAACTTTTGGAGGAAAAGGAGTTACGCTTTTAGGATTATGCATTTTTAATCTTTCTTCTTTATAGCTTTTGACCACAGACCGACGGATTTATGATGAGCCTTAATTTTAGCCATGTCGCCCGACTCTAAAAGGTCTTTTGCTTGGGTTTTTGTAAGCTTTGGGCGATCTCTAAGATTATCCATTTTTATTATTATAATAAAAATATTTTTTTAGAAAATCATTTTTACATGGTAACTACTTCCATCCCTTTTACGGTGCTTTGCACGACAGTTTGTCCCGAGACTTTGCATAAGAATTTAACTTCCATAGCTCCGTTCTGAGTTCCGTTATTAGCACTATGAGCTACAGGAGTTCTTTTATATCTGAATACAACAGGATAAGCGCCCTGTACCGTTCCTCCTCCGACTACAAGGGGGTTACCGTTCCTAAGAGAAATTCCTAGAGTGCTGTATGTCCCTTGGAGACCCGACCCAATAGTCGTAAGTCCGCTATCGATGTCATTCTGATCCGTATAATAGAATGCTCTTTCCATTCTGACCTCCTGTCCTACTGCTAGTTCCTGTAAATGGTGCTGCGATGCCTTACTCGAATAGAAAAAGGGAAATTGATCCTCGCCGTTTACGGTTACATTATACTCTTCTGACGCCGCTCCATCCGAAGCGAGACCAAGCATAAGAGAGCGGTTACGGCCGGGGAAGGTAGTCCCATCCAAAGTCACGCCCGTAAGCTGTTTAACCATCGTTATCTCGTGTACTTCAAGATCCGACAATCCGAGTCTGAGGTCTGCCTGCTGCTGCACGCCGGCGCCCGGGGCTGTTAGTGTCTTTTCGATAACTTTATAAACAGGATATTCGAGACGAAGTCCGCCCTCTTGGAGAGTGCTCTGTCTAATTTTTTCTAACATCTCCGTTGGTAAAATATGGTAGTCAACCTGAAGTTTAACATCATGGAAGGAAATAGTTCCGTCCGTGGCGCTCTGTATACCTGGATGAGCGACAGTAATATCATTTACGAAATGAGACGCGTCATGAAATTCGATATCGATATAAATTCTATACTGGTCAAAAAGAAAAACTGGGAAGTTCTGCGAGTTAATACATTCGAAAAGACGACCGAGACGGATTCCAATTTGATAATTATCCGCGGCGGCTGTAGTTATAGACTGGTTTCTAATCACAGCGCCGGCATAGTTAGCAGGATCTCCAAAATAAGTTCCTGATTTGTCACTCATTACAATCTGACCCGTGCTAGCGGATTCAAGAGCACCGACCCCTGAGGCGCTAGTCTGAGAGGGCTCACTTGTAAAATCACACCCCCAATATCTAGAATGGAAGCGAGAGAGTTCCGAGCGGTCGCGGGTGCTTACAAAATCATGAAATTTTACCTTATCGAAGTCGCGAGTTTCTTCTACAATCTGATCACCTACACTTAGGCGAGCCGTTTTAATTCCTGCGAGACCACCCGCCATAAGCGAGGCTCTAATAGCGTTACCACCCGCAGAGCTCTGGAGTTTGAAAAGGAGAAGAGAATCTCTACCTAAAACCGAGGTAGGCTCGAGCCTAAAGCGGTAGTTAAAAGCGCTACTGTTAAGAGGGTCTATGGTGTCCGAGCGCACATCCATCCGCGTAGGAGCATCGACGACCGTATAGTCCATTAGGTCATTAATATCGTCTGGGGTACTGTATAGATCCATTTTTTATAATAAAATAAAAAACTTTTTTTTATTTTACTTTTTCTTATCGAATATGTTTTCTACATTCTTCTTCTTTTCATTCTTTACCTTTAGATGAGGTATCTCTTTAGAATACATTTTCAACTCTTCGAAGGTTACCTTCTTATCTTTTTTAGGAGGCATTTTTATAATACAGAAAAAAATTATTATTCATCTCCTTCTAGAATTGTAAAGTTTACAATACTCTGTTTTATCTCCGTAGCGGGTTCGTCGCTTTCCATCCTAAAAATTCTAACCGAGAGCTGGTTAGTTACTATTTTGTTATTCTTAAGATTTACGACAATCATTTTAGGGGGTTCGTAAAGTCCACCAATTAGTAATGCATCCGAAGCCTGGGCGAGAGAAGAGGCGTAACTCTCAAAAGGTAGGGGTACATTTGCTAGAATATTTTTAACCATTCCTTTCTTAATTCTTCCTGTTCCTAAAATATTGTTACTTCTTTTATTTTTGTAATTTGTTAGCGGTAATTCTTCGATTACAATATAATAACTTGCATGACCCCAATGGAGACCAACGCTAGATATTGACATCGTTACAGGGTTTAGAGTATCCGAAGAAGGCATAATAGTTCTATTACCTTCGTAGCCTAAAATTTGTCCTAATTCCTGCGAGACTGTTATCTGTAAATCCTGAATCATCACGGGTTTTTTCTTACCTGAGTCTTCTGTTCCGCTATTGACCTCAAAAGGAAGAATATAAGGATCGTCTAAAAACTCGCCTATAACTTGAGCGCTCATAAACGGCCTAAACGGGATCTGTAGGTCTTGCGTGCTTAAGTTGGTTACGGGCTCGCCTTTAAACCATGTACTATCGTTAAAGAATACGACATCATTTATACTATCGTAAATAGATATAAACGCTCCTCCGTTATCTTGATAATATCCGACTTCGAAAAATACAGCATGTTCAAAGCCGGTTATGCCGTCATTTTTATAAGTTCTTATAGCTATATGCAGTCTCTCGTCTAACGCGGGTATGTCTATGCTCTCTAATAACATCATCTCATCGATATCTATATCTTGCGAGGTGCTTGTCTGTCCTATCCATCCCTCTAACGCATCCACCGCCCCATAAATATTAATAGCCTGAGGGTAGGGCGTCATTCCACTACTCCCTGAGACTTCTACTCCCAAAAAACAGGCGGGGATCATAGCAGCTCCGGAGGTCGCATTGCCTAGTAGCGTTAAGCTCTCTGCTATTATAGTTGTAGCTACTTGCCCAACAACACAAGTAGCGCCGCCGGAAAAAGTAGTCCCCATAGATCTAGGATTAGGATCCGGGTCTCTGTTACTTACGAGAGCATCCGGGGGCTGTAAAATTCCTACCATATCTCCTCCGTCGCATACTTTTTGCGCTGAGACACTAATAGAGCCTACACCTACCGCCGCAGAGTCTTGCATATCTGTTATATCTCCGGGTTCGTAATCTTGACCGGGGGAAAATATTAACGATGCCGCTATCTCTGTTGCGGTTATCTCTCCTGCCGCGTTTGACGTAACTACGAGCTGTAAGCCTGATCCTGCTCCCGTACTAACATTCTGTATTAAGGTAATGGGAGCTCCTGCCGCTAGCCCTGTTATAGTGGCCGAGCCAGTATAGACATAGCGCGATGTCATCCCCGTTATACTAGCTGTTCCGATTTGAGGATAAACATAAGCGATATTCCCCGCGCCGTTATTGATTGAGACTTTAAAATCTGCCCCATAATTAGTAGCCGCAGGTTTTACCGCTATCACATCCGGATTAAAGGGTAACATAGTTATGTCTGTCTGCCCAGCAGCACACACAGGGAGATTAGGATCGAATTGAAAAGAGTTTTCCCAATTTACTGTCATAATTCTAGGGCGCGCCGCCCCGGTTGTAGCAGATTGAGCTGTGGGTTTTGGTAACGCAGCATAGTCCGTATTGTAAAGACCCATAAAGACAGAGCCCGTATTGCTATCTCCGTCGCATACGAATTCGATTTGGGCTTTTTTATCTTCTACGGTATCTTTTGTTTGATAATGAAAAAGAGGTTTGTTCCCTAGACCATAGTTATCGAAGATCATCGTATCGATGGGTAAAAGGTTAGATGATTTTGTATAGCCGTTTGCGCCTATTGATCCGTTAAATACGTCTGTCACATCTAGCGCGACACTTTCCGGTCTTACGACATCTTGTCTAAACGAGAGATTAATTATAAGCTCTCCGTCATCCAAAGACGAGGCAGGATCATAACTATAATAATACCGCATTCTCCCGTCTGTATCCAAAGGAGGGGGGATCGCTCCTCCGCTATCCGCTCTACACATTTTAGTAATTGCATCTCTCAAGAGTTTTTGCATTTCTGCAGTTGTATATTTTCCTGCTGCTATTGTTTCTGTAAAAGTAATTGTATCTTTATTGGATATAACTGCGCCCGCATCATCGACGACATCTGTAGGCACACAACTAACTAAGCCATTTGACCCTGTAGGTACAGATATAGTTAGCGTAGCATCGCTACCCAAGAAGAGACCGTTTTCTCTATACATCGCACTAAAGTTTAAATAGGCCTTGCTATCCGGGGCTATTTCGATCTGTTCACCAAAATAAGCCGTATACTGATAACCGTTATCTTCATCGCTTACTAGGTTAAAGTTCATTTTTATTATAAATAATAAAAATATTTTTTAAGTTTATTGCAGCATACTCTTAATATCGAAGCCCGTACTCGCTACGCCTGTTGCGACAGGGGCGTCCATCGCCGCTTTATTAGCTTTGTCTACTACATCGCTTTCTTTCTTTTCTCCTTGACTTCCCATAACTGCGCTTCCTATCATTTGCGCTGCCATAGCGATATCTCCAATTATAGGTATAGAATCGAGAAAACCTAATCCTACGTCACCTAAAACATCGCCTACAACAGAGCCGGCTCCCTTAGCGGCTATTTTCCCCACCGTTTTTCCTGCATCCCCGCCCATATCTGCGAGAGAGCTTTCCGGGGCTGCTTTTTCGAGAGCTGTTCCTCCTTTTGCGAGAGCATTAGGTCTTAATATGTTACTTCCGGGAGCTTCCGCTCCAAGAAGTCCCTCACCGCCTTCGAGAGGGGCTTCTGTTCTCTGGGCTGCGCCTATATCTTGGGAAGCTATTCTTCTTGCCGCCCCGGGTGCATCATGAATTCCTTCTACATCTCCGGCTGTTTCGCCTAAATCGAATAATGGTTTTTTTCCTGCTGTCGCGGCTGCTTCTACTGTTCCGCTTGCCGCTGGTTCTGCTGCTCCTCCTGCGGCTGCTTCTACTGTTCCGCTTGCCGCTGGTTCTGCTGCTCCTCCTGCCGCGGGTGTTTCTGCTGCTGCTCCTGCATCACGAGCAGGGGCTTCGGGTATATTGCCACCTCTGTCACGAGTAGCGGCTTCCGCATCAATTTTCTGCATGACACTGGCGGCCGTTCCTGGTTTAGGTATTCCTTCGAATTGAGCATCATCGGCTAGGTTAACAAGTTTTCCTCCATCACCATCGGGCACATCGCCCGTTAAATCTCCGGATTTTCCTGCATAATCTCCAAGGTCAGGCGCTTCACTGTCGTCAATTTTTACTCCTCCTCCCGTGTCGGGTATGCCTGTTTTTAAAGCTTCTCCGGTTCTAGGGGTCTCGATATCTCCCGTTTTTACATCGTCTCCTGGTTTTTGAGTTATCGTAGGGGCGTCGGTCGGATCTGCGGGGGTGTCTTTCGCCGTTCCCGGTTTATCTAAATCAGGAGCTTCCGGGGCTTTCGCTCTTTTCATCAAAGTTGCATGGAGTCTTTTTCCGTGTTTAACTAACGCGCCTAGGCCTCCGGCCGCCGCTGCTCCTGTCTGGAGTTTATTTTCGATATCTTCGTAGTGTCTAGCTATCTGTCCTAAATAATCATTTTTCTTCGTCTCTGCTCTTATGTAAGCATTTTGCTGTACCGCATCAGTATTCGCCTGCGCTTGGTCTCGAGCTTCATCGAATTGAGACTGCATTCCTCTAAGATGGTCAAGATAAGACATTTTTATAAACTAATAATAAAAATATTTTTCTATTTTTCCTCGCTTTCATTATCTTCGTCGTCGCTATCTTTCCATATTATCTCTTCATGACTACGCATTGCTAGCATATCGGCTATATTTAGGAAAAGAAAATCGTATTTAGTTTTTCTTGCTTTTTTGTATAATTCTATAAACTCTTTTTCACTTCCCCCAAAAAACGAATACGCGTCCGCTATCTTCTTTAATTCTGGTTCTGGAAATTTTCCCATAATATACAGCGCGCTCATATTGTTACGGAGAATAGGAGTAAAATATTTAAAATACTGCGAGACAATACATAAAGACAGCTTCCCCTCACCGCTTTCCTCGTTCCCTATATGTCTATATTTTGTCGCGAGGCTCGTTATATAATCTACTTTTCCATTTTTCTTCTGGGTCATAGCGCCTATAACATCGTCTAAAACTATTACATATTTATTTTCTGTTACATCATCCTCTATCATCTCTACAAGTTCTTTTAATAATGCTTCGCTATATTCATCGAATACAAAATCGAATTCTTCTATAAGGTGTTTATTTTGCGGGTCGTTCCTTGCTGTCGGAGATATCAAAATCTTTACTTGAAAATCGTCGGCGTAAAAACGATTAGATAAAAACAGACTGTTTACTAAAAGAGTTTTACCTGCTTTAACACGGCCTAAAACTCCTATAAGGAAGGGCACTTGGGCGAGGGGTTTTTTCTCTATAACATTCATTTTGTCGCCTTCTATCTTGAGAGGGTAAATTTTCAGATCTCTACTCATTTTATTATATATTAGTTTTCTTCTTTTAATTTTTTCTCAGCTTCTAATAGCTTTCTTTGGCTAGCTCTCAATTTTTCGTTTACTTTATGTATATCCCCTAGGTCATCTTCGGTAATAGTATCAAGAGCGTTTGAGACGAGTTTAAACTGGGCTTCGCTCTCGCATTTTTCTAGAAGAGTTACTCTTCTCGTTTTCCAAGCTTCTAGACGCTGTTCTTTTACTCTATTAGCCTTCGCTGCTTTTTCTTTTTCTTTAATTGTATGTAAAACCTCTTGCTCGCTTAGTTTCTTCTTCTTTTCTTGCTTCTGTTCTTTCCTCTGTTGTTTCTGTTCTTTTTGTCCTTCTCTATCTAGTTTCTCTTGTTTCTTTTTACGGGCTTTTTCCCTTCCCGCAGCGAGGGCTGCGAGCTGTTTTTCCGTTAGCTTCCTTTTTGGTTTTACGGGCTTCTCGAAAATCTTTTCTTCTTTATCAGACATTTTATTATTTATATAAATAATATTTTTTTTTATTTATATTAAAATGGATATTGATAAACTTGTTAATGAATATATCTCTAAGAATGGCAGTAGCTCTAAATCAACGGCTACCACGGCTCGTAACAGCTTTAAGAGATTAGAAAAAGTTTTAGACATAAGTATAGGAGATATGACAATAGAGGATTTTGAAGACCATTCAGAAATACTCGATAAACTACTCGAGAGGTATAGTAATAATACGACCATTCAGACATTACTTTTTATTAAGTTTTTATTACGACAATTAGACGCTCCGGAGAGCCTTATCGAAGAATATCATGAATACCTTTTAGAATTAGTTGCAGATCGTAACGAGCAGGAAAATTCACAAAAAAAGACACCCGCAGAGGAAGCACTAGGCGATAATTTTGACTATATCAAAATGCAGGAAAAATTTAAGGAAGAAGTAGCAGAGATGCCTAACGATCCTTCCTTCTCAATGTCTCGCGCTATGCTCATGTTAGGGCTGTTTCTTTTACAGCCCCCAACGCGTATAGGTAACTATCTAGATATGGTTATCAGGAAGCCCGGGCAGAGACTTAAGAAAAACACTAATTATTTAATAGTGTCGCCGGATGGAGATTATAAATTCGTTTTCCAAAATTACAAGACTTCGAAAAATCTTGGTAAAATCGAGTTACCTGTAAAAAATGAGACTCTTAAAAAACTTATCGATATGTATCTCGAAAAACACCCGGATTATAAGAAAAACAAAGTTTCGGAGTTTATTGTCAATCCTAACGGGGCTAGCGTTTCTCAGTCTAATTTTACGCAGATTCTAAAATCTATCACGAAGAAGATTTACGGAGTTCCCGGTTCTACGAATTTATTCCGTCACTCTTTCCTATCATGGTTTCTTTCTCAAAATCCTACAATCGAGGAAAAGAAAAAGATCACACGCATAATAGGTCAGAATTTACACGCCTCGAGGGCGGAAAAATATCAAAGACACGACAGCGACAAGAGTTCTATTCTTCCTCAATATGATGATATTTAATCTCGATAACATTATCGCTTAGGTTTTCTATCTTGGTTCTCTTTCTATATTTTATTCTATTCTGTTCGTTAATCTTGGCCTTGTTTCTTTCATAATAGGCTTTTCTTTGGGCTGTAGCCCATTCTGGTTTATATCTGTATTTTCTTTTTCCGTCTTCAAAATACGGTATACACTTATGAAGGCCTCTATAAGCTCTCGTTCCATAGTCGTCGCCGCGGGCTTTTGCTTCGTTCATAATGCGTTGTTCTCTGTTACCTTGTTCTATCTGTTTCCTTATCTGTTCTATCCAATTAGACATTTTAATACTTAAAGCTTTAAGGCATATAGATTTTTAAGAGGGCTTCAAGGTGCTGTATTTTCTTCTCTAATTTACCTATGATCTCTTCTTTTTCATCGACTTCCATTTTAATATGTTCTTCTTTATGAGTAGGGCTATTCTCTAAAATATCCATCATTTTATTATACCCTGTTTCGAGTTTTTCTTGTCTTAGTAACTTGGGGTTTTCTTTTTCACACATTCCAATATTCCATCTATTCCATATCTTTTCTATAGTAGCTTTTTGAGTATCACTCCAATATCCACTCTCAACATACTTTTGCATGCTTTCGAGGAAGGTATAATCGAATTTATCGTTGCCCTTTAGATGCTTTAGACAGTGTTGTAATTTCTCTTCCGGAGTAAAAATCTCGTCTGCGTTCATATATCTAATGTCCATTTTAGATATACTAAAATATAAAAAAAAAACTTTTTTTTTATTTTATCCCACAAAATTTTTAGATTTTATTCCAACATATACATTTCTCCACATTTTACCATTTATCTTTTTGTTAGTATTTAAGAATATTCTATCCTTTGGTAAATGGGTATTTAGTTCATTTATAAACTGCATCCTAGGAGGCATATTTTTATAACCGTTATCGCTATAGTAACTTCTTGCGAGTTTATACATAGACATAATATTCATAACATATTTATCGTTGTTGTCATTTACGGTATCTATATCTTCTAGAATATCTATACATTCTTCTACAAAATCTTTAACATGGTCTTGTTCTTCTCTAGCTTCTTCGTTAGAGAGTTTAAATTCTTCGCACATCTCGAATTTATCCGTATAATGATCTAACATAATCCACATCCAAGCGCACTTTATTTTGTTTTCCGGGTCAGAGGCTATAGCGGGTTTTAGTTTATCATTACGCATTTTTATCGTATCTGTTACATCTTCTTTTTTATCTGCTATAAATTGTTTAGTCCATTCTATTCTTACAACACTCTTTTTTAAAGCCTCGTCAAAGTTATCGAGACCAATATCAAAATTACTTCCTGCGATTTCTCCAACAAATTTAGGCACTTCGAAAATGGGTTTTGCGTAAAGGTCTCTTACGGGTATAGCTTCTCCTCCTCGTAGTAATTTTACATTAGCAGCACTCAAATGAGAGCCTTGGGGCGGTTCTCCCATAGCTACTAATTTTTTTGTCATATTAGCGTATAGAGTAGGCGTAGCCCCTTCTCCGGAGATATTCTCTTTACCTTCTACTAATACCATTGTAGGATCTGCTTTTCCATAATAAACATCGTGCTGTAAAGTATATCTCATTAAGTCGTCTACAACACCCTTACCGTTATCTCCTACTTTTCCAACATTGATAAAAAATAGTTTCATCGGGTTAGTTCCGCTTAGACAATAGGCTTTTGCTTCAATCATATTGTTGTAGGTCTCTTGGCTATCAAAGCACGGTCTTAGATTATTATGTAAATAGTCTATCTCTGTTTCTACAAAGTCTTTTCTAATAAAGTTATAGCTTACGTGTTGCGTAATGTATTTTTCTTTATCATGAGGAAAAAACCAAAAATAATCGCAGTCTCTTAATGTCTTCGTGTTTATAAATCCATTCTTAAAACAAAATCTATTCCTATCCTGGTCAAAAAGAGAATCCTTAAATTTATCGTCTAGAAAATACGCCCAAATATCAGAGAGTAATTTTTTACAGTAACTATTCGATTCTTTTAGTTTTGCTTGTATTTTTCCCATATCTTCAGATTGCTCATAAAGGAGGTCTAACTCATCTATATGGATATGCAGCGCTTCGTCTATAGCTGTTCTTTTTACTATTTTATCATCTCTCTTTAGGTCTATCTGTTTGTTCTTTTTATTCCAAGCGACTTCATAATCTTTCTCTTGTAATTTTTCTTCGTGCGTTAATTTTTGCATATCTATAAAGTATTGTAACTTCCCGTAAATAGAGGCTACTTTATGCAGGTTAACAATAAGTTCAGGAAAATTATTTTTCTTTGTTTTCTTCCAAATTCCATTTTTACAGCTATACCAATATTCGTCATTATAATAATAATCTTTTTGAAAATATTTATACACGACTTCGTTTAGTTTTCTATCAGAAGTATCCTCCAAAAGTTCGTCTAATTCTTCGTGGTTTCTTAGATCTACGTTTCTTTTCTTTAACCATTGCATAAGCCCGCAGTAAGAATTATCCTGCTCGTCTCCTGTATCTGTTCCGCTATCGGGTAATGTTCCTGGATTTTCTGGAAAATATTGAGAGATATCCTTGTTTACATAAGCGCCTTTTTTATCTTGGGTCTGGTAATACATTCCTCCTTTATCATATTTATATACCCTAATAACGATATCACCGGTTAGAAGAAAAAACCAACAGTTACAATTTTCATATTCATCGTAATATTTTTTACATTCTTCTATAGCTAGTTTTCCCGGTGTTATGTTTAATACTATTTTTCCTAACCTGCTTTCTACTGTCTCTTTTGGAAAATTATAACCGCAGTCATAACAGGTTATACCATCACTATATTCCTTACATTCTGGGCAGGGGATATCATAGCCTTCCTCAGGTTGCGGTTGTTGGAAGTCGCTATTATCAGGGGCATCGAGGGTTATTCTCTCTTCTTCTGTCATAACATATTCATCGTTAGAATCATCCATCTTTTATAATATCATCTCTTTATACAAAAATCGTATACCTTTTTTGGGTTTGTGTCTACTTTTGTGTCTAACCTGTATTTTTTTTTTAAGGGGGCTTCCCCCTGTCTTCTTTACTATACTCTCTTTTTATACTATAAATTATACAAATATACAAAATATTATAATAAAAGTAATATACTATAGAAATACCATAAAAAATAGTGCTCTATATAGAATCAAAGGTTTGAAGCTTTTTTTTTGTTTTGTGTCCATCTCGTATATAGTAATATGAATAGGGGGAAAATAGCGATGTAAAACTGTTTAAGGAAAAACCCCTTTAAAGAAGGTATAGTATGAATTCTTCTAAAGATTATACAAAAGCAGGGGCTTACAAAATCGGAAAAAACGACATTGAGATTTTTGAGGAAAAATATTCTATGTATGGTATTAGCCGTTTTACGAAAAGAGACTGGATTCTGTATTATAAAATTTACCATAATACAACTCCGGAGCAGGTAAAAGAAGACTGTAAACAGTATGTTACTAGAAAAATAATTTATTAGGTAAAAGGCTTAAAGACAATGTATTAATAAATATGAGTAAATATTTATTACAGCGTTATCACCGCCCTTTATGGGCTGGCATAGCTATGGCTTCGAGCCGCACTAAAAACTTTGTAGATCTTCGTTATATTGATAGAGTAGAAGATCGGGGGGTTATAACGGCTTATATTAAGCCTTCGGGGCAGTTTAAAGACAGAGACCCACGATTGAGCATAACTAGACTAAATGGAAAATTTTTACTACTTTTTAGCTACAGAAATGGAGGTACTTGGGTTCAAGAAAGACTCGGATCTTATTACTTTAAAGAATTCGATTATAAATTCGAAATATGATGCATATCACTACACACTGGTCTTTTTTACAATCTCGTGTTCCTCTATATCCCCTCTAAGAGTTGTATAAAAATCTTGAATCGCTTTGCTCTCTGGTATGGTCTGGAGAGTAGGAGTAGGAGGTTGCTGGCAGTCACTCTTACACGAGGAGCAGGTAATTTTACAACGAATAACCTTTACAATATTGACAAGCCCTTCGAATATGGTTTTTATAATTCTAACGGTCGCAGGAGGTTCAGATGTCATTTTATAATTATCGTAAAAATAATAATTATAAAAAACATGGACAGCGACTTCGATATGGAAGAAATATGTTTGTTATGCACTGAGAGAAATTTTTCTAGGTGTATATGTTGCTACGAAGAAGCTATTTATAAAATTATAAAATTAGCAGTCGAAGCGGGTATAAGTGGCTATGAAAAGAAACAAGAGAAGAAAAAGAAAAAGGCCGGAAAGAAAAAACCTCCAAAGAAAAAACTAACAACAACAAAAACCGGTACGACAACAAAGACAGGTAAGGGAAGCGACGAAGAGGACGGAGCTACCTAACCATAGAATAGGTAAATTATCATTTATAACATTCCAAAATTCGTCACCTGGAGGAGCTACCATCTTTTATATAATAAATTTATTATTACAAATGGAAGAAAAAACATACGTAAAATGTAAATGCGGAAAATGGATACAAAAACACTCCTATAACCACCACTTAACTACGAAAAAACATAAGAGATATGTATGGGAGCAGAATTGTCATGATGCAGATGTTACAATACCCCCTTATATAGAAGAGATCACGAATAATGCTTAAAGATAATATCTTTAAAATGTTATGTAATATATGTAATAAAGAATTTACTCCTAAACACTTTAATAATAAAGTCTGTTCAGAAGATTGTAAAAAAGAATCTAGAAAAAGGACTCTAAAAAAATACAATGATGAAAACCAAAAAAGAAAAGATAATTCCTTAGAAATACAATTAGAAGGAGAGATTTTTAAAGACATAAAAGGTTACGAAGGTAATTATAAAATTAGTAATTTAGGAAGAGTTTATAGTAGAAAAAATCAAGGTATATTAAAACCTTCATTGACTAGCGGCTATTACACTGTTAAATTATGTAATAAAAAACATAAAACATTTAATATACATAGATTATTGGGGTTGCATTTTATAGATAATCCTAATAATTATCCTCAAGTGGATCATATTAACAGAATAAGAGACGATAATAGATTATGTAATTTAAGGTGGGTAACTTGTAAAGAAAATAATAAAAATAGAGATGTCGTAATAAATAGAAAAGGTTGTATTTGTAAAACTAACGATGA
>TARA_R110002095_G_scaffold67573_5_pt1 | contig 16863 bp, 20 predicted proteins | sample TARA_R110002095 | Tara Oceans TARA_R110002095 (sample SAMEA4397255) | marine metagenome | biome: Polar Biome; feature: [SRF] surface water layer (ENVO:00010504); material: water (ENVO:00002006), including particulate matter (ENVO:01000060) such as... | depth 5 m | reverse complement strand
AAGATATTGGAAAAAGTCGGCGAAGAATGCACAGAGACTCTGCTGGCCGCCAAGGATGCCGAGCATTCGGGAGATACCCGGGCGGTAGTCTGCGAAACCGCGGATCTCTGGTTTCACAGCATGGTGATGCTTTCCAGCCTGGGCCTGTCCCCGAAGGATATTCTGGACGAGCTGGACAGCCGGTTTGACCTGTCCGGCCTGGAAGAGAAAGCGTCCCGAGGCCAGTAAGACAGCAATACCTCTTTGTAGGGTTTCCGCCAACAGCCTCCGGTAACGTACAATACCAACGAACAGACACATTTAAACGAGGACCCCCGAAATGGGTATCAGTATCTGGCAACTTCTTATTGTACTGGGCATCGTAATTCTGCTGTTCGGGACCAAAAAACTGCGCAACATCGGCACCGACCTTGGTGGCGCGATTCGCGGCTTCAAAAAGTCCATGAGCGACGAAGACACCAAATCGGAAGACCCGGACTCTCTGGAAGGCCAGGCCGACGAGCAGAAACGGCAGGCTGCTGAAGAGAAGCCCAGGGACAAAACCAAAAGCTGAGACCAGACAGAATGTTTGATATCGGCTTTCTTGAGCTGCTGATCTGCGGCGTTATTGCCCTGTTGGTGCTTGGCCCCGAGCGGCTACCCACTGCTGCGCGAGCAGCCGGTCGCTGGGTTGGTGGTGCGCGGCGTATGGTCAGCCAGTTTACCTCTGAGCTCGACCGCCAGCTAAAGGCCGACGAGCTCAGAAAAGAGCTGCGCGACGCCGGCGATGTGGGCCTGGACGACGTAAAGAAAACCGTTCGCGACGCGCTTGATGAAGCCAAAAAATATGAACACATGACCATGTCGGACAAGCCCGCCGGTAAGCCGGCAGCCGACAAACAGGCTATGACTTCCCAGAGTCCGCCAAGCGACACAAAGACAGACTCTGGCGAGATCCCATCAGGTAAGTCAGACGCCGCGCAAAATCCCTCGGACAAGTCTTCATGAATGCAAAAACTGAGGGTAAAGGCCCGGACTACAAGGACACCTCGGACGGCCACCCGGAAATGCCGCTGGTTGAACACCTGCTGGAGCTTCGCAACCGATTGCTGAAAATGGTTCTGGCTGTGGTGATCTGTTTTGCTGCCATTTACCCCTTTGCCAACGAACTGTATCTCTGGCTGTCTGAGCCTATCCGATCACTGCTACCGATCGGGCAAACAATGATCGCAACGGACATCACCTCGCCGTTTTTTGCGCCTCTTAAACTGGCGCTGTTTTTGTCAGTTTTTGCTGCTATTCCGATCATTCTTTACCAGCTCTGGAGCTTTGTTGCGCCTGGGCTCTATGCCCATGAAAAACGCTTGGCTTTTCCGCTGCTGTTTACCTCCGTCATCCTGTTCTATCTGGGAGCTGCGTTTGCGTATTACGTGGTGTTCCCTCTGGTGTTCGGCTTTTTCACGGCCATAGGCCCGGAAGGTATTGTTGAACTGCCGGACATCAGTAGCTACCTGAACTTCGTGTTGAAGATGTTTTTTGCCTTCGGGATCGCCTTCGAGATCCCCATTGCCACCATTCTGCTGATCCTCAGCGGCGCAACAACGCCAGCAGATCTGGCGGCGAAGCGGCCATACGTGGTGGTGGGTTGCTTCGTGATCGGCATGATGCTGACACCGCCAGATATCATCTCGCAGACACTTCTGGCGGTACCCATGTGGATTCTGTTCGAGCTGGGCATTTTGTTTGGCCGGCTGGCCGTACGCGAAGTTTCGGAGCCGGAAGCCGACGAGCCATCCTCTGAATGAACCTGGCCTTACTGTTTGACGAGGACTTTGTTGCGTCCGACCGCGTGGTGCTGCGGGGCCGTCGGCTTGAACACATCCGGTCTGTACTCGGCGCATCCACAGGAGATCAGCTTCCGGTTGGCCGCGTAAACGGCCTGATCGGGCTTGGAGAAGTGATAAAGCTTGCGGACTCTGAAGCTGAATTGGTTGTTGTGCTTGATCAGCAACCACCGCCTCCCCTACCCCTTACGCTTATCCTGGCCATGCCTCGCCCAAAAATGTTCCGCCGTATTCTGCAAACCAGCGCGACACTGGGCATCAAGGACATCTGGCTGATCAACAGCTACAAGGTGGAAAAGAGCTTCTGGCAGACGCCCTGGTTGTCAGATCAAAACCTGAGGGAGAACCTGACCCTCGGGCTTGAGCAGGCAAAAGATACGATCATGCCGAGTGTGTACATTCGCAAGCTGTTCAAACCCTTCGTGGAAGATGAACTGCCCGCCCTGCTGAACGGCAAAGAAGCCCTGGTTGCACACCCGGGCACTGCTACGCCCTGCCCCACGCACCTGAACAAGCCCACTGCGCTGTGTATAGGGCCGGAGGGTGGCTTCACTCCCTACGAAGTAGGTAAGCTGGAAGAGGCTGGGTGCCAGAGTGTTCATCTCGGGCGACGCATTCTGCGGGTGGAAACAGCCGTTCCCGTTCTCGTCAGCCGGCTGTTTGACGCCTGCCTGTAAATTCAGGAAGCGTTTGATCTCGCTTCCCACATCCGCAGTACAGGCGTAAGCACCGCCACCAGCAACGCACCCGACAGCAGGCCGAACAAGCCATTGGCCAGCATAGGAATCAGTGTGGCCGACAGGCCACCGAAATCCACGGCAAAGTGTTCGATAGCCTTATAAACCGGCGGTATCCCATGCACCAGAATGCCACCGCCCACCAGGAACATGGCAAGAGTGCCAAAAATGGATAAGATTTTCATAAGATAGGGGGCAAGCCAGAGAATGCCATTGCCTAGCCGCTGAGCCAGCGCACCGTCTTTCTCGCTCAGATAGAGGCCTATGTCATCCAGCTTCACGATACCGGCCACCAGGCCGTAGACAACCACCGTAACCGCCACGGCCACCACCGACAGCACCGCAAACTGCGTCCCTATGCTCGCCGCCGCAACCACTCCGAGAGTGATGGCTATAATCTCTGCAGACAGGATGAAGTCTGTTCGGATAGCGCCTTTTATCTTTCGTTTTTCCAGGACTTTCAGATCGACATCGGGCTGCTTCAGGGCCTCGCGCAGCTGCTTTTTGTTCTGCTCATCTTCCTCTGCATGCAGAAATTTATGGGCCAGTTTTTCAGCCCCTTCAAAGCAGAGGAACGCACCGCCGAGCATTAATAACGGCGTAACCAGCCAGGGCACAAAAAAACTGATCGCGACGGCGGCCGGCACAAGAATCACCTTGTTCACCATCGAGCCTTTGGCAACCGCCCAGACGACAGGCAACTCCCGGGCCGGCTTTACACCGGTTACCTGTTGCGCGTTCAGGGCGAGGTCGTCCCCGAGAACACCGGCTGTTTTCTTTGTTGCGGCTTTGGTCATCAGGGAAACATCGTCGAGCAGTGTCGCAATGTCGTCGATGAGCATGAGCAGACTGGTTCCTGCCATCAGTGCATATCCTTTATTGTGGTGGCCGTTTAAAGAATAAGGCCCATGGCCTCAGCAGCAATCCGGTTTTTAACCGGGCCAAGCCCGTCAAGCCAACGCATACCGGTATTTCTCAGCCATCTCAGCGGCAGCTCATCACGCCCAAACAATTGTTTGAAACCTTCCATGGCAGCCATCATAGCCAAATTCTCGCCCTTGCGACGGCGCTGATAGCGCGCCAGCACCAATTCGTGAGCGGGGCTCAAACCGGTACCTTTTGCTTTCGCCAACTCCTCCAGCATAACCCGGACATCGCCGTACCCAAGGTTAGCGCCCTGGCCCGCAAGCGGGTGAATGGTATGAGCGGCATCACCCACCAGCGCAAAACCGGGAGCAATATAATCTTTGGCATGGCGCTGCCTGAGCGGGAAGGCAAAACGCTGGGACACAGCTTCAACGGCGCCGAGTTCTCGTTCGATCGCCCGTTCCAGTTCAGCCGTATAGGTTGCATCATCCAGAGCCATCAGGCGGCGAGCTTCTTCGGTATCCTGCGACCATACGATGGAGCAGAAGTGCTCATCACCGCTTTCCGTTGCCAGCGGCAAAAACGCCAGCGGCCCGGTTTGAGAAAACCGCTGCCAGGCGGTGTATCTGTGACTTTGGGCCGTGCGCACGGTGCACACAATCGCTTGCTGATCGTAATCCCATTCACGGGTAGGCAACCCTACCCATTGCCGCAATCGGGAGTTGGCACCATCCGCCGCGATCACGAGGCGGGCCACCAGTGTGCGGCCATCCGCAAGCTCAATACTGCGCTGGTCACCAGCCTGCGCACAGCCGGTAACCTGCACACCATCAATCAGCTCAACATCGCTGGTTTCAACAACCTCGAACAAGGCCCGGACCAGGCTGCGGTTTTCAACAATCGTACCCAAGGCGCGGGCCTGCAATTCGGCCGCATCAAAATGGATACGTCCGGTGCCGTCTCCGTCCCACACGGTCATACCTTGATAGGGGCAATGGCGACCGGCCACGACACCCTGCCAGGCGCCCAAGGTTTCCAGCAACTGCTGGCTGGCCACAGAGATGGCGCTGACGCGGGGCTCAAAATCCGCCACGCCCTCAACGGGAGCTGGAGCCTGCAGCAGAGTGTCGCGATCTCCGCCTTCGATCAGCCCGACCTGCCAGCCCTGGCGGGACAAGCCAAGAGCGAGCGCTGTGCCGGTCATTCCGCCGCCGACCACGAGGATATCGAACACTTTGGCATCACTCATGTTCCGGGATCTCGCGCTGATTGTGACTTGGCTTTTCATTTAATCCAGGCGTGTTGATAACAGCACGGCGCCCGCCAGTGCCCATAGCGTTGCGCGCAAACAGGCGCTTGGCACCGGGCAGCAAGTCCAGGCCCACCAAGCCGGCGTCCCGCGCCGCTGCAACTGGCGCTGGAGATTGACCAAAGATACGGATCAATGAATCGGAGAACTGCACGGTTTGCTGCCGGTCCGGGCGATGCAACTGGTGGTAGCGGCGCAAAATCTGAAAGTCTCCCGGTGGCCGGCCTTGCTCAGCCGCCAACCGGAACTGCTCTACCAACGTCATCAAGCCCCGCAGTGCGAGATTGAAGCCCTGTCCGGCAACCGGGTGCAAAGCATGTGCAGCATTACCTACAAGCCCGACACCCGGCCTTACTGGCTCATCTACCGTGGTCAGTGTCAGGGGGTAATGGTTGCACTCACCTATCCGGGTGAACCGCCCCAGCCGCCAACCAAAGCGCTCCTGGAGCCGCTGGCATTTATCGCTATCCGGCAATGCCAGAACCGCTTCGAGCTCCTGGTCGCTCAACGTCCATACCAGTGCGGATTGATGTCCTGCCCGGGAGGGTGAGCCGTGTGGCAACATCGCCATGGGGCCGGTGTCGGTAAAACGCTCGAATGCAGTGAACTGATGGCTGTCGCTGGTGGACACGTTGGCAATCAGCGCGTTCTGGTCATAGTTGCGGTGGCTTGGCTGGAAGCCGAGTTTTTCTCTCAACCCGGAACGGCCACCGTCTGCAACAATCAGGCATTGCGCCGTTAGAGTGCTGGTCGCATCGCCGGCCTTCAGGGTAACGCTCACACCCTGTTCGGACGGCGTCATATCCGTGACTTCAGCCGGCGCCTGCCACTGGACATTTGTTTCGAGCAGCTCCCGCACCAGGCAAAGGCCCATCCAGCGATTATCCACCACATAGCCCAAGGCTTGCTGTTCATACTCTTTGGCATTCAGGCGAGTGGCGCCGAAACGACCCCGATCAGACACGTGAATCTGCTGAATGGGCGTCGCATGCTCCGATATCCGCTGCCAGAGCCCAAGCTCTTCAAAAATCAGTCGCGAACCCCAGGCTAACGCAGTGGAACGTGCGTCATAACTGGGCTGATAGGCATTCGGCAGGGCATCCGCAGACAGCGGGAAAACCTCGGCCACGGTTACCCTCAATGCGGGAGCAACCTTGGCCAGCGCCAGCGCCAGCGTTGCGCCTGCCAGCCCACCGCCGGCAATGATCACATCGGTATCGGAGTGTTTCACAGGCTCATCCCGCCATCAGGGCTTCAATCTCTTCAATGGTCTTGGGTACGCCGTTCGTCAACACGTGGTGGCCCTCATGGGTCACGACTACGTCGTCTTCAATACGAATGCCGATACCACGCCACTTTTCATCCACATCGGTATTACCCGGTGAGATATAAAGGCCAGGCTCAACCGTAAGCGCCATACCCGGCTCAAGCAGCCGCCATGCGTCGCCAATCTTGTAGTCGCCCACATCGTGCACATCCAGGCCCAGCCAGTGACCAGTGCGGTGCATGAAGAACGGCTTGAAGGCTTCGCTGGCAATGGCGTCGTCGACCGTGCCTGACAAAATACCCAGATCGATCAGGCCGCCAGTCAGCACTCTCAATGCTGCCTCGTGGGGGTGATTCCAGTGATTGCCGGGGCGCACTGCGTCAATAGCCGCGTACTGAGCCTCCAACACCACTTCGTAGACTGCCCGTTGCTCAGGGCTGAACTTGCCGTTGACCGGGAAGGTGCGGGTAATGTCAGAGGCGTAGCATTCCACCTCACAACCCGCATCGATGAGCACCAGATCACCGTCGTTCAGGGCCGCTGTGTTCTCGATGTAATGCAGAATACAGCCATTGGCACCGCCGCCAACAATGGACGGATAGGCCGTGGAACGGGCCCCGTGATCCATAAACGTGTGAATCAGCTCGGCCTCAAGGTTGTATTCGTAACCACCCTTTCGGGCACGCTTCATGGCACGGCAATGGGCTTCTGCACTGATCTGCCCGGCCTTGGCCATGGCCTTGATTTCGTTAGCGCTTTTGAAAAGACGGAGGTCGTGTAAAAGATGCTCCAGCGCCACAAACTCGCCCGGCGGATGCGCACCGCTTTTAACCTTGCTGCGGATAACCTTGACCCAGTCCATCACCCGGGTATCGAACCCCTGATCTTTACCCAGCGGGTAATACACCCGGCTGCGCCCTTCGATCATGCCAGGCAGAATATCGTCGATATCCGCCACCGGAAAAGCGTCATCCAGGCCGTAGCGCTCAATTGCACCCTCGGGCCCCACCAGAAATCCATCCCACAGTTCCTTTTCGGGATTCTTTTCTTTGCAGAACAGTACCGACTCACCGTGTTCACGACCGGGAATGAGCGCCAAAACTGCCTCGGGCTCACCGAAACCGGTCAGGTACTGAAAGTCGCTGTCCTGACGAAACGGATGCAGCACATCGCGGTTACGAACACGCTCCGGTGCAGCCGGAATAATGGCAATACTGTCCGGTGCCATGCGCTCCATCAGTTTGCGACGGCGCTCGGCGAATTCCTTGACGGGTATAATGGACGGCATAGAATCTCCCGCAATGTGTGGCATGATCAGTGCAGCGTTGGCGTTAGCGGCGCCGGCTTTTCCGGAGGATTGAATTCGGTGAATACGGCCAAAGCCCCGAGCCGGATGTACTCGGTTATCTCCACCAACTGCTGCTCACTTTCCTGATCCTGTTCCTGATCTTCAGAAACCTGACTGATCGCGACCATGTCTTCAATGAGTTCGCGAATCTCGTCCGGCGCCTCGCCCAGGGACTCGCCGGCAGACAGGGCCATGCCTTCGAGAAAACCACGTATCCAGGCCACCAGGGCTTCAAGGCGTTGATCAATGGCATAATCATCGTCAGGCAGCAGAGGATGGAAGCTCATATCCGCTGACTTCAGAAACACCAGCGCCCGCTCGTACGCTTCGTTCATGAAGGCGGACAGGTCATCGGCCTCCTCGGCGGCACTTTCAGGCAACCCCATGTGTTCGCAAACCATGGCGAGCCACTCATCTTCCTCAATGCGGGAACCAGCAGCCAGTCGGCCACAAAGGGCACCATGCAGCTCGGAAGGATGGCTGAACGCTTTGTGGGCCGTAAAAACATTAGCCCAGCGCTCGAATTCAGCGGCATGCGCCGCGCTGGCAGTGTCGGTTTCTGACATGAACCAAGACAATCCTGTGTTGTGGAGTTAGGGCTCTATCCTAGCATTCAGGCGCCTGCAAGACACTGACTGGTTGATTTTCAGGGAACGAGAGAACAATATGTTATAACATATCACTACCCATCAATGGACACGGGCATGCTCTCAAACAAACACCTCGTACTACCCATCACTTTGGCACTTGTCAGCACAAGGGTGATGGCAGCAGAGAACCCCGGCTCGCACCAACACGGCCATGCTGAAATGCAGCTTGCATTCGCCGATAACCAGGTTGAAATACAGCTCATGTCACCAGCAGGAAATATGCTTGGATTCGAGCACCACCCGCGCACGCCGGAGCAGCACCAGATTGAAGAACGCGTTACCAATTGGCTTGGCGAGAATCCACTGGTTAACACTCTGGAATCAACCTGCCAGATACAGGCCACCACGATTCAACATGAGGTTGCAGGCGGTCACGATCATGACGGGCACAGTCACGGCGACCCGAACCAGCACGCCGATATAACGGTCACCCAGATTCTGACCTGCCCCGGGCTGGCTAAATCAGCCTCGCTGACAACGCCACTCACCGTCCGCTTTCCAGCCCTCGAACATCTCGATATCGCATGGGCCGGCCCGGATGGACAGGGCGCAACCCACATGGGGCAAGGCGAGAGCTCTTTCAGGTTCGGGCGCTGAGGCTATTCCTCATAGGGTTCAACCGCTTCCGCCACCATGGAGTAGGAAGATGTACCAACGCCTGTTTCCGTGCGATCAATCACCAACGTCCCCTCAATCCAGACGGGGTCGTACAGAGCTTCGAGCTTGAACCCCTGCTTGTATTTGATATGAATGATCTGGTTGGGAGGCGGTGGCGGCACGTGGATGCAGGCGCCGTAATAAGGCACCAGGAAAAACTCCAGAATGCGCATGTCTTTGGTTGTTTTGAGGGGCACCACAAATCCGGGGATGCGGCCAGCGACATTCGCCATCTCCGGAACAACCCGGCCGGTCATGATTTCGTCCGGCAGCAAAGGTGGGCCATCGCCCTCATGCTCCAGTTCTGGCATATTTTCCAGCAGGGCCAGATCCTCGGCGGGCATCAACTCCAGCCAGTCGATTTCGCGCGGTTCCGAGTAAGCCTGCATGGGAAGGCTCAGCAAGAAAACCAACAGGGCCGGCAGCAGCGCCCCGGCAGGGCAACGTAAAGATTGGAACATTAGCAAAGCTCTCCGGAAAGCCAAACAGCCAGACACGCGTCGGCGAACGTAAGCCAGACATAATACACGGGGCAGAGAACGATCAACATGAACAGCCAGTCAGAATCCAGTGCGCATAGCTCTGAATATGTGCCTGCAGCACTCGAAGTCAAAAATCTCACCTTTTGCTGGGACAGCCAACACCCGCCACTCGCGTTCCCTGACCTCAGCCTGCCCCGGGGTGAACATCTTTTTCTTCACGGCCCAAGCGGCACTGGCAAAAGCACCTTCCTGAGCCTGCTGGCCGGAATGCTTCCGCCAGCGACAGGCACGATCAGGTTGCTGGGCACCGACATCCACCAGCTTGGTGCGGGCAAACGTGACCGCTTCCGGGCGGACCACATCGGCGTAATATTCCAGCAGTTCAATCTGGTGCCCTACCTCACAGCCTTGGCCAATGTCACCCTGCCCTGCAGGCTGTCGCAACGTCGCAAGGCCGCCACAGGCGAGACGCCAACGCTGGCAGCTCACGAACTACTGACGGCGCTCGCCATTCCTGAAAGCCACTGGCAGCGCAAGGTCACCCGGCTCAGCATTGGCCAGCAGCAGCGCATTGCCGCTGCGCGGGCACTGATCGGAGCCCCGGAGATTATTCTGGCAGACGAGCCCACATCCGCATTGGACAGCGACAACCGTGACCGCTTCATCGACCTTCTACTGACCATGGCTGAAGAGCGCAACACCTCCGTGCTGTTTGTCAGCCACGACCGCTCTCTGGCCCGGCACTTTCACCATCAGCTTGAACTCGGGCAGGTACCGGTATGAAGGCTCATCTTGCATTATCACTGGCAACCGCAAGCCTCTGGCACAGGCGCAAGGTTTTGGCTCTGGTGTGCCTCACCCTCACCCTGAGCGTCACCTTGCTGCTCGGCATCCAATACCTGCGCACAGAAGTGAAACAGTCCTTTACCAGCACCATCAGCGATACCGACCTGATCATCGGCGCCCGCAGTGGTCAGCTCAATTTGCTGCTTTATACGGTGTTTCATATTGGTGACGCCACCAACAACATCCGATGGTCGACCTTTCAGGAGCTTAAACAAGACACGCGCATTGACTGGCTCATTCCCATTTCCCTGGGCGACAGTTACAAAGGGTTCCGGGTTGTAGGCACAGACAAAGGCTTTGGCGAGCATTTCCGGTTTGGCCGGGGCCAACCTCTGGTATTGGCAAAGGGTCAATGGTTTAGCGGGGTTTTCGACGTGGTGCTGGGCGCAGGCGTTGCCAGAACCCTGAACCATAGCATTGACGATGAAATCGTACTTTCCCATGGCGGCGGGCGCACCAGCTTCTCGAACCACAAAGACACCCCCTTCACGGTAACAGGCATTCTTGAAGCCACGGGCACCCCCGTGGATCAGGCGGTCTATATCAGCCTGCAGGGCATGGAAGCGATGCATGTAGGCTGGGAGTCAGGCGTTGCCAGACCAGGCCGCACACTGACACCAGAGCAGGCCGAGGGCCGGGAATTCACACCCGGCGCGATTACCGCTGTTTTCGCCGGGCTGGATCGTAAGATCCTGACATTCCGCGTACAGCGCGATCTTAATCAGTACACCGGTGAGCCGCTTTCTGCCATTTTGCCGGGCGTTGCCCTGAGCGAACTGTGGCGGCTGATGAGCCAGTTTGAACAGGCACTGCTCGGCATAACCGGTTTCGTGGTGATTACCAGCCTGATCGGGCTAATCGCAGTGTTGCTAACACTGCAAACCCAGCGAGCCCACGAAATAGCGATTCTGCGCGCTACAGGCGCGTCTCCCGGCCTGATCGCGAGCCTCTATCTTATCGAGTGCCTGGCCCTTGCCGTGGTAGCCTGCCTGATTTCGCTTGGGTTGAGCGCATTCGCGATTTCAATGCTCGGCCCCTGGGTGCTGACGAATTACGGAATTCAGATTCAATTGCGCCCGTTGAACCTTGAAGAATGGGCGCTACTGACATCCGTGCCGCTGGCCGCCCTGCTGGCGGCACTGGTTCCGGCATTCAGCGCCTGGCGGCAGAGCCGTTCACAAGGCTTTGGGAGCCCCGGTGAGATGTGATCCAGGTCTCACCCGAGAGCCAAATAACAGTGGGTAGCCATCTCATGACACGCCTGTAAATTGACCGCTATGGCGCGCGCACTTATAGTTAGTCGCAATATCTTCAACCTATGCTGAGCACGTCATGGAACAGTCCGAAGTACAAGCATTAGCGGACAAGCTGGACAAGCTGATCGAACACTGCCAAAAACTGGAGCAGAGCAACGCAACTTTCAGGCAGTTGCAGGATGACTGGAACCGGGAACGGGCCCAGCTTATGCACAAAAATGATCTTGCCAAAAACAAGATCGAAGCCATGATCGGCCGCCTTCGGGCGCTGGAGCACCATTGATGTCCAAGCAATCCACCACCGTTGAGGTGAAAATTCTGGATAAGGAGTACCTGGTCGCCTGCCCGGCAGAAGAACAGGAAGCCCTCATGCGTGCCGCCAGGCATCTGGATAGCAAGATGCGCGAAATACGCACAGGCGGCAAGGTATTCGGAACTGAGCGTATTGCCGTGATGGCGGCCCTGAACATGACCCACGAACTGCTTGAGCGGGATACCATGTCCGATGCCACCAGCACTCTGCTCAAAGCCATGGACAGCAAACTTGAAAGCGCTCTCGGAGAACAGTCAAACCACTGAGTTTCCGGCGATTCCCCGATAGGTGTTGCAATCGGCCCCGGGTCTGGCCCTATAATGAATCTACTTCCTGGGCTGTTCGCTGGTCGGATTCGTCCTCGAGCCGATGCGCTTTACCCAGGTGGCTACTCTAGGGCATTGTGAGCACGTCCCCGCGAGGGGAAAGCCTAATATGTCACAGCGGCCACCGACCTTGAACTTTGGGTTCAAGGGCTACATCCGATAACGGCAGCCCGGGAAGCTTCATTTTGAGCCAGACTACCGACTCACACCCTTCTGAATCCGATTTACCCCTCTTGTCTCGCAACGAACTGCGCAAACAACTGCGTCAGCAGCGGCGTATGCTATCGCCCCGGGAACAGGAACAAGCCTCGGCTTCTCTTGCTCTGAACCTGATCAAGAATCCGGATTTACACAGAGCCAGACACGTAGCCATCTACCTGCCCAACGATGGCGAGATTGATCCGCTCCCATACATGGCTATGGCTCGTCGCAAAGGTATTCACTTTTACCTGCCGGTGCTGCACCCCATTTATCCGGGCAAACTGGTTTTCAGCCCCTATTACGATGGCGTCGAACTGACGGACAATCGCTTTGGCATTCCCGAACCCGCATTCAGCAACGGACTCAGACGACCCGCCTGGGCGCTGGACGCCGTATTGTTTCCACTGGTGGGGTTTGACGAAAATGGCGGACGGCTGGGCATGGGAGGCGGATTCTATGATCGAACTTTTGCGTTCAGCCACCAGCGACCAAGGCTGGCGCCGAAACTGATTGGCCTGGCGCACGACTTCCAGAAGGTGAAAAAACTACCGGTAGAACCCTGGGATGTACCGCTGCACAGCGTGGTGACAGACAGGCAGCTTTACCGGGTCAAGTAATTCAGGGGAGGTTTTATCGGGTCAACGGGGCTTTGGTCATCTGCATGGGGCCTGCAGCAACAGAACTTTTCACCACAGCCGCGGAGGGCTTGTCTTCCGATGCCTGAAGCGAAGTAAAACCGGTGATAACAAGGCCGACAGCAAAAATCAGCACAATTGCGCGGATAATATCAGGCTTGCCACCCATGACGCGTATTCCTGTTCCAGATAAGGTTAATTCTGCGGAAAATCAGTTAGCTATTCTTGTTTCCAAGAATTTGACGAAAGACTAACACGCATCCTGATTTTTACAATTTTTGACAGATTAAAGTTCAGTAAGAAACTGACGGGGTATTCGGATAAATTGATCGCACGGCCAACCCGGAAGTTCACTTTCGGGTTGGCCGTGCTTGCAGGTTAGGACCGCTTAACGTTCCCGGCTCCCAGGAACAGTTGATAGGCTTCGTTGTCCGTCATGTTTTCATAACGGAAGCCCACTTTTTCAAGCATCGCTTCAAAATCTTTTACTTCGTCATCATCTACCTGGGCACCCAGCAATACGCGGCTGTAGGCTGCTCCGTGATTGCGGTAATGGAACATGGAAATATTCCAGCGCGTTCCCAGCGACATCAGGAATTTCAGCAAGGCTCCCGGGCGTTCAGGAAACTCAAACTGGAATACCTTCTCGTTAGTAATCGTGGGCGCATGCCCACCGACCATGTGGCGAATGTGCTGTTTGGCCATATCGCTGTCTGTGAGATCGAGAACGGAGTAGCCAGTTTCACGGAGATCCTGCACCAGTTCGTCCCGACCCAAGCCACCGGCCTGCACCTGAACACCCACAAAAATGGTCGCTTGGCCTGCGTCTGCGTAACGGTAGTTAAACTCGGTGATGTTGCGTTTATGCAGGCCGTTGATAAAGGTCTTGAAAGCCCCCGGCTTCTCGGGAATGGTCACCGCTAGAATAGCCTCACGCTTCTCGCCGATTTCCGTGCGCTCGGAAATGTACCGCAGGCGATCAAAATTCATGTTGGCACCACTCAGGGTGGCGATCAGATTTTCGTTCTCGATCTTTTCCCGCTCAATGTACTTCTTGATGCCGGCAACGCCCAGCGCGCCTGCGGGCTCGGCGATTGAGCGCGTATCTTCAAAGATATCCTTAATGGCTGCGCAGATTTCATCGGTGGAAACGGTGATCACCTCATCTACGTGGTCTTTGCAGATCTCCCAGGGATATTTTCCGATCTGCTTTACAGCTACACCGTCGGCAAAGATGCCCACTTCATCCAGTATCACGCGCTTGCCTGCTTTCAGGGCAGCCTGCAAACAATTGGAGTCTTCAGGCTCCACGCCGATCACCTTGATTTCGGGGCGCAGGTACTTGATGTACGCAGCCATGCCGGCGATCAGGCCGCCACCGCCCACACAAATGAACACCGCGTGGATAGGCTTGCTGAACTGCCACAGCATCTCCATGGCAACCGTGCCCTGCCCGGCGATAACATCCGGATCGTCGTACGGCGGTATGTAGGTGTAGCCATGCTTCTCAACCAATCCCTGGGCGTGGGCAGCGGCTTCATCAAAGGCATCACCCTTGAGCACAACCCGTGCGCCATGGTCTCGCACCGAGCGCACCTTGATCTCCGGGGTGGTCTGCGGCATCACTATGACAGCCTTGATTCCCAGTTCTTTAGCCGCGAGCGCCACACCCTGAGCATGGTTGCCGGCCGAGGCACAAATAACCCCCTTGGATTTCTGCTCTTCTGACAACTGGACAATCCGGTTGTACGCGCCGCGAATCTTGAAGGAAAACACCGGCTGAAGGTCTTCCCGCTTGAGCATAATGTTGTTGCCAAAGCGTTTGGACAGGCTGCGGGCTTCAGTGAGGGGTGTTTCGATGGCCACGTCATAGACGCGCGCATCGAGAATCTTCTTGATGTAGCGTTGCGGCATGTTGATTCCGGTTGCTGATGGATGGTCTGGGAAAACGAACAGTGTAGAAAGTTTGCACCACGGTCGTCTATAAGCTCAGCGTCCTTAAGCGCTATAATGGCCCCGAACCCACAAGATTTTCACCCGGAGTGCCCGATGACCCAGGACGAACTCAAGAAAGCCGTTGCCAAAGCCGCCGTGGACTACATTGCCCCTCGCTTGGAGCACGACACTATTATCGGCGTAGGCACGGGAAGCACGGCCAACTTCTTTATCGACATGCTCGCGGATCTGAAAACCGAGTTTGACGGTGCTGTAGCAAGTTCAGAAGCAACGGCAGAGCGCCTGAAAAGCCACGGCATTCCGGTTTATGACCTGAACAGCGCTGGCGACCTGGAGTTCTACGTGGACGGTGCCGACGAAACCAACGAACGCCTTGAATTGATCAAAGGCGGTGGTGGTGCGCTGACCCGCGAGAAGATTGTTGCGGAAGTCGCAAGAACCTTCATCTGCATAGCTGACGAATCCAAGAAAGTGGATGTGCTGGGTGATTTCCCCCTGCCGGTCGAGGTTATTCCCATGGCACGGAGCCACGTTGGCCGTGAAATCGTCAAGTTAGGCGGCGATCCTGTTTATCGGGACGGCTTCACAACCGACAATGGCAACATCATTCTGGACATATACAACATGGACATTTCCCGCCCGATCCAGGTTGAAGAAGAACTGAACAACATTGTGGGCGTGGTTACCAACGGGCTGTTCGCCCGTCGCCCGGCGGACCTGCTGTTACTCGGAACCAGCACCGGGGTTGAGAGTATTCCTCGCAAAGGCCTCTAATTCCGGCTGATCGACAAAAAACTGGCATCCAGTGCCAGTTTTTTTATGCCAGTCCGCACCTAAACCAAGCGCTTGCTTGGTAAATGAAATTGCGCGACACTACCGCTCATTAATTCCGAACAGAGGTGTTTCACCGTGTCCGATTACTTCAACGATACCCATGAGCAGGTACGCTTGAGCGCGCGCAAATTCATTACAACTCATGTCCTCCCGCATATCGATGAATGGGAAGAAGCCGGTGAGTTTCCGCGAGAGATCTACCAAAAGGCAGGGGGTGCAGGTCTTCTGGGCGTTGGTTTTCCTGAAGCTTTGGGCGGCGTTGGTGAAGGAGACATCTTCCTGAAGGTGGCGGTTTCCGAAGAATTAATGCGCTCCACCTCTGGCGGATTTGTCGCCAGCATAGGCTCTCTGGATATCGGCTTGCCCCCAGTCGCCAAATGGGCAAAAAAGGAAATCCGTGAACAGATCGTGCCTCCAGTACTGCGCGGCGAAAAAATTGCGGCCCTCGCAGTCACTGAGCCCGGCGGCGGATCTGACGTGGCCAGCCTGAAAACCCGTGCTGTGAAGGACGGTAATCACTACATCGTGAACGGCAGCAAGACCTTCATCACCAGCGGCACCCGGGCCGACCACTTCACCGTAGCCGTGCGCACCGGCGGCGAAGGCCACGCCGGCATCAGCCTGCTGCTGATCGACCGCGGCACACCCGGCTTCTCCAATGGCAACAAACTGCGCAAAATGGGCTGGTGGGCCAGCGACACAGCCGAGCTCTTCTTCGAAGACTGCCGAGTACCCGCTGACCGCCTGATCGGCGCCGAAAACGCCGGCTTTATCGCTATCATGAGCAACTTCCTGGCCGAACGCCTGAGCTTGTCTATCATGGCCTACATGACGGCCCAACTGGCCTGCGAAGCCGCCATGGACTACACCAAACAACGTCAGGCCTTCGGCCGTTCGGTTGCCGGCTTTCAGGTTACCCGCCACAAATTGGTCGACATGGCCACCCGGATCGACGTGGCCCGGGAATACACCTACCGCTGCGCCGCACTGATGCAAGCCGGAAAAAACTCGATCAAACAGGTCGCCATGGCCAAAAACTTCTCTGTGGATGTCTGCGAAAAGGTCACCCGGGAAGCTGTGCAGCTGTTCGGTGGTATGGGCTTCATGCGGGAATCCGTGGTGGAACGGCTGTATCGGGACACCAAGATTCTGTCAATTGGCGGCGGCACCACTGAAATCATGAAAGAACTGATTGCCAAGCAGATTCGGCTGTAGACTTCGGAAACAGGCCTGTTCAGAAGTTCGCACGACCCTCTGGAAGCCCTGCCCGAAAACGTGAAGCGCCAAGGATGGCGCGACCGAGCCCTACACGGAAGTATTCACGGGCGTTTTTCGGGCAGGGCTTCCAGAGGGCAG
>TARA_R110002095_G_scaffold215470_1_pt1 | contig 16885 bp, 14 predicted proteins | sample TARA_R110002095 | Tara Oceans TARA_R110002095 (sample SAMEA4397255) | marine metagenome | biome: Polar Biome; feature: [SRF] surface water layer (ENVO:00010504); material: water (ENVO:00002006), including particulate matter (ENVO:01000060) such as... | depth 5 m | reverse complement strand
CCTGTAGGGAGCATGAAAATGGCAAAGAATGTCGGCAAAATCACCCAAGTATTGGGCGCCGTCGTAGACGTACAATTTGAGGGAGAACTCCCCTATATCTTGAATGCACTGCATTGTGAGAATAATGGCCAGCGGCTTGTGCTGGAGGTGGCGCAGCATCTGGGTGAAAACACTGTCCGGACAATTGCCATGGATGCGACCGAAGGTTTGGTCCGCGGACAGGAAGTGACGGATACAGGGGATGCCATTCGCATGCCGGTCGGTCCGGAAACCCTTGGCCGCATCATGAATGTTGTAGGCGAAGCTGTTGATGAGCGCGGCCCGATCAAGACAGATAAAACCGCTCCGATCCATGCTCCAGCCCCTGACTTCGCTGATCAGTCGACCGAAGCGGAAATTCTTGTCACCGGCATTAAGGTAGTCGACCTGCTCGCTCCTTATGCAAAAGGCGGTAAGATTGGCCTGTTTGGCGGCGCCGGTGTGGGTAAGACGGTTTTGATCATGGAATTGATCAATAACGTTGCCATGGGCCATGGCGGCTATTCAGTGTTTGCCGGTGTTGGCGAGCGTACTCGTGAAGGTAACGACCTTTATTATGAAATGATTGAAGGCGGTATTATCGATCTGGAAGGTGACAAGTCGAAAGTGGCGCTTGTCTACGGCCAGATGAACGAACCACCCGGAGCACGCATGCGTGTTGCTCTCTCTGGATTGACACAGGCGGAATATTTCCGTGATGTCGAAGGCCAGGATGTGCTGTTCTTTATCGATAATATTTTCCGCTTTACTCAGGCCGGTTCGGAAGTGTCTGCGCTTCTTGGTCGTATTCCATCTGCCGTGGGCTACCAGCCGACGCTGGCAACGGATATGGGTGCGCTGCAGGAACGCATTACATCGACCAACAAGGGTTCGATTACCTCTGTTCAGGCCATTTATGTTCCGGCCGACGACTTGACCGACCCGGCTCCGGCTACGTCCTTTGCCCATTTGGATGCGACGACCGTTTTGTCTCGTCAGATTGCAGAGCTTGGTATTTATCCGGCAGTGGATCCGCTCGACTCAACGTCTCGTATGCTTGATCCGGCGATTGTTGGTGAACGGCATTATGAAATTGCACGTGAAGTTCAGGAAACGCTGCAAACCTACAAGTCGCTTCAGGATATTATCGCAATTCTGGGCATGGACGAGCTTTCTGAAGAAGATAAGCTTATCGTTGCCCGCGCGCGTAAGATCCAGCGCTTCCTCAGCCAGCCATTCCATGTGGCCGAAGTGTTCACCGGTTCTCCCGGTAAATTTGTGAAGCTTGAAGATACGCTCGACGCATTTGAGAAAATCGTTGCCGGCGAATATGACGAATTGCCGGAAGCAGCATTCTACATGTGCGGTGGTATCGAAGAAGTGCTTGAAAAGGCGAAGAAACTGGCTGCGGAAGCTGCTTAAGCATTGCTGCCTGAAGGAGTGTCGAGATGGCTGAAATGATCACTATGGATCTGGTATCGCCCGAAAAGCTACTGCTCTCGGATCGCTTCGAGATGATTGTCGTTCCAGGAGCAGAAGGTGACTTTGCCGTTCTCGCGGGTCATGCGCCGATTACATCAACATTACGACCCGGTGTAATTAGCATTTATGAAGATGACAAGGAGAAGGACCGCATTTTCGTCAATGGCGGCTTTGCAGAAGTCTCCAATGACAAGCTGACGGTTTTGGCGGAAGAGGCGGTCTATGTTGCAGATCTTGATCGTACTAACCTGGAGCAGCGCATTCAGAATGCACGTGAAGATGAGGAAGACGCAAAAGACGACGAAACCCGTCGACGGGCCGCAGAGAACAAGGACCATTTGCAACAACTGCTTGATGCAATGGTTTAGCTGATTAAGACTATGACTACGATAAAGGGGCATCTGGCCCCTTTTTTATTGCATGAACTGCTGACTTTGTGATTTAGGGCGCCTAATATTCCCGGAATATTCGTAATATGAAAATACCTTGAGGACTTCAGTGCCCGATCAAAAACAGTATCAAAGAGCCATTGTGACGGGAAGCGGGTTTGCCGGGCTTCTTGCGGCACGCGTATTGTCAGATTACTTTCAGCAGGTGGTGATTGTCGAAAAAGACCATGAACCGACAGCTCCCGTGCCACGAAAGGGCGTTCCCCAGGGCCATCACATTCATGTCTTGCTGAACGCCGGTGAACAAATACTGGAAGGATTGTTCCCTGGTATAAAAGCTGAAATGCTGGAGGCTGGTTCCCAGACAGCCATACTTGGTAATAATGTACGCTGGCGTGTTGCCGGAAAGTGGATGCCTTCGTTTGAAGGAGGCATGACAACGTTTTTCCAGACACGACCAATGCTTGAGCTTGTTTTGCGCGACCATGTTACAAAGGTGAAAAATATATCTTTTACATACGGGACGAAAAACAAAGAATATCGGCTTTCCGAAAATGGCGGCAAAGTTACGTCGGTGGTTCTAACAGATGTGAAGTCAGGGGAGGAAAGCGAGCAAAACGCCGATCTGTTCGTAGACACCTCCGGTGCTTCAACTGATATAATAAAACAACTGGCTACTTTTGGTTATCCGGTTCCGCGGGAAAGTATAGTAGAACCGGATTTTGCCTATTCAAGCTGCCTCATGGAGATACCAGAGGACTGGCAAGGGCGCTATAAGAGTGTGCTTATCTATCCCAAGGCGCCGGAAGAGACACGAGCCGGTGCGTTTGTTCCTGTAGAAGCCGGGAAATGGATGGTAACGGCGGCGGGATATTGTGGCGACTATCCGCCGACGACACCTGAAGACTTTCTCGAATTTTTAAAATCCCTACCGGAGCCTGAAGTTCATGAAGCTGCAAAAAACGCAAAGCTGGTTGGAGAGATACATTCGTTTAAGTTTAAAAAAGCGATACGACGACATTTTGAAGAGTTAAAGAAATTCCCGGAAGGATTGGTGGTTCTGGGAGATGCTGTCTGTCGAGCGAACCCCTTTTTTGGCCAAGGCATAACTGTCGCAGCCCTGGAAGCCCTTGCTCTGGAGAAAAACCTCAAGAAAATCAGTAGATCTGGGGATAGTATTCCGATGGCAATCGCCAGGCCTTTCTTCAAAGACATTGCAAAGATACTGGACGTGTCTTGGGAAATGGCCGTTGGTGAGGATTTTAAATACCGGACCACCAAAGGAAGGCGCCCTGTAACGTTTGCGCTCACAAGATGGTTCAAGGATAAAGTTATGGCGTCAAATGATCCCGAGGTTGCCAAACAGTTTTACCGTGTCATGCATTTCGCTGAGCCGCCTACTAAATTACTCACTCCCAAGATGCTTTATCGGACATTTATGAAGCATTAGACAGTACCCTATAAACTGCATTTAAGTTCAATAAAATATTGGCAAAATACCCCTGATTAAGACGTCATTAACCTTTACATTCTATTTTCATTACCTTGTGAAATACATAATTTGGCTAATTGGATAGCTTAGCAGGTGTAAATGTGGAATCTTGAACGTATTGCCAACCATTTCGGCGATGGTAAGTTCAAAATTGATATGTATTCTCTCCACTTCAAAGAAAAAGATGTGGAGAAGCTTCATAATGCACTTGAGCTGAAGAAGGCTCTGCCTGTAATCCGATTGTCGCTTACTGGCGCCGTCCTCATTTATGCAATTTTTGCTATCCTGGATATCTACGCCATTCCGGAAGTCGTTTATGAAGCGTGGGCTATCCGCTTTCTGATAATTTGCCCCTTCTTTATTCTTGCTGCCCTGTCGACGTTCTGGTTAAAGACTCAACCATTTGCACAACCTATCTCCGCTGTGTGTGTGCTAGCGAGTGGTTCCGGCGTAATTGCTATGATTGCACTTGCGGATCCGATTGGTGGATCTATCTACTTTGCTGGATTGGTCCCGGTTTTTATTTATACCTGCTGCGTTCCGCCGGTCCGCTTTCTCTATGCGACGGTAGTAACCATAATTCTGTTATTTCTATATTTCGTTGTTACCACTTTCCTCAATCCGTTGCCTTTTCTCGATTTGCTTGAGAACGGATTTTTTCTGGTTGTCGCTGCGGCTATGAGCATTTTTGCAAGTTACATTCAGGAACTTGCACGACGAAAAGACTTTATTAACATGATGAAGCTCGATGAGGAACGTGTGAAGAGCGATGAGCTTGCCGAAAAGGCGCAGGCGGCGAACCATTCCAAATCCGAATTCCTGGCCATTATGTCGCATGAGTTACGGACTCCGCTCAATGCCATCATCGGCTTTTCAGAAATATTGGAAAAGGAGATGTTTGGCCCGCTCGGTCAGGACCGTTACAAGGAATATTCTAAGGATATAAATGTCAGCGGGCAGCATTTGCTCAGTATTATTAATGACATTCTAGACCTTTCGAAAGCAGAGGCAGGCAAGCTGGTCTTGCAGGATGAGGAAGTGTCGATTGTCGATACAGTTAACTCAACATTGCGTATAATTCGCGATCATGCCGCGGAGCGGGGCGTTCGCCTAGCCTTTGACGTGCCATCGCATGACTATCAAATGATTGGCGATCCACGGTTGCTTGCACAGGTATTTCTAAACCTCTTTTCCAATGCAGTTAAATTTACCCATAAGGGTGGCTCGGTGGCGATTAGCTTTGAAGAGGTCGGAAATGGAGGTCTCCGGGTTCGGATCAAGGATACGGGTATCGGCATCGATCCCGCAGATATTGAGAAAGTATTTGCCCCGTTTGTTCAGATCGAAAGTTCAATGTCGCGTAATTATGAAGGGACTGGACTTGGACTGCCGCTTACAAAAAATATTATGGAATTGCACGATGGCTCGATCACGCTGGATAGCCATCTAGGTGAAGGAACAGTCGCCATTGTAGAGTTTCCAAAAGAGCGGCTGGTTAGCCATGATTCTGACGATACGCAGAGTCACCGGCAGGCTCGCGGGTGACTTCCAGCCAATAGAGCCCGCACCCCTGAGGCAGATTACTCTGGCTTGTTGATGATCAGGAGGTGGCAGTGCCCGGTTGAGTCAATTGCGATGTTACGCGTTGCGTCTTCATCGATATCTCTTGCGAGCTCAAGCATTTCCTCTTCGTTGCGGTGAACCAGCGTCCAGTCACAGACATATTCCACCTGCCATTCAAGGCTCTCCTCAGAGCTACGCATACAACCGATAAGCAAAGTCCCGCCGGGAGACAGGTTGCTATATAGATCATTGACGAGTTTTGTCGCACGCTTCTTTCCAAGGTAATCGGCAAGACCAACTGCATAAATCAAGTCCTGCTTTTCCAGCTTTCTGAATAGCTTGCCTGTCGCCAGGAATTCGAGAAAAGTAGCATGGAGGCATTTGACGGACGCCTTGCCGTCAAGCCGTGCGACTTGAGGATAAGTACTGTTGTAGGCATAGGAAAGGGCATCGTGATCCTGATCTATCAATGTGAACTCCATCGATAGCGGCAGTTTTGATGTTTTCAGATAATTCGCGACTTCCTGCGCCGGCCCGCAACCGAGGCTAGCGACTTTGAAGCGAGTTTGCCCTTTACTGGCGGCTTTTGCGCTCAGGTTAGCAATGGTCTGTTTTGTCATCGTCATGCGGGTCGCAATAAACTCCCCCGTTGACGTACCAAGACGGTGGCAGAATTTTGCGTATGCGGTGTCGCCTTCCAGATTGAGGTTATAGGCGAAATTCATAACTTGATAGTCACCGGGATATCCAAGCGGTTTCAAATATGCACGGTTCCAGCTAGCGCCGGGCAGTAGCTCTGGGGTCAGAACCAGCTCTGTATATCTCTTGGTGGCCGCAATTGCCGTCTCATTGTTCCCAAGGGACTGCGAGATTTCCAAGCATCGTTTGGAAATCTCTTTCCATCGTGCCAAGGCCTTCGTCTCACACGCCAGGATAATATCTTTTATCCGCTCATCTCGTCTGGAATCGTCTCGATTTAGATCGTTTTCAACTTTGTCCAGCACGGTGTGAATGGATCGGAGCATGTAAACAGCATCGCTGATCGCTTCCTTATAGGCGGCCGGGACCAGATGAGACTGATCCGCCAATCCTACCGTGACCGCCTGTTGAAGTGCGAGGTCATCATGCTGATCAAGAATTTTTTGGATATCAAGAAAGCCTTTTGTCAACTCAATTGCGACTTTATGCTGGCTTTCGTGGGGCTCAATCCGGCGAATCTTGCCATTTCCAGCAAATATTTCCGTCGAGCCAAGCTTGAGCTTGAGCGGGACATCCTTGTTCATGTCCTCAAGCCATGAAAAATTCTGCGGGCTGACAAAACTAATGCCGCTCATGCTGATGTCAAAAAGATCAAAGGATTTGTCGTCAACATTTATGACGGGCGAAATGCTACTCATTAATGTTTTGGCATCGAAGCGCTCAGCGCGATAAAAGACGCGTCTGCCCTCTCCTCCGGTAAGCTCTTCATAATGTTTCATTCTACGCTCACTAAACGACTACTAAGACATCCTAGAAAGGCTATTGGCTATGCACCATGTTTGCAAGCCGTTAATTTTTTGGTCTCTTTAGTAACGACAAGAACAAATAAGACAAGTTTCTCATACACCAAAAATTAACCAAATTTGTTAACTATAAAAATAACCCACAGTTAACAATTAGTTAAGATTATAATCGGAAGGTAAATGGAAATACAACCTATTAGCCTCATTTTAATTAAAGAGACGCGAACTACTATATATTGGGAAATATACAAAATTATCCGGCAATCTATACTACTGATTGCGGCGTAGGTAAAATTTTCAACTCCTAAAATTTAGAGGCTTGATGCAAATCTTTGTATGATTGTCTCATAAAGATCACGTTTGAACGGGACGATCAGCTGTGGAATTTCTGATACTGTCGCCCATTTCCATTCCGAAAATTCAGGATGCCGGGTTACGATATTTATATCCTGATCTTCCCCCAGATACCGGAATAGAAACCACTTCTGCTTCTGCCCGCGATATTTCCCTTTCCATACTTTGCCGATCAGATCGTCCGGAAGGTCATATGTCAGCCATTCATCCAGACTGTGGATAAGCTCAACATCACGGGTGCCGATTTCCTCCTCAAGTTCGCGAAGCGCCGCCTCAAGGGGTGCCTCCCCATCGTCTATGCCGCCCTGCGGCATTTGCCAATATTCGCTGACCATATCGAGCCGCCGTCCGACGAAGACCTGTCCCTTCCTATTCAGGATCATCATTCCGGCGCAGGGACGGTAGGGAAGGCTTTCAGGTGAGATTTTCTCAGTCATTCGATTTCCTGCTTTTTGATAAGGGCTGATACGGGCACCAGAGCGAAACCCTTTTTGTCCAAGGTGCTGGCCCAGTCTATTATATGTTGAAATGTTTCCGTATGAGGATAGGCAATGCCGACGGAGAAGCCAGCCTGCCGGGCAATATATTCAAGGTCCTCCAGCCGTGCATCGATAATATCACCGTCAGCTTTATGATCCAGAAACCGGTTGTTGATGGCGACCGGAATTTCCAGCCCGATTGCAATGTCGGCAGCCACGCTATCACTTGCCGTTCGGCTATCGAGATAGAGAAGCCCTTTTTCTTTGATGACCTTGAGGACAGGTGTAATAGCTGCTGGCTCTGTTGTAAATTTTGAGCCCATCTGGTTCGTCAGTCCAACATAGCCTGTGATACGGTCAAGTACCCATTCAAGGCGCTCAAGATTCTCGGATTCTTCAAGATCTGTTCTTAGAGCTTTCGCGCCTGGGTCGATCCGTGGATAGCCTTTTGGCTCCATGGGGAGTTGTAGTAAAATCTCGTGGCCCTTTTTTCGCGCCTGGTCGACGAAATTCTGGAGATTGCTGCCATATGGATTGATAGCAAAAGTGACCGCTGCGGGTAGAACTTCAATGGCTTCGCGGGTATGTGCCGCGCCAATGCCGGCATCACTGAGAATGATGGCTATACGGGGACGCTTGTCGCTTATATCAAATTTAACGGCAAACTCTTGCAGCGGCGTCTTCGGTTCTTCAGCGGTCGTTTCATCGGCTAAGGCAGTATTCTGTAATTCAGGTTTGACAACTTGTGGTAATTGCTCGCTTGGTGTTTTGCCCGGACGCATTTCTGCAGGGACGGCCTCCGTTTCAACTGAAGCGCTCATATTTGATTCATCAGCCAACGTCGATTGCTCTTTCACCGACGCCATTTCTTCTGGCGTATTGCTGGGGCGTTCCGGCACCGCCGTATCTTCAGGAATTGGAGTGAATGGCGTGGTGTCGTCCTTCTGTATCGATTTATCAGCGGGCGGGCCAACATTTGGGGGGCTCAGTGGAGTTTTCGGTTCTTCCTGACCCAAGTGCTCCGATAAGGCTGAAGGTGAACTGTCTGGTGGATCATCCGGAGCCGGGGTATCCATCGTGATACCTGGCACTGGTTCCTCTGCAATTTCTTCAAGCGCCGGCGGAGCTGTGTCGGGCACGGCTTCAGGTTGTGGCTCAACTTCTGGCAAGGGGGCTTCTTCCGGCGTCCCCTGGGGGTCCGTTGTTTCACTAAGCTCTGCTTGTGGCTTTGGTAGTTCCGGTTCTTGAACAACGTCAGCCGGTGCCGCCGGAATCTCTATTGTCGCGTTGATTTCAGTACTGGCGGTGGCAATTGGCGCTTTTGGAAGGTCAGGCTTGCTAAAATAGCTCCAGCTGGTGACGCCAATTATGGCAAGTATTACTGCAAGGGACACAATAAACAAAACCGACACCCTGTTTTTGGGAGCCGGTTTTGTTTTTTGGTCGTTAATCAAATTTCCCACAGTAATCCGCCGATAAAGTCGATCCTTCCGACGAGGCGGTTAATTACGCACTCTATTGAAATCCGCCGAAAGAGCTAGGTTTTCGTTACTTAACTTCTTTTTTCGCAAACAGCCAGACACCTTTCAACAGATCTTTCGCACGCAGCAGCTGATAGTCGAGGATGTCGGCAGCCTCAATCCCTTCCTCACTTATTTTATCCGAGGTATCTGACTCATCACTATTCTCTAGATGGTTTCGAAGGTCTGCCTCCGAGCGTCCGCTGGCCGTTTCCAGTACTTCGAGCTTGGCTTGTTCCACCTCGATATCCGGGACGATGCCTTTTGCCTGAATTGAGGTCCCGGATGGTGTGTAGTAGCGCGCAGTAGTCATACGCATCGCACCATTCCCCTGTAACGGTACAATCGTTTGGACAGAGCCTTTACCAAAACTTTTGGTCCCCAGAACAACGGCGCGACCATGGTCCTGAAGGGCGCCTGCGACAATTTCTGACGCGCTGGCGGAACCGCCATTGATCAGAACGACGATGGGTTTGCCATCGACAATATCATCCGGTTTCGCGTTGTAGCGCTGAGCATCATCGGAATTGCGTCCGCGGGTTGAGACGATCTCCCCCTTGTCCAGAAAATCGTCAGAGATTGCAATTGCCTGATCAAGGAGCCCGCCGGGATTATTTCGTAGATCCAGGATGAGGCCTTTGTAATCGCCGTCTACCTCGGTTTTCAATTGTTCGATGGTCTTGCGCAGGCCGCTGTCTGACTGTTCCGTAAAGCTGGAAATACGGACATAGAGTATATCGCCATCCTCAATCCGACCCTTCACGGATTGAACGGTAATAATGGCGCGAGTCAGTGTAATTTCGACGGGTTCTTTCTGGTCGGCGCGACGGATCGTCAGGTTGAGGTCTGTATCGACCAGCCCCCTCATTTTCTCCACTGCTTCGGCAAGAGTCAGCCCAAGAACCGGTTCTCCGTCAAGGTGGGTGATATAGTCGCCTGCGAGGACCCCGGCTTTATCCGCCGGCGTATCGTCAATTGGGGCAACGACTTTCACCAAGCCATTTTCCATGGTTACTTCAATGCCCAATCCGCCAAACTTGCCGCGCGTTTGCACTTTCATGCCATCATAATTTTTCGGATTGAGATAACTTGAATGCGGATCGAGTGAACTCAACATGCCGTTTATGGCCGCTTCGATCAGCTTTTCATCGTCAACTTCCTCGACATAATCCTCACGGATTTTGGCAAATACATCACCAAAGAGGTTTAGTTGCCGATAAGTTTCGGAGCTGGCTTCCACACGCTTATCCGGAGTGGCAATAATGGCGATCGATAATATGAGCACCAACGCCGCCAACACTCCTGTTACAACATGTCTCATTATCCGCTAACCTTTCTATTCTCCGCCATTAACCAGGGGGCGGGGTCAATGGGGGCACCGTTGTTTCTAAGCTCCATATAGAGCTTTGGTTTTTCTTTGCTACTACTTTTCATTCGGCCAACCGGTTCCCCGGCGAGTAACAATTGGCCGACCGTTCCGTCGATGGTCCCCATACCCGCCAATAATGTATGGTATCCATCACCATGATCAATGATCAACAACAGGCCATAATGGCGAAAAGGGCCGGCAAAGGCGATCTGGCCATCAAAAGGCGATATAATGGCCGCTTCCGGACGCGTCTCGATTACTATTCCTTTTTTATGGCTTACGTCATCACCTTCATCATATCGTGTGACGATTCTGCCGCCAACTGGTAATGGAAGCAAGCCTTTCGCATCTGTGAACTGACGACCCGGACCAAGATTTGTCAATTTACGCGAAACTTCTGCTGTCTTTTCCGCCGCGGGCAGTTGAGTTGCGTCATTGGTGGGTTCGATGGCGGCTAAAGCTTTTCTTTCTTTTTCCTTTGCCGCAATCTCTCTCTCAAGCCGTTCTTTCTCGGCGGCGAGCTGTCGTGCCTTATCCTTTTCCAGCTGCGATAGCAATGCGGTCGTATCGTGAACTTCGGCAGCGAGCTTTTCGAGTCGTTGCTGCTCGTCCTGCCTCTCGCGCTCTACTTTGTTTTGTGCAGTGCGTTTCTTCGCCAAAAGCTGGTCCAACGCCTCCTGTTCCGCCATGCGTTCGTCCCGCAAGGCACTGAATTCTTCTTTCTCCGCAGCATATTCTGCGCGGAGACTCGCCAGGGTATTTAACTGCATTGAAAGTTGATCGGCATCAGTTTTAAGTTTCGGCAAAATCGATTGCAGCAAGGTCGAGGCGCGCAAACTATCGACCAGCCCGGTCGGGTTTCCCATCAAGGTTCCCTCCGGTTGGCGGCTGAGATTTACCAAAGCGGACAGTGTTACGGCAAGATCAGCATTTCGCTTTTTCAGATCCTGAAGCGTATCGTCCTCCACTTGCCGTATCTGATCCAGTCGCTCCTCCACATCGACGAGTTTCTTATCGAGTAGTGTCAGGTTTCGGGCCGCTGAAACAGACTGCCGTTTCAGGGACTTGATCTCGTCGCCAAGGTTTTCAATCTGCGCGGTGAAGTCGTCCTGCCGACTTTCTGCGGCGCTCAGCGCCGCTTGCAAGGCCTTGAGATCATCATTCGGTGAGGCAACGGAAGTCGCCGGAGACAGCAACAGAACAACCCCAAGCAGGCCAATGGCTATGGGGTATAGGTAAACGCAATGACGCGAACTGAACTTAAGACGCAACACGGTTGGTTCCCAGCCCCTCCCTCTCCTTAACCAGGCTTTTGCCCGTCATTTCTGTTGGAAATTCAAGCTTCATCAGTTTCAATATTGTCGGGGCGAGATCGGCAAGCGTGCCATCACTGACAATGGCATCATCCGCGCCCACTGCCAACACAAAGGGAACAAGGTTTGTCGTATGGGATGTATAGGGTGCTTTGGTATCAGGATCGCGCATCACCTCGATATTGCCGTGGTCTGCTGTAATCATCATTGCTCCGCCAACGCTCTCCATCGCTTCAGAGAGATCGCCAATACATTCGTCGATCACTTCGACAGCCTTGATAGCCGCCTCCATTACACCAGTATGGCCGACCATGTCTGGATTGGCGAAATTAACGACAATCAGATCAAATTTTTCGGATTTGATTGCCTCTACCAATTCGTTCCGAACCTCATAAGCGGACATTTCCGGCTTAAGGTCATACGTTGCTACTTTCGGACTGGGGACCAGGATGCGTTCCTCTCCCGGATAAACCCGCTCTTCGCCTCCGTTCAGGAAAAAAGTGACATGAGCATATTTCTCTGTTTCCGCGATACGAAGCTGCGTTTTACCGGAACTGGCGACAACTTCACCGAGTGTCTTTTTGACATCAACCGGCGGAAACAGGGCCGCAACTAATTCGGTGAGGGTCGCCGAATATTCAACCATTCCTTTTATGGCGGCGAGCTGTGGCCGATTTTTGCGGGTGAAGCCGGTAAAGCCTTTGTCGGTAATCGCTGTCAGGATTTCCCGAGCCCGGTCAGCACGAAAATTGGCCATGATAAAGGCATCGCCATCCTTGATGCCGTCATATCCTTCGGCTACGCGCGGGCTAACAAACTCATCCGTCTCGCCTGCCGCATAAGCGGATTTAAGGGCATCGACTGCGTCTGTAAAACTCGAACCAGTTCCGTCAAACATGGCGCTATATGCCTGTTCTACGCGGTCCCAGTTTGTATCCCGATCCATCGCGAAGTAGCGGCCTACGAGCGTCGCGATATGGCAATTATCCAGTTCACAGATCTTGCTCTCAAATTCAGCTACATAGCCGGCACCACTTTTCGGCGGCGTATCACGGCCATCCATAAACCCGTGGATATGAACAGGAATGCCGGCTTCATCCATGATTTGCGCAAGCGCGACCATGTGGTCCTGATGAGAGTGAACACCGCCCGGGGATAGCAGACCCGCAATATGACAGCTTCCTTTGGAGGCTTTCAGCTTGGTGATAACATCAAGAAGTTCCGGATTTTTTGACAGGATTCCCGTTTCAATTTCATGATTGATACGAGGAAGGTCCTGAAGGATGACGCGGCCGCCACCGATTGTCATATGACCAACCTCGGAATTTCCCATTTGCCCCTCAGGCAGGCCGACATCCGCACCGGAGGTGCCAAGCAGGCTGTGTGGCCGAGTGGCAACCATGCGATCCCAATTCGGCGTTTTGCCAGCGGCGATGGCATTATCAACGGTGGTTTTGCTATATCCCCAGCCGTCAAGAATGCAGAGCATTACTGGTCGGGGGGGTGATTGATCGGGATGGTTTTTCATAGCCGTCTTTATAGACCTCTTAAACTTAAGATTCTATTATTATCATACGCGATGATAAGGGTGATTCGCTAAAATTGACGATGCGCGGTATAATTGTTCCGCCAATAACCCCCGGACCATCATATGTGGCCACGTCATGGGCCCCAAAGACAGGAGCCGGTCGGCCTTGTCGAGGGTGGTCTGGCTATGTCCGTCAGCGCCGCCAATCAGAAATGCCAGGTTCTGTAGTCCATCGTCCGCATATTGACCGAGCATCTTGGCAAAATCGGGGCTTGTCATGCTCTTGCCCGACTCATCAAGGGCAATCAGGATGGCGCCATCCGGTATAGCGCCCATCAGAAGCTCGGCCTCGCGGGTTTTGCGCTTTTCTCCTTTGAGGGGCTTTTTCTCTTCGACTTCTTTCAGTTCAATCGGCCAAGGAAGGCGGTTTGCATAATCCGCATACATTTCCTGCAGCGGTCCGCCCCGAAACTTGCCGACGCTGGCGACAACAAGGCGCATCCACTACTCCTCATCCGTAGAAGCAAAGCCCCTTCCGGGGTTTTAGCTGATCATCTCCATCGGAATATCCGGTGCCCAGATTTTTTCCAGATTATAGAAATTCCGAACCTCCGGGCGGAAGAGATGAATAATGATATCGCCGGCGTCGACCAGTATCCAGTCACCGCCGGTTTGGCCCTCTGTCCGCACAGTGCCGAAGCCTTCCTCCTTGATGCGCGTTTTTAAATGATCCGCCATCGCCGCCACCTGACGGGTGGAGCGACCATTGGCAATAATCATGTAATCAGCGAAGGAGGTTTTTCCGGCAAGGTCGATAGAGACGAGATCTTCCGCTTTGTCGTCGTTCAATGTTTTTTCAACGAGATCGCGGAGTTTAGCAACTACAGCTTTGTTAGCTTTCATAATAGGGATCAATTATTCTCCAGTTTACAGTGATCATATTCACAACCTTACTCTTATAATTTGGGAATTTTTTGGCTCAAGAGCAAGTATTTCCTGCATTGTCACGATATTTTCTTATTTGGGTGCTGCTCAACTCAATCGTTGTCTCTGGTAAAAACGCCCAAGCAGGCGGTGGCATATCGGCCAGTTGGCGGAGGTCAGCCCCCTTGATTCCGCCGATAATGCGTTGACGACGGTATTTTATGGCCACCTTGCCGTTCAATGCTTTGTAGGTATAGCCCGGGCGATTGAATACTGCGATTGGAACTAGTGACATAATGCTCTCCCACTGCCGCCATTTGGGTAGCTGGACCATGTTATCCGCACCCATGAGCCATACGAATTTGTGGTGCGGGTGTGCCCTTTTTAGCGCGGCAAGCGTTCGGACTGTCCTTTGCTCCCCTATACGGGCTTCAAAATCGGAAACCAGTATTTTGGGGTGCCGTGCAATTGCTTTTGCGGCCTCAAACCGCTCGGCAAAGCTCGCCATGCCTTTTTCAGGTTTCATTGGGTTTTGCGGGGATACAAGCCACCAGACCTGATCCAGGTCCAACAAACGGAGCGCCGCCAGGCTTATTTGGCGATGCCCGTCATGAGCAGGATTGAAAGAGCCGCCCAGCAGTCCGATTTTCAGGGCTCTCATAATATACTCAAGGCCGCGTCTGGCCAGTTCCTTTAACAATATATTTAAAGCTTGTCAGCTGTTCGACGCCGACCGGGCCGCGGGCATGCATCTTGCCGGTGGAGATACCGATTTCTGCGCCCATGCCAAACTCCCCACCATCTGCAAACTGGGTGGAGGCGTTCTGCAGCACAATGGCGCTGTCCACTTCCCGCATGAAAACATTTGCGGCAGCATCATCTTCAGTGATGATGCAATCGGTATGATGCGAGCCATATGTATCGATGTGCTCGATCGCCGCCGCCAAATCATCGACAACCCGAACCGAGAGGATGGGCTCAAGATATTCGGTGTGCCAGTCACTTTCGGTTGCTGGCTTGACGCGGGAATCAAGAGCCTGAACAACGTCATCTCCGCGCACATCGCATCCTGCCGTCAACAGATCATCCAAAATACCAGGAAGCAGTTGTTTCGCAACGTCGCGGTTTACCAGAAGAGTCTCGAGTGCACCGCAAACGCTTACCCGCCTCATCTTCGAATTTAAGACAATTTCACGTGCTTTGGCCGAATCAGCCTGTTCATCGATATATATATGAACCAGCCCGTCAAGATGCGAGAAAACCGGAATGCGGCTTTCCTTTTGCACGCGTTCAATCAGACTGCGTCCTCCACGGGGAACGATCACGTCAACAAAGTCACTCATGCTGAGCAGCTCGCCGACAGCGGCACGATCGGTTGTCGGGATCATCTGGATTGCTTCAACAGGGAGCCCGGCTGCCTTTAACCCGTCTTGCAGGCAAGTCCATATCGCCCGGCTGGAATGAAAACTCTCCGATCCGCCGCGCAAGATGCAGGCATTGCCCGCCTTCAGACAAAGGCTTCCGGCATCTGCGGTGACGTTGGGGCGAGATTCATAAATGATTCCAATAACACCGAGCGGGACGCGAACACGTGATATTTCAAGGCCGTTTGGGCGATCCCATTCCGCGATTACGTCACCTACCGGATCCTTCAATTTCGCGATTTCATCGAGCCCTGTTGCCATCGACTCAATACGGGAGTCATTCAACTCCAGCCGATCAAGCAGCGCTGGCGAAATATTTTTGTCGCGGGCTGCCGCCATATCTTTTGCATTGGCCTCAAGGATATCGAATTTGCGGATGCGCAGAGCATTTGCTGCCTCTCTCAATGCCTTGTTCTTGGCATCCGTCGGAACAAGAGACATCGTTTTCGCAGCTTTGCGTGCGCTACGGCCTAATTCTTCCATCATCTGGGCGATGGAGCTTCTTTCAGTGATTTGAGGCTGTGCAGTCATAAGAGTTTCCCCGTTCCTGGGATTAGTTTAACGCAAGTTCGTCACGATGGATCATTTCATTGCGGCCAGAATAGCCGAGAATCTCTTCGATCTCACCACTTTTATGGCCGATGATGCATTCAGCGTCTTCTGATGAATAGGCGACAAGTCCGCGTCCAAGGTCCTGTCCCTCACAGTTCGTAACCATTACGAGGTCGCCCCGCTCGAATGGCCCTTCAACTTTTATTACACCCGCCGGCAATAGGCTCTTGCCGGAGTTCAGGGCTTTTTCTGCTCCCTTGTCAATAACGAGCCGGCCTCGGGCTGAAAGGCTTGCCGCAATCCATTTTTTGCGCGCCTTTCGGGGCGTGTCATAGGCAATGAAGCAGGTGCTGTTAGCACCGTCTTCAAGCGCCTGCAGCGGGTGTGGGATCGTGCCGCTGGCGATAAACATGTTGCAGCCTGCGGCCATCGCAATCTGCGCCGCTTTGAGCTTGGTTTCCATCCCCCCGCGGCCGACATCGGTTTTTGTTTTGCCTGCCATTGCGAGGATATCGTCATGTAATTCGGATACTTCGCGAATGAGTTTGGCTTCCGCGCCGCTTTTCGGATCTGCCGTGTACAGCCCGTCAACGTCACTTAATAGGATCAGGCAGTCTGCTGAAATCATCTGGGCAACCCGTGCAGCGAGACGGTCGTTGTCGCCATAGCGAATTTCGATTGTGGCGACAGTATCATTTTCGTTTACGACCGGTAACGCGCCAAGAGAGAGCAGAGTGGTTATTGTGCTGCGCGCGTTGAGATAACGGCGACGTTCTTCGGTATCCCCGGGAGTGAGCAAAATCTGTGCAACCGGTATATTCTCAAGCGCGAGAATTTCCTGATAGGCGTGCGCAAGCTGGATCTGTCCGGTGGCCGCTGCGGCCTGGCTCTCTTCAAGTCGCAGAGGCGCGTTCTTCAATCCCAGTATATTGCGCCCCAATGCAATGGAACCGCTCGAGACCACGAGGACCTCCTG
>TARA_R110002095_G_scaffold1297_1_pt1 | contig 16959 bp, 15 predicted proteins | sample TARA_R110002095 | Tara Oceans TARA_R110002095 (sample SAMEA4397255) | marine metagenome | biome: Polar Biome; feature: [SRF] surface water layer (ENVO:00010504); material: water (ENVO:00002006), including particulate matter (ENVO:01000060) such as... | depth 5 m | reverse complement strand
GTAAACAACACTCCCAACCCTCAATTTCTAGCTTGACAAAGCACTGGTCCCACACGCGTTTCTTAACCTTCTGATTGATTAACAAAGTATGAATCACTCTACCAGCTCAAAAGCAACGAAACGGATCGCAGTCGTCGGCGGCGGGGTCACCGGCCTGTCTGCCGCACACCGTTTGCTCGAACTGGCAGACGCGCAACAGCAATCAATCGAAGTCACCCTGTTTGAATCGCAGCCGGAAACGGGCGGCTGGATTGGCACCATCGAGCAACAGGATTATCTGATCGATACCGGCGGAGACATGTTTATCACCAATAAACCAGCGGCGATTGAACTATGCAATCGGCTGGGGTTGGAAGATCAGCTCATCTCCACCAATCAGCAGTATCGGGGCGCTTTGATTCTGAAGGACGGACAACCCGTTCCCGTGCCGCTCGGCTTCGAATTGATGACGCCTTCCCGCATTGGTCCCATGCTGAAGACTCCGCTCCTTAGTCCTGCGGGGAAATTACGCATGGGACTCGAGTATTTCCTTCCCCGCCGACACAGCACGACCGGACTGGATCAGGATGACGAAAGCCTGGCCCATTTCGTCACACGTCGTTTTGGTGAAGAAGCATTAACCCGCCTCATTCAGCCACTGGTTGCCGGCATTTATACGTCCGATCCCGAAAAACTAAGTCTGCGGGCGACATTGCCCCGTTTTCTGGATATGGAACGCGATCACCGCAGCCTGATTAAAGCGATCCGCAAACAGAAACGCGCCGCAAAATCAGCCGATGCGACCGGCGCGCGGTATGGATTATTCGCTGGGTTTCGGGGAGGGATGCAAACCTTGATTCGCACACTCGCCGAACGGGTTTCAGAACGGGGTACGATTCTTTTTAGTCAGCCGGTGACCAAAATTAAACCCGTCGCAGAGTCCGGTTATGAAGTGACCTCGGAATCCGACGGCGACTCACAAACGCAGCACTTCGATGCCGTCATCGTCACGACAGCGACACACCACGCTGCTGGCATGACCGCTGACTTTGCTCCCGAACTGTCTAACCTTCTGTCGCAAATCGAGTACGCGTCCACTGCGATTCTGGTGAACCTCTTCAAGCTCTCTGATATCAAACACCCACTCAATGCGTTCGGACTTGTGATCCCGGCTGCAGAAAAACGCAAGATCTTTGCCATCGCTTTCGCCAGCCGTAAGTTCCCCGGCAGAGCCCCCGAAGGTTATGTCCAACTGCGAACTTTCGTCGGCGGCGCTATGCAGCCGGAACTGCTCGACCATTCGGATGAAGAACTGACGGCCATTGTGCAGAGCGAACTGGCCGACATTCTGGGAGTCACCGGCGAACCACAGTTCTCCAAGCTACTCCGACACAATCAATCCATGCCTCAATACCACCTCGGGCATCTGCAACTAGTCGAAGAGATCGAACAGCAGGCCGCCCGTTATTCTCAGCTGGAACTGGCGGGCAACGCCTATCGCGGCGTCGGTATTCCGGACTGTATCCACAGTGCCGAACAGGCGGCGGAAAGACTGTTCGCGGCGATGCTTACTCCCGCGTCAGTTCAATCCCCTTAACGTCGATCAACTCGTCTCCGGTTTTCTTAACGCCGGTCAGTTTCAGATCACAGCGTCCTTTTTTCAATTCCAGCGTTCCCAGTTTAATTCTCGCCCAGTCTTTGCGCATGTAATTGTCCGACTGTTCCACGCGATCCTGGTTGCCAATCTTCGGCGGATCATGTGGCTTGGAAATCATCGCGGCCAGACTTTGAAGACCAGTGGAAACTGCAACCACACAATCAACGTCTTGTTTCGCACACGTATACTTTAGGGTGACGGTATATTTTCCGGGAGTCAGCACGTCCAGATGCCAGACGGCAGCCGCACTCGGGTCGGTCCAGTCTTCCAACCAGCTATTCGCATAACCGTTGTGCCCTTTGCCACTGTAATTGATCCCCTGCCCGGCTTCCGGCTCCAGAAACGATTCATTCACCGGAACCGCCGTCATCACTTCTTTCGGATGACCCACGGGAATCGGAATCGGCTCGAAGCCTGCGTCTGAGACATCCTGGTACCAGTCTGCGTAGGCAGCGCTCAGTTCCTTCACGACCTTGGGATTCATTTTCGCAACATCGTTTTTCTGTCCCGGATCAGCCAGCATATCATACAGGCTCCACTTGTTCCGCTCATAAGCGGCCCGCCAGCGATCCGTGCGTACCGAACCTACGGGCAGTTCTGTACCGGGAATCGAATTGCGAAACAACCGATCTGCGAAGAGCATCCGCGCTGGCCAGTTTTCCGTAGACTCTTCTGTCAGTAAAGGCACGAGACTCTTTCCGTCGACCGGGATTCCAGATACCGATTCGACACCACAAAAATCGAGCAGTGTCGGCAAGAGATCAATATGAGCGGCGATCGGTTTGACAACCGTCCCTGATTTGATTTTTCCCGGATAGCGCACAAACAAAGGCACACGGATGCCTCCTTCATGAATTGACCCTTTGCGGCCTCGCATGTCTCCATTATAACGTTTGCTGTTCGGCCCATTGTCGGTCAGAAACAATACGATGGTGTTGTCACTCAATTTCAGATCGTCCAGTGTCTGCAGTAGTCGGCCCAGATTCTCATCAACGCTGTCGACCATCGCATACGCACAGCGCGCCTTGTCATCCAGCCCTTTGTTCGCGTATTTCTGCCAATATTTCTCAGGCACAATCCAGGGAGAATGCGGTGCATTATAAGGTACATAACAGAAGAACGGCTGATCCTTGTTCTGCTTGATGAAATCAATGGCCTTGTCGGTTAGCACATCGGTGATATACCCTTTTGTCTTGACCGGTTTTTTGTTGTGTTCGAGATTCGTATCGAAATAACTGTTCCAGTGGCCGCCACAAAAACCGAAGAACTCGTCAAAGCCCTGTCCGTTCGGATGCATCGGATAATGTCGCCCGTTATGCCATTTTCCAAACGCCCCCGTCGCATAACCGGCTGATTTCAAAATTTCTGCAATCGTGACTTCTTCGGCCCGCATGTTTTCAAAGCCGCGCGTCACCCCATGCACGCCGGTTCGCAAACTGTAGCGTCCCGTCAGCAAAGCCGCCCGCGTCGGCGCACAAACTGGTGACACAAAAAAACGATCAAACCGTGCCCCCTGCTTCGCCAGCAGGTCCTGGTTCGGCGTTTCAATCAACGGATTCTCATGCGAACGCACATCTCCCCAGCCCTGGTCGTCCGTCATGATCAACAGCACATTGGGCTTAGCAGCCGCCTGCAGCAATTGACCCGAACAAAAAACGAAGACCAGCAAAAACAAACAGACCAGATTCAACAGGGGCGCGCGTCTCATGGTGAAAGTCAGTTTCCTAAAAAATCAGAAAAGAAAAGAACAGAGATGATGAATTTTAAAGCCGTTCAAGCATGTTGATTAGACTGTTGTGTGCCACTGTCGGCTGGTCCGACAGTGCGAACTCAGTATACGTGCGAAACACTTATAACCAAATCCGGGTGCCACTGTTGGCTTGCCCAACAGTGAGAATCCAGCTCCAGTAGGGAACTGTTTCTCAAACCTAAAAGTCAGCAAAAACAGTCATGTAACAACAACAATTCTAGTAAACCGAATCCAAAACCAACAGTCAATCCCACCACCAGCGTACTGGTTTTTCCTGATCCCGTTCCAACACCACCGCTTTTTTCTCATCCAGCGAATTGTCCCGTGACGTAACAAACTCCGTCTGGTTCACCACAGCCCGGGCATTCACTGTTACGCCGCCCCCAACGAGACAGATCATCAATCGCCCCGCTTTCTTATAGTTCATCGCCGTCGGCACCTGTTTGGGAATGTTTCCCACAGGCACCAGGTATTCCGAATTAGCAGAGAAGAAACGATGCGGCCAGTCCACCTGCTGATCCAGGCGTTCTTTCCGGATCAAAGCCGCCAGTACCGTCAAGTCAGTGATCGACTGCAGTTCGGCGAACGTCGGGTGCAGGTCAGCCAGCTTGGAAAAATATTTCGTGAACTGCTGGGCATACTTCGTTGTTGAAAGTCGAGTCTGAGCCGCGTCTGTTCGCTGTCCCGCCTGGTTTACGAATTCCTCCTGCGACATCATCTGCAGCCGTTGTCCGGAGAATTGAAATGCATCCCGATCTGCCGTCGTGGTGAAGGCATCATAGAGCGGCGTAAACCACCAGCGCTGCGTGCTGTTGCCGCCTCCGCGGAGCGTGGCCAGATGGCTTTTGATTTCTCGTATTCCTGACGGCTCCAGGCCGATGGAAATTCGCTTCAGCATATAGTCGGCTTCCACCAGAATCCGCGCATAATGCGAACCGGCTGGCACCCCCGTCACCGAAACATCCTGCATGCCTAGAATCTGTGCCATAGTTTTAAAACGCGTCGTCGCTGTCGCCGTTGAGGACGCAGAATTCGTACGACGAATATACTCGTTCATCCGCGCCAGATTGTCCGGCTTCGCATCAAACGAACAACCCGTGATCAACCCACGATCCTGTGATTGAAGAGCGACGACCAGATCATCCAGCCGGATTGGCGGCCGTCCTGTTTCCACGCCGACCACCCGATTCTGTGCGTTGGCGGCGAAACCTTCCGCCGGTCCTGCAATAATCAGATCGTTGTGCTCGCGATCTACAAACAGATAATCGATTCGCCATAACCCCGCCAGATATTGGATCTCGGCAGGTAACGGCTGATTCTTCTCTTTGAATTCCTGGCAGACCTTCTCCAGTTGCACCAGCGAGATCTTACGGAACTCCGATTTCTGATTCACGTCGCCGGGAAGTGACTGCGCCGCGATCGCCTGCAGACGACGTTGATTCAGCTGTTTGCTGTTCTGCGTGATCCGAAACGGTGCCGCAATCACGCCGTCGGCATCAATAGTGATCCCGCCCGCGTTCTGCTGATTATTATTCTGATTGCCGCCGCCGTTATTATTTCCACCATTATTCGTCTGTGCCCGACCTGTAGCAGAGAGACACAATAAAAGTAGTAGAGACAAGAGGCAACGAATGGCTCGGTGCGAAAGGAGTCTTCTGAGAGAGGATCTATTCATCAAGGTAACTTTCAGTCTGTAAAATGCTGCCCGCATTGTTTAAGACACACTCCATTCTAACAACCCGCTAACAGCAGAGTCAGGGGTTTTGTCGAATTCCAGGTAGCGGAATCATATTTTATTTCACGCTTCCAGATATTCAGATAACAGGCGAGAAATGCATCATTAGGGAGGGAGCGTTGAACTATTGATGAGATAAGAACTGGTTCTGGTCTTATCTGAAACCGTTGATCCATTGAGAATGAACCTGTCGTGTGCTGCTAAACTTCGTGTTTTTTCGTGCCTTTCGTGGTAGCAAAAAAACAAACAAATTTCCCGCACTTTTTGCACTCCTCAAGATCAGCCTTCCATTCATAACGGGAATTCACAACAATAAGCTACCGATGCACTGTTTTTTAATCGACTCATCATTCACCATCCAATGGGGAAGGAATACCATGACGGCGACGAAGCAACTCAATGAACTCGGCCAGAGTCTGTGGCTTGATAATATCACCCGCGACCTGCTTGATAACGGCACTCTGCAGCGCTATATCGATGAACTCTCGGTGACCGGGCTGACCTCGAACCCGACGATCTTCCATCAGGCGATCAAAAACAGCCAGTCATACGACAGTGTGATTCAGCAGAAGTTCAAAAACGGTCAGGCAGGAGAGCAGCTCTTTTTTGAAGTTGCCCTCGAAGACATCACGCAGGCCGCCGACAAGTTCCGTCCCGTCTGGGACAAAACTGATGGTGTGGATGGCTGGGTTTCGCTGGAAGTCTCTCCCCTGCTCGCTTACGACACCGAAAGCACGCTGGCGGCTGCGAAAGATCTACATGCCCGCGCCGGTCGTCCCAACGTGTTGATCAAAATTCCCGGCACCAAAGAAGGCTTGCCCGCGATTGAAGAAGCCACATTCGCCGGCATTCCCGTGAACGTCACGCTGCTGTTCTCCAGCGAGCACTATGTCGACGCCGCCGAAGCCTTTTTGCGTGGTGTTGAACGACGCATCGAAGCCGACTTGAATCCTGCTGTTGGCTCTGTTGCCTCTCTATTCATTAGCCGCTGGGACCGTGCGATTGTGGATCAAGCACCTGAATCGCTGCACAATAAGCTGGGGGTCGCCGTTGGTCAACGGGCTTACAAAGCTTATGTGGATCTCTTGAATTCACCCCGCTGGCAGCGTGCCTTGAACTTCGGTGCCCGCCCGCAGCGTTTACTCTGGGCCAGTACGGGAATGAAAGACCCCAATGCACCCGACACGCACTATATCAAGTCACTCGCTTCACCATTTACGGTGAACACGATTCCCGAAAAAACGTTGCTCGCCTTCGCCGATCACGGTGAAGTCGGTGTTGCCCTGCCAGCCTGTGGCGGCGATAGCGAGTCTCTGCTCTCTGAATTCGAAACAGCGGGTGTCGACGTGCAAGCCTTAGCCGCCAAACTCCAGAAAGACGGCGCCGAATCCTTCGTCCAATCCTGGAACGAGCTGATGGACGTCATCACCACCAAAAGCGAATCACTGGCTAAAGTTGACTAATAAGACGAATCAAGAATGATTAAGAATCAAAGGCATGTCTCACCAGGTTTATCAGGGTGAGACATGCCTTTTTTATTCCAAATTCACCACCAGAAAATATCGTGTCTTTTGTGATTTTGTGGTAGAAATAGATTCAGGAGAGAAGACCGTTCTGGATCAGTATTGTTTGCTGCAGGCGGGCACTGAATAAGTGGAATGATTACTTGTCTGAGTGACTGATGATTTCTATTCTGCTGAACGCGATGCCATTGTGATATGATCAGTCACAGTTTCTATTTCGTATTCGGTCTGGAGATAAGAAATTCTATGGCGACGATTGCTGAAATCACCCGCTGTCACCAGAAATTTTCAGCGGCGCAACATGATGAGAAGCTGCTTTCGCAGTTCGTTGATTCCGCCCTTCAGCACTGCCAACTGGCACTTGCTGAGTTGGAAGGCCGATTGACTACCATTGGTTATCCCGTTCAGTCACTGATTATCGATTCTGACGGGGATCAAGATCAAAGAATTTCGCGAATCGAAGCGCTCACAGATCGCCGTGTTCCTGCAATATTGAATCGATTGTGGCATTTAATCGGCGGCATCTCGTTCGTTGATCTGGAAGATTACTCTCATTTCGATTTCTGGGAAGGACAGGGAATCAAAGGTGCCAAAGGGGTCTGCGATGGTGTCTATGTGGAGTCGTGCAGTCAGGAATGGCTGGCATATACGATTGATGATTTCGAGGCCTGTAAAGCAGACCATGCCGAGTCTGAATTCGTTTATACTTTTGCTCCTGATGGATACCACAAAGACGACATCTCCGGCGGCCCTCCCTATGGACTGCAGGGTGATAACTGGTTGCCTGCCGTCGTGGATTTTCGGTGGACCGGTTTTAAGACCCCGGAGAGTGCCAAGTCCCTGTCTCTCGATTTTCTGGGATATCTGCGGACGTCAATTCTGGAATGTGGCGGGTTCCCGGGTTTACTCGGACATCCAAAGTTCGAACCCATTCGAGAAAAACTGGTAGCAGGACTACCCCTCTTTTGATTCTTGTAAAGAGAAAACTGTTCGTGACTTTCGTGGTAGAAAATGAATTCAGAACAGACCCAGGCGATCGAAAAGTCCATAGGGGCTAAAGGGATGATATCTCCCTCTGTTTTTTGTAGTAGACCAAGCCCAACGACAGACGACTTTTCCTGCTTGATCAAAGACGACCGTCGCACCCACATCGTCCCGCTTCCAGATGCACAGTGTGTATTTTTGCGGGGGGCCATACTTTGATGCCTGGTCATTCGCTGGATGGAGTATCGTTGTCGAATTCATGATCACCCCTTTCGAATTCGAAGTGGTATCAGGGGGAGACCCCATCAGTGTGTCCGTTTCGTCCACAGAAATTCCCAGAGGAATCTGAGACACGGTCGACTCAAGTGGGGAAATATCCCGGTGTGGGCTGTGCTTATTAACGATCGCTGTTTTCATGAGCAGTAGATAGCAGGATACCGAGACGAACACGATCAGATATATTTTGAGAGATGATTTCATCAGTCGATCCTGAGTTTGATCCCACTCGAACTGTTGTCACAGATATCGGGAGGTCACCAGAGAATATTTAATCCTTGAACTATCGTATGCTTCTGAAATAGAATTATCTAGTGCAATGTACACCGGATCAATGCGTTCATAAATCCCAAAACAGAAAACGAGACATAGAATGACACAAAACCCCATTGTCCCATTTGGCTTGCGAATCCTTGTTTTGTGTTGCATTGTGATATTGTCCAGCAATGTGGGAGCCGCCGATGAAAAACCGCAGCCCGACGAACGTCTGCAACAATTATTGAAACGATTTCCGGCTGCCGACAAAAATAAGGATGGCATTCTGACTCGCGTCGAAGCGAAGGAGTATCGCGAGAAGCTCAGAGGCGCCCGGGAAAACACGATCAAGCCGACCTATGCCGATGTGAAATACGGCGACCACAGTCGGAACGTGCTCGACTTCTATCAGGCCAAGTCTGACAAGCCGACTCCGCTGGTAATCTACATTCATGGCGGCGGATTTGTGGGGGGCAGCAAGCGAGTCAGCGCGGGGCTTGTAAATCTCTTTCATAGTGCCGGCATCAGTCTCGCAGCGATTCACTACCGTTTTATTGATGGTAAAAATGTCCTGCTTCCTGAACCGCAGCGCGACGGGGCGCGGGCGGTCCAGTTTCTGCGCAGCAAAGCGAAGGCATGGAACATCGACCCCAAACGGGTCGCTTGTTTTGGAGGTTCTGCCGGCGCTGGGATTTCAATGTGGATCGGTTTTCACGATGACCTGGCTGACCCGAACAGTGATGATCCGGTCAAACGTCAGTCCACCCGCATCCAGGCGATCGGCACCATGGGCGGTCAAAGCACCTATGATCCAATCAAAATCAAAGCGCTGGTTGGCGGTCGCGCATGGGAGCATGGCTCGATCTTCAAAGCCTACGGTCTCGAGACCGCAGAAGAGGCATTACACCCGACGCCGGAACGTCAGAAACGGTACGATGAGTCTTCCGCGATCATGCATCTGACCAAAGACGATCCGCCGCTTTACATGACCTATAGCGAAGCCGACGGCCCCCTGCCCGAGAACGCCCGCCCCGGCCAAGGCATTCATCACCCCAACTTCGGCCGCGATCTGGTCAAGACAATGAACGAACTCAAGATCGAAAACGTTTTCGTCTACACCCCGGAAAGCAAAGGTCGCAACACTCAACGCGAAATGCTGGAGTTCTTTCAGAAACAGTTCGCGAAGGTGGAATAAGGATGAAATCAGTTATTGTTAAACTGGCTCCAATATTGCCATTCGTCCTTCCGGTCATGTTTTACCAGGTATACAGACCTTTTAATCATGCATGGGTTTATGATTATTTTGGTGGCACTTCTCGAGACCTGAATGGTCCCTGGAGATTCACTGCCAACGATTTTAATTTAACATTGTGGATTTTGATCTATTTCCTGGATGGCATATTTTGGATTTGGCTGTGTGAGGAGAACATTCACAGGTATTTAAAATTCGTAGGCCTTCTGGTGATCTTTGGCATATGCAATTATGGTTTTGTGTTTGCCATCAATTACAATTAATGCTCGTGGTCAGGCGTTATTAGAATCAGTTTCAGTAGGCGTTTGATTTGATGAAAAAGTCCTGATTCAGTCAGCCAGCCAGTCCCTGGTTGTGATTTGATTCAATATCTTACCCAAAGACTGTTTTCATCGTGGTCGACAGATTCGCGAAGGCCTGCGCCCCGTCGCTGGCGAAGCCGAATAAAGAACGTTTTCTGGTATCTCTTTAAGTCTCTTACATTCCCGCTTCAGTAGTGAAAATGCGCGAGCGTTTCTTTTCCTGTAAAGAGACTTAAAGATCTTCTTAGACAGACATTATTCCATTTTAAAAAGTATGAAAAAAGTATTTTCCCTTCATTTTCATTTGCAATACTGGCCGACATTATAGATACTGAGTCTCAGTCTCATCTAAGTAATCACGCCAGCCAGCGTTAATGCCAGCAAGCACCTCACCACTCCTTCAAATGAAGAGGTCTTTTCATGGCATGCCGCTTTCCCCGTTCTGCTCCTCCGTTGGTGAAAAACCGTGCAGGGTTCACCATTATCGAATTACTGGTTGTGATCTCCATTATCGCAATTCTGATGGCGTTACTCCTGCCGGCAGTGCAACAGGCACGTGAGGCTGCCCGGAAAACGCAATGTAAAAACAATCTAAAACAGATGGCACTCGCGGCCCACAATTTCCATGATACACGTGGAATGCTTCCCCACTTATGGAAATCAGGTCCCGCAGGAACTAAACGACATCCTTTCACGATGTTGCTGCCTTTTCTCGAACAGGCAGATTTCGACAAGAACCCTGATATTCGAACAAAATCGATTGCCACTTATCTCTGCCCCTCAGACCCGAAACTGGATGGTGCTCATTCCAGTTATTGTTCTTATGCCATCAATGTCGGGGATAACAACTATCCCTGGGCGTATCTTTGCGATCCCACCGATCCTCTTACCTTCTATTACTGCGCCTATTTTCCCGAAAATAAAATGTATTTTAATGGACTGTTTGACATAACCTCTAGTTCGGCAAAACGCAACGGTGGTAGAGTAATTCGCTTCCGGGATATCACAGATGGTCTCTCCAATACCCTGATGTTCGGTGAAAAATGGGGGCAGATCTACAATCCGGATACGGGTGAGCGTGTTACTTCAGGAATTCAAGCAAGCGACTGGATTAACTCGTACGCAACACCCATGATCGCGACTGCCTTCAACAAACTAAATAACAACCTGGCTTATGGAAGTTCGATCTCAATCAATTTCTGTTACTGGAGTTCGTTTCGCTCCGACCATACCGGCGGCGCCATGTTTGCCTTTGCAGACGGTTCCGTTAGATTTCTGAGCGAAGCCATCGATGCCGATGCAGAACCCCGTTTTCAATACCCAGAAGGGACTGCTGCTCCTTCACGGGGGCCTCAAAATCCTCATCCGGCAGGTCGCATCTTTCGTGCCCTTGCTACACGTGCGGAAGGAGAGCTGATCGGTGAATTTTAGCGATAACTCAAAACGATCACCGATCCTGCTGGCCCTGCTCTTTCTCGGCGGACTGATCGGTGTCTGGCAAATTGGAAAAACGCTGATGGGACAAAAACAGCCACGTCCCATGACGGGGCAAGAAATGAGACAAGTCATGGAAGAACATGAAGCCAAAGACCGTGCTTCCTGGGAAAAAATGTGGCGTGAAGTGGGAAAAACACCACCCGGAAAGGTTAAAGAAAGGTGAAAGAGTGCTGGTTACACCATCCCAAAAAGAATCGTTGCTTTCTCAATAGGGAAACCAGGACTGGTAACTGTCTGCTGAGACAGCGACTGAAGACTTCTCTGAAACCGGTAAATTAAGTACAGGAAATCTATCTAATGTATGCCGCAGAAAAAGATTTAGACAAACTGACGCAGTCTTATGAAAAAAAACGTTGGGATGAGGGAGTTTGTCTGACTCAATCACTGTTGAAACAGTTTCCTCACGATGGCCGCGTGTGGGAATTGAGTGGTCTGATTTTCCGGGAACTGACGAGTTATAAACTGGCTCAAGGCGCGCTGGAGACAGCCAACACTCTGATTCCCCTGTCAGACCAGGCACAGTTGGCGTTGGCCGATTGTTATCTGCACGTCGGACAGAGAGAACTAGCTGGTGAAATGCTGCAGTTTCTGTCGGAGAATGCAGGTATATCCTCGACATTGCAGTCAGAGGTCGAAGAACGACTTCAGAAGCTATCTGCCGCTGTTGACCCAAAAGATGACGGAGATCAATCAGCATACCACGGACCGAAACTGACAGCCGAACATCATTACAATCTGGCGCATTCGATGGGGCATCTGGGTTATCCCCCTGAATGTGTTGAACAGGAAATTCTCCGTGCGATTGAACTGGCGCCCGATTGTCTGGAGTACCGTATCGGCCTGGCAGGATTTCTCAGCCAGGTGCATCGTGCTGAAGAAGGATATCAATATGTGGCCAAGCTATCGTTGTTTGAAATTTCTCAGTTGCAGTGTGAATGCTGCCTGGAACGGCTGGTCAAGGTGTTTCATGCAGGCGGCGATCACTGCCGTCTGCTTGCCTGCATGGATCGAGTAGAGGAAGTAAAACGTGAACAGAGAAAAGGAAGTGTGTAACCAATGAAGAATTGTAAAAGTACCATTCTGACAGAACCTGTTCGGGGGACCTGTTATGTCAGAATGCAGAAAGGTATTGCAGACTATGAACAAATCCAGGGAAAAACAGGGCTAGTCCGTTCTGTGCGCTCTGATGGATTTCTGGAAGTCGACTTTTCCTGCTCTGGTGGTGAGTGTTGCGTGTTTCTGGATGCTTATCTCATGGAAGAATGTGTGCCTCCCAGGGAGAGGGAAATGAAATCAAATACATTGGCAGACCAAACTACAACCTGATCAAATAAACCGATGGAAGGCAGGTCTCAACCATGAATCTAGTCGAACTGATTGTGCTCCATGTGGTTCTCTTCTTCACCATCGGATTGCTTTTGGCTGCGTTACTATTACTGAACCGGATCGTTCAGTGGATTCGAGAGCGGCTTCGCTGTTCTAAGATGGTTCAGAAGGTGCAACAGACTCTGGTAATAAAACGACCTCGTCAGATCAGGAGTCACGCCAGCCACTGAAAAGCAGATCAGTTCTTATTCTCTGGTGGTGTAATGATTCTTCCGCGATCTGAATCTGTACGGAAAGATTTTCCAGATCGAGCTTGCCTGGTTCTTCGAAGTACAAACGGTTGCGATCAACAATTCTGTTCCCTTGTTACTGCGGAGTGTTCATCTGCGTGGGGTTCGGTGCTATCTGGTAGGATTTGTTTGCCGTTGGTTCGCTAACGGCGGCTTGCGCCGAGCCGCTCAGTTTCTATGAGCGTTCAGCTCTTTTTATATGGGGCTGCCCCTGCCGTTGAAGGGAATCCATGGGGCTTAATTTATTACTCCCTGTTGGTAATTCTTATTCTCTGCGGGGGCGTGGGTGAGGCAAGGGGAAATGAAAAATTTTGTGTGGCAAAGGAGTGCTGAGATGTGTGGATGTTGTGCAGATGTGTGTTGGGATTGGGGCGTTGTGTGCGGTTGTGTGTCGATACGGATCAGGTTTTTGACTCAACTTTTATTGAATCTTGCTGAAACGAGGGACTTTTGTAGTGCTGGTATTTGCAGTGCTTCCTGTTCTTCAGCTGAACCAGTAGTGTTCTCGCGCGCGACACACATGAGGGAGAATCATGGCGAACGGCGGGCAGGCGTCAAGTCGGAATATTTCAGTAGGATGAGTTAAAAAGGCGTCAGGAAGTGAGCAGGATGCACTCTCTTGAATTAATTTTGGATTCGATTCCAGGACCGCAGCAGAAACTCACCACGGTTCTCGACTTTTGTATTTCTATCTGGATATTGTGTTCACTGTTTGTGTACAATGACATGGTCTTGTCTGTGTTCAAAGGAAGAAGGATCAATTTAGATCAGAAGCTTACGATACGATCACTTTTTAGTTCAAGTGGATAGATACAGAAGATGGCGAGTGACTGGTACTACAAACAGGATGATCAGGAACGAGGGCCTTATGCATTTCGTGATCTGGTTGAAATGGTACGCGAGGACAAGTTATCACCCGAGACGCCTGTTCGTCCGCATTATCTAAACGAATGGCAGCGCGCTGATGCCATCGTTGGTTTGTTTCACATGGCGCGGCGGGATCCGGCGACTCTGCCTCCTGTTGAGAGTTCGGTTTCTGAGTCAGATGCTGAGTTAGCTGATGAAGTCGACCTGGATTCTTTTCTGGCTGATACTAATGAAACTGATCCAGAAGCCGAGACGAGTCTTCCGAATCAGGATGCAGATAAACCGGGATGGCTCAGGCGTCTGCTTTCATTAAGGAATAGCAAGATTCCCCCGGTTCCGGTCGATCCCCATCGCGAGATCGATGTCAATCTCAGTCGCCCCATGGCAGATCGTTCTGCTGTTGACTCTGATTTACAAACTGACTCTCTGCTGGAAGCGCCCCCTCTTGATGAGATTTCGATTGAAGAGACGGCCGCTGATGCGAACGGTGATGTTCCGACTGGTGCGTTTTCAGAAGAGACTTGGGCGTCGACGGTAAATGCAGCTGTTAAGCGTGTTGACGCACGCACCCCCAAGCAGGAAGAGATTCCTCCTCCCCGGCAGTTGGTACCCGCCGTGAGCCTTTCATTTCTGGAATCTCCTGTCGTTCGTAAGCTGATGTTTGCCTGTGCTTTGGTTCTGTGTGCCAGTGCCGGCATCTATGGGTTTGTCAGTTGGATGGGACAGGGAAAACTCTACTTTCCGCTGATCGGCGAAACCTCACCACTGCTGTTTCTTGTCTATTCCGCCTGCTCTTTTCTGTTAATCGCCATCCTGGGACCGTTACTCGCCTATATCGCTTCACCTTATTTGCGTCTTGGATACAAACTCGGTGCCGCCATGGTAACCGCGAGTATCACCGTGTTTTTTCTGTTAAACTGGTCGGAGCAACAGAACATGATTTTTCCTTCGCAAAAACCGACTGAAGTAAAACTGGTCTTCCCGCTCATGGGAGAATGCTCTGCGTTTTCCTACTGGATGTATTTTGTGGATGTTGTGATTTTTATCGCGGTTCTGACCTATTTTGCCGCCTGGTGGCTGGAGTCTCAAGCAGATGAAGTATAAATGTCGTTTAGCTGATATCGTTACGATTGCTCCGCTTAAAAAAACATTTCGCCAGAGGAATGGTTATACGATTATCGAACTGCTGGTCGTCACTGCGGTGATCAGTATTTTGATTGCACTGGCGTTGCCGGCTGTTCAGTCAGCACGTAACTCTGCCCGCCAACTGCAATGCTTAAACAACATGCGCAATGTGGGCCTTGGAATTATACAAGCGACCGACAGTGCCAATCGGTTTCCTGCCTGTGGGTATTATGGTGATGGAACGCCGGGTACCGTTGGTTCCTTTCGCAATTGGGTTGTAGAGATCCTCCCCTACATCGATCAATCGAATCTCTATAATCAATGGGATTTCGATAAACATTATCTGGACCCTCTAAATGCCCCTTTAGCAGAAACACATATTCCCGTCTTAACGTGTACCAGCGATATCAGCGTCGTCCCCGGACAGGGGAATCTATCTTACGTCGTCAACAGTGGTGTCGGCTTTTCTGCTCTCATCGGCGGCATTCACGATTGCCCGATTGGTCCCAAGAGTGGAAAGCTGGACCTGAACGGAAACGGGATTACCTGTAACTCCTCGACGAGTGGGGATGGAACGCCGTCTGATCGCGAACTGTTTTTTCAAATGGGACTCTTTTTTAACGAAACCTGGAAAGGAGAAATTCGTGCGAAACGCCATCATACCATGGCTGGTCTCACCGATGGTTCTTCCAATACGATTCTGATTTCTGAAAATATTCGCACAGGTTATAATCCCACCCGATCGCAATCCAACTGGGCCTCTCCCAATCCTTATCTGACCAGTTTTTATATCGGATACCCCTGTCGAAATGGGAGCTGCTCTGATGGAAATGTCGATTATAATCTCGCAAATTCCGGTACGAGTGCGATCAACGGAGGCCTGACGCAGCCTGAAGGGAGCGCTCCCTTTCCCAACTCATTCCACAGCGGTGGCGTTAATGCAGGATACTGTGACGGTCACTTCCAGTTTCTCTCTGAAAATATTGATGGAAAAGTTTATGCAGCGCTCATGAGCCCTCAGGGGCAAGTTTTGGATGGTTCGCCGTTAGCGCAATAAATATTTCAGGGATGCGAGGACTCGACGACGGACCATACCATTTGAATTTTGATGCTCTTGCTTGTTGGTGTAAAAATAGAACACAACATTTGATATGAGAAACGAAGCTTATGCCACTCACCTTTCCGCCAGCGATGATCTCCTCCCGTTTATTCCGTGTTATTGTTTTGCTGATGCTGATTGCGTCATTTTTCACCGATTCCCTTTTCGCGCAAAATGAACCGGATAAGGAAAAACCCCAAAAACCGGAGATCCAGAAAGCAATCCGTTCCAAAGCCCGCAAGCAGTTTGATCGGGTAGATACAAATAAAGATGGTGTGCTGGACGAGGCTGAGTATCTCAAGACGCTCAAGCCCGAACACCAAAAAATTGGCGGACGAGACTTTCTACTCTTCGACCAGAATCAAAACCAGCTGCTGGAGTATGGCGAATACCTCAGTGCTCCCGCCGTCCCCCTGGACGAGCGTCTGGTCCCAGACCCGGTTACGGATCGGGTGCAGCAGCTTCTGAACGCTCTACAACAACGTGTCAAGGTTTCGGACCGCAACGCCGACGACCAGTTCAGCGCGCAGGAGTTTCAGGAGGCCCGGTTCACAGCAACCATCCCTGGACTGGCACTCATATCCTTTACCGACTGGGACCGAGATCAGAATGAACAGATTTCCCAGCAGGAGATGCAGCTTCTGTTGGAAATTGCGTACGGTGTGCGGACCTTGGATGGCCAGCTGCTGCGGGAACCTGGGGGCCGCGTTGTGAACTGGATGCTATTCCGTCACCTGGATCTTGACCACAACAGCCAGTTGAGTGCGGCGGAACTCAAGCCCCGAATCAAAGATGCGCAGCTGCTTCAGGAACTCTTGAAGCAGGCCGACCAGAACAAGGATCAGCAGTTAAGTCTCGAAGAATGGAAGACGACAAAGCACTGCTGGATCGACCCGGTTTACTATTTCAAACGGATTGATAAAAATTTCGACGCCCGACTCGATCCCGGTGAACTGGCGAACGATGCCGGCTTCCACCGTGACCTGGCTCCCTACCTGATCCCGGCCTTTGACCGGGACGGAGACGGCGTGCTCACATTATA
>TARA_R110002095_G_scaffold123480_1_pt1 | contig 17024 bp, 16 predicted proteins | sample TARA_R110002095 | Tara Oceans TARA_R110002095 (sample SAMEA4397255) | marine metagenome | biome: Polar Biome; feature: [SRF] surface water layer (ENVO:00010504); material: water (ENVO:00002006), including particulate matter (ENVO:01000060) such as... | depth 5 m | reverse complement strand
AGCACCGTCTGCAGCACGCAGATATGGGTTTCGATGCCGCTGATGATGAACTGCTTGCGCTCGCCACCGGGGCGCTTGAACAGCTCGCCGTCGCGCGCGGCGGAAAAATGCAGCTTCTCGATGATCGCCTCGTCGCCCACACCGTCGCGCAGGGTTGCGATCGTCGGGCCGAGGCCCTTGCTGTATTGCTCAGTGATCAGTACCGGAACACCGACGCGCTGGGCTACCTGTATCAGCCAGGCGCTGTGCTCGGCCAACGCGGTGTGGCCTTCGATGGAGGGGAATAGCCGTTCCTGGATGTCGATGATGACAAGCGTCGAGTCCTGCACATTGATGAGCATAGGGGGATCCTTGTTGATTCAGGGTTTGAACGCACCGATGAAGATCGACGGATCGACCCGTGCATCGTTGAGGCTGACGTTCCAGTGTAGATGCGGTCCCGTGGCCCGGCCGGTGGAACCGACCTTGCCGAGCACGGCACCGCGGGACAGTTCGTCGCCGACCGTTACGTCTATCTGTGACAGGTGACAGAACATGCTGATCAGTCCCTGTCCGTGATCGACGAACACAGTCTTGCCATTGAAGAAGTAATTACCCGTCAAAATCACCTTGCCGGCGGCGGGAGTCTTGATCGGCGTGCCGGTCTTGGCTGCGAAATCGAGGCCTGAATGGGGATTGCGCTCTTCTCCGTTGAAGAAACGGCGCAGGCCGAACGGCGAGGACAGCGGGCCGTTGACCGGCTTGTCGAACAACAGGTTGCTGGGTTGGCGAGGGCTGAACTGCCGGTAGGCACGGGTTTGCTCGGTTAGCTCGCGCTCGATGCGCTTGAGGTCATCAGGATTCGGATTGACCTGGCGCTGGTTTTTCAGCGTGATGTGCTGCTCGCGGTAATTGCGTGCCTCGACTCGAAAGCTCTGTGCCTGGCTGTTGACCTCCAGCGTTTGCTGGCCCGCCTTGACCGTCAGCGGGATGCCGACGACAGCGATCCAGCGCTGGTCGTCTTCACGCAGCACCAGCACCGGTTTGCCGTCGTAGCGTGCTGTCGGGGCGCTGGCGTCGTTGCCCAGATCGACGACCGCTACGCCGCCGGGTACGGGCTTGTTGAGCAGGCGGGTGAGAAAACCTTCGGCGTGGGCGGGAAGCGTGAGGCAGAGCAGCAAGGTTAGGGCAAAGCGCATGGGAGTCCTGAGCAGAAGTGGGTTAGTCCAGCAGTGACAAGGTGACCGGCGTCTGATGGTTGTCTTCGACTCTGACCTCCAGCTCGCCCTCGCCGAGGCGTGCCTTGAGCCGTTGGCCGGGCTGGGTCTGATCCGCGCGTCGAATTGCCTGGCCGCGCTCGTCGAGCAGGATGCTATAGCCACGTGACAGCGTGGCGAGCGGGCTGACCACATTCAAGGTCTGCGCCAGCCCCTGTAGCTGTTGGCGATGGCCCTTGAGGGTATCCTGCATTGCTCGCGGCAGCCGACTGGACAGGTGATCCAGACGTTGGCGCAGCAGGGTCAGGTTTCGCCCAGGGTGTTGCCCGGCCAGGCGAGTCTCGAGGCGGGCGAGGCGTTCCTGCCCGGCGCAGAGGCGACGGTCGATACCGCGCAACAGCCGCTGCTCCAGATCGTCGATGCGTTGGGCCTGCTGTTGTAGGCGCTCGCCCGGGTGGCGCAGGCGACGCGTCAGCCCTTCCAGGCGCGTGGCATCGCGGTGCAGTCGGTCGCGCATGCGCAGCAATAGACGCTGGCGCAGCCCTTCGAGTCGCTGGCGCACGTCAGCGCTGCTGGGCGCCAGGAGTTCGGCAGCGGCAGAAGGCGTGGGTGCACGCACATCGGCGACAAAGTCGGCAATGGAGACATCGGTTTCATGGCCGACGGCGGAGACGATTGGCGTCTCGCATGCCGCCACGGCGCGCGCAACCACTTCTTCGTTGAAGCACCAGAGATCCTCCAGCGAGCCGCCGCCGCGCGCCAGGATCAGTGCGTCGAAACCGCCACGGTCGGCCAGTTCAAGCGCGCGGACGATCTGCGCTGTTGCCTCGCGACCCTGGACAGGAGTCGGCACCAGCGTCAGGGCGACATGCGGGGCCCGTCGGCGGAACACGGACATGATGTCGCGGATCACCGCACCGGTGGGCGAGCTGACAATGCCGATACGCCGTGGGTGAGCGGGCAGGGCGCGCTTGCCGGCGGCGTCGAACAGGCCTTCGGCATCGAGCTTTTCTTTCAGCGCCTCGAAGGCCAGGCGCAGCGAGCCATCACCGGCCGGTTCGACGTTGTCGAGGATCAGCTGATAGTCGCCGCGGCCCTCGAACAAGGACACCCGCCCGCGCACCTTGACCGCCAGGCCGTCTCGCAACGCCTGGCGTACACGCAGGGCGTTCTGCCGGAACAGCGCGCAGCGGACCTGTGCGTTCTTGTCTTTCAGCGTGAAATAGATGTGGCCGGACGCTGGCTTGGCCAGGTTGGATATTTCGCCTTCGACCCAGACCTGGGCGAACACGTCTTCAAGAAGCAGCCGCGCACGACCGTTGAGCTGGCTGACGGTCAGCAATTCGCGGTCGAGGTTCAGGCGTTGGAAAGGATCTTTGAGCATGCCGGGGATGATAAGGGAAAAGTTCGCTGGGGGCGCTGCAGTGTATGACCGAACAGACAGCAGCCGACGCCCCGTCGTTGACCTGAGCAAAGTACAGATTAAGCTGCGCCGCTTTCGTCACCTCCTTTCGAGCCAGTCATGAGCCACAGTCAAGCTATCGTCGTGCCGCGCATCTCAACATTTCCCGGCCATGAAGCCAAGGCGCGGATGATCTTGCGCTGGCTCGCCGAGCGACGTGTCGTCGAGGCGCTGCCCACCACCTGCGGTCGTGGCGTTGGCGGTATGGGATATGCGATCGGACCGGGCGCACGCAGCGTCGTGCTGCACCCGGATCGCTTGCCGTTCGGCCAGGCGATCAATGGCTTGGAGGTGGTTTCCAAACGCTGCATCTATACCCCAACCCGTGACTTCGCCGAGGAGGCGGGATGCCCCGAGTGTCGCCGCGAAATCGGCGAAGCACTGTTTGAAAGTCTCGATGAGTGGATGCCCGCGCAGACCGATACCTTCACCTGTCCGGAATGCGGACATGAGGACGACATAAACGGCTTTCTGTTCATCCCAGCCTGCGGCTTCTCCAATCTCGGCTTTATCTTCAACGGTTGGGGAGAGGCAGTATTCAGCCAACCATTTCTTGACGAGTTCGCTGCACGCTTGGGATTCGCGGTTGCGGTAGTGGATGTAGAGGCGTGACCGGTCAGTCATTTTTTGGGCCGGGCGGAGCGGGTTGCACGCGATAGGCCGCACAACCGCATTGAGCGTAATGGTGTGCGTGGGTATAATGCCGCGCTTCCTTTTTCCCGCCTGGGAGCCCCCGCCATGCTGCGTATCAGCCAAGAAGCCCTGACTTTCGATGATGTTCTCCTGATCCCGGGATATTCCGAGGTCCTGCCGAAGGATGTCAGCCTCAAGACCCGCCTGACCCGCGAAATCGAGCTGAACATTCCCCTTGTTTCGGCGGCAATGGATACCGTCACCGAAGCCCGCCTGGCCATCGCCATGGCGCAGGAAGGTGGCATCGGCATCATTCACAAGAACATGAATGTCGAGCAGCAGGCTGCAGAGGTGCGCAAGGTCAAGCGCCACGAAACGGCCATTGTCCACGATCCGGCGACCGTGACCCCCGAAACCAAGATCAGCGAACTGCTGCGCAAGGCGCGCGAGCTTGGTTTCTCTGGCTTCCCTGTGGTCTCGGGCAAAGAACTGGTGGGTATTGTCACCGGGCGCGACCTGCGCTTTACGCCGAACGTCGGTGATTCGGTTGCCGCGATCATGACGCCGAAGGAAAAGCTGATCACTGTTCAGGAAGGCACCGGCCTCGAGGAAATCAAAGCCAAGCTGCATGAACATCGCATCGAAAAGATGCTGGTGGTGGACGGCAACTTCCACCTGCGTGGCCTGGTGACCTTCCGCGATATCGAGAAGGCCAAGACCTATCCGCTGGCATCCAAGGACGACCAGGGTCGCCTGCGTGTCGGTGCTGCCGTGGGTACCGGCGCCGACACTGCCGAGCGTGTCGAGGCCTTGGCAGCTGCAGGCGTTGACGTGATCGTGGTCGACACCGCGCACGGCCATTCCCGCGGCGTGCTCGATCGCGTGCGCTGGGTGAAGGACAACTTCCCGCAGGTGCAGGTCATCGGGGGCAACATCGCCACCGCCGAGGCCGCGCTGGATCTGGTCAAGGCGGGCGCCGATGCGGTCAAGGTCGGTATCGGCCCAGGCTCGATCTGCACCACGCGCATCGTCGCAGGTGTTGGTGTGCCGCAGATTTCCGCCATCGCTAACGTCTCCGCCGCACTTGAAGGCACCGGTGTGCCGATGATCGCCGACGGCGGCATCCGTTTCTCCGGTGACCTGTCGAAAGCCATTGTCGCTGGCGCCAATGCCGTGATGATGGGCTCGATGTTCGCCGGTACCGAAGAAGCCCCGGGCGAAATCGAACTGTTCCAGGGCCGTTCCTACAAGGCCTACCGCGGCATGGGTTCGCTGGGCGCCATGTCCCAGGCGCAGGGTTCCTCGGATCGTTACTTCCAGGACTCCTCTGCTGGTGCCGAGAAGCTGGTGCCGGAAGGCATCGAAGGGCGTGTGCCTTACAAAGGCTCGCTGGCTGCGATCATCCACCAGCTGATGGGCGGCCTGCGCGCCTCCATGGGCTACACCGGCAGCGCGACCATCGATCACATGCGTACCCATCCGCAGTTTGTGCGCATCACCGGCGCTGGCATGGCTGAGTCCCACGTGCATGACGTGCAGATCACCAAGGAAGCGCCCAACTACCGGGTTGGTTGATATTTCTGTCGCTGGAGGCTGATCGCCGAGCGGTTGGATGAGCAATGCCTCGTTCAGCTGCTTGCGTTCAGCCTTCAGCCGTTTTTCCCAGGGGAAAAAAATGGCCCATCAAGACATTCATGCTCACCGCATCCTGATCCTGGATTTCGGCTCGCAGTACACTCAGCTGATCGCCCGTCGCGTGCGCGAACTCGGCGTCTACTGCGAACTGCATCCGTTCGATATGCCGGATGAGGACATTCGCGCCTTCGCGCCGCGCGGCATCATCCTCGCTGGCGGCCCGGAGTCGGTGCATGCCGAAGGCAGCCCGCGCGCACCGCAGGCAGTGTTCGATCTCGGTGTACCGCTGTTCGGCATCTGCTACGGCATGCAGACCATGTCCGAGCAGCTCGGCGGCAAGGTCCAGGGTTCGGATGAGCGTGAGTTCGGCTATGCGCGCGTCGATCTGGTTGGCAAGTCCAAGCTGTTCGACGGTATCGAAGACCATATGGACGACGACGGCGTGTTCGGCCTCGACGTCTGGATGAGCCACGGCGACAAGGTTACCGACTTGCCGGCTGGCTTCCGTATCCTTGCCAGCACCCCGAGCTGCGCTATTGCTGCGATGGGCGACGATGACCGCCGCTACTACGGCGTGCAGTTCCACCCGGAAGTCACCCACACCCGCCAGGGCGGGCGGATCCTGTCGCGCTTCCTGCTTGAAATCTGCGGCTGCGAAGCGCTGTGGACACCGTCCAACATCGTCGAGGACCTGGTCGAACAGGTTCGCAATCAGGTCGGTTCGGCCAACGTGCTGCTGGGCCTGTCCGGCGGCGTGGATTCCTCGGTGGTCGCGGCGCTGCTGCACAAGGCCATTGGCGATCAGCTGACCTGTGTATTCGTCGACAACGGCCTGCTGCGCTTGCACGAGGGCGATCAGGTCATGGCCATGTTCGCCGAGAACATGGGCGTTAAGGTGATCCGCGCCGACGCTGAAGCGCAGTTTCTCGACAACCTCGCTGGCGAAGCCGATCCGGAGAAGAAGCGCAAGATCATCGGCCGTACCTTCATCGACGTCTTCGATGCCCAGGCCAGCAAGCTCGACAACATTCAGTACCTCGCCCAAGGCACCATCTACCCGGACGTCATCGAGTCCGCCGGTGCCAAGAGCGGCAAGGCGCACGTGATCAAGTCCCACCACAACGTCGGTGGCCTGCCGGAGGAAATGAACCTCAAGCTGGTCGAGCCGCTGCGCGAGTTGTTCAAGGACGAAGTCCGCAAGATCGGTCTCGAACTCGGCCTGCCGTACGATATGGTCTATCGCCATCCGTTCCCGGGCCCGGGGCTGGGCGTGCGCATCCTCGGCGAAGTGAAGAAGGAATACGCCGACCTGCTGCGTCGCGCTGACCACATCTTCATTCAGGAGCTGCGCAACTTCGACTGGTACCACAAGACCAGCCAGGCCTTCGTAGTGTTCCAGCCGGTCAAGTCGGTAGGTGTGGTCGGCGACGGCCGCCGCTACGCCTGGGTTGTCGCGCTGCGTGCGGTGGAAACCATCGACTTCATGACCGCGCGCTGGGCGCATCTGCCGTATGAGCTGCTGGAGAAGGTCTCCAACCGCATCATTAACGAAATCGAAGGCATCTCGCGCGTCACCTACGATGTATCAAGCAAGCCGCCAGCGACCATTGAGTGGGAATGATCGGGCGTCTGGCACTGGCCGACATCGATTAGCAGAAAGCCTGAAGCCCGCCTAACTGCGGGCTTTTGGTTGTTTGGTGCTATACCTCCGCGACTTCTACCCTGTTACGCCCCGCCGATTTACTTTCGTAGAGCGCAACGTCAGCTCGTGCAATCGCATCACTGAGCAACTCGTCTGCACGATATTGGGTGATGCCGATCGACAACGTAACGCAGACACGTATGCCATCACTGTAGAGTTCGAGCTCCTCGACACGCTTGCGTATACGCTCGGCGCTTTCGCCTGCATGGTTGAAATTCGTATCCGGCAGAATGGCCAGAAACTCTTCGCCGCCCCAACGGCCGATGAAATCCTGTTCGCGCATTGATTGTTTGAGCAGATCGCTCACCGCTTGGAGAACGCGGTCGCCCATATCGTGACCGTACTGGTCATTGACCTGCTTGAAGTGATCGATGTCCATCAGCATCAAGGTGAGGTTGGTGGGATGGCGCTGGTGTCTCGCCAGGACCTTTTCGGTGAGTTCGATCATGTGTCGACGATTGAATAGGCCGGTCAGTGAATCGGTGGTTGCCATCGAGGCCAGCTTCTTGTGTGCCCGGGTCACCGTGGCCACATAGAACAGCGCGAGATAACTGAACATGCAGAACACGACGGTAAGGTTGAACACGTGCACGCCCAGCAGCGCGTTGGAGGAGATGGGTTGCAGCGGTTCAATGAACCACATCAATACGTCGAGTCCGACGTAGTAAGCCCATAGCCACCCCGCGTAGATCCAGGCGGTGCGTGTGGGCATGCTGACGAACAGGGCCGGAATAAACATCAGCAGGTAATAGTGGAAGCCGCTTTCCCAACCAATTAGCACCGTTCCCAGTCCGGCATGAACAAGCACTTCAACACGTATCAGCATGACCGCAAGCTGATTTCTTCGCTGTTGGAATGCGCGATAGGCATAGATATACATGGCCACGCTGACTACGTTTATCCAGGCCAGAATCGGTGAACCAAGAATGAGGAATATGAATAAAAAGGCTACATCGACGCTACCCGCCAACTGACAGCAACGCATCGAGAGCTGCCAGAACTCCGGGCGGGCGTCGCGCTGGCGAAGGTGTTCCGGTTGTGTTCCTTGCATCGATGCTATTCCTTGAACTCCGGTTCTATCGCGCCGGCTTTTTGAGCGGACTGCCTCGGAAACCTAGCAAAATAGGGCGGGAGAGCAGTTCGCAGGGCATCTGAAGCACGTTACGAGGCTAGAGGGTCGCTGTCTAGTGGCCACTGGCCCTGTGCCTTCAATAGCCATGTGTCTCAACAGGCTTTACGATCGAGTCGCAGCAGCCGCCGACTTAGGCGCCGCTGCCATACCTGTGTTTTTTTCAACAGCTCAGAGGCGTGAAGCAACGCAGGACAATCTTCCGTGCTCGTATTGGAATTCGATTGGCCGCCCTGCTCGAGCGCGCAGGGCGGCCCCGTGTATCGCTAAGCAGCGGAGCTTTTGTAAAACGTTGCGATGCGAGTTTGGAGAGCCTTCGTAAACGCTGGCGATCCCGCCTTCACTCGCTTTCGAACAAGACTTTCTTAGTTCAGTCGTGTTCCAGCGGGGACGGCAGGGCGGTCACGTCCGCGTGGAAGGTAACCCAGCCGTTCCATCCCCGGGGCATCTTGGCGGGCAGAAGCCCCGACGTACCGGGGCTTCTGCTTTGCAGCGTTCAATCAGTGCATGACAGCCGGCGTATCGATACGGCGCCAGATGGCTTCGGAAAAACTGTAAACCGCAAATGCGACCAGCCCAAGGCCAACCAGCGAAAGCCAAAACGCCCCAAACGGCAAATTCTGCAGAGCATTCAGGGCGTCCTCCAGCCCCGGCGGATCGGTTGGCTCGTAGCGGCTGCCGCCAGTGAAAAGCATGCCGGCAACGACCAGAAAGGCAACGCCGCGGGCAATAAGGCCGGCCCGAGAAATCGGGCGAACCCATTTCATGACGTGTTCAGAGGCGTAGAAATACTTTTCGAACTTGGCTTTCCAGCCCTTGATGATGTGGGCGATACCGACGCCAAGCGGCACAAGCGCAACCAGGTAGATCAGATAGTTCGAGTATTTCCATCCAAGTACGCCAGACAGGAAGTCGCCGCCACCTGAGCCACCACCGCTCCCGGAGCTGCCAATGGAACTGCCAAGCAGCCCAAGGGTAAACAGCGCAAGCAAGGTATAGGTCACGGCGCTGCCGACGAGACCAGCGCGGATCAGCAATCCCTTGCCGTCGGTGCCATGGCCTTCCGGATCGGTTATTGCCTGCGTCAGTCGCCACGCCACGTAGGCTACGAGGCCGACAACCATGATCCAGAGCAAGGTCTGCCCGAAGGGCTGCCCTAACAATTGCTGAATGGCACCTTTGGTACCAACAGTTTTACCGCTACCGATGCCGGCCATGAAGGCGAATATACCGATGATCAGATAGACAACGCCTCTGGCGGCGTAGCCGCTACGAGCGAGCCAGGTTATGCCTCTGCTGACTTCACCCTTGGCTTGAGCTGCTGTGGGGTGCATGGCGCCTCCTCAATTGGAATGAGTGTCTGCGCAGTAGACGCGGGATCAGGCGCAAGGGTTCGCTTCTATTGATCAACGGGTTCGCTGTGCGTCTAGCCCGGCTGCGAGTTGGCCCGCGAAGCTGTAGCATGTCGCAAATGCGAGCGATTCCAATCTAGTTACTGGTGTAACGGCTCGTGCAGTTTTTGATGAGAAAGAAATGACTTTTACCCGAAGAAAGATGCTGGTTGGGTTGGCTGGGCTCGCTACGTTGGGCGTTGTCGGTGGCGGAGCACGGTACTGGATCGGGCGGCCCGCCGATCCTGTGACCCACGATTACGAGCTGATCGCCGCTCCGAGCGATATCGAGCTTATCGCAGGCACCAAGACCCCAGCATGGTGCTACGGCGGACAAGCGCCTGGCTTGGAGCTGCGCGCCAGGCAGGGCGAATGGCTGCGAGTGCGCTTTATCAATCACCTACCGGAGCCCACTACGATTCATTGGCACGGCATCCGCCTGCCGCTGAACATGGACGGGGTGCCGTATGTTTCGCAATTGCCCGTCTTGCCCGGGGAGTCGTTCGACTACCTCTTTCAGGTCCCGGATGCGGGGAGTTTCTGGTATCACCCGCACACTTCGAGCGCCGAGCAGTTGGGGCGTGGGCTGGTGGGGCCCTTGATTGTCGAAGAACGCGAGCCGAGCGGCTTTCGTCATGAGCGAACGCTGAGCCTGAAAAACTGGCATATCGACAAGCAAGGCGCCTTCACCGATTTCAGCGTGCCCCGTGAGGCCGCGCGGGGAGGGACGCCTGGCGTGCTGTCGACCGTCAATGGGGAGCACGCGCCGACCCTTGAGTTGCCGGCAGACCAAGTAGTGCGCTTGCGCCTCATCAATCTCACCAACACCGTGACTTACCGAGTGAACCTACCAGGTGGCGACGCGCGTATTTACGCGATCGATGGCAACCCGGTCGCTCCGCGCCCGTTAGGTAAAGCCTATTGGCTCGGCCCAGGCATGCGTATTGATCTGGCGGTGAAAGTCCCGCCTGACGGGGGAAAGCTGTCCTTGCGTAATGGCCCGCTGCGGCTGGCGACGCTCGCCTCTGTGGCTTCCGCTGAGGCCGAAGGCGATTGGCCTGCACCGCTGCCCGCCAATCCGGTCGCCGAGCCGGACCTGCAGCGAGCGGAAACCCTGCGTTTTAATTTCGAATGGGCTGGCACCCTGTCCAGTGATGCCGGGCAGGGCGATACCTTCACTTTCTGGCAGATCAACGGCCAGGCCTGGGACATCAACGATAAGACCTGTGCGGACCGCCCGATTGCTACATTGAAAAAAGACGGTCATTACATATTCGAGCTGCGCAACCTCAGTCAGTATCAGCATCCAATCCATCTGCACGGGCTGACATTCAAGGTCATTTCGTCCAACCGAAAGCGCATCGATCCCTGGTATACCGATACCTATCTGCTCGGCAAGAACGAGACGGCAAGAATCGCGCTAGTGGCGGATAATCCTGGGGTGTGGATGTTCCACTGCCACGTCATCGATCACATGGAAACTGGATTGATGGCGGCGATTGAAGTGGTTTGAGGGCAGTAGTAGCCGGACGGAACAAATGAAAAGACCTATGATCATCGACCGTTCCCGTGATGATGAATTCATGCGCGAGGCGTTGGCCCTTGCCGCCGAAGGGGCAAGACTCGGGGAAGTCCCGGTCGGTGCGGTGGTGGTACACAACGGCCAGATAATTGGCCGGGGTTTCAATTGCCCGATCTCGAGCCACGACCCGAGCGCCCACGCTGAGATGGTCGCTATCCGCGACGCGGCCTCGAAGCTGGAGAACTATCGCTTACCGGAGAGCACGCTGTACGTGACGCTCGAACCCTGCAGTATGTGCGCGGGTTTGATTGTCCATTCACGCGTGCAGCGAGTGGTATACGGCGCAACTGAGCCCAAGGCGGGGGTTGCAGTCAGTCGGGGCCAGTTTTTCTCCCAGGATTTTCTCAATCATCGGGTGTTGATCGAGGGTGGCGTCGCTGCGGAGCGTTGCAGCGAGATACTGACTGAGTTCTTCAGGGCGCGACGCCTCAAATCACGCGGCGGCGAGGCGATGGAGATCCGGACGGAAGAGTAACGCGGTGACTGAGCTCAAACGTTACTGCTGTAACGCCGCACGCCCGCTTCTGGCAGTTTTTCATAGGCGGCCACGCTGCCCTGCGCCGGGAACACCACCAGATGGTCGGCGGCGATGCCAATGCCCACTTCCTGGCCGGTCGGGTAGTCCGCGTGGCTGGGAAATATTCCCTCGAGTTGATTGCCGGTGGGCAACTGCAGTCGATACAAGGTCGAGGCACCAAGGAAAGTCTTGCCAACAATCAGCGCCTTGAGCCTGCTCTCCGGTGAGTAGACGATGTCATCCGGACGCAGCAGAACGTCCACTGAGCTGCCAGCCGGCATGGTGTAGGCGCGGTTGCCGCGAATGACGCCCAGTTCCGTCTGCACCGTCTCCGGGTCGATCAGCTGGCCACGAATGAAGTAGCCCTGGCCGATGAAGCTCGCCACAAAAGGTGTAAGCGGCTCATGGTAGAGGTTGAAAGGGGTGTCCCACTGTTCCAGCCGACCATCCTTGAATACGCCGACCTGGTCACTGACAGCGAAGGCTTCTTCCTGATCGTGGGTGACGAGGATCGCGCTGGTACCACGCGCCTTCAAAATCTCGCGGACTTCATGGCTCAAGCGTCGGCGTAGGTCGCCGTCGAGGTTGGAGAACGGTTCGTCTAGCAGCAGCAGTTCCGGCTCGGGTGCAAGTGCTCGGGCGAGCGCAACGCGTTGCTGCTGGCCGCCGGAGAGCTCGTGTGGGTAACGCTTGCCGAGCGGGGAGAGATGCACCAGATCGAGCATTTCGCGCACGATGCGTTGCGATTGCGGATGCTTGCGAATCCCGAAGGCGATATTTTCGGTCACCGTAAGATGCGGGAAAAGGGCATAGTCCTGGAATACCATGCCGACCCGGCGCTTCTCGGGTGCCAGGGTGAAACCTCGCCGCGAAAGCACTTCGCTGCCCAGTTGGATCTCACCATCGTTGACGTGCTCGAATCCGGCGATAGCCCGTAACGTAGTGGTCTTACCGCAACCGGATGGCCCGAGAAGGCACCCGATATCACCGCGATTCAGGTGCAGATTGAGGTTCTGCACAATGCTCTGTTCGCCATAACCGCAGGCGAGGTCGCGCAGGTGGAGCAGCGGCTCATGGCTCATGCGTGGTGATAAGCCGGCTCGACCAGAAACTCAAGCAGGGCTTTCTGCACATGCAGACGGTTTTCGGCCTGTTGCCAGGCGACTGCACGCTTGTCGTCGAGCACATCGTGGCTGATTTCTTCGCCGCGATGTGCCGGCAGGCAATGCATGAACAGAACGTCTTCAGCGGCCGCGTCGAGCAAGGCCCGGTCGACCTGATACGGCCGGAAGGTGGCCATGCGTGCGGCGACTTCATCTTCCTGGCCCATGGAGGCCCAAACGTCGGTGCTGACCAGGTGCGCGCCCGCTACTGCTTCGCGTGGGTCGCGGAATATCTGCACCCGGTCACCGGCCTGCGCAAGCAGCTCGCTGTCGGGCTCGTAGCCCTCAGGGCAAGCGATACGCAGCTGGAAATCGAACTGAAGCGCCGCCTCCATATAGGAGTTGCACATGTTATTGCCGTCGCCGATCCACGCTGCGGTCTTGCCCGCGATACTGCCGCGCAACTCATGAAACGTCTGCATGTCGGCCATCAATTGGCAAGGGTGCAGATCATCCGACAGGCCGTTAATTACCGGTACCGAAGAGTTCGCCGCAAACTCGGTCAGCGTTGAATGAGCGAAGGTGCGGATCATGATGGCGTCGAGCATGCTCGACATGACGATGGCGGAGTCGCTGATCGGTTCGCCGCGACCCAGCTGAGTGTCGCGCGGTGAAAGGAATACGGCTTGGCCACCGAGCTGAATCATTCCTGCTTCGAAAGACAGTCTCGTGCGGGTCGAAGCTTTTTCGAAAATCATGCCCAGAACGCGGTTTTTCAGCGGCTCGAACAGAATGCCGCGCTCGCGCAGATCCTTCAGCTCGATGCCGCGACGGACCAGGCCTAACAGCTCCTGGGGCGTGCAGTCCATCAGTGAGAGAAAGTGCCTTGCGCTCATATCAACTACCTTTCATTGCCGCAGTCGAGGCCGGAGATTTCGACGAAATAGAAGGGCCTACGACAGGGGTCGCATAGATGGCGACGAAACGGGAAAGGCGCGATCTTATCCAGAAAGCCTCAGCCGGCGCAAATCGGCCTCAGCGCGCCAGAATCGTGCGCTTCAGGGAAGCTGTGCTGCACGAGCGTTAATGAAAGCCGAGCCCGCGACTCGGCTTTTAGGCTGCCGTTCTGTACAATGCGCGGCAACCGAGACTAGCCGAGGTGCCCCATGGATATCATCGAAACCATCAAAGAGCAGATCGAAAAGAACCCGGTGCTGCTTTACATGAAAGGCTCGCCCAATGCACCGCAGTGCGGCTTTTCCGCCCGTGCGACCCAGGCTGTGATGGGCTGTGGTGAGAAGTTCGCCTACGTCGACATCCTGCAAAATCCTGAAATTCGTACCAATCTACCGAAATATGCCAACTGGCCGACCTTTCCCCAGTTGTGGGTGGATGGCGAGTTGGTCGGTGGCAGCGACATCATTCTTGAGATGTTCGAAAAGGGCGAGTTGCAACCGCTGATCAAGCAAGCCGTTGAAAAAGCTGGCGCTTGATAGCTACTCCGAAAAACCCGCTAAAGAGCGGGTTTTTTTATGCCTACGTTTAGGCAGGCTTCGATATTTCAGCGTGATGTGACGTTCAGTTGCGTCAGGCAATAACGAAAACGGGAGCCTAGGCTCCCGTTTTCGTTGAAAAGCGACGGTTTACTCGTCCATCTGCGACTGGAGGTAGTTCTCCATGCCAACCTTGCCGATCAGGCTCAGTTGAGTCTCCAGCCAGTCGATGTGTTCTTCTTCGGATTCAAGAATGTCTTCAAGCAGCTCGCGGGTGCCGTAATCGCCGACGCTTTCACAATAGGCGATGGCAACCTTCAAATCCTGTATGCCGCCTTGCTCGAGCTTGAGGTCGCAGTCGAGCATCTCGCGGGTGTTTTCACCGATCAGCAGCTTTCCCAGATCCTGCAGATTGGGCAGGCCTTCGAGAAAGAGGATGCGCTTGATCAGCTTGTCGGCATGCTTCATCTCGTCGATGGATTCTTTGTACTCATGCTTGCCTAGCTTGCCGAGACCCCAATCTTCGTACATGCGTGCATGCAGGAAGTACTGGTTGATTGCGACCAGTTCGTTGCCAAGAATCTTGTTCAGATGCTGAATGACCAGCTTGTCGCCTTTCATGTCGGTGCCCTGCGTCGAATCGGGTTCGTTAATAAGCGCAGTCTGGCCACGAACCTGGGTGCTGTCAAACCTAAGTCCTTGAATGATAAAGGGTAAAGCGAAATAAGAATAAGTCTGTTCCGCGACTGGCGGCCAAGGTCTTGATTCGCGGGCAGAAAAAAGCCGGGCATGTGCCCGGCTCGGGTAAATCGATGTGGATCAGGCGGGTGAGAATCCCGCTGGGTAAGCAAGGGAGGCGCTGGCGTTCTGTATATCGCTCAGGGTTTCGCGCACAACCTGTTTGGCGACGCAGGCGCACTTACCGCATTGGGTGGCAACGCCGGTGGCATCTCGCACTTCACGATAGCTGCAGCAACCTTCATAGATGGCTTCACGGATCTGGCCGTCGGTAACGCCCTGGCAAAGACACACGTACATATGAACTACCCGTTGGGTCTGCGAATATGGTGGATGCTAAATATAATGAGAACGATTGTCAAAGAACGTTCGTCGGATTTTTTTCATGCTCGTTATGGCATTGAAAGGCGTGTTACGAGCGCCTCTGAAATTGTGCCGATACGCTAAACTGCGTCTCCTTTTTCCCGTCCGGAGCTGTCATGGCCCTGCAAGCCACACCGTATAAGGTCGAGATCAATCTCACAGATCTTGATCGCCACGTTTATCAGGATCTGCGCTTTACCGTTGCTCGGCATCCCTCTGAGACAGAGGAGCGCCTGGTCGCACGGCTGATCGCTTATGTGCTCTGGTATGACGAAAAGCTCGCTTTCGGTCGGGGGCTGTCGGATGTCGATGAACCGGCGTTGTGGGAGAAGAGCCTCGATGATCGCGTGCTGCACTGGATCGAAGTCGGCCAGCCGGATGCTGAGCGGATTACCTGGTGCTCGCGCCGTGCGGAACGCTTCAGCTTGGTCGCTTACGGGAATCTGCGGGTATGGCAGACGAAGGTGCTCGACAGCGTGCGCAGCCTGAAAAAAATCAACGTGGTAGCGGTGGGGCAGGAGGCACTGGAGTCAGTGGCGCGCGATTTGCCCAGGGCGATCAGCTGGAGCGTGATGGTCAGCGAGGGTTCCTTGTTCATCACCGATGAGCGCGGCCAGCATGAAGTGCCGCTTGAGTGGCTGATTGGGGAGCGCGGCTGAGGCGTTCGCCGACTGTATTAGCTCCCATGCCTGAATCAGGGTCGCCAGGATCGGGTTACCCATACCGTGCTCCTACAGGCCGGGCTGCCGTCTGTGGTATTGCTCCGCTGACACCCTTATTGCCACTGTGCCAGTAACAGGCGTTGCTCGCGTTGCGCAGCCTGCAGGGCTTTCGGCTTCAAATGGACCTCGGTGCCGGGCAGGCACTGCGCCAGGCGCGCCACCGCAAGTGGCGTCAGTGCGCCCAGCCTAGGGTAGCCGCCAATGGTTTGCCGGTCATTGAGCAGCACGATGGGCTGGCCATCCGGCGGCACTTGGATAGCACCCAGCGGCACGCCTTCTGAAATCATCGACTGCCGCGAACTGCGCAGCACTGGCCCCAGCAAACGGATGCCCATACGGTCTGCACGCTGATCGACCGTCCAAGGGCGGTTGAACACGTCGAATAGGCTCTGGCCGCTGAAATCTCCGATCTGCGCGCCCAGCACGATCTCTAGTGGCGTATCGGTAAACAGTGGAGGGTTCTGTTCAGGGCCCAATTCGCGTGCGCTAGCAGGGGCGCCACTGTAAATCAGCCGATCACCCTCGGTTAGGGGCTGGCCATCGCCGTGCAGGCCGCCGAGTCCCTCTCTGCGCACCGTAGCGCAGCTGCCCAGGAGTTGCGGCGCCGCGAATCCGCCCGGAGCGGCGAGATAGGCCCGCACGCCCACTTGCGGCGTGCCGAAGCGCAGACGTCGTCCTTTGCGGATGGTGAAACTGCGTCCCGGCGCGATGGGCTGTCCTTCCAGTGTCGCCGCGAGGTCGGCGCCACACAGAGCCAGGCAGCCGTCTGTCTCGGCGAGCAGAGTCAGATTGCCGAGCGTGATTTCCACCGTGGCGGCATGTAGTGGATTACCCAGCAGCCAGTTGGCCCAGGATTGCGATACCCAATCAGCAGCACCGCCCTGGGTCACACCAAGATGACGGACGCTGAATCGACCGCCGTCCTGCAGGCTGGCCAAGGCGCCGCTGCGCTCGATCAGCAGGGTCATGACGTCACCTCGTAAGGGGTGTCGTCTCCGCCTAGCCTGACGAATTCGGCGTGATCGATGGGCTGAAAACGGACCCTGTCACCGGGTTGCCAAATGCTGTAGCCATCCAACTCACGATCAAACAGGCGGGTCGGGCTGCGTCCGATAAGGTTCCAGCCGCCGGGAGAAACCAGCGGATAGATGGCCGTCTGCCGATCAGCGATACCCAGGCTGCCGGCCGGGACTCGCTTACGCGGCGTTTGCAGGCGCGGGCTGGCGAGGCATTCGTCGACCAGCCCCATGAAGGCGAAGCCCGGTGCAAATCCCAGCGCGAAAACCTGGTAGGTGCGGGCGCTGTGCCGTTCGATCACGCCTGCCATGCCGAGCCCACTGCGTTGGCCCAATGCTTCC